>Ga0066369_10001123_pt1 | contig 11117 bp, 7 predicted proteins | sample Knorr_S7_td_Bott_FD_70972 | JGI IMG/M metagenome (GOLD analysis project Ga0066369, IMG submission 70972) | Marine microbial communities from Southern Atlantic Ocean transect - Knorr_S7_td_Bottom_ad_4513_LV_A | ecosystem: Environmental > Aquatic > Marine > Oceanic | place: Southern Atlantic ocean... | reverse complement strand
GCCCGGTGATGCGTCGCCTTCGCCGATGTTGGCCAGCGCGTAGAGAACGGTTACCACCTCACCCGCTACCGCTTCAGGAGGACGGATTGTTATAGAGTCAAGGCCCTGTTCCAGCCAGGTCAGGTCGGGCAAGGTGCAGTCACCGATGCAGATCTCGTGGGTGTCCCGGTTATTGGATAAATTGTTGTCCTCGGTGTTGTTTTCGTAGTAGTCGGCAATCACAATGAACTCATGCCACCCGTCATCAGTGTCCTGGGGAACCTGCCACTCGAACTCCATCAGCTCACCTCCTTCCTCACCAGGGGGCGGGGGGGTGATGTAGGCGTAGTGCAGTGGAGTAGGTTCAACCCAGTTCTGCGGTTCATCGCCTGCCTCCTCGAAGAAGAGACCAAGTGTTACCGGCGTGGCGGTGCTGACGTTGCCGGAGTTGCCGATGCTGAAGCGGAGCAGCATCTGCTGGCCTGCCTGAGCCTCGGTGTCCTCAATATCCAAATCGGCCCAGACGTCGGCAATGCCTATTTCCGGCTCGACGTTGAACCAGCCCTCGTACTCGTTGTTGGACTCGTCGTCCTCACTGACGGTCTCGTCGTAGTCTACAATCGCGACCGGGAAGGTCTCCCCCACGCTGTCAAAGGTGATGTTCAACGTCAGCGAGCCGGTCTCGCCGGCACCCATGTTGATCGGGTCCGACTTAGCCATCAGGTTGCCATCCTCGTCATCGATGCCGATTCGTACGCCGTTAGCGCCGGCATCGCCACTGTTCTCCCACGCCAAGTAGACCTCGTAAAGTGTGTCGGTGCGTGGCGGCGGGCTTCCGTCCATCTCGTAGAAATCACTGAGCCAGAGATCTGGTCCCGGATTTCCTGCAGCAGTTGGGAAAACTAGCAGTCCCGAAAGCAGTAGCGCTCCTGCAAGAAGGAACGAAGCGAGCTTGTTACCATTGTTGGATTCCATGTAATCTCCCTTCGCGCGCACGCTGCTACTGCTTAATAAGAGTGTTCACGACGGTCTTATATCGGCCCCTCAAGTGGCGGGCGCATGCGATTTGAGATTGAGGGGAATCCAGATTACGGCGAAGTTATCGTCGAGCTCGGCCCGGGCGATGAGCTGCTGGCAGAGCCGGGGGCGATGTCGCGCATGTCGTCGAATATGGAGGCGCAGTCGAAGCGGCTCGGCTCGTTCTTCGGCGCCCTTATCCGCAAGATGTTCGGCGGCGAGTCCTTCTTCGTCGGCCGCTTCACCCACCCCGACGGCGGCAGCGTCACGATTGCGCCGCGGCTGCCCGGCACGGTAACGCACCGGCAGATGAACGGCGACAGCGTCTTCCTGACGGCGGGCGCGTTCCTCGCCTGCACACCCGGGCTGACGGTCAAAGCGAAGTTCGGCGGGCTGCGCGCGCTCTTCTCGGGCGAAGGCGCCTTCCTGATCGAGGTTTCCGGCACGGGGGAGCTATTCTACAACGCCTACGGTGGCGTGGTCGAGCAGACGGTCGCGGGCAAGTTCACGGTCGATACCGGCCATCTGGTCGCCTTCGAGCCGTCGCTGCAATACACCATCGGCGGGATGGGGAACCTGAAATCCACGTTCCTCTCGGGCGAGGGGCTGGTTATCAAGTTCCAGGGCAACGGCAAGGTATGGGTCCAGACGCGCACGCTCGACGGGCTGGCGAGCTGGCTCACCCCGAGGCTCTGACATGGACGTAAACGTAGCAAACCGGGGAGCTTTCGGCTCGGCGCTGGTGACGCTCCAGCCGGGCGAGGAGTTCGTTTCCGAGGCGGGGGCGATGTATCGCGCCTCGGGCAACATGGAGATTGAAATCAAGTCGCGTAAGCGCGAGGGGGGCGGGCTCTGGGGCGCGCTCAAGGAGGGTGCCAAGGCGATGTTCGCGGGCGAATCCTTCTTCCTCTCGACCTACCGCGTCAAGGATAACCGGCCGGGCGAAGTCGGCCTCGCGCCGATACTGCAGGGTGAAGTTTCGTCGCTGAAGGTCGGCCCCGAAACGTGGATTTGCGCCGGCGGCTCATTCCTCGGCGCATCGAGCGGCGTCGAGCTGGACACGCAATATCAAGGCTTGAAGAAAGGGATGTTCTCCGGTGAGGGGCTGGTTTACGTCCGCGCCGCGGGGCAGGGCGAACTGCTGGTCAGCGCCTACGGCCGCATCTCGGAAGTTGAGGTGCGCGGCGGAATCACGATTGACAACGGCCACATCGTCGCCTTTACCGAAGGGCTGGAGTATGATATCGGCAAGGCAGGCGGCTGGATTGCATCTGCCCTTTCTGGAGAGGGGCTGGTGCTGAAATTCCGCGGCAACGGCCGCATCCTGGTCCAGTCGCACGACCGCGACCGGCTCGGCAACGCACTGGGGCCACTGCTGCCCCCGAGGGAGGGCTGATGCGCCACCGCCTGATTTGCGGGCCGGGCTACGCCGCGGCCGAAATCGAGCTGTCGCTGGGCGAGGAACTGGTCGCCGAGGCGGGCGCGATGGCGTGGATGGACGACTCCATCGCAGTGCGCACGCAGGCACGTGGCGGCATCCTGAAGGGGCTGGGGCGCATGATTACCGGCGAGAGCTTCTTCCAGAACACCTACTACGCCGAAGGCGTGCCAGGGAAGATTGCGCTGGCGCCGGGCGTCCCGGGCGATATCGTGCCCTACGAAATGCGGGACGAGACGCTCATCATGGAGCGCGGAGCCTATCTCGGGCACAGTGGCGACATCGAGACTTCGGTGAGCTTCGAGGGCTTTACCGGCATGTTCGCTGAAGGGCTGCTGGCGCTGCAAGTCCGAGGCACGGGGCTGCTCTTCTTCAACTCCTACGGCGACATCCAGGAAGTGGCAGTCGACGGCAACTACACCGTCGACAGCGGCTACGCGGTCGCGTGGCAGTCATCGCTCGACTACAGCATCGGCCGCACCGGCCGCTCCATCGGCGCGTTCCTGTTCGGCGACCAGCTCGTCAGCCGCTACACGGGCCGTGGCAAGCTCTGGGTCCAGACGCGCAGCCCGCGCACGCTCGCCAGCTGGGTTCATCCGTTCCGGCGGGTAAAGAGCAACAACCGGTGATGGGGTCGCTGGCGAACGACATCATCGGCTGCCGCGCCTGCCCGCGACTCGTCGCCTACGCCGCGGAAGTTCGCGAGAGCGGCCGCAAGCCCGGCTTCGGCGCCGCCGGCTACTGGTGCCGGCCGGTGCCGTCGTTCGGCGGCCGCGACGCGTGGCTGCTCATCGTCGGGCTGGCGCCCGGCACCCACGGCGCGGGGCGCACCGGACGGCCGTTCACCGGCGACTACGCCGGCGACCTGCTCTACCGGGCCCTGTGGGAGCAAGGGTGGAGCAGCGGCCCGGAATCGCGCTCGCGGGACGACCCGCTCACGCTGGACGGCGTGCGCATCGCCAATGCGCTGCGCTGCGCGCCGCCGCAGAACAAGCCGACCGGCGACGAGCTGAAGCGCTGCCGGCCTTTCCTCGAGCGAGAGCTGGCGCTGCTGCCGCAGATCGAAACCGTGCTGGCGCTGGGGGGCGTGGCGCACCGGCAAGTCATCGCAACCGTTGGGGGGCGACAGGTTGACCACAAGTTCGGGCACGGCGCGCGCCACGCGCTGCCGGGAGTCGGGTGGGAGCTGGTCGACAGCTACCACCCCAGCCGCTACAACCTGAACACACGGCGGCTCACAGCGGAGCAATTCACGGAAGTTTTGTCGTCCCTCCGCGACTGATATTAATAGCGCCCGGCCTGCGCCCCGTGATGGAACGCAGCCGGCTGCCGCTGCCGCTCACCGCCGTCGTGCTATTGCTACTCGGCGCGGGGGGACGGATTGCGCTGCACGCGCACCCCAACGTCGAGACCGTAATGGTCGCGACCTTCCTGGCGGCGATGCTGCTGCCCTTCGCGTGGGCGGTCGCAGTGACGATGGGGATGATGCTGCTCTCTGACTGGTGGCTCGGCTATCTCTGGGGCTCGCCCATCATCGCATTCACCTATTCGGGATTCCTGCTCGTCGCGCTCGCGTCGCGCCGCTGGCGCCCGCAGATTGGCGGGCAGCTCTCGCCCGGGCTGGCGATGCGCTTCGCCGGCGCGGGGGTCGTCTTCGCAGCGGTCTACGACGGCTGGACCAATTTCGGCGTCTTCTGGCTCTGGTGGGCACACACGCCGGGCAACCTGCTGGCGGTCTACACGCTGGGGCTGCCGTTCATGCTTTACCACCTGCTCTCGAACATCGTCACCTTCACCCTCGTCGGGCTCCCGTTCTGGGTCGCGCTCTCGGCTCCGGCCGAGGACAAGGCGGCGTCGCCCGCGGGCGACGCCGCCCGCGACTGAAGCGGGAGCGGCGGCCGGCTGACCTTTATATCGCTCGTGGGGCAGACAGGCTGATGTCCCCGGGACGCATCGTTGCATTGCTATTGGCGCTGCTGTTGCTGGCGCCACCGGTCGCGCTGCCGGGGCCGGGCGCACCACTGGGGTTAGTGAGCGGCGAGGAGCCGCTGCCGAAGTGGGGTTTCTACGTCTACATGGCGGGCGACAACTCGCTCTCCGAAGAAGCGGCCGACGACCTGTTCGAGATGCAGGTGGTCGGCTCGAACGGGGATCGCGAAGTGGTGGTACTGATCGACCAGGATGGTGAAAATGACAGCCGCGCCTACCGGGTGCTGCGTGAGGGTCTGGAGGAGAGTGCCCTCAGCGACATCAGTGCCGACTGGGGCGACGAGCTGGACATGGGCGATCCCGCCACGCTGCGCGACTTCCTCAAGTGGGCGACAACCGAATACCCGGCGCAGGAGCGCATCTTGGTCATCTGGGACCATGGCAACGGCTTCAAGCGCGTCGCCGAGGACGGAGGGAGTTACCTGACGGTGCCAGAAATCGAGGGCGCGCTCGCGGAATACCGCAGCGCGACCGGCCACGGGCCGCTGACACTCATCGGATTTGACGCCTGCCTGATGGGAATGTTCGAGATTGCCTACGAGTTGCGCGAACATACCGCCTACATCCATGGCTCGGAGGCGTATGAGCCACAGGAGGGGTGGACCTACAACCACCTGCTGCCGCTGTTAGGCGCGGAAACGACCCGGGAGCAGATGCTCGAAGCGGTGGTCCACAGCTACGTCGAGAGCTACCGCAATGGCTCAGTTCCCGGCGGATACTCGGTGACTGCGACAATAATCGACACTGCACAGCTGGAGCCGCTCCATGAAGCCATTTCCGGCTTCGGCACGGAGCTACGTGCAATCCAGACGCTCTACCGCGACGAAGTGGACGAGGCGCGCGCCAACTCGCAGGTCTTCGAAAACAGCGCCTATCGTGACCTGCACGACCTGACGCTGCTCGCCACAGAATGGGCACCTTCTCCAGCGGTTCGTCTGGCCGGTGAGAGCGTGCGGCAAGCACAGGCGAACGCTACAGTCGTCGAAGAGCACTGGACCAAGCCGGGCCGTCGCGACGTCAGCGATGCACACGGACTCACCATCTACTACCCCGCCTCGACCCCGTCGTCACGCTACTTCGACCTCGCAGCCGCCGCTGAGGGCGGCGGCTGGCGCGCGTTCATCGACGCGCTCAACTCCGAGCTGCCGCAGCCGCACGCGTCGCTCGGCGCCAACGCGAGCGCCGACGGCGCCAACATCACCCTCTCCGGCAGCTACGCTGGCGACGCCGTCCGGCTGGAGCTGTTCCTGCAGGACGGCGACGGTAACATCGTCGCGCACGAGGAACACGCGCTCAGCGGAGGCGGCGGCGGCGAGCTCCCCACAGTCATGCTGCGCCCGGCGCGCTCCGGCAGCTACCGGCTCGATGCGCTGCTCTACGACGGCGACGGCTGGCTGCAGGAACACTACATCACTGAGGGGCTGATGGTGGACCTGCAGCTGCCGGACCTGGTGGTGGAGATTGCCGGACCAGTAATCGAGTTTCCGAACGGACAATGGGTAATCGCTGGAACTCTGTCGGAAGGCCATACCTTCAGCCTAGGGGGAACAATATCGAATCAAGGAACTGTAACTGCCACTGACATCCAACTAGTTGTCACTGACGGGGGGGGGACCTGGCAATTCCAATGGCCTGAACTCGCACCTGGTAATTCTACAGAATGGCTCACTCCTTGGGAACTCAGCAATCTGGCTGCGGGAAACTACACTGTTTCAGCGATAGCCACCACGAACACAGAGAGTGATGAAGACCCAGCAAGCAACATGGACAGCTATATGTTACAGATTGTTCCACCCGGTTCGCACAGCTACCAGATTACAAGCAATCACGTAAACATAACTCAATTTGAGGAGGGTCATTTCTCGCCCACGGCCGTGAACATCACGCTAGACGGAACTGGACAGGGGGTAGCCTTCGTAGAGTTACTGCTCGATTATCCAGTAGCATGGAGTCTGCAAGACACCTCCGGCTACTTCACGGGAGCGGATGGGAATGTTTTCCGTTATGATGTTTTCAGTTATGGAATCCACCCGGAAAATTCGCAGTATACAGCACTCCTTGTTCCTGCCGGAACCGCAAGCCTGCTTGCATCCTTCCTTCCTTCTCTCAGCAGCGTTGCGGGACCGCACGAAGTGGGTATTTCGCTTATCGACCACAATAACCTCTCCGCCGGCAGCAGCACCTTCACGGTGAACGTACCTCAGTATCACGGGCTCCGGCTATCGGCGGCTGAACAGGATAATGGTGACTGGGTATTATTTGTCGAGAACAGCGGTAACGGTCAGGAGACTGTCATGCTGACAAAGAATCTGCCAGAGGGACTCACACTGCACCTCTCGGAGAGCTACATGCAGCTGGCACCGTTCGAGACGCGCGAGGTGCGGCTCTCTGGCATTGCGGGCGCGAAGGGCAGCTACAGCGTCAGCTTCAGCGCGAGCAGCGAACTGCAGCCGGAGGTGCAGGTGAACCTCACATTCGCGCTGCGGGTCGGCGACGAGCCCGGCTGGGGGCTGCCGCTGCTACTTGGCCTGGCGGGGGGCGGCGTCGTGGCGTGGGCGGTCGCGCGGCGGCAGCTGCTGTAACGCAGGCGGCGGTGCCCCCGCACTTTTATTTACGCGCGCGACCCCGTCCCGGCCGTGCTCCGCTACGTCGTGGTCGTGATGCTGCTACTCCTGTCCGGTGCGCCGGCGCTGCCGGCACCCGTCGCGGGGGAGTTCGCACCGAGCTATTTTGACAGCGACGGCGACGGAGTCGATGACCGGCTAGCGCCGCTGCTCGCGCAGGGCGCGGCGGTCGATATTTTCCTCGTTTTCAACATGGCGCCCGGTGCGGAACAACGCCGGATGCTGGCGTCGCTGGAGCTGGAACCCAGCTACGAGTCACACTACCTGCCGGTCTGGCAGCTTGACGGAGTACCGACGCACAAAGTGGGCTGGCTGACGGCGTTGCCGGGCCTGCGACTGGTCGAGTGGCAGGCCATCTACTACCCGCTGCTCAGCACCTCGGTGCCTGCGGTCAAGGCGCGCGACTCGTCGACCTACAATGACGTCGCGTGGGACCGCGGGCTGCAGGGGGCGGGAGTCAACATCGCCATCCTCGACACCGGTGTCGACAACGAGCACGAAACTTTCGAGGGGCGGTTCATCGCGGGGGTCGACTGTGTCGGCGGCTGCAACGCCTACACGACGGAGGAGGATAGCGGCGGCGACCCCGACGACCGCAACGGCCACGGGACGCACACCGCCTCGACCGCGCTGGGGACCGGCGGCGAGACCGACGATGATGGCGACGGCGAACCGGACTACATGGGGGTCGCGCCCGAGGCGCGGCTGGTCGACGTCAAGGTGATGACCGACCTCGGCGCGGGTGGCAACGTGCTGCAGGGCATCGAGTGGTGCGCCGACCACGTCGACGAGGACTGGGGCTCCGGCACCGCCGGCATCCAGGTGATGTCGATGTCGGTCGGCACCAGCGGCGGTAGCGACGGCTCCGACGCCGTCTCGCAAGCGGCCAACGCCGCGGTCGCCGTGGGCATCGTCGCGGTGGCGGCGATGGGCAACGACGGCGACAACGTAGTCCCCGCACCGGCAGCGGGTGACTGGGTCATCGCGGTCGGCGCGACCGATGACCAGGACAGCATCGACCGCGACGGAGACTCGGTTGCGGACTACTCCAATTACGGGCCGCGCGATAGCGATGGCGACGACTACCGCTGGGACGAGTTGAAGCCCGACGTTGTTGCCCCAGGAAGCGGCATCCGCGCCGCGGCGGGCGCGTCGGCGCCATTTACAATTGCGACCGACGGCTACACGGACATGAGCGGCACCTCGATGTCCTGCCCGCACATCGCCGGGCTGGCGGCACTGATGCTGCAGGACGACCCCGGGCTGGAGCCGGGCGCCGGCCAGAACGAAGTGATGTGGCGCATGCGCAATTTCTCCGAGCAGTGGGGCCCGGCATCCGAGCCGGATAACAGCTCGAAATACAACTACGTCGCCGGCTGGGGCTACGCCGATGCGTGGGCGTTCGTCAACGTCGCGCAGGCCGACGGCACTGTCGCGGCACTCGCGGCCGAACCCGGCGCGCCGGTCGAGGGCGACACGGTGCGCGTCAGCACCACCGTCGAGAACAGCGGTGACGCGCCGCTCGAGGAAGCGACACTGACACTCCACGCCGACTCGACGCAGCTCGGCTCAACCACGGTGCCAGAGCTCGACCCCGGCGAGACGTTCGACTGGGGCGTCGACTGGGAGCCATCGCAGGGCGATTACACACTGCTGGCCAAAGTCTCCGCCGAAGGGGACGGCGACACCAGCAACGACCAGCGCGAGCTGGAAGTCAGCGTCGCGCCACCCCCGCAAGGCGTCGACTTAGCACTGGTGGCGCTCGCGACCGACCCGACGGAGCCGGTCCACAACGAACCGGTCACGGTGACGGCGGCGGTGCGCAACCAGGGCGACGAGCCAGCCGACAGCTTCGAAGTGCGCTTCTACGAAGGCAGCAGCCGCTTCGCGACGGTTAGCGGCAGCGCGCTGGCAGCCGGCGGCGAAATGGAGGTCGCCGCCGAGTGGACCGCCAGCGAAGGCAACCGCTCGCTTTCGGCGCGCATCGTCAACGTCGAGCCGCAGGACCAGAATTCGGGCAACGACGAGCAGTCGCTGGAAGTCAGCGTCGCGCCGCCGCCCGACGAGCCGGACTTCGCGGCCGCCGCGCTGGAAATCGACGGCACGCTGCAGGAAGGCGTGACCGTCACCATCAACTTCGTCGTCCGCAACCTCGGGCAGACCAACGGCAAGGTGGACGTCATGCTCAAGCTTGACGGCAATGCGCTGGAGGCGTGGGATGGCCTTACGGTGGACGCCGGCGCGGAAGAGGCGCTTTCGGTTGACTGGGAAGCGACGGCGGGCGACCACCGGCTGGAGGTGGTGCTCTCGGGCGCTGACCCAGCCGAGGCGTCGACCGAAAACAACGAGGCCAAATTCGATTTCGAGATTGAGGACGCGGGACCGCTCTTCAGCGTCGAGGCCATCTCGACGAGCCAGCCGCTGACGCAGGGCATCGCGGCGACCGTGACCGTCACGGTCGCCAACGATGGCGGTGCCGACGGGAGCGTCACTGTCCAGCTGGCGGAATTCAGCGGCGCTATCGGCGAGCAATATGTCGAGGTTGCTGCCGGCAACAGCGACGACGTGCTGTTCAGCTGGACCCCCGCGATCGCCGGCTCAATCCAGCTCACCGCGACCGCCGACGAGAGTTCCCGTCAGGCGATAGTCATGGTCAGCCCGCCCGCAAACCAGCAGCCGCTGGCGGTCGCACAGGCGATGCTGCCCGGCGGCGGCTGGACCGCGGTCCCGCTCGCCGCCGTCACGGGGCAGGTGGTCACCTTCTCGGCCGCCGGCTCGAGCGACCCCGATGGGGATAACGCGCAGCTGGCGTATGCGTGGAGCGTCGTCAATGAAGGCGGAATGCCTTTCAGCCAGCAATCGACAGTAAGCTTCACGACCATCTTCAACACGGCGGGAACCTACACCGCCACGCTCACAGTAACCGACGAACGCGGAGGGGTCGCAATCGCGGCGGTCAGTGTCATCGTCAGCCCCGCCGTGACCAGCACGGGCGGCGGAGGCGGGGACGGCGGCACCGACTGGGGGCGGCTGCTGAGTCTCCTGCTGCTCGTAACAGTCGCGCTGGCGGGCGGTGCGATGGCGTGGAACCGGTTGCGCGAGGATGATGATTATTTCGATGATTACGACGACGGCCCGCTCGAGCTGGCGTGTCCCGCCTGCCAAGGGCAAATTAGCGTCGTGACACTGCAGCGGCCGGTCCAATTGGGCTGCCCGCACTGCCAGTCGCAGTTCGTCCTGCGCGAATAATCCTCTCGCAAAGCTGGCCTTTAAGTGGGGCTGGCGCGAGTGCGGACCGGAGGCAGCAGCGTGGTTGACATGCGTGTGGAACTGGCGGGGCTCGAACTCGCCAATCCTGTCCTGCTCGCCTCGGGAATCCTTGACTCGACGCCGGGCATCCTGGCGCGAATGGCTGACGCTGGCGCTGGCGCGCTCGTAACCAAGTCCATCTCGCTGAAGCCGCGCCCCGGCTACGCTGGCCCGACAGTGGCGGAAGTCGCGCCAGGGACCTGGATAAACGCTATGGGGCTGCCCAATCCCGGGCTGGCCGAATTCCTCGACGAGTTCGACCTGTGCGGCGGCAAGGTGCCCATTATCCCCAACCTCGTCGCTGATACGCCCGCAGAGTTCGGCGAACTGGCGGCAGGCGTCGCCGGGGCGGGCGCGAAGCTGGCCGAAATCAACCTGAGCTGCCCGCACCCGCAAGCGGCTTACACGGGGCTGCTGACCGCGCAGGACCCCGCCGCAGCGGCGGCGACGACCACCGCCGCCGCTGCGCACCTGCCAGTCATCGCCAAACTTTCGCCCAACGTCAGCGACATCGGCGCCATCGCAGTCGCCTGCGCCGAAGCCGGGGCCGCCGCCATCAGCGCTATCAACACCATGCCGGCGCTCGACATTGATACCGAGCTGGAAGCGCCGGTGCTCGGCAACGCCTTTGGCGGCCTTTCGGGGCCGGCGCTGCTCCCCATCGGCCTGCGCTGCGTCCTCAAGGCAGTGCGCGCGCTGCGCGATGCGGGCCACGCAACGCCAGTCATCGGCATCGGCGGCATTTCCAGCGGCGAAGACGC
>Ga0066369_10001116_pt1 | contig 11138 bp, 10 predicted proteins | sample Knorr_S7_td_Bott_FD_70972 | JGI IMG/M metagenome (GOLD analysis project Ga0066369, IMG submission 70972) | Marine microbial communities from Southern Atlantic Ocean transect - Knorr_S7_td_Bottom_ad_4513_LV_A | ecosystem: Environmental > Aquatic > Marine > Oceanic | place: Southern Atlantic... | reverse complement strand
TTGCGGATTTCTTTTGTGGTGGGGATGCGATTGGCGCAAGTGGGAGAGTTTTCCTTGATCCTTTCTGCGATGGCATTGGATCAGGGGTTGTTCGATTCCCATCAATACCAGCTTTTGCTCATTGTTTCGATTCTTTCCATGCTTTTTGCGCCCCTGTTGATCCAGGCATCCACGGCGCTTTCCATCAGAATATTTTCCAAGTGGAAACCTGAAGAAACCGACTCGAGCCAGAAACAGGCACTTAAAGGCCATGTCATCATAGTGGGGTACAGCCTTGGGGGCAGAACACTTGCCCAAGTGCTTCTCGAAACGCAGATTCCTTTCCTGGTTCTGGATCTGGATGGCGAGCAGGTGAAGCGCGCTTTGACGGAAGGGATCAATACTCATTATGGCGATTGCGCTCAGGAAGAAACTTTAAGCCGGGTGGGTTTGCGGGAGGCACGCATGATCGTATTTTCGATCCCGGATTATGCGGTTACGGAAAAAGGTGTGCGTCTTGTGCGAAAAATGAATCCTCAAATCAAGATCATGGTGCGAACCAGGCTGACTGCCCAGGTTGAGGAACTTAAAACTGCCGGGGCGGATGAAGTCATCCCGGAAGAATTTGAAACCTCCATAGAAATCTTTTCACGGGTGTTGCGCGACTACCGTATTCCCAATAACATCATTGAGCAACAGGTGGAATTGATCCGACTGGAAGGGTATAGCATGTTCCGGGGGCTGTCTTTAAACACCGAGAGCCTGAAAAAGTTTTCCACCTATCTCACGGCCACCCTCACCGAGTCGTATCTGGTCTTGGAAAACAGCTGGGCGCGTGAAAAAATGCTGGGGGACATGAATGTTACCGAGCGAACCGGAGCTGTTGTCATCGCTGTGGTGCGAAAAAACAAACCCCACCCCAACCCAGGGGTAGAATTTGCTGTCCTGTCCGGGGATATTCTTGTTCTTTTTGGCAGTCATATGCAATTGGACCGGGCGATTACCTATTTGGAATCCGGTCAGGAACCCAATCTAAAAATCGGCTTGATACCCTAAAATAAAATAATATGAGTCAAGTTATCACTAAGGCTGTCATCCTCGCCGCAGGAATGGGGTTGAGAATGAAAGGGATGAGCGAGAAAATTCCTAAAGGTTTCATCCGTCTTGGCGGAAGTCCCATCATTGAACATTCATTAAGAGCTTTGATCTCGTGCGGTATCAAGGAAATCATGATCGTTACCGGTCATAAGGGCAGGTATTATGAGAACTTGAAGGAAACATATTCTGAAATCAGAACCGTGGAAAATACCAAATTTGCGGACACCGGCACCATGTACTCCCTCTGCTGTGCCCGAGATTTTGTCGATGCGGATTTCATTCTGTTGGAATCGGATTTGATTTTTGATCCAGGAGCGATCACCAGTATTTTAAATGTTCCTTACAGCGATTGCCTTTTATTGTCGGGAACAACGAATGCGGGGGATGAGGTTTATGTGGAAGCCGATGAAAACCGCGTGGCCCGGATCTCAAAAAACCCGGATCAAATCAAGGATCCTGTCGGGGAGTATATTGGGATCGCCAAAATTTCAAAACATCTGTATAACCGGTTAAAGCAAGCTGCCGAGCCCTTGTTTGTTACCAACCCTAAGCTCAGTTATGACATGGATTGCCTCGTTCGGATTGCAAGCGAGCATCCGCTTTATTTTTTAAGGATCGATGGATTGGATTGGGCCGAAATCGACGACCTCAAGCAATTGGAACGGGCTCAGGAAGTGTGGGAGAGAATAAAAGGCAAGTGACCCTATCTGCTTCCGAACTCGTATTCCGTATCTGAAATCCATACGATGGGTATGGTATCGGGGAAAAGGGTTTCCCTGTTGATGAATGTGGTTTCTATTTGGTCCGGTGTGAGATTTCTAGCTTTCTGGAGGTTTGCTCCTGAAAGATCAGCGTGGTTCAAATAAGCATTTTCGAAATTGGCGCCGGTGAGGTCGGAGTCTGATAGATCAGCGGCAATGAGGTAAGAGTTAGTAAAATCGGCACCCGAAAGATCGGCGTTGGATAAATAAGCTCCTGTCATATTGGTGTCGATGAGGTTAGCGTTTTTTAATTGGGCGTTTTTCAAATCTGCTCCTTCCATATCCGACTCGCTCAGGTTAGCATGGCCAAAGTCTGCAGAAACCAAATTAGCCTCAACCAAATTGGCCTGAGTCAGGATAGCTCGTGAGAAGTTAGTGTTTCGGCCACGAGACCGGTATAGAAGGGTTCGGTGGAGCCGGGCTCCCTCAAAGTTGGCAGAACTGATATCGGCTTCACTGAGGTCGGCCTCGGTAAGGTCCGCATTTTTTAAACACGCTTCAATCAGAACCCCTGAACTCAGATCCGCTCCCTTTAAATCAGCTCCTGTAAAGTCTGCTTTTTGTAGGGCTTTTTTTGAGTTTTCCGCTCTGGTTTTTTCTGAGCTCATATAGAGGCCTTAATAGAGAAAAAATTGATTCAAGGGACCTAGGCTAATTGCTGTTTTGGGTTTCGTCAAGGTGCGAAGTCCAAAAAATCAGGTGCCAGCAGTACGTGTCCGTGATAGTCTGTGTTTTTTGAATCTGGGGGGTTCCCCATGTCCGAAAATGATTTTCTCAAACTACCCGTGCCGAAAGAATCGGGGCCGGAAATGGATTTGCTCATGGCTATGCATATGGGTTGGAAGCACTGGTCTGGCAATGAGTTGAGCGCAAAGCTACTTTTAGAAGAAGGAGATGGAAAATATCCAGCCGTCAGTATTCCCAAGTTCTCGACGGACCATAATGCTTTTTTCGAGCACGTGGCCACCTATTTTGTAAACCTGGATATGGGTTTTGATGTCAGTTACCTGATAGAGGATCAAATGTGGCAGGTTGTGATCAAAATTAGAAATGAAAGTTTTACCGGCAAGGACTATGAGTTGCCTCATGCCGGTTCGCTGGCCGCAATTTCCGCACTACGAAGGAACAGGCAAAGCTGAGGGTTGAATGAGATTGTTTGATATGAGGAAAATAACAACCGTATTTTTGCTTGTCCTGTTATGCGGATCTGTCAATCCGGTTTATTCAGAAACGGAAAAGACCGAGGACATCAGGAAACTGCTTAAAGTTTCCGGTATTTTGGACCGGTTGAGCTATATGCAGGAATCCCTCCTGAACAATGTTTCCATGATGGTGACTGCGCCCTTTGCTAAAGTTCCCGATGCGTTCTGGGGAGAATTCAGTCAATTGATCGGAAAGAAGGAAATGGATGATTTGATAGACCGGGTGCTTCCGGTTTATGACAAACATATGTCGCACGAGACGGTAAAAAAACTCATCACCATGTTTGAGACTCCCTTTTGGAATGAATGGAAAGAAAAGATGCCCCAGATCAGCCGGGAAGCAGGGCTGATTGGCAGTGAATGGGGCAGGGAGTATACCCAATCGGAAGCGTTTAATAAAAAACTGCAAGACCTGATCAAAAAATATGAACTGGAAAAACTCAATCCTCCGCCGGATAAAAAATAAAAACCAGGGTTCATAGATCTACCCCACAAAACAAGGGCTCGCCCCCTTGACAGTGGACGAACCCTCTGTTTAAAACAAACCCCCTCAGTCCCCCTTGTCAGGGGGAATTATTGAAAAACTGCTACGGCTTATTTAAGCCGAGTTGACTCTTTGCTAGCCAGTAAAAGCTATTGCCCACTGGGTCCAGCGTCACGCTGGCGCCTAGCGGACCCAGCTTTGACGGATGTATTTCACCACATCCCAGATCTCCTTGTCCTTCAATGTTTTTTTGTGGGCGACCATTCCGGTTCCCGGTGAGCCATTTTTGATGATCCAGAACATTTGTCCGGCAGAAACATCTTTCATGGTATCGCTACAGGTGAAGTTGCGAGGGATAGGTTTTAGCGCCTTTCCCAACTTCCCCATTCCGTCACCTTTTTTTCCATGGCACATTTTGCAAGCCAGGGGTTTTGCTCCTTGAGCATAGATTTTTTTGCCATTTTCTGCGCTTGCCTTGGTGGTCTTGTCCAGAGAGGCGATGTTGGAAGGGGCCGATTTGGTTTTCCTGGGTTGCGGGCAGTTGCTGCCTGCCCAGGTGGAAGTCGCAAACAACAGGATGCTGATTGCGGTTAAGAGTCCGGTTAATTTGAGATCTCGTTTCATTTTGTTTTCTCCTCTATATAAATCAGGGTTGTTTAGCTTTGTGGAAACTATTTGGCTGTCAATTCAAAGTCGGCTTTTGTTTCTCCCGCCACCGTGATCTCCTGAGTCACTTTGCCAACATAGGGGTGCCATGCTGTGACTTTGTATGTGCCTGCGGGAATATTATCCAATGTGAATGAACCATCTGCTGCACTCACGGTGTAGTAAGGATTCCAGACAATTCGCGCGTCTGCTTCCATATAGTTGTGCTGGTCACATTGCAGGAAGAAATGGGAATCTTTTTTCCGTTTCAGCCGTTTAAGAGATTTAGTGACATCGGCAACAGACCCTTTAGAAGGAAGCGGTTTGTTGAACAGTGTTTTCCGGTTGGCCCCTTTGACGGAATAACCGTGCGGGTTGTGCAGAGTATTCTCGTCCTGGTTGGTTATTTGCACTAAACCCTTCTTCATACCTTTTGGGGTTTTGCGGATGACCGTTACCTTGGGGAAAATATCGCATTGGCGGAATTCGATATTCACGGTCTTTTTATCCCAGGCTTTTCCCTTGTTGATGTTTTCGATCAATATCACTGCGTTTTTAAGTTTGCCGTCTTGTACGACGACCTTTTGCCGTGGCCGGATTCCCCCCTCCTGGGTATCCGGATGGGTGGCACAGAACTCGGCATTTTTGCCTTTGCTCAAATCTTCCATGATGGGGGCAGGGACATTGCCTTTAAACATTATGTTTCCTGAAATGGACCCGCCATTAGAAACCTGCGTTTCTTCATAGCTGGATTTTTTTGCCTGAACATTGCTGGCCAGAGCCAAAGCAACAACGGTGGTGATTGCCATTAAGCGGATCTTTTTCATGATGTTTTCTCCTCTCTCTCGATGTGATTTCTGGTTCAACTTGTCATAATTAAGGTGGGGAGTGGAACCGGGATGAGGAGGCCCATCCCGGTTCCAACTACATCCAACGGGGCAAGCTCCACTGGATGCATGCACGCCTCTGTTTGCATTCAACGAAGTTTGAACGCCATTCGAGGTTCCCTCCGGGCATTGTCCTGCACCGCTAGGTTGTGCCAGGGTGCCCTTTGAGATTGAGTTTTTCATTTGCGCCTCCCTTTTCGGTAATTCAACCCTATAGAGAGCAAGGCCCGTGCCGGAAGGGGTGGCGAAAAAATAAAATCGTTAACGGGTGGTTTAACTGGGGGTTTAAAGGAATTTGTTGCGCGGAAGAGAAAAGCGACGATGCATTTCGAGGTGGGAGCGTCCCATTATGGGATCGCACCGGTGCCAGAATGGGATGATGTCAGTCTAACTGGTATTTTTTTAGCATGCGATAAAACGTGCTGCGGCTGATTCCCAATGCTTTAGCCGCGTTGGGAATATGTCCATCGCTTTGTTCCAGTGCCTGTTTCAGGGTTTGCTTCACCACATCATGATAAGGCGTGAGGCTTGTGGAAAGAGAGGAGGATATTTTATTTTCATTATTCGAGGGTGGGGAATTGAAAACCTCTTCCGGTAGACAGTCGGTATCTATCGTGTCGTAGGATGTGACGATCATCGCCCTATAAAGGGTGTTTTCCAATTGGCGGATGTTTCCGGGCCAGGAATATTCCTGCAAAACCTGCATAGCTTCATCGCTGACCGACAGGATTTCCTTGCCAATATCCTCCTGATATTTTTTGAGGAAGTGGGTGCAAAGCAGGGGAATATCTTCCGGGCGATCGCGAAGGGCGGGGACTTCTATAGGAAAGACGGCCAGCCGGTAATAAAGGTCTTCACGAAAGGTTTCTTTTGCAATTAAAGTCTTGAGATCCTTATTAGTTGCGCAAACTACCCGGGTGTCGACTTGTATTTTTTTTGTGTCTCCCACGCGTTCTAAACATTTTTCCTGTAGAAAACGCAGAAGTTTTGCCTGGGTGGCAAGGCTCATTTCCGCCACTTCATCGAGAAACAGGGTGCCTCCATCCGCCAGTTCCAGTTTGCCAGGGCGAGACTCGATGGCGCCAGTGAAAGCGCCTTTTTTATGGCCGAACAATTCGCTTTCCTGAAGTGTTTCGGGAATGGCGGCGCAATTGACATCCACAAAAGGCCCGGTGGCGTAGGAACTGTTGCGGTGAACAGCGCGGGCAATGAGCTCTTTGCCGGTTCCGGTTTCCCCGAGGATGAGGACACTGGCTTTACTGGGTGCGACCTGATGAACTTTTTTCAGCGTTTCATTCAGTGCCTTGCTTTTGCCGATGATGCCATCTTTCCCCGATAGACGATCCACTTCATTTTGCAGTTGTCCGACCTTGCGGACAAGGTTTCTTTGCTCAAAGGCTTTATCCAGGCAGGTGAACAGGCGGGGTTCATCGACAGGTTTCAGCAGGTAATCGTAAGCGCCCAGTTTAATGACTTCCACGGCGGTATCTACCTTGTCAACGCTGGTCAACATAATGACGGGCAGGTCTGAGCGTGAGGCCTTGACTCGTTTCAAGGTTTCCACTCCGTTCAGCCCAGGCATCATCACATCGAGCAAGATCAAAGAAGGATTGTCGTCCAGCGCCTCAAGTAAGGCATCGCCACTTTCAAAATCCTGCACCGCGTAACCTTTATCTTCCAGAAGGGCTCTCATTAGGCCTCGCAGAGGGGCATCATCATCCACTACAAATATCAATTCATTTACCATAATGCTTTTTCAGCCGAGACAACTCTTTGTTCGCTCAATAAAGCTATTGTCCACTGGGTCCAGCGTCACGCTGGCATCGTTTGCCTGATTGTAGCCCAGTCCGCTAATTTTAAGAAAAAAATGATAAACTGAATGCATTAACAATAGAAGGAAAGATAAAATTTTTTATATGAGAATGTTGGCAAATCAAACCAGAGGTGTATTGATAGCGGGATTGATTCTGGCTGTGGTGAGCTGGAGCATTGTCCGGGATCGAGCCGAGAAAGCCTGGTTTGATGAGCTGGAACAGGAGGTGCTGGAAGACACTCTTATTTTAACGGGTGAGTTGGAAGTGGTGAAGAGGGAATTGTGGGGCATCATTTCTTTTTACAATTCTTCGGAGTTTGTCACTCGGGGTGAGTTTGGAGTTTATGTAAAGCCTCTTCTCAAAAACCATCCTTTCATCCAGGCGTTTGAGTGGGTTCCGCGTATTGATTACTCTGAAAGGGAAGGATTTGAAAACATCACCCGTGCTATGGGATATGCGGAGTTTCATATTTTTGCATCCTCCGGTCCTTCCGATATGAAGCAGGAATATTTCCCGGTGCATTACTCGGAACCGCTTCCCGGCAATGAACAGGCGTTGGGATTTGACCTGACCTCCGACCCACAACTATTAAGGCTTACCAATACGGCCAGAGATACGGGAAGAGCGGTTTCGGCCTCACGGTTTGGACCGGTTCCCAATGCCCGCTCGCAATCAGATCTGATTATTCTGGCTCCCTTCTACAATGGAGGAAAGAACCCGGAACGCACTGAAGAGAGGCGGGAGCATTTAAAAGGTTTTGTGCTGGGCATATATCGGGTACAAGACATGATCGATGAAATGCTCAGTCCTTATATTCCTAAAGGGATGAATTTAACTGTTTATGAAGAGGGCGAACTGGTTGCGGAAAATCTGCTTTATGGTAATCCTTTAAAGAACCCGAGCATGGAGATTACTAACGTGGTCACTGTTTCCAATCGTCGTTGGTTCCTGGTTTGGCAGGCCACCGGGGAATTTCGCAGCGGGCCTAAAACATCAAACGCGTTCTGGGCGGGCACGGCCATCTTTTCGGTAGCCCTGTTCCTTGCAATCATTTTCGAGATGATGGCATCGCGAACCCGTATTGTGGAGAGTGAGGTCCAGATGCGGACGGAAGAACTGACCCAGGCGAACCAAAAGCTTGTTGAGTTGAACGAATTGAAAAATAAATTTTTGGGTATCGCGTCGCACGACCTTAGGAATCCCCTTGCATCCATTCGTGGATATTCCAAGTTTCTTCTGGATAAAGGAAGGCAAGTCAAAGAGGATACCCGGCAGGAGTTTCTAACAACCATCAAAAATGTTAGCGGAAATATGCTGGAGTTGATCAGCAACCTTCTGGATATTTCGGTGATCGAAAGCGGCCAGTTGCAACTGAACCCTGAAAAGTCTTCCATAAAAAAACTTGCTGAAGAAAAAATTCATTTGCAACAGATTTTGGCGGACAAGAAAAATATTGTCCTGCATGCGGATTTGGAGGAGGTCCCTGAATTTTATTTTGACGCAAACCGAATGGGGCAGGTGGTGGACAACCTTCTCAGCAATGCAGTTAAATATTCACCGCCCGATAAAGAGATTTTTATCAAGCTGGTGTCCAATGAAGAAACCATGACTTTAAGTGTCAAGGATGAAGGGCCGGGGATTTCCCTCGATGAGCAGGGACAGCTATTCCAGCATTTTAAAAAACTAAGTGCCCGGCCCACGGGGGGTGAAAGCAGTTCCGGGTTAGGACTGGCTATTGCCCAGAGAATTGTGGAAGAACATCAGGGCGACATCGGAGTTGATAGTCAACTCGGTCATGGCGCCACATTCCACTTCAGCCTCCCCACCCGGCGCCAGCGTGCCGCTGGACTCAACTTGCAATAGCCCTTTTTGCCAGCAAAGAGTTGTCTCGGCTTTACGAGTCTCTGTCTCCCCTACCAAGAAAGAGGCTAGCAATTATTCAGCTTATAGGATTATTCCTACAAAATTACAGGCATATGCCCTGCTCTTTTGGCGGCGTATCGCTGATATTCGCGGTTTCCCTCTCTAGTTATACTTGTTGGGCTGTTTTAATGGAGAGGTCGAAATATGCGTGTTATCGTTTTTTGTTTTCTGCTGCTGTTTAATGTTTGTGTGGTGCAGGCAGGACCCCGAGTAATGTCTTTGAACCTTTCGGGCCAGGGATCAAATCCGTTGAAGGTTTATCAAAATGTCCCCCTTAAAGTGTACACCTTTCATGCAAACTTGTATGATTTGACCGTAACCAAACCGCCTTTACCCAAAGAGATCCTTTCTGTATCCGAATTCCATTCCGGGCAATCCTTTGATCTCAATTTTTCCAAGGTAGGATCCTATGAGATATGCTTTTCCAAGGAAAAAAATTCGACCCGAACCTGCTTGACGCTGAATGTTCTGAAAAGAATAGTGGCCTGACAGGTAGCACCCTTCCTTCCAATAAAAACTGTTTCATAGAGTTTGCATGTTGTTTGTGCACGGCGAGTAAGACCGTTTTATTCGGCTACCTTCCAGATAGAATCCACAAAATATTTTCGTGAGTCGAATAAGTGCTCCACGACTTCAAACCCGTTTTCGAACGCCAGATTTTCTATTTCTTCAAGCGTGTATTTAAAAGATTGTTCCGTCTGTAGAGTTTCCCATGCATTGAAATGATAGTCTTTGTTTAAAGCCTTGATGTGCACGGTCTGGTTTCGCGTGCTGTACAGATAGCTTTCTACAGAGTGGGTATTTGGATTGTACTGACCCTGTTGTACAAAATAATCTTTATTAAAATCTGCTCCGAGTACTTGGTTAATGCGGTCCAGAAGATGCAGGTTGAATTTTTCAAAAAGCGGATGGTTGTAGGCGGAATAAAGCAGTTTGGGGTTTTTCATGAGGTCAAACCCAATCAGCAAATAATCTTTTGGCCTCAGAGACTTGTTTAAAGTTTTAAGGAAAATCCGGCTGGCGTCCGGTTCCATATTATTCAACGTGACACCTAGAAAGAGTACCAGGTTTTTTTTCGGGCTATCCTGGACAATGGTAGTGAGACCTGCAAAATAATCTCCGATCAATCCGGTGACCTTCAGGGGAGTATTCTGATGATCAATTTGCAATAATCGAACCAGATTTTTAACAGCTCCGCTGGAAATATCAACAGGAAAATAGTGAAAACTAAATTTTCTATCCAGCAAATGCTCAATAAGAATCCGGGTCTTGCACCCATCGCCTGAGCCCAGTTCGATAAGGTTGAATGTGTCGCCGGTGATGAGTTCTGCAATGTTGTTTTTATACTTGCGAATGATTTCAAATTCACATGCTGCGGGAAGATACTCTGCGAGTTCCGTTATTTCCTTGAAAATCTCACTTCCCGCGTTATCAAAGATCAGCCAGGATGGCAAACGCTTGTTCCTGAGGGAAAGACCCTTGTGAACCGTGTTTGCGAACTGTTCTTCATGAGAAGATGATGTTGGCTCAGTGTGTAGAACTTTGGTTTCAAACAAGAGTGAGTCTCCTTTTAATGCTCAGTGGATTTGACCCTGTTAATTGTGTTTGTTATAGTACTTTTCTTAACTGCTTTTTACATCATATTTATCGGGTTTTGGTTTGCAGTGAAATAAACCGGCCCTATTTCCAACCTTTTATTCTGGACGTCATGCGTTTTAATTCGCCAACAGATTTACCATCCCTTGATTTTTCCTATCAGGAGTTGGAGGACGAGTTCATAAGACTGGTGGGTTTGGAAAAGCTGGACCAGGTCATTGCTGAAAATCCGGGTTTTACAGCGGAACTGGAAGCGTCTTTGGCGGAGGCATTTGAAAATGAGTGTCCCCAGGCCCATTTGTTTTTGCAAAGGATCCTTTACCGCATCAACCGTTTAAAGCTATTTTGGTATGACGGGTTGGAAAATTATGTCAATGAAGATTCCAGTTTTCTGTTTTCGCTACGGTTGAAAATTGAAAATGCCTGGCAGGATTGGGAGGAGGGAAATAGTGTCCAGAGCAATTCCGGCGATCTCCAAGTAAGCAAGGCCCTCCACCATCGTGTGGAAGAAGACCTGCAACCCGAGCCTTCCCCGGACGGATTATTCATCCGCGATGAAATTTCAAAAGCCGGGTATCAGCGATTGCTCGCTATCACTTCTTTGGATGGCCTGGTAGAAGCCAGCCAGCTTTCCCGTATGCTGGGTGGGGTAGGAAACGAAGTGCAGACCATGCTGACCCGGATATTATGGGAGGAGTATGGCAGTGGAAAACTTTCGCGAAAACATTCCACTCATTTTGCAATCATGC
>Ga0066369_10001103_pt1 | contig 11189 bp, 8 predicted proteins | sample Knorr_S7_td_Bott_FD_70972 | JGI IMG/M metagenome (GOLD analysis project Ga0066369, IMG submission 70972) | Marine microbial communities from Southern Atlantic Ocean transect - Knorr_S7_td_Bottom_ad_4513_LV_A | ecosystem: Environmental > Aquatic > Marine > Oceanic | place: Southern Atlantic ocean... | reverse complement strand
AACGCACCGTGTGTGAACACGAACGCCCTGATCGGGGAATACTCCTCATAAATACTTCATGCCCATGGATTGCGGATCGCGTATAAATGTGTATTCTAATAGTTAGGATTTCTATGTACGAACACTTTAGGACGCACAGGCGAATGGAAATTTACACTCGTTGGCTCCTTATTACCGGAACCGGGAGAATTATCCGATGGTGAACCGAGGCGCCAGTTTTTGGCGCGCATCGGCCGGTGTCACTGCTGCGTGTTTACTTTTCGTCACCGTTGCGGCCTGCGGGACCGTTGGGGACGAGCCCGGGTCGCTGGTGATTTACTCGGGGCGGAGCGAGTCGTTGATCGGACCGCTGATCGAAGACTTTGAAGAGCTGACGGGCACCGAGGTGAGAGTGAACTATGGTTCGACCGGACCCCTGGCGGCTACGCTCCTTGAGGAAGGTAAAAACACACCGGCCGATCTCTTTTTCGCGCAGGACCCGGGTGGTCTTGGCGCAATTGAGTCGATGCTGTCGGAGCTCCCATTGGATGTGCTGAGTTCCGTCCCCGATTGGGCCCGCGACCCTGAGGGCAAGTGGGTTGGTACTTCGGGACGGGCCCGCGTGATTGTTTACAACACCGATGTGCTGACAGAGGCGGAACTTCCCGATTCGATAGAGGATTTCGCAAAACCCGAATGGCGGGGGCGAATCGGGTGGCCTCCGACCAACAGTTCTCTGCTCGCAATGATCACGGCGATGCGGCAGGAGTGGGGCCAGGACCGTACTCGTAACTGGCTGGAAGGCATTGTCGCGAACGAACCGAAAATCTACGCCAAGAACACCCCGACTGTGGCGGCCGTGGCCGCGGGCGAGATCGATGTGGGATTCGTGAACCACTATTACCTGCACCGGTTTATTGCAGAGGAGGGCGAGTCGTTCGCTGCTCGCAACTATTACACCCGGGCGGCCGATCCTGGTTCCGTGGTGCTTGTTGCAGGGATTGGTCTTTTAGACAGGTCAGATAACAGGGAACTTGCAATCCTGTTCATCAAGTTCCTGTTGAGTGCTTCGGGTCAGCAGTTCTTCGCTTCGCAGACATACGAGTTCCCGCTGAACGACCAGGCGCAACCGAACAGTTTGTTGCCGGCACTCGAAGATGTCACGAAGCCCAGTATCGACCTGGGGGATCTGACGGATCTTGCGGGAACGCAGGCTTTGATGAGGGAGGTTGGTGCCCTGCCGTAGGGGTTGGCGGAGATTCGATCTGCGTGGTGAATGACTATCCACAGGCATGATTCACATAGGCTCAAGGGGACCGGGTTGAAATCGCCCGTAATTGGGACGGTGCCGACATGACCTTCCCTGGTGTCATTTTGACCGGGTGGGTATCGCAGGATGGAAAGCGGCCGCCGGCTTTCCTCGTCGCGTCGGCGGTTGCAGTAGCACTTGCGGCATTGATCCCGGTTGTTTACCTGATCATTCGTTCAGCGGGTGCGGGGCCGGAGTGGTTCGACATTATCTGGCGTGCCAGCACCGCCGCGGTGTTCGGCCGGACTTTTCTTTTGATTGCAGTTGTTACGGTGATTTCGATCACGGTTGCCGTTCCGGTTGCCTGGCTCACTGTTAGAGCGGACATTCCTCTGCGCCGCGTGCTTTCTGTCGCTTCGGTATTGCCGCTGGTATTGCCCAGTTTCGTATTGGCCACGACGGTTATCGAGATGTACTCGCCGCGTGGCGTTCTCCAGGGCTGGCTGTCGAGGTTTGGGGTCGAGCGACTTCCCGATATCTATGGACTTGGTGGTGCGACTCTGGTGCTGGTGCTGATGACCTACCCGTACGTTCTACTGACGGTGCGGGGAGCGTTGCGCAGGATGGACCCCGGGCTTGAAGAGGCTGCCCGTGCGATGGGCTACGGACCGGTCCACACCTTCAGGGCCGTTACATTGCCGACGCTGCGACCTGCGATTGCGGCAGGATCTTTACTGGTGGCGCTCTATACGCTGAGCGATTTCGGCGGGGTCGCATTGCTGCGTTACCAGACATTTACTTCGACGATCATGATTCAATACGAGTCGTCGATAGACAGGACGCTGGCTGCAGTCCTTTCGCTTGTGCTTGTGGTCGTGGCGGTGTTGCTGTTGCTGGGTGAGGGGTTTACACGGGGGAGCGGTGCGTATCACCGGAGCACGGTCGGTGCTGTGAGGGTGGCCAGAAGGGTTGACCTTGGACGGTGGCGATGGGGCGGATTGGCCGTTGTGGGGCTGCCGGTGTTAATTGGGCTTGTGGTTCCGATCGGCGTGCTCGTCCACTGGCTTGCCAGGGGCCTGCTGAACGATCAACAGCTGTTGCCGTTGCTGATCCCCGCAAGAAATTCACTTTACATTTCGCTGCTTGCCGCAGTGCTGACACTCGGTGCCGCGCTCCCCGTTGCGATTCTGGCGGTGCGGTTCCGCAGCGGACTGAGCCGATTCATCGAGCGGTCGACCTACATCGGATTCGGCCTGCCGGGTGTGGTTGTCGCTCTTTCACTTGTGTTCTTTGGAATCAATGTTGCACGCCCGCTTTACCAGTCGATATGGTTGTTGGTGTTCGCCTACGGGGTGTTGTTCTTGCCAGCGGGTATCGGCGCGCTGCGCACCTCGCTGTTGCAGGTGAACCCCAGAATTGAGGAAGCGGCCCAGGGTCTTGGACGTTCTCAGTGGAGAGTGATTTTTTCGGTGACGATACCGCTTGTCATGCCTGGTGCATTTGCCGGTGGTGCGATGGTGTTTTTGCTCACGATGAAAGAACTTCCCGCTACCCTTATCCTCTCGCCAATCGGATACCGGACGTTGTCGACTTCGATCTGGTCTGCGGCATCCGAGGCCTATTTTGCCAAGACCGCAGCTGCCGCCCTGTTGCTGGTGCTGGTAGCAGGGGTTCCCACGGCGTATCTGACTCTACGCGGCTACGGCGCGCGCTTGGAAGCTGCGGACAGAGCGTCTCCCGTAACGGCGGCGTCCGAGTTGATTGAGGCAGGCCGATGAGAATGCCCTGGCGCGATAAACCTGAACGAGTTACGACTTCGTTGCCCGGGGACGACGAGTATGAAGGGCCATCGTCCGCGGCGTCTTCAACCGCGGATATGGCAACTACAGACCCTGACGTGGGGACATCGGGTGCAGGTCCGACGTCTCCAGTTTTGAGTTCACCGGAAACGGGAGTCATCCATCTCGACGGAGTTGCCTGCAGTTATCCGGGAGCCGACCGGCCGGCCATCAAAGGATTCGACCTGCTGGTGCAACCGGGCGAATTCGTAAGTATTTTGGGTCGTAGTGGGGCCGGAAAAACGACTGCGCTGCGAGTAATCGCGGGGTTCGAGCAAGTATCCGCGGGTTATGTGCGTGTTGGCGGTCAGCTGGTCGGTTCATCTTTCATCCATGTCCCGCCCGATCGGCGCCGGGTCGGGCTGGTTTTTCAGGATTACGCTCTGTTCCCGCATCTGACAGTAGCCAAGAACGTCGAGTTCGGCCTGAAGGGTTTGCCTTCGGGCGAAAAGAAAGCACGCGTCGACCCGGTGCTCGAGATGGTGGGTATGAGCGGGTACGAATCGCGTTACGTGCACGAGTTGTCGGGTGGGCAGCAGCAGCGCGTGGCGATTGCGCGGGCGCTTGCACCTGATCCGGTGGCTCTGCTGTTAGATGAGCCGTTCAGTAACCTCGATCGGCAACTCAGGGCAGCGTTGCGGCGTGATATTAAGCGGATAGTTACGGAAACGGGAGCGACCACGCTGCTGGTGACGCACGATCGAGAAGAAGCACTGGCGACATCGGACCGTATCGCGGTGATGGGCGACTGTTACATTGAGCAGATCGGTACGCCGGAAGAGGTTTATCGGAACCCGGTATCGGCATCTGTTGCCCGTTTGATAGGCCCATGTGAGCTGATTCAAGGGACCTTCAAAGGGGGCCGGGTTGAAACCGCCGCCGGTGTGTTTGCTGCAAGGATGACGGGTGCCGCCGAGTCGACTGAAACCCTGGGCCAGGGCAAAGACGTGCTCGCACTCATGCGGGCATCTGAACTGGAGATCGAAGCCGTGGACGTTGCCGATTCGACAAGTGCGACTGTTGCTTCCAAGGAATTCCAGGGCGAGTTTACCGAGTACAGCATGCGGCTTGATTCAGGCGTCTTGATTCGGGTCAGAAGGCGTGCGGCAAACGATATCGCTGACGGCCAGCGAGTAAAGATACAAGCCCGGCGCGGTTCAGAAGTGATTGTGTTTGGCGTTTAGGTACAGTCGGGCTGGCCTGGAAGTTCCAATGCCATCCCGAGCTCGAATGGAGATAACAGTGGCGCTGCAGACTCAGCCGTCAAATCTCTTGATTACCAGCGCCGCGTTCTGCCCGCCGAAACCAAAACTGTTCGACATGACCACGTCGAGATCCGCTTCCCGCGCCACGTTCGGAACGTAGTCGAGATCGCAATCCGGGTCTGCCTCATCCTGGTTGATCGTTGGGTGGATGATCCCATCGTTGATGCTGTTGATGCACACGATAGCTTCAAGCGAACCTGAAGCGCCGAGAGAGTGTCCGACCATCGACTTGGTTGAACTGATCGGGATGTTGTACGCCTTCTCGCCGAAAACGCGCTTGATGGCGATGGTTTCCGACTTGTCGTTGATGGGCGTCGAGGTGCCGTGTGCGTTGATATAGTCGATCTCGTCCAGGCTGACCTCGGCACTATCGAGGGCCCGTTGCATCGCTTTTGCAGCTCCTATGCCATCCGGGTGCGGCTGCACCAGGTGGTACGCATCGGCCGAAACGCCCCACCCGGCGATTTCAGCGTAAATGCGGGCTCCCCTGGCCTTCGCGTGCTGGAGACTTTCCATAATGAGGATGCCGCTGCCTTCGGCAGGTGCAAATCCGTCGCGGGCCGAATCGAAAGGACGGCTTGCCTTCGATGGATCGCCGTCCCACGTGGTGAGTGCTCGCATTGTGCTGAACCCGCCCATGCCGATTTCACAGATACCTGCTTCGGTTCCCCCCGTTACGATCACTTCGGCACCGCCGCGGCGGATTATTTCGGAGGCTTCACCGATGGCCTGAGTGCCGGCGGCGCAGGCGGTGACACAGGTGTTGGTGTAGCCGGTCAGGTTGAATGTGTGGGAGATGTTGGCCGCGGCCATATTTACCAGCATCATCGGGATGTAATAAGGGCTCATACGGTTCACGCCGCGCGTCACGCGTATCTCGGCCTGCCGATCGGTTTCAGGCAGTCCGCCAGAGCCACTCCCGATCAGCACGCCGACGCGGTCGAGGTCTTCATTCTCAAGATCGAGCCCCGAATCTTTCATCGCCTGGTGCGCAGCGGCAACGGCAAATTGCGAGAAGCGGGCCATTCTGCGGGATTCTTTGCGGTCCATATAATCCGCGGAGTCGAAATCGCGCACCTCTCCCGAAACCTTGCATGGGAAACCGTCGGGGCTGACCAGGCTGATTTCCCTGATGCCCGATTTACCGTATTTCAATCCGGTCCAGAACTTATCTACCGAGTTCCCGAGGCACGTGATTGCACCCATGCCGGTGATTACCACTCTGTTTACGTTGTTGTTTGTCATCTATCGGTTGTGCTTGCGAATTAATTCTGCCGTACTGTCGAACTTAGCAAATTATGTGGAGGGGTTTTGATATCGGGGTATAACTCGGGTTCGATACCGTGCTCAATCTCGATTATCTCCGCGGCTACAAATAGCGAACCCGTGGCGAGAATCACGTCACCGTCTCCGGCCAGCACGTGAGCCTGTTCAAGGGCCAGTTGCGTACTGGTGGTTCTGGAGGTAGTGGTAATTTTACATTCACTTAGCGCCTCTGCCAGTTCGATTCCCGTGAGACTTTTTGGATGTCTTGATTCGGTAACGATAATCCTGGGTTTTAGTGAAGCCAGTTCGCGTGCCACGGCCGATGGGTCGTGACCGCGGACCGTGCCGAGGATCAGGACGACGCCTCGCCTTTCCGGGAATAGTTGTTCGATGGTTTTTCGGAGTGCGTGGGCAGATGCCCCATTGTGGGCCCCATCGACGAATACGGGATTTGGATGGCGGCTCACCAGCTGGTTACGGGCGGGCCACTTTACCGCGGAAATGCCCTCGCCAATAGCGCCAAAATCTATTGGCACTCCACCATTGCTGAGTTGCTGGAGTACTGCGACCGCGGTGCGGGTATTGTCGACCTGGTGGGTGCCGAGCAGGTGGAGCCGGGTTTGGAGCGATCGGTCGCCAACGCCCAGTTCGAGCTCAATACCGTCAAATCCATGGTCGGTGGAACTGATGATTGCCACCGCACTGTGACTTTCGGTCAGTTCGCTTTTGTTGGATTCCGCTGTGGCCCGTATTACTGCGATGGCGTCCGGCACCTGCGGTGATGCGACGACCGGGACCCCAGGTTTGATGATTCCGGTTTTTTCGCCTGCTATTTTCCCGATTGTGTCGCCTAATACGGCTACGTGATCGAGGCTGATCGGGGTGATGACCGAAATGAGGGGCGTAATGATGTTGGTCGCATCGAGCCTACCGCCCAGGCCCACTTCGATCACATTGATGTCAGTTTTGATTGCGGTGAAATGGTAGAACGCCATCGCCGTTTCGAGTTCAAAGACCGATACAATGCCGATGTCGCTATCGGCGGTTACTCGCTCGACGGCGGGCCAGAGCGTTTCTACCAGCCTGGCGAAATCGAGTTCGCTGATCGGCTCTCCGTTAACGCGAATTCGCTCAGTGATCCGGTGTATCGATGGAGAGCTGAACAGGCCGGTGCTGTATCCGCTGGCGGCAAGTGGCCAGGCGATTAAAGCGGATGTGCTGCCCTTGCCCTTACTCCCTGCGACGTGAACGTAGCTCTGGCCAATATGCGGGTTTCCGACATATTCGAGCAGGCGTTCGATCCTTTTCAGGTGAAAATCGGGTGGGTCGCCGACGCGCGATTTCCTCTCGAAATCGGCGAGCGAGAGCAGTTGCGATATTGCTTCCCTGTAGGAAAGTGTCATCTGCTCAGTTTCGCGCTGTGGCATGCGATTCGGAATATCCTGCAGGTTGATTGTTCGGTTATCGCCGCCAACCGGTTCCGGTGTCACCGCCAATCGGCCCACTTGTCGAACGCAGCCGGGTTGGGTGGTGCGGTGCAGTGAATTGCGTTGCTAGTATTGTGGTTCTGATCTCGGGTTGCCGGCCTGTTCGACGCAACGCATATGGCTGGCACAGGGCACACGACCTGGATAAAGGTTCGGAAATTTCGTGAAGTACCGTGACCGTATGGATAGTGCACTGCGTGGTTCAGGTGGGAAGGCCGACTACTGTGAAATTCGGTTTGAAGAGACCGATAACACACGAATGACCTATCGCGGCAAGTCACTCGACACGATTGCGCAAACAAGCGGTCTCGGCGGGAACGTGCGGGCCGTTCGTAATGGCGGTTGGGGGTTCGCGAGCTTCAATAGCCTGGATGATCTCGAATCGAAGGTTTCTGAAGCCGTGGCGCAGGCGGCGGCGGTAGGCGGTGCGAAGACAGAACTCGGTGAGGTCGAGCCGCACGTCGACATTGTTCCGGCACATATCGTGAACGACCCGGCAGAAATATCTCTCGACGAGAAGAAACGGTTGATGGACCATTACAACGACCTGGTGTGGTCGGTCGATGGGATCAACAGTGCGGACATCGTTTATGGCGATACGTCACGCAAGACTTTCTTTGGCAACTCGGAAGGTTCGTATATCGAACAGCAGCAGGTGCATGTTATCGCGCGTATTTCCGCACAGGCCCGAGATGGTTCAGATGTTCAGCAGGCAGGTTTCAGCCTTGGGTCGCAGGGCGACTATGACGTGGTACGTGATCTCGATGACGACGTAATTGACGCGGCGAAGCGGGCCGTGGCGCTGCTCACGGCCAAATCGATTGACGGCAGCGAACGAACGGTGATCCTCGATCCCGTGCTGGCGGGTGTTTTCGTTCACGAGGCGTTCGGACACCTGTCCGAAGGTGACAACGTTTACGAGAACGAGAAGCTCCGCGAGATCATGTATATGGGTCGTAAGTTTGGCGGTAAGCACCTGAATTTTACCGATGGTGCTGCGATTCCCGGCTTACGGGGAAGTTTCAAGTACGACGAAGAGGGGACACCCGCAACACGGACTGCGCTGGTTCGCGAGGGTGTGCTTGTTGGGCGGCTTCACTCACGCGAGACCGCGGCAAAGATGGGTGAGAAGCCGACGGGCAACGCCCGTGCGATCGGCTACAACTTTCCGCCTATCGTTCGTATGACGAATACGATCATCGAGGCGGGCGAGGCGACGCTGGAAGACCTGTTGGAAGGCGTGGACGACGGTGTTTACGTTCGCAACTGGTACGGGGGTATGACCCAGCACGAGATGTTCACGTTTTCGTCGGGTGAGGCGTACATGATCCGCAACGGAGAGATACAGGAAGCCATCAGGCCGGTGATGCTGACCGGAAACCTGTTTGAGACGCTCAAGAACCTTGATGCGATCGGCAACGATCTTGGTATGAACCAGGGTGGGGGTTGCGGCAAAGGCGGACAAATGCCGCTACCTGTTTCGAACGGCAGTCCGCATATCCGCATTCAAAAGTGCCTGATTTCAGGAGCGTGAGCGGGCTGGCACCAGAAGTTATCAGACAGGTGTTTCGAGAGGAAGTCGATTGAGCGAATCGTTGCTGGATGCTGCTGCGGCCAAATTCGACCAGGCCGAGGTTTACCGCGTTGAATCGGAGAGCCACCCGGTTTCGTTCGAGGCGAACCGGCTCAAGGAAATAATGCGGCGTGATACATCTGGAGTTGCGCTGCGGGTTATCCACGAGGGCCGAATTGGGTTTTCATCGACGACTAATGCGAAACGCGAAGACGAGCTGGTGGAACGGGCAGGGTCGGTGGTCCCGTTTGGGTCAGAGGCATCGTTCGATTTTCCCCCTCCTTCGGTCTATCCAGAGGTCGAAACGTTCGATCCAGCCGTTCCGCAGGTTTCGCAGCAATCGATGATCGACACCGGACAGGGCCTGATCGAACGGCTTCTCGACGAATGGCCCGAGTTGCTCTGCGATGCCAGTGTCGGGTGGTCGACTGCTCATGGGCGGATCATGAATTCGGCGGGGATCGACGCCGAGTACGAACAGACCAATTACTACTGTTACATCGGGGCGCAGCTGATACGCGGCACCGACATGTTGAATGTCGGGGCCGGGTATGGATCAAACAGGTTGTTCAGTGAGCGCGACCTGGACCGCCTTCTTCAAACAGTTCGCCGATCGCTGAGGTGGGCCACCAACATGGCGCAGCCAACCTCGAATACCGGTGATCTGCCCGTGATATTCACCCCGCGCGGCGTCAGCGCCACGCTGCTTCACCCGCTGGTTTCAGGATTCAACGGGAAGAACGTAGCCAATGGTTCTTCACCGCTGGCCGACCGGTGGGGAGAGAAGATCGTTGACGAACGGATATCCATTTTCGACGACCCGTTAATCCCCGGGGCAAGCGGTAGTCGTCCGTTCGATGACGAGGGCGTTGCGAGCCGGAAGCACACGCTGATTGAACGTGGTGTTGCGGGTGCGCCTTTGCTGGATCTGCAGACGGCGGGTCAGCTCGGAAAGACATCGACGGGTGCGGCAGGGCGTGGGCTGGCGAGTTCGCCTTCGCCCGGTACATCGGTGATCGATATCGCTGCTGGCGATACGAACTTTGACGATATGATCGCCGGGGTCAAGGACGGGCTGATTGTCGAGGCCCTGCTCGGTGCGGGTCAGGGCAACGAGCTCGGCGGCGATTTTCGTGCCAATGTGTCGCTTGGCTACCGCGTCGAGAACGGCGAAATCGTTGGCCGGGTGAAAGACACGATGATCTCGGGCAACGTATACAAGGTGCTTTCGCAGGTGGAGCAGGTGTCCGAATCGGCGGAATGGGTATTCGGGTCGATGCGGTCTCCGGCCCTTAAATGCATGGGTGTTGAAGTGGCGGCTAAAGACGAATAGAGTCCAAGACCGACCGGGAATCGCAGACGGAGCGCAGTAATGGGATTGGATGAGTTTCTCAACGCCCTCCCTGAAGACGACGGCGCGCCGCTGAACTACGCGTCGCTGCCTGAGCTTTCGGGACTGACCAATCCCCAGGCTGAAGAATTCGGCCAGTTGTGGCTGGAGTGGTCGGACGAGCGCGTGATCGAACTGGTCAAGCGCATGGTGGCCCTGTGTGAAGAGCAGCCTGACGTTGAGTTCGAGTCGATCTACCGGCAGGGACTGGTCCACGCGAACGCCCAGGTGCGGTTGAGTGCCCTCAGCGGGTTGGATGAGAGTGGTGATCGGAAGCTAATCAAGCCGTTCTGCGAGATGATGACGGGCGATCCATCGCCCGTCGTCCGGGCGGCCGCTGCGGAGACTCTCGCCTATCTATCGTCGTTGGCCCAGGCAGGCAAACTCGCGCCACGGGACGAAAAATCTCTGTCTGAGGAGTTGTTTGGGGTGCTCGGAAATGAGGAAGAGTTTGATGCTGTGAAACTTAAGGCGCTTGAGGCGGTTTCGGTGTTCGGTGGCGACCGACTCGTCCCCTACCTTGAGGCGGCGTGGTCATCCGGAGATATGTCGGCCCGGCAGAGCAGCATTTACGCGATGGGCCGCACTTCAGATCCAAAATGGGCAGACCGGGTCATTGAGGACCTTGAGCACGATCTTGTTGCAGTGCGGTATGAGGCAACGATGGCGATCGGTGAATTAGGCGACGAGGCCCATCTCCGCGCGCTCGAGGTGCCACTGGACGATGAAGACCTAACAGTTCAGTTGGCCGCGATTTCGGCAGTTGAGCGCATCGGCGGAGATGTCGCGAAAGACATGCTGGAGTTACGACTTGTCAGCTCTGAACCGCGGGTTGTCGAACTGGTCCAGCAGGCGCTTGAGACGATGAAAGAGGAAGAAGACCTGGACGAAGTAGTAACCCAGGAAATGGCCCGGGCGATGTTCGGGGCTGGCGATACATTGCCGGGGATCGACACGGAAGGGTATGAGCCGGCCGAGATCGAGGGCTGGGCGAATCTCCCCGACCCGCGTGAGGTTGACGATTTCGGAACTGGTATCACCGAAGAGGCCGAAGAGTTGGGCCTGGACCGGGGTGACCCGTTCGATATCGATCTACCGCCGGAAGATCCGTGGGACCACGACGAGAATTTTTAATGATTTTT
>Ga0066369_10001096_pt1 | contig 11221 bp, 8 predicted proteins | sample Knorr_S7_td_Bott_FD_70972 | JGI IMG/M metagenome (GOLD analysis project Ga0066369, IMG submission 70972) | Marine microbial communities from Southern Atlantic Ocean transect - Knorr_S7_td_Bottom_ad_4513_LV_A | ecosystem: Environmental > Aquatic > Marine > Oceanic | place: Southern Atlantic ocean... | reverse complement strand
GGTGATGCCGGTCGTGTCGCACTCCTGGAAGGCGTCGGTTCCGATGGCCCCCAGCGGGACCTGGCCGGTGATGCACACCATCGGCACGGAGTCGAGATGGGCGTCGCACAGGGCGGTGACGACGTTGGTGGCCCCGGGGCCGCTGGTGACCATGACGACCCCGGGCCTGCCGGTGGCGTGTGCGTAGCCGGATGCCATGTGGCCGGCGCCCTGCTCGTGGCGGACCAGGACGTGGCGGATCGACGAGCCGATGAGCGGGTCGTAGACCGGGAGGATCGCCCCGCCGGGCAGCCCGAACAGCAGGTCGACGCCCTCGTTCTCGAGGGCCCTGATCAGCGCCTGGCCGCCGTCCATGGGTGTGGTCGTCATGTGTCCTGCTGAAGGTGGTTGGGGGGAGTCGGGCGAATCGGGCGGATCGGCGACAGTGCCGAAAAAGCGAACAACCTCCCGCAGCGGGAGGTCGGTGGCACGCGGACGGTGGGTCCGGTGCCTACCGCAGTACCCGTACCTCGTGCGCCGTGGTCATGGCCCACAAGTATCGCCGGACCGTGCACGGGCGACAACCTTGCCCCCGGTGTCCCGGGCAGGGCGTCGTCTCCCCCTCTACGCCTTGGTGACGGCGCCCTGGTCGGCGCCCTGGGCCAGAGCGGCGTACTTGGCGAGGAAGCCGGACGTGTAACGGGGCTCGAAGGGCTTGAGGTTGGCGCGACGCTCGGCCAACTCGGCGTCGCCGACCATCAGGTCGATGGTGTGGGCCCGCACGTCGATGATGATGCGGTCGCCCTCGGCGATGAGGGCGATGGGGCCGCCGTCGACGGCCTCGGGGGCGACGTGGCCGACGCAGAAGCCGTGGGTGCCGCCGGAGAAGCGTCCGTCGGTGATGAGCGCCGCGTCGCCACCTCGGCCTGCGCCCTTCATGGCACCGGTGATGGCGAGCATCTCGCGCATGCCGGGGCCGCCCTTGGGTCCCTCGTAGCGGATGACGACGATGTCGCCTGCCTGGATCTGTTCGCCGAGCACGGCGGCCATGGCGGCGTCCTCGCCGTCGAACACGCGGGCCCGGCCGTCGAAGTGGTCGACGTCGAGGCCGGCCACCTTGACGACGGCACCCAGTGGGGCCAGTGAGCCGGTGAGCACGGCGATGCCGCCGACGTCGTGGATGGGATCGTCGAAGGCGTGGATGACCTCGCCGTCGGGGGCTGGTGGATCGAGCAGCGCCAGGTTCTCGGCGACGGTTCGGCCGGTGACGGTGACCTCGTCTCCGTGGAAGAGGCCCTCGTCGAGGAGCATCTGCATCACGACCGGCACCCCGCCGATCCGGTCGATGTCGACCATGTGGTAGTTGCCGTGGGGCTTGGTGTCGGCGAGGTGCGGCACCCGGGCTGCGACCTTGTTGAAGTCGTCGAGTTCGAGCGCCACGTCGGCCTCGAAGGCGATCGCCAGCAGGTGCAGCACGGCGTTGGTGGAGCCCCCCAGCGCCATGACCACGGCGATGGCGTTCTCGAAGGCCGCCTTGGTCATGATCTGGCGGGGCCGGATGTCCTCACGGAGCAGCTGCATGACGGCGGTGCCGCTGGCGTAGGCGGTGTCGGCTCTGCGGCCGTCGATGGCTGCGGCCGAGGCCGAGCCCGGCAGCGACATGCCGATGGCCTCGCCCACGGCGGCCATGGTGTTGGCGGTGAACATGCCGGCGCAGCTGCCGATGGTGGGGCATGCGGCACGCTCGATGGCGAGCAGTTCGGCATCGTCGATACTGCCAACGGCGTGGGCGCCGACGGCCTCGAACACGCTGACCAGGTCGAGCTTCTGCCCGGCGTGCTCACCCGGCATGATCGACCCGCCATAGACGAAGACCGAAGGCAGGTCGATGCGGGCGGCGGCCATGAGCATCCCGGGCAGCGACTTGTCGCAGCCGGCGAAGCTGACGAAGGCGTCGAACCGTTCGGCGTGCATGACGGCCTCGACCGAGTCGGCGATGATCTCGCGGCTGACGAGGCTGGCTCGCATGCCCTCGTGACCCATCGAGATGCCGTCGCTGACGGCGATGGTGTTGAACTCCATCGGGAAGCCGCCGGCGGCGGTGACGCCCTCCTTGCAGCGCCTGGCGAGCGCGGCGAGCGGCAGGTTGCAGGGGGTGACCTCGTTCCAGGACGAGGCGACGCCGACCTGGGACTTGCCGAAGTCGTCCTCGGTCATGCCGACGGCGCGCAGCATGGCCCGGGCGGGGGCGCGGTTGGCGCCGTCGGTGACCTCGTGCGAGCGGGGTTTCATGGTGGGCGAGGCCGGCAGGTCGGTGGAGTCACTCATGGTCGTGAAGCGTAGAGGCGGACAGGGTCCGTGGCATCGGCGGGATCTACGATCAGGCCGTGCGCCCGGTCGATCGAGAACTGCTGCGACTGGCGGTCCCGGCGCTGGGGGCGCTGCTGGCGGAGCCGCTCTACGTACTCACCGACACGGCGGTGGTCGGGCACCTGGGCACCGCCGAGTTGGGCGGCCTGGCGGTCGCCTCGGCGGCGCTGCTGTTCGGGTACGGGCTGTGCATCTTCCTCGCCTACGGCACGACGGCGGCGGTCGCCCGGCTGACCGGCGCCGGCGAGGACCGTCGGGCCGCCCACCAGGCGGTGCAGGGCCTCTGGCTGGCGCTGGCGCTCGGCGTCGTCCTGGCGGTGGTCGGCGCTGCATGCTCCGGTCCCCTGCTGCGCCTGTTGGGCGCCGACGGCGAGGTCCTGTCCCATGCGGCCACCTATTTCAGGATCAGCCTGCTGGGTGCCCCGGCGATGCTGATGATGCTGGCCGGGGTCGGCTACCTCCGCGGTGTCAAGGACACGGTCCGGCCGCTGTGGGTGGCGGCGGGCACGGCGCTGCTGAACCTCGTGCTCGAGGTGGTCCTCATCTACGGGTTCGACCGGGCCATCGGGGCATCGGCGGCCGCCACGGTCGTGGCCCAGTGGCTGGGCGCCGCCTGCTACCTGGCCTGGATCGGCCGCGGGGTCCGTCGCCTCGACGTGTCGTTGGCACCCGACCTGCGGGTCATCGGACGCATGCTCGGTGTGAGCGCCGAGCTCATGGTCCGCAACCTCTCGCTGACCGGCACGTTCCTCGTCGCCACTGCGGCGGCGACCCGAATCGGCGACGTGGACGTGGCCGCCCACCAGGTGGCGTTCCAGGTCTGGATGGTGCTGGCGCTGTCGATGGACGCCGTGGCCATCGCCGCCCAGGCCATGGTCGGCAACCTGCTCGGTGCCAACGACCCGGATGGTGCCCGGGCGGTGGGAAGGCGCGTCGTCGGCTGGTCGATCGCCATCGGTGCCGTGACCGGCACAGCGATCGTCGCCTCGCACGGGGTGCTGGGCCAGGTGTTCTCGAATGACGAGGCCGTGGTCGCCCTGGCGGGCTTCCTGCTGCTGCACGTGGGGCTCATGGCGCCGCTGTCGGGCGTGGCGTTCGCCTTCGACGGCATCCTCATCAGCGCCGGCGACCAGCGGTTCCTGGCGTGGGCGATGGCCGGCGCTGCGGCCGTGGCGGTGCCGGTGATGGTGGCGACCCGGCTGGCCGACCTCGGGATCGGCCCGCTGTGGGCCGGCATCTGGGCCTTCATGGTCGTCCGGGGGCTGAGCCTTGGAGCCCGCTTCCGCAGCGACCGCTGGCAGGTCGTGGGCGCCGGATCCTGAGCGGGTGGGAGCGGCGGCGCTAGCCCAGGACCACCGAGGGGTCGGGGACGAGGTCGCGGTCCAGCCACTGGAAGACCCGCCAGCCGATGGTGTCGCAGCCAAGGGTCGTGGCGACGGCCTTGGCGGCGTCGTCCGTGATGGGTTGCGGGTCGGCGGCCTTGACGTGCACCTCGGCGACCCGTTCGGCCATGACGAAAAGCCCGACGGCCTCGCCGGGCGATGCACCGCCGGTCAGGAGCCCGTGGTTGCGCAGGATGCACAGCCGGGTGGCGCCCATGGCCTCGGCGATGGCGTGGCCGCCGCCGATGGTGGCGACCTCGAGGTCGTCGCCCCGGTAGATCGACTGGTCGTAGACGAACACGCACGATTCCTGGGAGATCGCCTGGAACGGCGCCACGTTGGCCGACCACGGCGTGCCGAACGGCGTGTGGGTGTGCGCCGCCGAGACCAGGTCGGGGCGGGCGTCGAGGATCGGCCAGTGGATGTTGTGGGCGGCGTAGTTGATGCCGCCGGTCGTGGCGCCTTCGACGACCGAGCCGTCGGGGCCGACCAGCGAGAGGTTGTCGATCGTGGCCGCCCAGAACGGGATGCCGTGGGCGAGCACCCAGAAGTGGTCGAGCCGCTCGGGGTCGCGGGCGGTGATGTGGCCCTCGCCCAACTGGCCCCAGCGCATCGCCGAGAAGATGCGGTAGCCGATGGCGACCTCCCACTTGCGCAGCAGCCGCAACTCGTCGGGGTCGGCGGACACCGGCAGGTCGACCTCGTAGCCGATGTCCGGGTACCGGTCGAGTTCGAGTGCCATGGTCAGGCTCCCTGTTCCGTGGCGCGTCGGGCCAGCAGTTCGTTGACGATGCGGCCATCGGCGTTGCCCTGGGTGGCCCGCATGACCTGCCCGACGAAGAAGCCGGCCTTCTTCCTGCGTTCCTTGTCGTCGCCGCCCACGAACCCGGCCCAGACCTCGGGGTGTTCGGCGATGAGCCGGTCGACCAGTGCCTCGAGCTCGGAGGTGTCCATGGCCTCGAAGCCGTGGTCGGCGGCGTGTGCGGCGGGGTCGCCGCCGGAGGCGGCGAGGTCGGCGAGCACGGTCTTGGCCTGGGTGGCGGTGAGGTCGCCGCCGGTCTCCATGGCCACGAGCGCTGCGAACGAGGCGGCGGTCAACTCACCGACACCGTCGGCGAGGTTGTTCTCGACGTGGACCAGCACCCGCGCAGCATCGGCCCCGGCGGCGATCGTGTCAACCGCCAGGTCGTCCATGCCCCGCTCGACGGTGAGGGCGGTGGCCGACGGCTCGACGCCGGCGGCATCGGCGAGGCGTCGGCGGCGCTCGCGGGGCAGCATCGGCAGGGCGGCGCGGATCTCGGCGATCCACTCGTCGGAGGGCTCGACGGGCACGAGGTCGGGCTCGGGGAAATAGCGGTAGTCGTAGGCCTCTTCTTTCGAGCGCAACTTGTGGGTGCGTCCGTCGTCCTCGTTCCAGTGGCGGGTCTGCTGCTCGACCCGTTCACCCGATTCGATGAGGTCCACCTGTCGGCGGGCCTCGTACTCGATGGCCCGGCCCATGGACCGCAGCGAGTTGATGTTCTTGACCTCGCAGCGGGTGCCGAGCTCGGTGGTGCCATCGCGGCGCACCGAGACGTTGCAGTCGACCCGCATCGACCCCTCCTCCATCTTCCCGTCGGAGGCACCGATGGCGACGAGGATGGCCCGCAGCTCGGACACGTACGCCCGTGCTTCCTCGGCGCCGCGCATGTCGGGGGCACTGACGATCTCGATGAGCGGCACGCCGGCCCGGTTGTAGTCGATGAGGGAGTGGCCGGCCTCGTGGATGCGTCCGCCGCCGCCCACGTGGGTGGACTTGCCGGTGTCCTCCTCGAGGTGTGCCCGTTCGATGCCGATGCGGCGCCCGTCGGGCAGTTCGAGGCTGCCCTCGCCGTTGATCGGGAGGTCGTACTGCGAGATCTGGAAGTCCTTCGGCATGTCCGGGTAGAAGTAGTTCTTGCGGGCGAACACCGACCGCTGGATCACGCAGTCGAGGGCGAGGCCGACCCGGATGGCCAGCTCGACGGCTTTTTCGTTGAGCACCGGCAGCGAGCCGGGCAGGCCCAGCGAGACGGGGTCGATATTGGTGTTGGGCTTGCCGCCGAACTGGTTCAGCGCCGACGAGAACATCTTCGTGACGGTCGCCAGCTCGGCGTGGACCTCGAGGCCGATCACGACCTCCCAGCCCGGGATCAGGGCCTGGTTGCTCATGGCGCCGACCCTTCCAGCACGGCCGCTGCCCGGAACATGGTGGCCTCGGCGAGGGCGGGCGCCAGGATCTGCACGCCGACGGGCATGCCGTCGTCGCCCGACCCGAACGGGACCGACATGGACGGATGGCCCGCCAGGTTCGACGGGATCGTGCAGACGTCGTTGAGGTACATCAGCATCGGGTCGCCGGTCTTGTCGCCGAGGGGGAACGCCGTGGTCGGGGCGGTCGGCGACAGCAGCAGGTCGAACGACTCGTAGGCCCTTGCGAAGTCCCGCTGGATCAGGGTGCGGACCTTCTGGGACTTGCCGTAGTAGGCGTCGTAGTAGCCGGCCGACAGGGCATAGGTGCCGAGCATGATGCGGCGCTTCACCTCGTCGCCGAAGCCGGCGGTGCGGGTGGCGGTGTTCATCTCGGGGGCGGTGTCGGCATCGACCCGTAGGCCGAATCGGACGCCGTCGAAGCGGGCCAGGTTCGACGAGGCCTCGGCCGGGGCGATCAGGTAGTAGGCGGACAGGCCGTAGATCGTCGAGGGCACGGAGGCGTGCTCGACGGTGGCGCCGGCGGCGGCCAGCGCCTCGGCGGCCTGTTCGACCCGGGCCCGGACGTCGTCGGCGATGCCCTCGACGCTCGCCGCCCGGTCCGGTCCGCCCATCAGTTCCGAGATGATGCCGATGCGCAGTCCCTCGACGCCTCGTCCGAGGACGGCGAGCAGGTCGGGTGACGCCTCGGGGATCGAGGTCGAGTCGAGGGGGTCATGGCCGCCGATGACCTCGAGCAGCAGCGCCGCGTCCTCGACGGTTGCGGCGAACGGGCCGATCTGGTCGAGGCTCGAACCGAAGGCCACGAGCCCGTAGCGGGAGACCCGGCCGTAGGTGGGCTTGACGCCGACCGTGCCGCAGAGGGCGGCCGGTTGGCGGATCGAGCCGCCGGTGTCGCTGCCGAGTGCAAGCGGGGCGAAGCCTGCGGCCACGGCGGCCGCCGAACCACCGGAGGAACCGCCGGGCACCCGGCTGGTGTCGAGCGGGTTGCGGGTGGGACCGAAGGCGGAGTTCTCGGTCGAGCTGCCCATGGCGAACTCGTCGAGGTTGGTCTTGCCGATGGCGACGGCGCCGGCGGCGGCGAGGCGTTCGACGACGGTGGCGTCGTAGGGCGGGCGCCAGCCCTCGAGGATCCTCGAGCCGCAGGTTGTGTCGATGCCGCGGGTGCAGAGGTTGTCCTTGAGGGCGACCGGCACGCCGGCCAGGGGGCCGGGGTCCTCGCCGTTCGCGATGCGGCGGTCGAGGTCGTCGGCCCTGACGAGGGCCTCGTCGGCCAGCACCAGGTTGAAGGCGTGGATCTCGCCTTCGCCGCTGTCGATGGCGGCCAGGTGCTCCTCGACGACGGAGCGGGCGCTGCGTTCGCCGGCCCGGACGGCGGTGGCGATCGCCCGGGCGCTCACGGCGACTCCCCGAGGACCGGTGGGACCCGGAACCGCTCGTCCTCGACCGAGGGGGCGGCGGCGAGGACCTCGGCGTGGAAGTCGGCGGCCCCTTCGGCATCTCCAGCCGGCACGGGGACGTCGGGGCGCAGGACGTTGACCAGGGGCAGGGGGTTGGCCATCGGCGGCACGTCGTCGAGGTCGAGTGCCTCGAGGTCGGCTGCGTGGTCGAGGACGTCGGCCAACTGGCCGGTGAAGGCGTCGAGTTCGTCGTCGGTCAGCGTCAGGCGTGCGAGGTCCGCCACGTGGGCGACGTCGTCACGGGTGAGGCGCGGGGTCGTGGTCACGGCACGAAGGGTAGGGCCGGGCGGGAACGCTCACTCCGTGTCGGCCGAGGTCTCCTGTTCCTCCTGCGGTTCGGCACCTTCGAGTACCAGGACCACCCGTTCCGCCGGTGAGGCATCCTCACCCGCAGCCGGCGTCTGGGCGGCGATCGTGCCGCCCTCCCGGTCGTCTGCAAGGCCCTCCACCTCGATGACGCGGAAGCCGGCGGCGGCCAGGCGGGCCTCGGCTGCGGCCAGTTCCCGGCCCACGACATCGGGGACCGGGCGCGGCATCGGGCCGATCGACACGGTGACCTCGATGCTCGACCCGAACGGCACCTCCTCGTCGGGCGCCGGGTCGAGGGACACGACGGCGCCTGCCTCGATGAACTCGTCGTGCGCCTCCACGAGCGTCGGCTCGAGGCCGAGGGCGGTCAGGGCGGACACGGCCTCGTCGGCAGCGCCTTCGACGAGGCCGACCGGCACGATCCGTGGTGCAGCACCGGCGGAGACGATCAGATCGACACCGGTACCCCGCGGCATTTCGGCGGCGACGGCGGCGACCTGGAGCACGATCCCCACATCGACCTCGTCGTCGTGGACCTCGGCGACCGTGCCGGCGGTCAGGTCGGCGGCTTCGAGCAGGCGGGTGGCCTCCGGGAGGCTCAGCCCGACGAGGCCGGTCGGCACGGCGACCCGGGTGGAGCCGAGCGAGACCACGAGCACGACGGTGCCGCCTTCCTCGAGTTCGGCGCCGAAGGCGGGATCGGTGGCGAGCACCTGGCCCTCCCGGGTGCCGTCCCGGCGTTCGTAGCGGGGCTCGACCAGCCAGCCGGCCTCCACGATCCTGACGGCGGCGTCGCCCTCGTCGGCGCCAACGAGGAGCGGCACCCGGGCGGTCGTCTCCTGGCTCTCCTGCCAGAGTGCGGCGCCGCCCAGAATCGCGCCGACGGCCATCAGGGCAGCCACCAGCGCCCACGGGGCACGCCGGTTCGGGCCGACGACCTTCTCCGGCCTGGGTTCCGTGGGTGCCTTCGTCTTGGGGACGACCGGGACCTCGCCCGACAACGGGGCGGCACCGATCTCTCCGGGGCCGACCAGCGGGAGCGGCTCGGGGCGCGACAGCCCGGGGGATGCGTCGAGGAGCAGCCGTCCGAACTCGGCGGCGGTGGGTCGGTGGTTCGGGTCGGCCACTCCGGCCTGGACCACGGCGGGGCCGAGCGGTCCCATCGACGCGGGCACGGGCACGTCCCGGCGGCGACGGGCCCGCAGCGTGCCGACCAGCGTGTCCTCGACGAACGGCAGATGTCCGGTCACCGACTCGACCAGCACGAGCGCCAGGGCGTAGACGTCGGAGCGTCCGTCCAGCGGCTGGCCCTTGGCCTGTTCGGGCGAGGCGAAGCGGGCGGTCCCGACGATGCCCTCCACGAAGATGTCGGTGCGTGAGGTCTCGGCCAGCGCACTCGCCAGGCCGAAGTCGGAGACCTTGAGGTGGCCGTCCTGGCTGAACAGCAGGTTGGCGGGCTTGAGGTCGCGGTGGACGACGCCCATCTGGTGGGCATGGTCGAGCGCCCGGCACACGTCGAGGCCGACGACGAGGGCCTGCGAGTGCGACAGGATCCGGCCGCTGTCGAGGATGCTGCGAAGGCTGCCGCCGGCGAGGTACTCGGTGACGAGGTAGGCCGAGCCGTCGACCCCCCAGTCGTAGACGGTGATGATGTTGGGGTGCTGGAGGCCGGCGGCGATGCGGGCCTCCTCGGCGAGCTTCTCGACGAACACCGGGTCGCCGGCCAGGGCCTCGTGGAGGACCTTGACGGCGACGTGCCGGCCCAGGTCGAGGTCGTCGGCTGCGTAGACGGTGCCGGATGCGCCGGTGCCGATCGCCCGGCCGAGGGCGTACCGCCCGCCGAGTACGCGTGCAGGGGGCTGGTCCGGTTCCGGCCCCACCTGTCCGGATTCCGGTGGGGATCCGACGGTCACGGCGGCGAGGCTAGCCCCTGCCCCGGCGGGTGCTCGCTAGCCTGCGTCAGGTGAACCGCCGGAACGCCCTCGTCATCAGCGTGCTGCTCGCCCTCGGGGCCGGTGCGATGACCGCTGCGGTGCTGGTGGCCGGCGGTAGCAGCGGCGGCGATGTCGCAGTCGATTCGAACCCGGCGGTGCGCGAACTGCTGCCGCCGCGTGGCGATTCCGTCCTGCCGCAGTCCAACGTTGGGGCGATCCTGTCGGCCGGCTGGTCCGGCGAGATCCTCCACATCGGCGGCACGATCATCCCGCTCGACCAGCAGCGGCTCGAGCCGGCGCTCAACTCGGTGATCTTCCGGCCGGGCGAGGGACGGGCGATGCGGCGCCTGCCGCCCGGCGATCTGTGCGCCACCGTGCGCTACTGGCCGACCCGCACCCCGGACCGCACGGCCACGATCGACTGGTGCTTCCGCGTCGACAGCTGACGCGCCTGATCGGCGGATTCAGGCGGGCAGCTCGCCGGTTGCGAGGAGGTGCTCGAAGGCTTTCAGGTCGAGCACCGGGATGCCGAGTTCCTCGGCCTTGGTGAGCTTCGAGCCGGCGTTCTCTCCGGCGACCAGCGCCGTGGTTTTGTTCGACACGCTGCCGGGCGACTTGCCGCCCCTGGCGGTGATGGCGGCCTTCGCCTCGTCGCGGCCCATGCCGTCGAGGGTGCCGGTCACGACGAAGGCCATGCCGTCGAGCACCTGTGGCACTTCGTCGGTGCCGGTTTCGGCCGCCTCGAGGTTCTCGCCGGCTGCCCGGAGCCGTTCGAGCAGATCGCGGTTGCGTTCCTCGCGCAGCCAGCCGTGGACGCTGGTGGCGATGATCGGACCCAGGCCCTCGACGGCCTCGAGGTCCTCGACCGTGGCGTCGAGCAGGCGGTCGAGGTGTCCGAACGACACGGCGACCAGTTCGGCGACCGTGACGCCCACGTGGGGGATGCGCAGGCCGAACAGCAGGCGGCCCAGCGGCTGCGCCCTGGCCTCGTCGACGGCCGCCCGCAGGTTGGCGACCGAGACCTCGCCGAAGCCCTCGAAGGCGGCGATGCGGTCGAAGTCGAGGGAGAACACGTCGGCCACGTCGCCCAGCAGGCCCTCGGTGACGAACAGGTCGACCCGCTGCTCGCCGAAGCCCTCGATGTCCATGGCGCCCCGTGAGGCGAAGTGCTCGATGCGGCCGCGCACCTGCCGGGGGCAGGCGTGGTTGGGACAGAACGTGGCGGCCTCGCCCTCGCCCCGCACCAGCGCCGTGCCGCACTCGGGGCACTCGGTGGGGAAGGTCCAGGGCGGCCGGTCGTCGGGTCGGTCGGCCAGCACCGGGCGCAGCACCTCGGGGATGACGTCGCCGGCCTTGCGGACCACGACGGTGTCGCCGGGACGCACGTCCTTGGCGGCCACCTGGTCGGCGTTGTGGAGGGTGGCGGCGGCGACCGTCGAGCCGCCCACGAACACCGGCTCCAGCCGGGCGAACGGGGTGGCCTGGCCGCCGGGGCCGATCGACACCTCGATGTCGAGCAGCGTGGTGGTGCGCTCCTCGGGCGGCAGCTTGTAGGCGA
>Ga0066369_10001090_pt1 | contig 11235 bp, 8 predicted proteins | sample Knorr_S7_td_Bott_FD_70972 | JGI IMG/M metagenome (GOLD analysis project Ga0066369, IMG submission 70972) | Marine microbial communities from Southern Atlantic Ocean transect - Knorr_S7_td_Bottom_ad_4513_LV_A | ecosystem: Environmental > Aquatic > Marine > Oceanic | place: Southern Atlantic ocean... | reverse complement strand
TCTTTGATTATTCAAAATATTCGGATGCAAGTTTTGTGAAATGGGTCATTAATTCTCTGCAAAATAATAAGCAAATTCGGGTGGTACATGACCAGTGGAATAATCCAACCTGGACGTATGCGTTAGCGGACATACTTGGTGTTATCGTTGAAAAAGAATCAGTGGGGCTGTATCATTACGGAGGCGCTGAACAGATAAACAGACTTGAGTTTGCAAAGACAATTGCAAAAGTATTTCATCTTGATGATTCCCTCATAACACCGATTACTACTGAATCGCTAAACCAAATCGCTCCAAGACCGTTAAAATGTGGTTTGAAAACCCACCTGATCAAAAGCAAATTACAGGTTACAACTCTACCACTTGAAGTGAGTTTGAAGGACATTAAATCAAAATTACCCTCATGAAAACATTAATTGTTTCTCCCACCTACAATGAACGGAAAAATATCTTCCGGTTGGTGGAATCAGTTTTTTCCATTAATTCTGATTTTCACATGCTGATTGTGGACGATAATTCCCCTGATGGTACTGCTGATTTGGTCAAGGAACTTCAAAACCAGTTTCCCAATCTTTATCTTGAGTGCAGGCCCGGAAAAGCTGGTTTGGGAACAGCGTACTGTTTTGGATTTGTGTGGGCATTAGAACGAGATTATGATGCCATAGTGCAGATGGATGCTGATTTATCACATGATCCGAAGGAGATAGCAGTAATGCTTGATTTACTCACGGATTATGATCTTGTCATTGGGAGTCGGTATTGCGATGGCGTTAGTGTTGTGAGGTGGCCCATTCGTCGTTTGATTTTGAGTTATGGGGCTAACCTGTATTCACGAATTATCACGGGGATGCCTATTAAGGATGCAACCGGTGGTTTTAAAGTTTGGAGAAGAATTGTATTGGAATCTATTGAACTTGGGAAAGTACGTTCAAACGGTTATTCTTTTCAGATTGAGATGAATTTTCGTTCCTGGAGAAAAGGGTTTAAGATTATTGAGCATCCGATTATTTTTATTGACCGGACGATTGGAGAATCAAAAATGTCCAGAACAATTATGTATGAGGCAATTTTTATTGTCTGGCGTTTACGAATTTGGAAGCTTTTTGGCTGGAATAAATAGATAACATGTCTGCAATGAAACTTTCTATTTGTATTGTTACGCTAAACGCGGAATCCTCACTAAGGAAATGCTTACGGTCCTTGAAAACTTCCCGGTATCTGTGTGAATCAGAAATAATTGTAGTTGACAATAATTCACATGATCAGACAGTCAACATGCTGGAAAAAGATTTTCCATCTATCCGATTAATCTGTAACAGAAGAAATGAAGGATTTTCAAAGGCTATAAACCAAGCAATCTACGAATCGGGCGGCGAATTAATTTTACTTTTAAATCCGGATACAATTGTGAGGAAAAATACCATTAATGAATTACTGAAGGTTATAAATAATCAACCTGAAGTAGGTATTTGCGGACCAAAAGTACTTAATGAAGATCAATCCTTCCAGAAATCATGCCGGCGTGGTCTTGCAACTCCCTGGAATGTATTCACATATTTTTCAGGACTTTCAAGACTATTTCCCCATCTGTCTTTATTTACGGGATATCATTTGTCGCATATACATGAAGACCAACCATCTGATGTGGATGGTGTTTCCGGGTCCTGTATGTTAATCCGAAGAAAACTGATTAACGAAATTGGCTTTTTTGATGACCAGTATTTCGCATATCAGGAAGATTCAGATTACTGTATCCGTGCTAAGAAAAGGGGATGGAAAATATATTTTGTCCCATCTTCAACCCTGATTCATATACAGGGTACAGGCGGATCAAACACAATTCCTCACCGTTCAATTTATGAGTGGCATCGCTCTTATTTTTTATTTTATAAAAAGCATTATGCAGTGAACTATTTTTCTCTTTTTAATTTCATTTTTTATTTAATAATGATGTTGAAATTGATCAGCACAGAAATTGTGTATACTCTCCGATCATAGGTGAATTATGAGAATTAATTTTATGGTATAATCCTTACAATGGTTTCAAATATAAATATTTATCAATCAATTACGATTATGCTGACATCGTTCATTGTTTCTCTTCTCCTGATATCAGGTGGTCTTCCCATTTCAAAAAAAATTAGATTGCTGGATATACCAAATAGTGAGCCTCACAAATTACATAAGGAGCCTATGCCTTTAATCGGTGGTTTTGTTCTCATTGTCACGCTTACGCTCATAATGTATATTTTCCAATTAAATCAATACAAGGCCTTGGAATCCGTACTCATTGCCGGTTGGGTGATTTTTATATTTGGACTGCTGGATGATTTTAGCAGTCTTACAGTTGCAATGAAACTATTGGGACAGTTATTCGCTTCGATTTTGCTTTTGTACCTTGGAGTACAGATCCGGTTCTTTTCTTCACCGGAATTTTTTTTACACACAGGGACTAACCTCGATTCATGGTTAAATATTATTTTTACAATATCCTGGCTTTTAGTTATTACAAATGCTTTTAATTTTGTTGACAGTATGGATGGACTTGCTATTGGTCTGGTTTCCGTATCGGTAATATTCTTTTTTATAATTACGTTAGTATCTTCTCAAATTTTTCTCCCACAATTCTGTGCTGCAATTTTTGGAATTACTTTAGGTCTATATCTATTCAATTCCTATCCAGCAAAGCTCTTTCTTGGTGATTCCGGGGCACAGACATTTGGTTTCGTGCTTGGTGCGGTTGCAATTATATATAACCCAACGATTGGCAATCAATCATCATCCTGGTTTGTTCCAGTGCTTTTGTTTGCGGTGCCACTTTTTGATCTAAGTTTTGTAATGGTTACAAGAATAAGAAAAGGTAATCCTATAACAAGATCATCAAATGACCACACTTATCATCAATTAATTGCCTTGGGATTCCAAAAGGAGCGATCTATACTGCTGATTCATTGTATATCGTTAGTTTTGTGCTGTATAGGTTATCTATGTTTAAAATTATCCGTGATCATTGCCAATATAATTTTTGTTTTAATCTTAGTTGGTTTTGTTGGACTCTATTTTATTGTGGACAGGAAATATTTAACTGTGGATAACCGATCAAAAAATGTCTAAATATTATCTCGAATTTGAAAAACCAATCCAGGAGATTGATGAAAAAATTCTTGAGCTTCGTTCTGTTAATAACCCTTCTCAAGAGGTAATGGATAAAATTGCCAAACGTGAATCGGAACGTATTAATCTCATGAAAAAGATATTTTCAAATCTTGATAGATGGCAGAAAGTCCAAGTGGCACGTCATCCCAACCGTCCCTATTGCTTGGATTATATTCATAATTGGACGGAAGATTTTTTTGAGTTACACGGGGATAGATATTTTGGAGATGATCCATCACTTGTAACCGGATTTGGTACAATGAATGGACAAACGATTATGTTTATGGGTCAACAGAAGGGTCGCAACACCAATGAAAACCTTTACCGGAATTTCGGTATGATGCGTCCGGAAGGGTATCGAAAAGCTCTCAGAGTGATGAAGTTAGCAGAAAAATTTAATATACCGGTTGTTTCGCTACTGGATACTCCAGGAGCCTATCCCGGTCTGGGAGCTGAAGAAAGAGGACAAGGAGAAGCGATTGCGAGAAACCTATTGGAAATGTCGAAATTGAAAGTTCCAATAATAGCAGTAGTAATCGGAGAAGGCGCTAGTGGCGGAGCGCTCGGAATCGGTATTTGTGACCGAATGTTAATGTTGGAAAATACATGGTTTTCGGTCATTAGCCCTGAAGGCTGCGCTTCCATTTTGTGGAGAGATGCTTCCAAAGCATCTAGCGCTGCCGAGTCACTCCAATTAACTGCTGAAGATCTGAAAAAGATGGGAATTTGTGACAAAATAATTCACGAACCTCCAGGCGGGGCACATAGAAACTGGGAAGAAGCTGCATCCATTCTTAAAGCAGTAATTATAGAAGAATTAAACTTATTAAATGAGCTTCCATCTGATCAATTTTTAAATCGACGACTGAATAAATATGATAAATTGGGAGTATTTTCCGACTCATAATTTATGTATTAAATTACATGCATGTGTTTATTCAGTTATCAGGGACCGTTGAAATGCAGTGTAATAATTAAAATATTCCGAATTTAGGTATGAAGAAGAAAGTATGAATAAAATGAAAAAAACTATTTACAGTAATTTGGTATTATTTATCCTGGTTTCTATAACTCAAGCAGGTGTTTTATCTTATAAAGAATTGGAAATTGAACATGACCTTGAGAATAGATTTCTTCAGAGTCTGGTTTATCTTATAGGAAAAGATCAGGTATTCCTAGAAGTTGATATTTCTCTTGGTGAGATTAAATCAAATGTGCAAAATGATATCATTGAGCATGAACCTCGCAAACCTCCGCCGGTTACCAATCTTCCGGGATTTTCAAATCCAAATTCACCCCAAGACCCTTTATTTGAATCCGAGGAATTATATGGAATCATCACTCTTGATATCAAAATGGTATTGGATACCAAGGTCAGTAAAAAACTTGAAAATGTTGCCCGAAATTCCATCATAAATCACCCAGTATTTACATCTGTCTCCAATGCAAATCTTGTAGTCCAAAGGTTTGATTTAATTAAAAGGAATCCGGAATCCTTTTCAGGTATCATGGAGAATGTCTTTGACAAATACGATAAATCATTAGCCTATCAGCATTCTCTTGACAGCCTGCGTACATCCGCTGATGATAAAAAGATATCCTTACTTTCTTCAAGATCAGTTTTAGCATATATCAGCGCAGGAATTTTTGCGGTGATTCTATTGCTGGGGATCCTGGTGTTACTGCGGGGAATGAAAAAGGTATCCGACAAGACGAATGAAACACCCGAAATATCAGTTAATATTCCTCCGCCGCCAGCTCCAGCTCAAGAATCCGGAGGAAACCAGCAGATTACCGTATCCATTGATCAGCCAATTGAACTCTTACCGCCATCCGAAGGTAAAACAGAAGAATTGTCGAAACCATACGCACCATTCAAATCTATACAAAATTTATCGAATGATATGATATGGAAAATAGCCCAGGACTTAGAGAAAGAATCGCTGGAAATCCTCATAACAAATTTACCAAAAGAAAAAGCAGTTGCATTACTAAGTCAACTTGATGATGATCAACTCAAACAGGTTTCTTTAAAATTATCAAAAGAAAAATCCTGGTCACGCTCAACTATTGATAAAGTCCGCGATAAAATACTAAAAAAATACAATTCATTGATAAATCCGGAAAATATTCAAATAAAAGGCGCTTCTGATTATGCAGATATTTTGAATTCTAATCCAGCCTATAGCGACCTCCCTGATCGTGTGCTTGCGTTGATTGGCGATAAGAATTCAGCATTACGGGAAGAAATATTCCCTTTCAGTGACCTCGCTAAGGTTGATGACGAAATATTAAAGAATGTTCTTCTGCAAATAAACCGGGATGATATTTCAACGGCTTTATGGCAAAAAGATGAAGAGTTCAGTGAAAAAATATTACACTGCCTCAATCCTGAAACTGCCAAGAACATCCTGAAACGAATCAAGATTTTAGATAATGTGAATTCCAGCCAGACTTTTACTTCCGAAAGACGCATAGTCCAGGCAGTAAAACTATATATTCAAGAAGCAAAGAATAATTCCACCGATGAAAGCAGTTGAAGTATTTATAGTATGAATAAACTAATAATTTTTTCTCTTTTCTTCCTGATCGTTTCATTCAGTTCCGCCAAACCGATTAAATATATGAAACCGGAAGACTTTAACTCATCAAATGAAGCGAAAAAGTATTATTCGCGTACATTAAAAGATTTCGATTCTTTAAACAAAAAAGAATACTTAAATGCTAAAAAGAAAATTGATAAAGAAATTCTGACTTTTGGAAAAGCATTCAGTCGAAGGGATAAAAACGTTATCAAAGAGAGAAACCAAATTTTAACTGATTATTTTCAATTAATAAAAGAAAGAAATAAAGTAAGTGCAGCTCAAAGAAAAGAAATTAATAAAACCCTTAAGAAAAGAAAAAAAGAATTAACAAAAAAATTAAAATTGATATCGCGAATCAGCCGTAAAGAAGCTGATAAACAAATTGAGCCTGTTGTGAAAGAATTCAATAAAAAGTTAAAGGAACAAACGAAACAAAGAAAATCTATCAAGAAAAATTATGAAAAAGAGTTTAAACAAAGGAAAAAAAATTACAAGAAAGAAGTGAAAGATTTAGAAAAAAACAGTAAATATAACATGGGGAATGAGATAAAGCGTGTTCGGGAAAAATATAAGTTACGTTACCTATCAGAAGAGGGAACTTTATTATCACGTCAGGAAACGTTGCGAAAGTCTATCGAGGAAAAAGAAAGAAATCTTCGAGAGCATGGGGTCATGTCCATATTAGAAACGCAAATTCAGGCAGAAAAGGTTCAAATCGCACAAATTGAACAATTGACAAAACATCTCAATAATGAGATTTCCGCTTTTAAACAGAAAAAGCAATTGACAACAAAAGAAATTAAGGAAGCCTATAACTATATATTTGAAGCATCTTCCTTTTTTCGGGATAGAAAATATTACAAGGCAATGGTTTCATGTAAGTTAGCGTTAGAAATAGACCCTGAATTATATTTAGCTGTTGCCCAGCTCGGGTCAGTTTACTATGTACTTGGCTACTACGAACAGGCCAAAGAGTCTTACCTAAAAGCCTTCGAGCTGAATCCAAAAGCGAAAGATATTGAAAATCTTTTAATGGAATTGGACGAAAAGGTTCTTAAAAAACAGAACCCACAAAGTGAGAATAATGAATCGGAGATTTAAAATAAACTTATTTTTAATATTTGCATGCGGGCTGTGGATACAGCTACAGGGTTCGGAAAGTCACAAATCCTATGGAAAGCACTCAATAAAACCTGAACTCTTCCAAGGTGATAAATTTGATTTTGAAAAGCAAAATAAATCATCAAAAAAACCAAAAGATGAGAAAAAGATTATAAATTCGATCTATAATAAATTCAAAAAGGATAGTCTTCGAATTGCAAAGAAATACAGCATTCGTATGGAAAAATTGGAGAAGTATAAAACGAAACAACTTGCGAATATCGAAGAGGGGAAAACCCCAAGGCTCATCCAGGAAATAAACAAGGACAATTTACGTTTAAAGTCTATAGTTCGTGATCTTGTCAATGTACGGAAGCTATTAAAAAGTATAATTTTAAAATTAAATCAAAATCTCACATCCTTGTCAACTGATAAAATTATAGAACGAGAGGAGGTTCAAAATACCATTGAAATTTATAACAATGATTTTAGTGAGATGAACCTCCTTGGCGTGACTGTCATCAATGGTATTAAAGGGGATTCAACATTATCTTCCGCCGTTATGTATGCAAGGATAAGAGCCTTGGAACTTATCATGAAATACGAAAACCTGTATTTGGAGTATAAATTTACAAGCAGCCTAAACAAACTGGATAAATCTTTTAATAAAAGTGCACAGAAAATCAAGAATAAGAATCAACGAAAGGGAATGGATGGAACGGATGATTTGGTGTTAAGAAATATTGTAGCGGACCTGATGAAACTGAAAGTAATTCTTGCTGATTATATCCAAAAACTTAGGCAGGATTTTGACAATTTATCTCCAGATCTGTCTATTCAACGGGAGGAAATTTTAAAATCAATAAATACATATAACAGTGACCATGAAACTATACTGAAAGATCAATTGGTAATTGTCAACGGAATTGAGGGTGATTCGACCCTTTCTGAAGAAGTGATTCTGGCAAGGTTTTCAGCGCTGAATCTCTTACAAAAATATGAATCTCATATTGTCGAAAATGAATATCTTGAAAAGACAATTAATTTGGATAATAAATACGCAGAAATGTTCAAGTTAATCGAAGAAAAATCGAATTTCAGGCTAAAAAAGGTTCATGATGATGAGCTGCTTAAAATCGCTGAAATGAGAGAAAGGCTTACAACAGAAAATTTACCCCTTGAAAAAAAGTCGAAAACATTGCAGGACAGTCTTGATATAATTGCAATTAAATCATTAGCCGAAGATGAAAAATTGGACAGCCTGGTTAATTACCGAAATATCCTGGATAACAAAGAGGAAGAATTATCCAGAAAATTATATGATTATCAGGGTGGTTTTTCACATAAAATTTATAATGATGTGCTAATACTCCTCCATGAATCAGAACGTGCATTCTATAAAGATAGTTTAACAATCGCTAAGGAAAGATGTTTACAGGCTATTGAATTAGCTCCAAATTACCCGGAGAGTTATGTGAGACTTGGATCAATTTATTATTCCAATGGAGAAGTTGACAGCGCCCGGGTCGTATGGAAAAAGGCTTTGCAATTAGAATCGTCTCATGAAGAATTGAAAAAATTCATGTTTTTGCATGGTTTAAATTAGATTGAATTCCTGTATTTTCTAAAGAGGACAGGCTTTATAAAGTAAAAAAGTTTTCTAGAACTTTCTTACTTGAAAATTACGGGGAGTTTAAATCGGGAGACAGTATTCTCCCGACAGAGTATTAGGAGGCTTTGAAAAACCCTGAAAATAACCCGAGAAATGTCACCCTGAGTTTATCGAAGGGTTCATTCACCCTCGAGATTTCATCATATTTCGATGGACTCAATATGACACTCATTGGTTTTTCATGGCTCTCTATTAAAAATAAAATTTACGGTTATCTATAATTTTAGCTTCTTCTGTTTTTACGTCTAACCAATCCTTATAAGCGGTATTTCTTTTTTGGTTTTGCAATGTATTTCGCAAGCCGTCTTTTTGTATTTTAAATTTTGTTGAGTCGAACCCCTGGACTTCAAGGATTTTAATCAGGGCATATCCACGGGTAGTTTTTATAGGACCCAACAATTCACCAGCCTGTGCATTCAGCAAGGCGCCATTGATAAAATTACCCCTGCCCATAGAAGTGAAGCCCCTGCTTAACGTTTTTTTATCATTTTCGGCATGTTCCAGATTTTCATTCCGGGCAATAAGAGAATCGAAGGGCACTCCCTCATCAACACGTTTTCGAAATTCACCGGCAATGATTTCAGTTTCATTTTTTGTCCGTTTCCGCGTCATTTGTAACTTGATTATATCTTTCACTTCATCGAATGGTTTTGCGCCTGGGGCTAATACGGAATCAACAGTAAATACCGCGAAAAAGTTGTCATTTTCAAGAGGATCTGAAACCTCACCGATGGAGGCATTAAAAATAAATTGAAGTGCGCTCGGCATCATTCCCACTCTTAAAATAAAGACAGATTTTTCACTCACATTTATCATGTCTGTAATCTTCACCTCATGGCTGTCAACGGCAGTGTTAAAGCCAAAGTCTTTTCCATCGTAACTGAATAATCTTGATTTTCCCCGGTATAAGTCCAGGGTGCTGGGCGTGATTTCAATTTTCAACAGGATGTGGGCAGCGAGAACCTGCTCTTTATCATTTTCTGTTTTTTTATCAAGGACGTTAATGACATGATATCCGAAGCTTGAGAGTACCGGCCCAACCAGTTCACCTTTTTCGGCATTAAAAGCTGCATCTTCAAAAGCGGGCACCATTTGTCCTTTTCCAAACCATCCCAGATGACCCCCTTTACTTGAATCAGGCGTCACGGTATTGCTTGGGTCTTCAGTGTACTCATTCGCTAGCGCGGCGAAATCCTCACCGTTTTGGATTCGTTCTATCAGTTCCGACGCCAGTTCAAAAACTTCGCTGGTATCAGCTGAGGATGGATCCTTTTTCCAGGAAGCCAGGCGGATGTTCCTGTTTTCTGTGCGCTGATAATCATCAATATTTTCATGATAGAATGCCAGGATTTCGTCTTCTGAAGGTTCTAAAAGTTCTTTATCAATAATTCGATCAGTTACATGAATTAAGTCAATGGTATAATTAATATTGCGATTGATAAATTCTCTATTTACTTCATCCTCTGTAACTGTTGCTGACGCAAAAATTAGCTGCTGCAATTTGTAACTTGGAATATAGGTTTCCTTCATCCATTGTTCAATGGTGACCCACTCATCACCTTCAGGGTTATTAATTGCTTCATCATATTTCACCGGGTCAAATTGCCCGTTTGTCTGGAAATTCGGGTTGCTTCTTAAAAAGGCGGGGGGATTATTTTTTAGATGGTACAATACCTCTTCATCAGAAGCGGTTAAATCCATCTCTTCAATTGTCTGGCTTACAATGATTTCTTTCACAAGGTCATTCCATACCTGTGCTCGCGCCTGGGTAAGCTGTTGATCCGTAATGGTTTGTCCGCCGGAGCGAATCTGGTCAATGCGATTGCTCACAATTCTTGAGAAGTAACCCGGGTCAATCTTTTCACCATTGACCATGCCAATCGCTGTAGCGGGATTTACCCGACCAAAAATCTGATCAATAATATTTGCTCCGCCAACCAATCCACCGACGGTCATGCTGAGTATAAAGATAGCAAGAAATGCCCAGAGTATAATGTGCATTCTTGTACGCATGGATGTCATTAAAGCCATAAAATTCCTCTAATTAGTTTTACAATAAAACGATTGCGAATTTACTTATACACAACAATTGACGCAATGAACAAGATCAACTCTAATTTAATCTAAATTATTTTCTAATTTAAACCTATATCTATGTTACAACTTTTCACAATATGAGCGCTAAGCTTTCTATTGCCCGGGTGGGAAGATTCATCATCTTTCAGTTACTGCTTCTCATGTTTTTGCCTGCCAGGGAACTCACCCTGGACGCTATTTTCAAGGAGGATCAATTTAAGAGAGCGTCTTTGGGTCATTTTAAATGGGTGCCTGATACTGACAGTTATGCCTTGTTCCTGGATGACAGTTTGACCGGAGATAAATCGCTGTTCCAAATCGATCTTGTAACAGGAGATACAACACGTTTGGTTTCATCGGAGAATTTTATCATCAATGAGGACACGCTTCATGTTACCGGATTTTGGTTCAGTCCTGATGGGGATAATCTGCTCCTGCTCACTCGCAAGAGGAAACAATGGCGCCATTCTTTTTTCGGTATCTACTATAACTATTCAATTTCACAAAATCTGTTGAAGCCCATAGCGAAAGGGGAGCACCTGAAAAATATCAATTATGCCCCGGACAGCAGGAAAATCGCCTACGTGAAGGAAGACAACAACCTGTATGTATTTGATATTCGCCACATTAAGGAAAAAAAACTCA
>Ga0066369_10001089_pt1 | contig 11235 bp, 12 predicted proteins | sample Knorr_S7_td_Bott_FD_70972 | JGI IMG/M metagenome (GOLD analysis project Ga0066369, IMG submission 70972) | Marine microbial communities from Southern Atlantic Ocean transect - Knorr_S7_td_Bottom_ad_4513_LV_A | ecosystem: Environmental > Aquatic > Marine > Oceanic | place: Southern Atlantic... | reverse complement strand
ATTCAGAACAAGCCCCAAAGGCCCCTGTGATCGTCACGTATGACCCGGATAACAGGAGCAGGAACAGCGCCACCCCGGCGATCACAACCAAGACGGGGAACCTGCGTGTCTTGCCCACTCCCCAGTCTGGCATCCGTAACGATAAAGGCCCGCGGTAGGCCACCACCGCCAGCAACACCAGCACCGCGACCAATGTCTCACCCACCGCCAGATGGGCCATGACAGCGGAGCCGGGCAATTCACTCAACACCGTGGCCCCGCCCAATGCGGCCTGGGCGATGACCAGTACGAAGGCGATGGACGCCGGGACCAACACCCACCGTTCCCGCCGGTACCGCATCCAGGCGGCGATGAACAGGAACAGGATCAAAGGACCGACTACGAACGACGCCGTGATCCGGTGGGAATACTCGATGAGCGCCTTGGTCTCCAGTGGCGGGAAGATGCCCCCGTCGCAGCCCGGCCAATCAGGGCAGCCGAGACCAGACTCGGTGACGCGCACCACTCCGCCGAGGATGACCAAGGAGAAGGTTGCCAGCACCGTGAATACGGAGAGTCCGCGGAACCAGCTATGGAAGCCCCCGCTGCGTCCTAGTTCCATGACGGATGCTCGGACGGATGCTCGGTTGGGAGATAAGAAAGGTCCGGAATCGGGCAGGGCTTGCCAAAATCGGGCCGTGGTTGGTTGCTGGGTGTCATTGGGTTCCTGGTTATTGGCGCGGGCGCGGGCGGGACAGGGCGCCGGGTGTCTGTGGGATTATGTTATCACTGCGGGGTTGTCAGCGGGCCGGAATCTCGCCAGAATTTCGTAAGTCGTGACCGTTGAAAATCAAGGGGCGGGAAAGTCCCGCCCGGGCGCACCGAACCCTATCATAGCCCCTATTTGATGTCAATAAAATCCGTGCCTGGCCACGCACAGGACGCAGGCCCGGTTTTGAGCCGGAGCGGTCTGATTTAAGCCCGGACTGTGTTATCATTTCCTGCGCTATCATGGAGCCTGCAGTCCAAGTTGAAAATTTAGTTAAACGATTCGGTTCATTCACCGCGGTAGACGGGGTGACTTTTTCCGTTGAGCGGGGTGAGGTCTTTGGGATTCTGGGCCCCAATGGGGCCGGCAAGACCACCACACTGGAGATCATCGAGAGTCTCCAGAAGCCAACGTCAGGCCGGGTCAGCGTTTTGGGACTGGATGTACAGTCCAACGCCGCCAAGGTGAAGGCCCGCATCGGAGTCCAACTCCAAGCCTCCGCCTACTACGACTATCTAAACCTCAAAGAGATACTTACCCTCCTCGGCAGTTTCTATCCCTCCAAGGTCGAGCCCGGGAAACTGCTTGAACAAGTTGGCCTGGCGGATAAGTCTGCCAGCCGCATCAGGGAACTCTCCGGAGGCCAACAGCAACGGTTCGCCGTGGCGGCCAGCCTGGTCAATGACCCGGAGTTGGTGATCTTGGACGAACCCACGACCGGCCTTGACCCCCAGGCCCGCCGCAACCTTTGGGGCCTCATCCGCGAGGTCAATCAGCGGGGCGTGACGGTAGTTCTCACCACCCACTACATGGATGAAGCGGAGATGCTCTGTGGCCGCCTGGCCATCATGGACCACGGCCAGATACTGGCGTTGAACACCCCCAGAAATTTGATCAATCAACTGGAAGCCAGCTACACGGTAAAACTGACCATGGACCAGCCGATGACTTTAGCCCAGATCGAGGCCCTGAACGGCGCCGTCGAAGTGATCCAGTCCGGGGAACAGGACGGAGAGGACCCCGTGACGGAGAATACCTACCTGTTGCGGATCGCCAATTCTCCCTCCGCGCTTCGGGCCATGCTGGACGAGATCTCAAAGTCCGGCCTGGGCCTGGAAAACCTGCAAATCACCCCGGTTACTCTGGAAGATGTCTTTCTTGAGCTCACCGGCAACGAACTGAGAGACTAGATTTGGTTGCCTTGATCTTTGCCAATCTGAAGATGATGGCGCGCAACCGCCAGGCGATCTTCTGGGCGTTGTTCTTTCCCCTGATGCTTGTTGTTGTGTTCGGCCTGTTCGAATTCAACGGTGTTGGCGTGGCCGACGTTGCTGTGATCGATAATTCCGGTGGCCCAAGGGCCGAACTGTTCCGGGAACGCCTGGAGGAAATAAAGTTTCTAGACCTTGAATTTGAAGAGATCACCCCTGATGAGGCGCGCCGGAAGGTGGAAGACGGCGACCTGGGGTACTTGATAATCATCCCAGAGCTGTTCGACGACCCGGCGGGACAAGTCCAAGCAGAGGGCCCAGCGCCCGTGACGCTACTCTATAGCACCCGCAACCCGGACCGGAACCAACTGGTGGACGGCGCAGTCCGTAATCTGGTGTCCGACATCCACTCGGACGGCGGCCCTGTTATTCCGTCGCAACTGCTCACCGCCGACGTGATCCAAGTTCCCGAAGTCGATTACTTTGATACTGTCTTGCTTGGGTTGCTGGGGCTTGGCATCATGACCAACTCCATCATCTCCATCGCCGTCCGGATCAGCACCTTCCGGAACCAGTCCATCTTGAAACGCCTGCTGGTGACCCCGCTGTCCATCTGGAAGTTCTTTGCCGCGGAGATCGCGGCCCACGTGCTGCTGGCCCTGGTGCAGGCGGGAATCATCCTGGCTCTGGGTGTCTTCGTGTTCGGCGGGCAGATCCACGGCAACATCATATGGGTATTGCTGGTTACGTCCTTGGGCAGCATCGTGTTCTTGAACATCGGGTTTGTCCTATCCGCTTGGGCAAAATCGCCGGCGGCCGCCTCCGGTATGGGCAACGCTGTCGCCCTGCCGATGATGTTCTTGGGCGGGACTTTCTTCTCGACCGCGGCCCTCCCGTGGATCCTCCCTCAGTTGTCGTTGGCGCTGCCCCTGACGCCCATGCTGGCGGCGCTGCGGGAAATCGCGATAGACGGCGAGCCCATCTGGGACACCTGGCCCTATCTGGCGGCCCTGGGCGGCTGGGTCGTGGCCACGGCATTGGCGGCCGTCAAGGTGTTCAAGTTCGGATGACCGGGGTGACTGGGGGTCTTGGACTAAAGCTGGCGTTTGCCGCGGCGGCATTGCTAGCCGTGGTGGCGTGCGGCGGCAGCGGAGAAAAGACCGTAACGGGGATAGTGCTTGAGGCGGTCGAACGCAACCTGGTGGAGATAGAACTACTCCGGGTGCGTGACGCCGGCGGCAGAGTCTTCGAGTTCACCACCGAAGGCCCCGTGGGAATCAATGCCGCCCACCTGAGGCAACACCAAGTGCTCGGCGAACGGGTCGTGGTCACGTACACAGAAGACAACGGCAGCCTCATCGCCACTGATGTCAGAGACGCTCCCGGACCTGGGAGTTAGGCGTTCTAGAGAATCTCTAAGAGTTTCGCCTCTATCTCCGCGGCAGTGGTGAACTGCTCGAACTTGCCCCGCACCAGGCCCTGACTGTCGATCACGAAGGTCCACGGCTCCGTGGGCAGTCCCCACTCATTCACCGCGGCGACCAGATCGCCGTCGGTCCTTGCCCCGTCCATCAGATGCGGGTTTTCGAAGACCTCGACGTGGATATAGTTCGCCCGGTCTCCCACGCTCTCTTTGACCTTGGTCAGCTCTCCCACCTGGGGCCCGCAGGTGGCGCTCACGCAGAATGCCGGGGTGGCGAAAACCACCACCAAGGGCTTGTCCTGCTGCAGCGCCTCGTGGATGGACAACTGATACAGGTCCGAGTCGGGTGTGACGGAGCTGGTGATGTGGGAGATGTGCTCCGCATCGGCGGCGGTATGGGTCACGCTGGCTGGGGCTGGCGACCCGATGGCCGGCGTGCTGGAGTCGTCTTGGAGGATGAAACTGGCCTGGGCGAAGACCGAGGTCCCGTCGTTTGCGGTGTAATCGATGTCCATTTCATACAGTCCGCCGATATCCAGGTCAAGGTTGGCGGCAAAGATGCCTCCCACCGAGGTTGGCCAGTTCACGAAGTTGGCGGTCACCGATTCTTTTAGTTCCCTGGCGTCTTCGCCGGGTACCAGGAAATAAATGCCGACCTCAGACGTTGTCCCAGGCACCGGCATTCCTTCGCGGTTGACCACGCCAAACATGACGCGGCTCTCGCCCACCGCCATATCGGTGGTGATGAGGATGGCTGAGTATTCGGGCCCGCCGGCCTCCTGCTCACTGGATATGATCGGGTCGTCCGAGCCCGAGGAACACGCCGCCACCAATAAGATCAGCAAGGGCGCCAGCAGCAAGAAATTTCGCTGGTTGAGCGCCCGAGGGAAAGTTCCAAACCCCTTGGCCAGGTTAAACATCGATATTGTCCTTCTGTACGTGGGTGCGTTGCCCGGTATACGTATCTCCCATCGAAGCCAGATGGGAAAGCCAGATGGGCCACGCAAAAACCGGGGTGGCGATTGGATATTCCTCCAGTCTCCCACCCCAGATCGGTCAAGTTTGATTCGAATCTGTTACTTGGATGCAATATCGACGATAACAGATGCGGCGAATAATGGCGAAACCGCTAGAAATTCATACCCCGCCCTGCGCCGCCTTCCACGGCGATGGTCTGCCCGGTGATGGCTCCGGCCCGGTCTGACGCTAAGAAGACGATCAGGTCCGCGATGTCCTGAGATTCCACCATGCGGCCGATGGGTATATCCGCCACGGCCTGGCGTTCCATCTCCTCGACGGAGATATTAGCGTGCTCCGCGCGGGCCGTCAGGCTCCTGGTCTGACGCTCTGTTCTGGTCGTGCCCGGGTGGATGCAGTTGACCAGAATCCCATCTGAGGCAAAGGCGTCGGAAAGGTTCTTGGCCATGTTGGAGACAGACGAGTTCGTCACGCCGTTGCTGTTGGCCAGGGTATTCACCTCGCGGGCCGCCATGCCTCCTATGTGGATGATCCTCCCGCCGCCTCGTGCCTGCATGTGGGGAATCACCTCGCGGGAGCAGCGGACGTAGCCCATGATCTTGACGTTGATGTGGTTCAGCCAGTCTTCGTCGGCCAGGTCCATGAAGGTAGCAGCCCGAGAATTGACCGCATTGTTGATCAGGATATCCACACCGCCAAATTCAGCCACTGTGGCAGCAACCAAGTCCTTGATGTCTTCCGGTTTTCCCATGTCCGCCTGCACCGCCAACACTTTACGGCCGGTTTTGGACCTGATATCCGTTGCAGTGTTCTCCAGGTCTTCCATGCCTCTGGCGCAGATCGCGACATCTGCTCCTTCTTCGGCCAGAGCCATTGCCGTGGCCCGGCCGATGCCCTTGCTGCCACCGGTTACGATGGCGATCTTTCCTTCCAGTGATAGGTTCATGGTTATTGGCCTCCGAGATTTCTAAGATTCAAGCCGGTTCTTTCCAGCGGCAATTTAATTGCCAAACCGTTCGTCCTGAGCTCCGACGAATGTCGAGAGTCTCGATAAATCGGACCCCGTCGAAGGACCGAGGTCTGGGCGCAGTCATGGTTCGACGGGGCTCACCACGAACGAACTTTCTCTTGTATACGCTACGGGAAATTAAAGCAGGTCCCGCAACTGCCGGCGCAAGACCAACTTGATCACGCTTAGCAGCATTAGGGCCCCCAGGATGGCCCCGAAAACCTCCGGTGTCCACTCACGGCTGGTCATGCCGATGGCGATTCCGGCGGCGGGCGGGTGCTCCGTGTCGGTGACGGCCATCACCAGTATCAGCAGCCCTACCGAAAGGGCCATGGCCAAGTCCAGGTACTGAGTGTTGTCTGTGAAGAATGATTCCGTGCCGCCGGTGAATATGATGAATGAAAATACCGAGCCGATCAGGAGGGCCATGGTGTGCCCGCCGACCACCGCCCGCAGCCGCGCGGTTACTCCGGATGGGTTGATGAATATCCCCACCACGCTGGAACCCAGCCCAGCGGCGATGGCCGCGGTCGACAACGAATCGACGAACAGCAGGATAACGGCCATTGCGGCCGTGGCCAGCAGCGCCTGGAAGATGTACTGCCGGTAGTGGCGTCGGAATTTGGGGTCCAGGAGGTAGGGGCTGCTTTCTTGCTTAAGCAGTTCCCAGAGCCCGTTCCCGGTAACCGGGCCTAACGGGTCCGGCTCTTCGTCATGTGTCGCTTCATCGGGCAAAAGTAGGCAATCTCCGCTGGGTTACCCGTTCAAGCCTTGGGCGAAGTCGAGCCAGACCCTGGCGCAGGGCACCGGCATGATGTGCTGGACGAAGCCGTAAACGCCGGGGAAGATCACCTTGCGGCCGTTGGGGAACAGGTCTGCCGCGCCCCGGAAGTCGCCCAGGACTTCCTCCCGGAGATTGGCCGCCGCCAGCATCAACATGGGCGTCTGGACGTCCTTCAGCATGGGGCCGATGTCGCCGGCGGCATTACGCTGGAAACCGGCCACCACGTGGGCTGGTGTTGCCTTCATCTGCTCGGCGTACCAGCGGATGTAGGCCGGGTCGACGATTTGTGGGTCCAACCGGCGCCCGATGGATTCTTCAACCCAGACGTTTATGCCTTCGCGCTCGATCAGTTCCGCGCTCTCTTTATGGTGCGAGTCGAAATTCGTGGGAGAGGTGCAGACCGTGAGGGATTTCAGCCGCTCCTGGTTGTTGATGGAGAAATTCATGGATATGGACCCGCCCACCGTCTCGCCGATCAGGTGGAATTTGTCCAGCTCCATCTTGTCGACGAACTCTTTGAGGTCGCGGGTGAAGCTGTCCAGGGTCCATTCGTGCTCCGGCCCCGACACGTCGGACAGGCCCATGCCCCGCATGTCGAAGCGGATCACCCGGTAGTGCCGGGCGATGATGGGCACCCAGCCGAACCACATCTTGTGGCTCTTGGCCATGCCGTGGTGCATCAGCACCGTTTCCGGCTCGGTCCAGGGGTCGGTGAAGTCGTCGATGGTGTAAAAAAGTTCTATGCCGTCATCGAGACGCAGTTTCATATCGCTACTCCGCGTAATTTTAAGGGGTGATATTTAGGCGCTGAGTCCCTGTTCTGTGAAGACCGAGCGGGCCACCCGGATCGCGGTCCGGGAGTTGATGTAACCGCCGTAGAGAATCAGGTGGAAGAATACCTCCATAATCTCCTGGGGGCTGACGCCTACCTTTAGCGCCCCTTCGATGCGGCGGCGTATCTGCCGGTCGTATTGGCCAAGCACCGTCATGGCGGAGAGTGCGCAGATCGCCCGGCTTTGAGGGTCAAGGTCGGGCCGGGTGTAGATCGCGCCCCAAAGGTATTCGTCGATCAGCCGCCCGAGCTCGGCTTCGATCGAATCGGTGTCCTCCACCGGGTACAGGGTAGATTCGCCGATGTTCTCTTGGAAGCTCTTTTTGCCGATCTCATATAGTTCGTCGGCTGAGCGGTTGGCGTCATATACCTCGGTCGGCGTGAAATCGAGGCCGCGCTCCTCGAAGATATCCTTGGTGGTGCGCATGGCTGCTTCCACTGCCGGCACGCCCACGTAGAAGGTCAATTGAACGAAAACTTCCACGACTTGAGCGGGCGTAAGACCCAGGTTGAGCCCGCGTTCGATGTGGCGGCGCAACAGGGGTAATTGTCCCTGGGCCGTCAACGCTGAAAGGGTGACCATGCAGCGGTGTTTGGGGTCCAGTCCGGGCCGGGCCCAGATCTGTCCGAACAGGGCCTCGTCGATTATTCGTTTTAGGTCCGGGGCTAGTTGGTCGATACCGGGCAGGGTGTAATGGCTGGGGTCACCCTGCGCCATCAACGACCGCATGTTTTGGCCCTTGGCGTAACGTTCGTTCAAAGATTCCATTGGATGCCTCTTGGCTGACAGATTAGTTCACTCACGCGTGGGGGTGTCTCCTGGCTGAAAAATAGTTCACTCGCGCGTGGCCTGTCTAGGTGACGGCCATGACTTCTTCAGAGAACCGCGCCATGCGGTCTTCGGTCTGCTTGGGGTCGCCGGTGCGGAAGTCGAAGATCAGGTGGGTTACTCCCACGTCAGCGTAGGTCTGGACGTCCTGGCGGACCTCATCGGCCGAACCGCTAAAACGGCGCCGTGTGCCGCCGGAATCTCCGGCATCGTACAAAGGGGCCTTGACCGAGACTTGAATCTCGGACGGGTCCCGGCCCGCTTTCTCGGCATAATCTCGCAGTAGCGCCAGGTTCTCAGCCAGTTCCTCGGGCTCCAGCGGAGCGGCGGGTATGGCCCCAACGGGGTGCCAGCAGTTGCCCAGCCGGGCGGCGCGTCTGATGGCCGGTTTGCTCTGTCCGCCGATCCAGATGGGCGGATAGGGTTTCTGCACCGGCTTGGGCAGGAAGGTGATGTCCGAGAAGCTAACGTACTTGCCCTCGAACTTGGGGTCGTCCTTGGTCCAAAGCTCGATGAACGCCTCAAGGTATTCGTCGGTCACCGCACCGCGCTCGGCGAAGGGAGGTGTGTCCAGCAGTTCGAACTCTTCTTCCATCCAGCCAACGCCCGCGCCCAGGATCAGACGGCCCTTGGAGAGCATGTCCAGCGTGGCCAGCATCTTGGCGGTGAGGATGGGGTTGCGGTAGGGAATGATCATCACGCTGGTGACCAGCTTTATCCGCTCGGTGATCCCGGCCAGCCAGGCCAGGGTCGTTACCTGCTCCAGGCGCTCGTCCGAGGCCGTCGAATGGGCCTGCTGGATGTCGCCGGTGACGCTGTACGGGTACTGGGACTCGACGGTCCGGGGCTGCACCACGTGGTCGGGCATGACCATGCAGAAAAAACCCAGTTTGTCCCCTTGGCGGGCGATGCTGGCCAGGGCGTCGGGCTGGGCGGCGGGACCGCCGCTGGGAAGGTAGAACCCGTATTCCATTAAAAGCTCCTTAATTTCTTAGCTGTGAGTGTCCAGCTTAGGTGACCGCCATGACCTCTTCGGCGAACTGGGCCATGCGGTCCTCGGTCTGGTGCGGGTCGGCCGTTCGGAAGTCAAAGATCAAATGGGTCACGCCCACATCGGCGTAGGTCTGCACGTCCTGGCGCACCTCGTCGGGCGAGCCGGTGAACCGGCGCCGGGGACCGCCTGTATTCCCTGAGTCATAGAGCGGGGCTTTAACCGAGACCTGAATCTGGGACGGGTCGCGGCCAGCTTTTTCGGCGTATTGATGCAACAAAACCAGGTTCTCGGCAAGCTCTTCCGGCTCCAGAGGTGTGGCGGGGATCGCCCCTACCGGATGCCAGGCGTTGCCAAACCGGGCGGCGCGCCTGATGGCCGGTTTGCTCTGTCCGCCGATCCAGATGGGCGGATAGGGTTTCTGCACCGGCTTGGGCAGGAAGGTGATGTCCGAAAAACTAACGTACTTGCCCTCGAACTTGGGGTCGTCCTTGGTCCAAAGCTCGATGAATGCCTCCAGGTATTCGTCGGTGACCGCACCGCGCTCGGCGAAGGGAGGGGCGTCCAGCAGTTCGAATTCTTCTTCCATCCAGCCGACGCCTGCGCCCAGGATAAGACGTCCCTTCGAAAGCATGTCCAGCGTGGACAGCATCTTGGCGGTGAGGATGGGGTTGCGGTAGGGGATGATCATCACGCTGGTGACCAGGCGGATGCGCTCGGTGATCCCGGCTAGCCAGGCAAGCGTTGTGATCTGCTCCGGCCACTCGCCGTCCCCGGACTGTCCGGCCTCCAGTATGTCGCCGGTCAGGCTGTAGGGGTAGGTGGAGTTCACCTGATTGGGCTGGAGGATGTGGTCGGGCATGACCATGCAGTAGAAGCCCAGCCGGTCGCCCTGTTTGGCGATGCTGGCCAACGCGTCGGGCTGAACGCCGGCGCCGCTGTTGGGGAGATAAAAGCCGTATTCCATGCTGAAGACTCCTGGGAAATTGCCCGGTAACCGGCACGGATCAAAGGTCCACCACAGGCAGGAAAACGTGACTGGGTAGTGGCCGGAGCGGCATTTGTCCAACTATATATCGGTGTGGCGGGCCTGTCCAATGATCTCTTGCTGCCTGACCGCAGGCCCAGACAGCCCAAGATATTTGACACTCAACAGGGCGACAGATATGCTTTCCCTGCACTGGAACAGGAGGTATTTCGTGACTACTCCCGCGTCATTTTTAATCGACGAAATGCGCCAGCAGGCCATTGGCCAGAAGAGCGCGCCCGCCACCATCGACATCGAGAAGGGCGCGATAATAAAGTTCGCCCAGGCTATCGAAGATGACAACCCGGTTTACAACGATGAGAAGGCCGCCCGGGAAAGCCGGTACGGCGGGCTGATCGCACCCCCAACCTTCCTCCGTTCCGTGGGTGTCGACCGCCCTGAGTACCCCTTCGATATGCCTTTCAACCGCTTGTTGGACGGCGGTAGCGACTGGGAATACTTCCACCCCGTCCGGGCTGGCGACCGCATCACGGCCATCTCTGAGATCGCCGACATCAATGAGCGCACCGGACGCATGGGGCTGATGATCATCACCTCCATCGTGGTGACCTACCGCAACCAGTTCGACCAGGTAGCCGCCACCCAGACCAGCACTTCGATCAGATATTAGGTCGGCGAGCATTAATCGGGCCGAGCCCAAACGATCAGATATTAAAACGCCCAGACACTAAAACGCCGAAAACGGCGACGGGAGCCTAGCATGGCCGATCAAGTCTATTGGGACGACGTACAAGAGGGCACGGAATTGCCTGCCGTGGTGAAGAACCCCACCACCCAGCAGTTGGTGAAATACGCCGGCGCGTCCGGCGATTACTACCAGATCCACTACGACCAGGGTTTCGCCAAGAACAACGACCTGGACGATGTGATACTCCACGGCGCGCTGAAGAACGCGTTCTTGGGCCATCTGGTGACCAAGTGGATGGGCCCCGACGGCGACCTGAAACGCCTGGCCTGCCAGTACCGGGGGATGGACATACCTGGCACCCCGGTCACCGCCAAGGGCGTTGTGACTAAGAAATACCAAGACAACGGGGCCAACCTCGTCGACTGCGACATATGGTTGGAGAACGAAAAAGGCGAGAAAACCACCCCCGGCTCGGCGACAATAGCGTTGCCCGCACGTTAGGTTCTCGCACACTGATGTTTCAACAGTAGCGTTGCCCGCGCGTTAGGCCCTCGCACACCGATTTTTGTGAATTGAACTTTTTGATTTGAACTTAAGGCCCAGGGAGGCAATAAATGGCGGAAATGTTAAACGGAAAAGTGGCCATCATCACCGGCTCCGGCCGTGGGATAGGCCGTGGCATCGCCAAGTTCATGGCTGCGGAAGGCGCCAGCGTCGTGGTCGTTGACCCCGGCGTGAACGTGGACGGCAGCGG
>Ga0066369_10001081_pt1 | contig 11286 bp, 9 predicted proteins | sample Knorr_S7_td_Bott_FD_70972 | JGI IMG/M metagenome (GOLD analysis project Ga0066369, IMG submission 70972) | Marine microbial communities from Southern Atlantic Ocean transect - Knorr_S7_td_Bottom_ad_4513_LV_A | ecosystem: Environmental > Aquatic > Marine > Oceanic | place: Southern Atlantic ocean... | reverse complement strand
ACCCTGCAAGACTTTGCTCGGAACCTAGCCAAACAGGCCCAGAGCTAGCTTTCCACCCCCGGTCCCCCCCTGGTTTAGATCCGTTCTAGAACTGCGCCAACTTGAATGTGATGGTTCGACTGATCAAGCCGGCGTGTAATTCCTTCGAGCATGTCATGCTGGGTCCTTCGCGGGAAGGACGAATCATCTAGGCCGAGGCGTCCTCTCCGCTCCCCAGATTCCTCCTTACAATCGGAATGACGAGGCACACTTTTGCTTCGTTTGAATACTAACCGTCCGGTTCATGAATCCATGCTACCCTCCGCGATCATCGGTTATTTGGCCGCCTCTTGGTGGTGGAAAGTGACGTGTCTTTCCGATAGGCCGGCTCAGATTTTCTGATTTAGCCACACTTAGCTAGCGGTCTGCCCCGACCGATGGGTGCTGGCACCCGGTTGCCTGGGTGAAACCGGTATCTCTCTAGGTTTCCCACCTCCGGCTAGTGTTGCCGCTTTTCCCCTTCACACAGGTGGCCGCATCGTAGGTTTACCCTCATCCCAAAGCTACACTGACTTGAGCGAAAGGTAACTGTGCGCCCCGTGCGCCCTAAAAAGGGGGTTGTGGGATGTGAATATTCCGTGACTAAGCGTTAAGACCAGCATCCGTACCGGCTGCCCCAGGGGCCAGGGAATCTATCGACAAGTGAGGAAACCAGTCATGAGCAATATCCTAGGCAATCTGTTGCGGCGCTTCCGTTCAGACCAGCGTGGCATCACCGGATTGGAAACGGCCATCGTGTTGATCGCGTTCGTGGTGGTCTCATCCGTGTTCGCTTTCGCCGCCCTGTCTACCGGCTTGTTCTCCAGTGACAAAGCGAAAGAGACCATCAGCGCCGGCCTTGCCGAGGGCAGGGGCACATTGGAACTGAAAGGCTCGGTCGTCGCCACCGGGATCGGCACCACGGGAACCACCGCCGCGGTTACCTCCATCACCTTCCAGGTCTCCAACGCCGCCGCCGGCGAAGCCATCGACTTGACACCGGGGAACACCGTCATCAAGTACAGCGACAAAAACCAGACAAAGACCATGAACGAAACCTCCGAGTTTACCGCTACAAACATCGCCGCATTTGGCGACACCGACTCCCTGTTGGAGACAGGTGAGGTCTTCGAAATTGTTCTGCTGAATATGACCAGTCAGTTGGCTACCGACCTGGGCACCAATACCGAATTCACCATAGAGTTGATACCGCCCAGTGGAGCGGTCCTCTTCATCGGACGTAGGACGTCGGTATCTCTGGATGCGTCCAACAGCCTCAATTGACGAAGGGCGTCAGTCCAAGCAGGCTGATTTAGGCCGGTGTAATTCAAATATAAACAAGCAGCGCATGTGGCCCGGTCGAGCTGGCGCAGTCAAGCAATGCGAGGGCGGGTCCCAGATCAAGCAGACCACGGTGGCGGGGCCAGTTCTTCCTCGAGGCCGCCACCGGGGTCTGCTTCTTAATTAGCGTAGTACGGCTGGGGATAATCGATGGCAGACGACCAAAAGCTAGAGGTGCTCGAGGAGGAGATCAAGGTCCTCAAAGGAGAAGTCAGGCGTACCCTGGTTGACCTCAGGGCCTTGGTAATGAGAGCAGACTCCCCGCTGAACGATGGCTCTATCGGGCGCCGGTCTGCAACGGCCGAACCGGCCCCTGAGGAGGCAGCGCCTGCCACCAAAAGGGAGACGGTCCCGCCGCCGCCGCCGCCAGTAGCGCAGCCGATACCTGAAGCCGTGGAGAATCCCGCGTCTGGACCTGGTCCCGGACCGGGATTCGCGCCTCCGGGGCCTCCCGCGGGGATGCCTCCCGGGATGCCCATACAGGCGCCGCCGGCGTGGCCTGCGGCGCCTGTATACCAGCCTCCGCCGCCGCCGCCGCCGCCGGCCCCACCGCCGGGGGCTCCAGATTCCGGAGCGGCAGAACAGATGTTAAGGATGGCGGACCAGGAACGGAGGATGGCGGAACAGGACCGGAAGCTCGCTGAGCAAGAGCGGAAAATGGCCGAGGCCGACCGATCTAAATCCAATGACAATCAACAGTCCAGCAACAATCAATCCGAACAAGAAAAGAGAATCGCCAAGCTGGAGCTAAATCTGGCGGAGGCCAGGAAGCCGCCAGATCTGGGACCGCCTCCCGGTCCGGGCCGAATGCCGGTTAAGCAAGATCATTCCGTGGCAGCATCAGTAGAAGCCGAAGCAACGGTAGAAGCCGAAGCAACGGTAGAAGCCGAAGCAACGGTAGAAGCCGAAGCAACAGAAGAAACGGAAGAGCAGAAGTTTACTGGGTCCCGAGAGGCAACGAATAGCTCAACCCAGGATCCCCGCGATGCCGAAGACCACCTCTTCGAGAACCACGCCGAAGTTGATATCAAAGGTGCGGTCTCCATCAACGGGCGTGCAGGTGAGTACGAGGCTCCCGAGAAAGAGCTTGAGGAGACCCTGAAGGTAGTAAAGACGGAGGTCCGTTATGTCGAGAGCCGGGAGCCGGTTCGGCAGATCCGGCGGGCGCCACAACGGGAAGACGAACCGCCAGAGACCAAGATAGGGAGCCAATTCGACCATGTGGAAGAAGAATACGAGCCCAGAGGGAACAACGGCCGTGGCAGCCCGGTCTTCGATGAGTATTTCGAACTCATGGAGATAGCAGAAGGGCCCGAACTCTCCGGTCTGGTTCCGGCTGGAGCGACTCTAGACCTTAATCTGGTTGCTAGCTTGGTGCGCTGGGCCTCAATCGCAAAGCATCGGGTCGGAGAAGAGCGGCTCAGCGGCATTCTTGAGTTGTATTTCCAGTCCCGGCCGATTTCTTCTTCCCTGAAGGATCTGCTCAACCAAATCACCGAGATGGTGGATGCGTTCCCTGGAGACGAGGAGCAGACGGCTCAAATATGCGTTGACCTCATCTCTCATTTACACGGAATTTTGACCGGGGGTCTGCCGGTGGGGCAGGTTTCCCAGGTAGTACAGCCCACAAATGGATAACGGAATCATTGGTGCTAGACGACAAAGCAATTAATACGGAGATATATCTTGGAAAAAGCCATTACGTCAGCCATATTGATAATCGCCAGCATCGTGGCAGTCATGGCGCTGATAAACGCGGTCATTCCGGCGGCCGGCAAGAGTTCGGGAGCATTGCTTATGGCTGACGCCGAGGCGGCAGACCGTATCAGCACCGACATTGAAATCATCCACGCCTCCGGCAATGCCACGACTAATATAATCACCGTGTGGGTCAAGAATATCGTCCCGGTGACAGCCAGCGACATTATCGTGACCACGCCCAGCGACGTACTTAGGCTGCGATACGATTCAGGGTGCTCCAATGAGTGTTGGGACTTTTCCATTGAGGAGGGTGGCTCTGACTGGGACAAATCCGCCACGGTAAAGTTTACCCTTTCGACTTCCGTGGTCACCGGCGTCTACAACGTGAAGGTCAGCGTGGTCAATGCGGTAAGCGCTACCAAGGACTTCAGTGTATAGAGAACGGCCAAATGCCGGAGAAGAGGACGGGCTGATTGGGCACCATACTGGGCGGCTTCATCGTTATTTCGTCTTTCCTCGTGGCGTCGGCTCTGATGTTCAATTCCTTCCTGGTCAGGTCCCTGGCGCAGTCACAATCAATGAAAGACATGACTCAGACAAATTCTCGCCGGGAGGGCAGCGGGCTGAACATCACCGGCGCGGCAGTCTATACCGCCGGGGGCAGCGACGTTTGGGTCCATGTGGACCACACCGGCTCCCAATCGGTGGCCGATTTCTCTGAAATGGACGTGATTATTCAATACACGGATATATCTGATAATTTGACTCTTACCTACATGGGTTATAACGCTGGAGGTCTTGATGACAACGAGTGGACCGTTGGTGTAACCGGCGTCCAGCCTGACAGCTTCAATCCTAGGATGTGGGACTCGGATGAGGAATTGACCGTTGATATCCGAGTTTCCCCGGCCATCAAAGCAGGGACCACGGCCTGGGTGGTGGTTGCCACCCCATGGGGAGTGAACGATCAAAGTTCCATCACTAATCCGTGAGGAAGGCGGAGCTGAACCCTGTTAATGAGGTTACGGCGGCAGGTACGAGGAGGTTGGGGTGACAACTAGCTACGACGAAATCCAAAATAAAACAAAAATTATATCCACTGGCAGCACTGAGATTGACAAGAAACTTGGTGGCGGCATTCCCGTTGGTTCTTTGGTTCTGCTGGAGGGCCAGTCCGACGCCGGAAAGAGTGTTGTTTCGCAGCACTTTTGCCACGGGTCTTTGAATTCTAAAATGTCCACGGCCTACTACACCACCGAGAATACGGTCAAAAGCCTGATGACCCAGATGAGTTCCCTTAACTTGGACGTGACCGACTTTTTCCTGTGCGATCGCATGCGGGTGTATCCAGTGGACATCTCTTCAGTGAGAGACGACGACACCGAAGGGGCGTTCCAGTTATTGCTTGACCACATAGATTGCTTGCCTACTAAATTCCAGTTGATCATCGTGGACTCTTTAACCGGCTTGGTCACGCATAGTGAAGACCGTGCGGTCATAGACTTTTTCGCCGCGTGCAAGCAGCTGTGTGACCAGGGCCGGACGATAATCGCGGTGGTCCACTCCTATGCGTTCGAAGACAAGATGTTGATTCGGATCCGTTCTCTTTGTGACGCTCACTTGGTGCTCAAGATGGAACAGGTCGGCGAACGGTTGATCAAGATTATGGAAGTAGCCAAGGTTAGAAATGCCGACCAGTCCACCGGTAACGTGATCAGCTTTGATGTAGAACCTGGAATGGGAATGAAAATCATCCCGATCTCCAAGGCCAAAGCATAAACCATGAGCATGGCGGCGTTACCATTCGACATCCCGAAAGGGCACGCACACAAGGGTGGCCCTTCCAGCTGCCCTATGTTCAAATTATTGCCCGAACCGTTGCAACGGGAAGCTGAGACCAACAGTTTTCTTTTGGACTACATCCATATGCTCCCAGTGGAGCAGTTCGGTGTTCCGGAGTATTACCACGAGCTGACCCGGAATATGGGAGACATCAAAAACCCTAACCTGATCTACCCCATCGGGGGTGGCTTGTACGTTCATATCTTCCCGAATCCCAGTGACGCCCGAGATCATTACATCGCCATCGAGCCAGGCATGATCGAAGACAGCGTGAACCTGATGCTGGAGTTGGAAGATCACTTGGTGGACCACGTGGATATGCTGGAAGACGACGACCGGAAGAAGATACTCTATAAGATCCTCAAAGAGACCTGCATGGTGGTCAAGCCCAGGGACTTGCGGCAGGCAAGAATGAAAGCCGCGAAAAAACCGAACTCCAAAATGCCGGTTACCAAGTCTCAATACGCCGCGTTGAGATACCGGCTGATACGGGACAAAGAGGGGATGGGAGTACTTGAGCCGCTGATCCAGGACCCCTATCTGGAGGATATTAGCTGCAGCGGCGTGGGCAACATTTTCCTGGAGCACAAGATATTTCAAGGCCTGACCTCGAGCATCGATTTTCGCAGCACCGAGGAGTTGGACACCTTCGTTATTCAGGTATCGGAAAAGATTGGCAAGCCGGTGACCTACCGCAACCCAATCATTGACGCCACGCTGCCGGACGGTTCCCGCATCAACTTAGTGTTCGGCACCGATGTGTCACGCCGGGGGAGTAACTTCACCATCCGGAAGTTCGCTGCCGACCCCTTGAGCATAATTCAATTGGTGGAGTTCGGCGGCCTGACCTATGAAATGGCGGCATACCTCTCCCTGGCCATGCTGCACGGAATGAACACCTTCATCTCTGGCGAGACCGCCTCGGGCAAGACCACTTTGTTGAATGCGATCACTGTGTTCCTCAATCCAAATGCCAAGATCGTCAGCATTGAGGACACTCCGGAGTTGGTGGTCCCCCACCCCAACTGGATCCGCGAGGTGACCCGGGGCAAAGCCGGCGAGGAAGAAGGCTCCTCGGTAACCATGTTCGACCTGCTCCGGGCTGCCCTCCGTCAGCGCCCCAATGAAATCATCATCGGCGAGATTCGGGGCGAAGAGGGAGCAATCATGTTTCAGGCTATGCAAACGGGGCACGCCTGCATGGCCACTTTCCACGCGGCGACGGTGGAGAAGTTGATACAGAGGCTTACCGGCCATCCGATCAACATTCCCAAGACCTATGTGGACAACCTGAATCTGGTGGTGATCCAAAGCTCGGTGCGCCTGCCCAACGGCAAGGACGGCCGGCGGATCATCGCCATCAACGAGATCGTCGGTTACGACTCTGCCACCGACTCGTTTTCTTATATAGAGGTGTTCCGTTGGAATCCGTCCAACGATACCTTCGAGTTCACCGGGCATATGAACAGCTACCTCTTGGAAGAGGTGATCGCTGCAAAGCGAGGCATACCACCCAATCGCAAACGGGACATCTACAGCGAGTTGACCCGCCGCGCCAACGTCCTTAGAAAATTAAAAGACCAAGGGATTACAGGATTTAATGAGCTCTACCAAGTCATCTCGCAAGCGTACCGCGAAGGCGTCTTCGGATAACGCGGCGATCAGCTTTGACCTGCTGTCCAGTTTGACCTATATGGCAGCCTTGGCTGATGGCAATCCGTCCCGGGAGATCCTACTGCGGATGACCATAGCCCAGAATTATCAGACTGGGGTCTACTTCCGGCAGGTTTACCTGCTGGCCAAACGCATGGGGTTTGAGTACACCCGCGCCTTCCGTATGGTCGCAAGAAAGGCCGGCGCTACCACCGTGAAGAACCATCTCCTGCGTTTCGCCGGTGCTATCACCGCCGGCGTATCTGAGTCGGAGTTTTTGGCCCAAGAGGCCCGCGTGGAGCGGGAGATGTACATCAACAACTATTACCGGAGCTTAGAAGCCCTGGCAAAATGGGGGGATGCCTACGCCGCGCTGCTGGTTTCCATCTCGTTGGGGGTCGTTGTAGCAATGATATCAACCATGCTGAGCGACCTGGGAGACATTTTCGTGACGGCGCTGACCGGCTCAACGTTCTTCGTGAGCTTTTTCGGGGTGTACATCATCCACCGTACAGCGCCCCATGAAGACAAGAATTATCAGAACCGGCGCGGCCCCAAAATGCGCCGAATGGCTAGACGGGCCTTCTACTACTTAGTGCCTCCGGGTGTGGTACTGGGGATCATCATTGGCTGAGCCTACGGCTTCCCTTATTTTTTGGTAACTCTTGGCCTTGTTCTTATCCCTTCGGGCGTCCTTGCTTGGTTGGAGAACGCGAAACTTAACAGTCTGGATCAGGAGGCGGCCATGTTTATCCGCTCATTGGGCAACGTAACCGCTTCTTTGAGCTCCACTTTGAGCGCCGCTCTGTTAAAGATCGACCGGCGGGCCCTGGGCCAGTTGAATCCTTATCTCAAACGTCTGCAGGTGCTGCTTGACCGGAAAATCAGTACGGAGAAGGCATGGGGTGCGTTCCGGGACGAGGTAGGGAGTCAATTGATGAACCGCTCTACCAGGATGTTCGTCGATGGGTGTGCGTTGGGCGGGTCACCGGACCGGGTGGGGGAGATCGCCGCCGGGTATGCCATGGACACCGCGCTGATGCGTGACCGGCGAGCGGTTACTGCTGCGCCATTCGCGTTTCTGATAATTCCCTTGCACTTCGCCATGACCGGGCTAACGGTGTTCGTCATGGAGATTATGATTGCATTCAACGATCGCATCTCGACCGCCGCGGACCAACTTGCGGCCCAATCAGGTGGCGCTGGGTTGAGCATCGCTCAATCCCTTCCGGTCTTCAGAGGCCAAGACCTAACCTTGATGGGCTATCTGACTCTAGCAACTTTGATCTCCATGACTATATCCAACGCTTTGGCGCCCAAAGTTGCCCTGGGGGGCATGCCCTTAATACCGCGTTGTACGGGGCCATTACATGCCTAATGACCGGATTCAACATGTTGATAATCCCACCGGTGGCCAGAGGTATTCTTGCCACGGGCTAGATGAAACGGAGGTAGATTCTTGGGACTTATCGGGAAACTGACCAAAAAACGCGCTACCACTGACGATGACGAGGACGACGACCTGGATCCTGATGATGAGGTCGAATCTGTAGATGCGGAGCCGGATACCGGCAGCTCGAAAGCTGGATTGATGGGGCGGCTACGCGGCCTGCGTAACCGGAAGGGGTCCAACGATGACGACGATGAGGACGACGATTGGGACCCTAAAGACCTCACGGAAGATGTGGACGAGGCTCAGGACGACGGTTCCGTTCAGGTGGCCGCCGGAGATGCCGCCGCCGAACCCGCAGAAGAAGAAAATCTACCTGATGTCCAAGTTGTTCGCCTAGAAGGCGTCCCAGACGTGCGTGTGGTAAATGACTCAAGTGGAGGCTCCGCGCCTGCCGGGCCTCAGCCCGGTAACGCGCCTTCAGCCGGCGGCGGCACCGGCGCTTCCGCTGGAGAGTCTGCCCCGACCCAAGGCGGGGCGAATGCGGGTCAGCCGGCTCAGAATGAGACCAAGAGCGAGCCTACTGGGGGCAATGAAAGCGCGGCACTCTCGTTGAAAGACATATTCGAAGATGAAGTGGAGATCGACGAAGCGCTAAGGGATCTGGCCGAGAGCATGGAAGATGTCCCCGCCCAAGAAATAGCCGACGAGCTGAGAGCATTTTTCGAAGAGTTGGAAGCCAGCATGCGGTAGCCCAGGTCACTTCTGGTAAAATATACCGGAGCAATCTTGCCGTTAGCCCGGAAGTTTGCTAGTTGACCAAGGGCATCACGGTTTGGGCCGTGGCTCCCGGCGCCCAAGCCGGTGGCGAGTGCTTTGGGAGGGAACGTGTGCGGCATAGTTGGTTATGTGGGGGACCGCGAAGCCTGGCCGATCATTCTTGAGGGATTGCAGCGGCTAGAATACCGCGGCTATGACAGCGCCGGTATCGCCATTGTCGATCAATCGGGCCACCTCCAGTTCCGAAAGACCGTAGGGAAAGTTAACGGCCTCACGTCTTCCGGGCAGGAAGACGTGCCTCAAGGCTGCCTGGGCCTGGGGCACACCCGTTGGGCGACCCATGGTAAGCCCACTTACGCTAACGCGCATCCACACACCGACTGCCACCAGCGCATCGCCGTGGTCCATAACGGCATCGTCGAAAACTTCCTTGCTTTGAAGCAAGAATTGTTGTCTAACGGCCACAAGTTTGTATCCGAGACCGACACCGAAGTAATCACCCATCTCATTGAAGAGGGGATCGACCAGGGAAACAGCTTTGAAGATGCCTTCCTTCGCATGGGTAGGATAGTCGAAGGCTCCCAGACTGTCACCGCGACATTCCTGGGGGAAGCCGGTAAGATTTGCGCCTTGCGCTTGGGCCATGCGGGCGGCATCGTGGTTGCCCATAGGGACGGCCAAGGCATCATTGGCAGCGACCTGCCCGCCATGCTGCCTCTGCTGCGCCAAGAACCCCAGGCCGGTCAAGTAGGCTTCCTAGATTCGGGAGAAATGGCCTCGGTAACCACCGAAGGGGTCGTCTACCGGGACATCGACGGCAAGGGGATCGACAAGCAACTGCGTTCGGTTTCACCTGTAGACGTGCAGATCGACAAGGGCGGCTACCGGCACTTCATGCTTAAAGAGATCATGGAGCAGCCACAGGCCGTGGCCAGCGTTCTGCGGAGCCGGGTAGACTTCCAGGAAGGCCTGATCGACTTGCCCGAACTTGGCTATTCGCTGCAAGAGTTAAAGGATATTAAGAGGGTCATCCTGATCGGTTGTGGAACAAGCCTGCACGCCGCCCAGGTGGGACGATATCTATTTGAACAGTTGGCGGGTCTACCCGCCGAGGCCGAGGCCGCCTCGGAGTTTCGATACAGGGATCCGATTATCGATAGCGATACGCTGGTTGTAGCCATCGCCCAGTCCGGTGAAACCGCGGATACTGTGGCGGCGATGCAGATGGTGCGCGAGAAAGGCGGTAGGCTGGTTACCATTTGCAACGTCGAGGGGAGTCAAACTACCCGCCTGGCTGAGGCGACTCTGTACATGGGTTCAGGTACCGAGATTGGCGTAGCCTCAACGAAGACCTATACCGCCGCTCTGACGTTGCTCAGCTTGTTCGCCGGCTACCTGGGGCAGTCCAGGGGTTTTCTATCCAGCGAGGACACGAGGCGGTTGGTGGACCAACTGGCGAAGTGCCCCCGGTTAATGGGGGATATGCTGGCCGACACTTCGGTCTATCAACGGTTGGCCCGCCGGTTCTCGTCGTACAACTACTTCCTCTTTCTGGGACGTGGAATCAATGCCCCCATCGCCTTGGAGGGAGCGCTGAAGCTCAAAGAAATCAGCTACATCCATGCCGAAGGCTATCCCGCCGGTGAGATGAAGCACGGCCCCATAGCATTGATAGATCACGAAATGGCGACCTTGGCGTTAGCTCCGAACGGTAGCCTCTACGATAAGATGGTGAACAATATCCTGGAAGTCAAAGCTAGGGATGGCGTGGTTGTGGCGGTAGTTACCGAAGGCAACCAAGAGCTCGTGGATCAGGTGGACGAATTGTTGTTCATACCTGAGATCGACGAGCTCTTGACCCCGATCCTGGCCACGGTGCCCCTGCAATTGCTGGCTTACCACATCGCGGTGCTGCGAGGCTGCGACGTGGATCAGCCCCGGAACTTAGCCAAGTCCGTCACGGTTGAATAGCCTGGTATCCGGGCGCCGGCTCCGCCCCGAGCCGTTTTTACCGCGGTCCCTTTAAATGTCCGATTTCCCGGATGGTTTCAGTAAATTCCGATACTCTCTGTCCAACGTCCCACGCCTAACCCCGGGCGAAATTCTCCAAGACGTTTAAATTCCCCTCTAGAGTTCCACGGTACCAATCGAAGGATTACCCCCGGCGTAGCCATTTCCCGGGCCCGGTGGATTTATTTGGGTTAGCCAATTTTTCATCATAGGAACCACCCTTGAGGGTGATTCCTATAGGCGTGATTGAGACTATTGTAACTACATGTCCAGTTATACGAGCCCAAGAGATAATTTGATGCGGAGCGAAAGAGGTTTCACTCTGGTTGAGCTGTTGGCTGTAATGGCCATCATCGGCATTCTTGCCGGAGTGGTCGCCGGGTCCATCTCCGGCTTAGGCGCCAGCGGACAGAACGCTCAGATCCAGAGCGACACAAGAAACTTGGCAACGGCCGCCGACCGGTTCTATGATGACTCCTTCCCCCAAACCTACCCGGTCGTTAACCCCGACACCAATAACGATGGAGAACTGGATGGTCTGGATTCCCCTC
>Ga0066369_10001077_pt1 | contig 11310 bp, 10 predicted proteins | sample Knorr_S7_td_Bott_FD_70972 | JGI IMG/M metagenome (GOLD analysis project Ga0066369, IMG submission 70972) | Marine microbial communities from Southern Atlantic Ocean transect - Knorr_S7_td_Bottom_ad_4513_LV_A | ecosystem: Environmental > Aquatic > Marine > Oceanic | place: Southern Atlantic... | reverse complement strand
CCCGCGCGCCAATCCCGTACAAGCGTGACGAAAAGCCGGTCGGAGAAGAACTGGAGCGCGAGCCATTCCTGCGCCACATCGGGATCTACTCGTACACGCGCGCGGCGCTGCACGACTGGGTGGCGCTAGCCCCGTCGCAGCTCGAGCGCCTGGAGCTGTTGGAACAGTTGAGGCCGCTGGAAGCAGGGCTGAAGATCGGGGTCGCGATCGTGGGAGCAGTCGACCCAGGGGTCGACACACCCGCGGACGTTATCCGCATAGAAGAGAAGCTGAGCGAGCAAGGAGCCACCACTTTCGCATGACGGAATCCATGACCGACACGCACGAAAGACCCACGAAGTACATCTTCGTCACCGGCGGGGTTGTGTCCTCGCTGGGCAAAGGAATCGCGGCAGCCTCGATCGGAAGGCTGTTGAAGCTGCGTGGCTTGAGGGTGACGCTGCAGAAGTTCGATCCCTACATCAACGTCGATCCTGGAACGTTGTCGCCCTTCCAGCATGGCGAGGTTTTCGTAACCGATGACGGCGCCGAGACCGATCTGGATCTCGGACACTACGAGCGCTTCATCGACCAGTCGCTCTCGCAGGCGAACAACATCACGACGGGCCGCATCTATCAGACGGTGATCTCGAAGGAACGCCGCGGCGACTACCTCGGCGCCACCGTGCAGGTGATCCCGCACATCACCGACGAGATCAAGAGTGCGATCAGCCGGCTCTCCGCGGATAACGACGTGGTCATCACAGAGATCGGCGGCACCGTCGGCGACATCGAGTCGCTCCCGTTCCTGGAGGCGATTCGCCAATTCCGCGCGGACGTGGGTCATGAGAACGCGATCTTCATACACTTGACGCTGGTGCCCTACATCACCGCCGCAGGGGAACTAAAGACCAAACCCACCCAGCATTCCGTGCGGGACCTGATGCAGATCGGAATCCAGCCTCAGGTGCTCATACTGCGTACCGAGCACCCGCTCTCCGAGGAGATCCGAAAGAAGATCGCGCTCTTCACCAACGTCGAGCTTGAGGGCGTGATCGAATCCCGTGACGTCGAGACCATCTATGAGGTTCCACTCTCGCTGAAGGCGCAGAGGCTCGACGATGTAATCTTGCAGCACCTCGGCATCGACCTGCCGCAGCCCGACCTCACCGAGTGGACCGCGATGGTCAACCGCGTGAAGAAGCCCTCATCGGGCACCGCGCGCATTGCCGTAGTCGGCAAGTACACGGCTCTAGTGGACTCATACAAGTCGATCCAGGAGTCGCTGATCCACGGCGGCATCGCAAACGACGCAAGAGTCGAGATCGAGTGGCTTTCCTCCGAACACTTCAGCGAAGACGAAGGCGTCGGGACCCTAGAGAGCTTCGACGGGCTGCTCATTCCCGGCGGATTCGGGCCCCGCGGCGTCGAGGGAATGCTCGCCGCCATCCGGTGGGCGCGGGAGAACGAGATGCCGTTCTTTGGCATCTGTCTCGGTCTTCAGACCGCAGTCATCGAATTCGCTCGCAACGTCTGCGGCCTCGAGGAGTCACACTCCTCCGAGTTCTCCGAGGGGTCGTCCGATCCCGTGATCTGCCTGCTCGACTCCCAACTGCAAGTCACCACAAAGGGCGGCACCATGCGGCTGGGAGCCTACTCGTGCGCGCTCCAGGAAGGCACACGCGCTCGGGAGGTCTACGACGCCGAGCAAGTGTCCGAGCGTCACCGTCACCGCTTCGAGGTCAACAACAAGTACCGGGAGTTGCTCACTCAGAACGGCATGACGCTCAGTGGTCTCTCGCCGGACGGCGGCCTCGTAGAGATGATCGAACTCAGCGACCACCCGTGGTTCATTGCAGCTCAGTTCCACCCCGAGCTCAAGAGCCGACCCACGCGCCCACACCCACTCTTCGCTTCCTTCATCGAAGCGGCGGCTCAGTACGCTCAGAAAAAGGCGACCGCTCCGGTTGAGGAGCCGGTGGGGGTATAGAGGGCGGTGAAATGTTCGACCGATTCACGCTCATCACCGGCCCCTGTCTTCTCGAGACCGACGAGCTGAACCTCGAGATAGCGCGGGCCGTCAAAGGACTGGGTGAGGCCTTTGCTTTGCCGGTCATCTTCAAGGCTTCCTTCGACAAGGCCAATCGGTCCCAAATGGATTCCGCGCGGGGTCCCGGCATCACGGAGGGCCTGCAGCGGCTGGGCACGGTGAAGCAGGAGACGGGCCTCGCGCTGCTCACGGACGTGCATGAACCGCAGCACGCCGAGCGCGCTGCGGCGGTGGTCGACGTACTGCAGATTCCCGCCTTCCTGTGTCGTCAGACCGACCTGTTGCTTGCCGCCGGTGGCACGGGCAAGCCGGTGAACGTGAAAAAGGGCCAGTGGATGTCCCCGGACGACATGGCGGGCGCGGTCGACAAATTGCGCAGAGCTGGGGCGGCGGATGTGGCGGTGACCGAGAGAGGCACGTTTTTCGGCTACGGCAACCTGGTCGTCGACATGCGTTCGTTCGCGGCCACCCGCGCCGCAACAGGCGCATCAGTGATCTTCGACGGGACGCACTCGGTACAGCGGCCAGGCCAGGCGGACGGATCAAGCGGTGGAGACCCGCAACACATCCCGGTGCTCGTGAAGGCAGCGGTGGCGGCCGGTTGTGACGGTCTGTTCCTCGAGACCCACCCGAACCCTGCCGACGCACCTTCGGACGGGTCCAACATGGTGCCGCTCGACGAACTGCGCGGGTTGCTGCAACACGTGGTCGCGATTCGGGCCGCGCTCGCTGATGGCGGCCTGAGCACTGGGGACGCGCCATGAGCACTGAGGCCCAGCCCATCGACGCGGACCTGGCCCGTCGAGTCAAGCTCGTCATCTTCGACGTGGACGGCGTGCTCACCGATGCGGGGGTCTATATCGGGGCCACCGCAAGCGGAGAAACCACCGAGTTGAAGCGCTTCGACATCCAAGACGGTGTCGGCCTGAAGATGCTTATGTGGTCCGGCCTCGAGGTCGCCATCGTTTCAGGCAGAGTTTCGGAGGCGACCGTGCTGCGAGCCCGGGAGCTCGAGGTGTTGGAGTGCCACCAGGACCCACACGCCCACAAGCTCGGCATCGTGGAGGAGTTGCTGCGCCGAAAGGCGTTGCAGTGGTCCGAAGTCGCGATGCTCGCGGACGACATCCCGGATCTCGCCGTGTTGAGACGCGTTGGCCTCAAGGCCGCCGTCGCCAACGCCACCTCCCATGTGGTGGACATTTGTGACTGGCAGTCGCGCAGGCCCGGGGGGCACGGCGCCGCTCGGGAATTCTGCGACGCGCTGCTCGCGGCGCGCGGCGAACTCGACGACGTCGTGGAGCGCTACGTCGACGAGCGCAGCAAGTGACGACCTCGTCCGAGGCGCTGATCACGGAGGGGCGTCGTGTCCTCCGCATCGAGGCCGCATCGGTTGCGGCGCTCGAGCATCGCATCGATGAGGAATTTGTTCGTGCGTGCCGGATCGTCGCCGACGCTATGGGTCGGATCGTGGTGTGTGGAGTCGGCAAAAGTGGGCACATTGGGCGCAAGATCGCCGCGACTCTTACCTCGACCGGAACCTCGGCAACGTTCCTGCACGCGGTCGAAGCGCTGCACGGAGACCTGGGCATCGTGGGCCGCGACGATGTCGCGATTTTGATTTCCAAGTCCGGTGAGGGCTCGGAGCTCGAGAGGCTGACCGGGTACCTGGCCCGTCTCGGCGTTTCCGTCATCGCCATCACTGGCCGGCCCGAATCCACGCTCGCCAGCGACGCAACCGTCGTACTCGACTGCTCGGTAGCCGAGGAGGCATGCCCTATGGATCTGGCACCCACTTCCTCCACGACCGCGACGCTCGCGTTGGGCGACGCGTTGGCGATGGTCGTCTTACAACTCAAGGGCTTCCAGGAGGACGACTTCGCCGCGTTGCATCCGGGTGGAACACTGGGAACCAAGCTCTCGGTCCGTGTAGCAGATGTCATGATAGCAGACGAATACCCCTCGCTGGGCGAGTCCGAGACGATGCGGGACTCCATAGCGCCGTTGGCCGAAATGCGTGGCACCGTGCCGGTCGTGGACGCGGACCGCCGCATCATCGGCGTGCTCACGGCGGGAGATCTCACAAGGCTCATGGAACGGGACCCGGACTTCCTAGAGCATCCGATCGGAGAAATCATGACTCGAGAAGCGAAGACCGCACGGCCCGAGGAGTTGGGGTCTGCCGCCGCCCACCGCATGGAGGCGCACGGCATCATGGCATTGCCGGTTGAGGACGATGACGGGCGGCTCGTCGGAATCGTGCATCTGCACGATCTCATGCGCGCAGGAGTGGTGTAATGGATCGAGCGCGGTGCGCACTCGAACCGTTGACACGGTTCGCGGTACTCGTGCTGCTGGCTGGTCTGGCCGCATGCGAGGCGCCTACGAGCAGCGCGGTTGCGTCCCATGAACTCCTCGAGATGGGAGCGGACAACATCGTGTTCGGAATGACCAGCTTCATGACTTCAAACGGAATCCGCGAAGGCAAGGTCGAGGCCGACACGGCCTTCATGTACGCGGACTCCGCGAAGGCGAAGCTGCGCCAGATGCGCATCGTCTTCTACGACGAGGCCGGAGCGGCGAAGGCGACGGTCACCGGAACCGCCGGAGAATGGGACCGCAACACTGACCGAATGTGGGCCCAGGGTGACGTAGTACTCATCGTGCACGCCGACGGGCGGCGTATCGAGAGCGCCGAGATCATCTACGATCCCGTCGAGGACGAAATCTGGAGTGATTCGGCGACGGTTCAGACGCTCGCCAATGGGCGCGTAACACGGGGGTCGTCGTTCCGCTCCGACATGGATTTCACAAACGTGCGCATCACGAACATCCGCGGAGCGATCGCCCGGTAGGTTCCGGCGCCAATGTCCTTCCTTGCTCTCGATCGCTGGAGGCCCGCCGGGCTGGTCTTGGTGGCCTGCACGCTGGTCCCCCTGGGTGTGGCAGCGCAGGAGGACTGCGAGTTCGTGGCCCCGACGCGCGACATGCAGTTCACCACGCTCACGGGCGGTGCCACGATTACCTACGTCGGTAGCCCCCATATGCTGTGCCGGGACGATGTCGAGATCTGGGCCGATTCTGCAGTGGAGTACTCCGCCCAGGGTCTCCAACACTTGATGGGGGCAGTGCGCTTCATGGACGCCAACGGGGAATTAAACGCAGACGAAGCCCGGTACTTCCCCCAGCAGGGTCGACTGCAGGCCCACGGTCACGTCGTCGTCCAGGACACCGTCCAGGGCTTCACAATCCAGAACGGGAACTTGGTCTATCTGCGAGTCACGGACTTCCGTGACGAGCAGCAAATGACCGTGACCACCGCGGAGGATGGCCTTCGGCCTCACGCGGTCCTGCAAATGAAGCCGGCAGCGCGCAGGCCGGAAGTGGTCGAGGCGACGCCGGCAGATTCTACCGCAGCCGACTCCACGACGATCGGGGCCGACTCGACCGGTGCGGCTGCCCTGGCCGAGGCGCCGGTCGTGCTCGATCCCGTCGCACCGGACCTTCCCAATCCGGCCGAAACTGAACCGATCGCCACCGCACCAGACGAGCTCGAGGAAGTGGAGCCGGGCTCGCCCTACATCGTCGACGGCGACCGAATCTTCATCCAGGGTGACGGCTATTTCCGCGCGACCGGCAACGTCGAGATCGAGCGGGACTCACTCAATGCCTTCGCGGATAGCGTCGAATACGATCAGGTGGCTGGCCGAATCCTGCTTCAAGGATCGGCTCGAGTCGATGGACCCACCTACCATCTGGTCGGGGGGACGATCACGCTCGGGATGGACGGTGACGATATCGACCAGGTGCAGGCCGTTCACGACGCGGTGCTGACCGGTGAAGAGCTGGTGCTCACGTCGCCCGAGATCCGCATCTACTTGATCGATGATCTGCTGCAGCGTCTCATCGCCGTGATGGGTCCAGCGGCCCCTGAGGCCGTGGCGGCCGACACTTCAGCTGCTCGGCCCCTCGCCGAAGCCGATGACTTCGAGCTCACAGCGGACTCGATCGAGGTGATCGCACCCGGCGAGGCTCTGCAAAGGATCTTCGCTGGAGGTACGGCGCGTAGCGTCTCGCGCGCTCGCGACTCCTTGAACGTGGACCTGTTGCCGGAGGTCGCGCGTACCGACTGGCTGGAGGGCGATACGGTCATCGTAACGTTCGTGCCTGTGGACACGCTCGATCGCGTCGAGTCTGTCGTGGATGCCGCCGAGGGCGAACCGCTGGCTGCGGACACGGCGCAGTCAGCGTACCGGATCGACAAGATCGTCGCGCGCGGCGACGCGCGCAGTCTGTACCGGCTGCCGCCGGCGGACACAACCGGGGTTGCGGGTGTCGACGCCCCCGCCGTGCACTATGTGCTCGGCGACGAGATTGCGATCATCATGGCAGACGGCGAGGTGGACTACATGGAGGTGACGGGCCAAACGCGAGGCATGCATCTCGAGCCGGTGCCGAGAGTCGAGGACAGCCTCGCCGCCGAGGCCGAGCCAATCGACACAGCAACCGTCGGAGACACGGCCACCGCCAGCGACACCACCACGGTGGGTGGCTCGCCCCCGGGTACCCAGCCACCGGATCCTTCGCGCGCGCCGGACTCGCCTACACGTTCATCTGATGGCCGCCCCCACGTCAGGGAATCGGCCGCAACTCATCATCCAGGGAGTGGCTCGTGACGGACGCCGAGAACCCGGGCACGGAAAGCCGTCTCTCCGGAGAGGGCCTCACCAAGATTTACCGACGGTGCAAGGTCGTGAATGAGGTCGATCTGACCGTACGCCAAGGAGAGATCGTTGGCCTGTTGGGACCGAACGGGGCAGGAAAGACCACGACCTTCTACATGATGGTCGGGCTGATCCCCCCTCATTCCGGCACGGTTCACCTGGACGGAGACGACCTCACAAACACCCCGATGTACCGCCGCGCCCGACGCGGCATCGGCTACTTGGCCCAAGAGCCGTCGGTCTTCCGACGCCTCACGGTCGAAGAGAATGTGCTCGCGATCCTGGAGACGCTAAAGCTGCCCAAGGCGGCGCAGCGCGAGCGGCTCGATCAACTGCTTGGCGAGCTGGGCCTCGAGCAGCTCCGAAAGCACAAGGCGTACTCACTCTCCGGCGGCGAGCGCCGTAGGCTCGAGATCACACGTGCCCTCGTTCAGCGGCCCAAGTTCATGCTTCTCGACGAGCCGTTCGCAGGCATCGATCCGATCGCGGTCAACGACATCCAACAGATTGTGCGGGGGCTAAAGGACCGCGACATCGGCGTCATCATCTCGGACCACAACGTCGAGCAAACGCTTGAGATCGTGGACCGGGCATACATCATGTATGAAGGACGCATCCGAGTGAGTGGGACCGTCTCAGAGTTGGTGTGGAACGATGAAGTTGCCGAGATTTACCTTGGCCCCACGCTGACGGCACGCATGCGGGCCCGGTATCCGGAGCCAGCCGGGGTTTAAGTAGGGGTCTGAGTCATCGATGAGCCAGTTCCTCAAGCTTCATCAGAGCGCGCAACTCCGACAGGAGATGCGCATCAACCCACGCCTATATCAGGCGATGGAGTTGGTCTACATGCCCATGCTGGACCTGGAGCAATACCTGAAGCAGGAGGTCTCGGAGAACCCTCTGCTGGAGATGGGCGACGCGGACGTCGAGCAGGAAGTCGAACTCAAGGACGACGCCGACGACGAACTCCTGGGCGACGACGGCATCGACTGGGAGAAAATTCTGCTCGACGGTTTCGAAGTCGGGGGTCGACGCGCGCAGTACGAGCAGACCGAACACTTCGAGCGTACGCCGGTCGATACGCGGGACTTGCACGATCATCTGCAAGACCAGTTGCACCTGCTTTCGCTGTCGGAACGAGAAGTCCGCATGGGCGAGGAGATCGTCGGCAACATCAACGACGACGGCATGCTCGCGTGTGGGCTCGATGAAGCGGTGACGGGAGTGAACGGTTGGCTAGCCGAGGTGCGGCCCACCGCGATCGCGACCGCGGAGTCGATTGATGACCAGGCCGCGCGCGCCGCGGAGCTTGAGGAAATCGCGACGCTCTTCCGGCCCTACGTGCTGAAAGAAGCCGAAGCGATGCTCGAGGTCATCCAGGCGTTCGACCCGCCGGGCATCGCGGCTCGCGACGTTCGTGAATCGATCCTCATCCAGCTCGGGATGAGGGACGAGCAGGACGAGCTCACCTACGTGATCGTGCGCGACCACTTCGACGCTCTCTTCAACCATCGTTGGACAGAGCTCGCCAAGGTGCTGGGTGTGCAGCCGATCGAGGTGCAGGACGCCGCGGACGCCATCAGCCATCTCGATCCCAAGCCAGGGCTCAAGTACTCGCCGGAGCAGGAGCAGTATGTCGTGCCGGACCTCATTGTCGAGGAGATCGATGGTGAGTACATGGTCTTCGCCAACGACACGAGCTTGCCCAGGCTGCGCATTTCGCAGAGCTACCGCGAAATCGCCAAGGACAAGAAGCAGTTCACGGGCGAGAACAAGGAGTTCATCTCCAGCAGATTGAATTCGGCCCGCTGGATGATTCAGGCCATCGAGCAGCGCCGTCAGACCATGCTCAAGGTCATGAACTTTATCGTAGACCGTCAGCGCGACTTCTTCGAACGAGGCGTGCAACACCTCAAGCCCCTTACGCTGCGCGAAGTCGCCGACTACATCGAGATGCACGAGTCGACTGTTTCTCGGGTGACCAACAAGAAGTACGTGCAGACGCCGCGCGGCGTGTATTCACTCAAGTACTTCTTCTCGAGTGGCCTCTCCACGACGAGTGGCGAGGACATCTCGGCGCGCGGCGTGAAGGACAAGATCAAGAGCCTCGTTGCAGACGAAGACACCGCCAAGCCGCTCACCGATCAGGCGATCGTGAAGTTGCTCATGATCGACGGCGTGAAGATCGCTCGCCGCACAGTGGCCAAGTACCGGGACCAACTCGGGGTCCTGCCTGCCCGGATGCGCAAGCGCGTATGACGAAGAGCGACTTCGCCGTCATCGTCCCTGCATACAACGAAGCACCCGTCATCAAAGATCTTGTGCGAGAGCTTAGGCAGGCATTCGAACGCCACGGGCTGGACGGTGAGGTCGTATTGGTCGACGACGGGTCCACGGATGACACCGTGTCGCTCGCGCGCGAGGAGGCCGACGGGTGGCAAGCGTTCAAGGTCGTGCGACACAAGACGAACCAAGGAAAGACCGAGGCGGTGGTCACGGGGGCGGCTTCGACCGACAAGAGCTATCTCGTGCTTTTCGACGCGGACCTGCAACACTCTCCGGACGAGATCCCGCGCTTCCTCAAGCAACTCGCGGAAGGCTTCGATATCGTGACCGGACGCAAGATGGGTGCATACAAGAAGAGAGCGGTCTCCTCGATCTACAACCGGCTCTCCCGGAGAGTCTTCTCGGTACCGGTTTCTGATCTCAATTCGATGAAGGCGTTCCACCGAGACGTGCTCGACGGACTCACGCTACGCCATGACTGGCACCGATTCTTCGTGGTGCTGGCGCACGCTCGTGGTGCAACCGTGAGCGAGATCGATATTGAGCTGCACCCCAGGCGGGCAGGAGAATCCAAGTTCACCGGCCCGTTTCGAATCATCGTCGGGCTGCTCGACCTCGTTTCCGTGGGATTCCTGTTGATGTTCTCGCGCAAGCCACTGCTGCTGTTTGGCGCAAGCGGCATGCTGCTGGCGGGACTGGGAATTCTCGTCGCGGGAGTGACGAGCTACCTCCGCTTCGTGCACCCCATGTTGGGCTTCGAGCCGTACATCCCGCCCATGGGGTACCGGCCGCTTCTGTATCTGGTGATGCTGTGCGAGACGCTCGGCTTCCTGTTGGTAGGCTTCGGGCTCGTCTCGGAGCAGATCGCACAGGTGCGGGACGAGCTCGACGCGCTGAAGAAGCAGGGACGACCGAATTGAATGATCAGGTCGGGGTGTCCCGTCGAGTCCTCGTCGTCGTGGGGACTCGACCCGAAGCGATAAAGATGGCCCCGGTCGTCGAGGCGCTGCGCAACTACGCCGCCGACGTCGAAACGCGCGTCGTGCTTACTGGCCAACACACGCAGCTCGTCGATCAGGTCCTTGAGGCATTCCGACTGAACCCCGACTACGACTTGGGCATCATGAAAGAGGGCCAAACCCTCTACGACGTGGTTCAGGGCGCGCTCAAGGGTCTGCGTGGTGTCGTACAGGAGTTCAGGCCCGATGCGTTGCTGGTGCAGGGCGATACCGCCACGGTCTTCACGGGGTCGCTCGTGGGATTCTTCGAGCGGGTCAAGGTCGGGCACGTCGAGGCCGGCCTACGCACCAAGGACAAATGGGCTCCGTTCCCGGAGGAAATCTTCCGGCGTCTGACGGATGTGGTCTCCGACTACTACTTCGCGCCGACTGCGCACGCCCAGGCCGCTCTACTCGCCGAAGGCGTGCCGGCAGAGCAGGTCTACGTCACTGGAAACACGGTTGTCGATGCGCTGCACAGCGTGGCCGCGCAAGAGAGACCGATCGAGAACGAGGTCCTGCGCGCTGCTATTCAGGGTGAGCGTAGGTTGGTACTGTTAACCGCTCACCGGCGTGAATCGTTCGGTGCGCCCATCCGCGACGTGTTCGGCGCGGTGCGCGCGCTCGCGGATGAGATCGGCGACATCGAGATCGTGTATCCGGTGCATCCGAACCCAAACGTCGTAGAACCCGCGCGCGAACTGCTCTCGGACCATGAGCGCATCCACCTCATCGAGCCCGTGGGCTATCTCGACCTGGTCGCGGCGCTCTCGTCGGCCGCGCTCGTGCTGACCGACTCCGGCGGCATTCAAGAGGAGGCTCCGGCCTTCGGCGTGCCCGTTCTGGTATTGCGTGAGGTGACCGAGCGTCCGGAGGGTATCGAGGCAGGTGTGGCCGAACTGGTGGGCACGGACCGCGACCTGATACTGGAGCGCAGTCGCGCCGCCCTTGCTCGGTCGGCCGCTGACACACCCGCCACCAACCCTTATGGGGACGGCCGAGCCGGCGCTCGCATCGCGGACATCGTGGTCTCCGACCTGCTCGGGCGTGCCCGCTCCTTGGAGGACTGGAGCGCGTGAACATCCTCATGCACTGCGTATACTTTCCTCCCGAAGTCGGTGGCCTCGAGAGCCATGTCTACTACCTGTGCCGGGCACTCGCCGAACGCGGTCACCAGGTGGACATGGTGACGTCTCGCTCTCAACCTGGACTACCGGATCATGAGATCATGGGCGGCGTCCGTGTCTGGCGCACCTGGATGCCCGCGCGCAACGCA
>Ga0066369_10001065_pt1 | contig 11374 bp, 10 predicted proteins | sample Knorr_S7_td_Bott_FD_70972 | JGI IMG/M metagenome (GOLD analysis project Ga0066369, IMG submission 70972) | Marine microbial communities from Southern Atlantic Ocean transect - Knorr_S7_td_Bottom_ad_4513_LV_A | ecosystem: Environmental > Aquatic > Marine > Oceanic | place: Southern Atlantic... | reverse complement strand
CCGTATTGAATTACTACAAAAAAATAAAATTAATTTTTTGTCTTGGGGAAGGTCAAAAAATCACAAAGATTATGCCTGGATTGATATGGACAATCATAAAAGTATAGAATTGTTAATGTCCAGATTATTAAAATATGGTCACAATAAAATAGCATTAATTAACGTGCACCAAAGTTTTAATTATGGCTACCAAAGAAAACAAGCCTATGAAAAAATGTTAAAAAAAAACAATATGATTGTTAATAAAGATTATTACCAAGAATCTTTAACTGCTACTATTAATAATGGCATTTCTCTAACTAAATTTCTTTTGGATTTAAAAAATCCCCCAACTGCAATTATATGTTCATTAGATAAATTTTTTATTGGGTGTCTGCAGGAATGCAAAAACCGAAACTTTTCTGTTGGAAAGAATATTTCTGTTGTTGGGTACAATGATCACGAAAATTATTTAAGTTCACAAAATTTAACTTTTATTAGTCATCCCTTAGCAAGCATGGGGCAGGAATCCGTACAAATTTTAAAAAATATAGAACGGGGCGAAAAACCAAAAAACCAAACAAAATTAATAAAACCTATCTTGCATGAAGGCAAAAGTGATGGCCCATTAAAAAATTAGTTCAAAAAGTATGCCGTGTCTGTTCAAAAGAAACTTTTACGCTTCACCCTCGCCACGTTGACCGCAAAAGAAGCCCAACCCGAAATCGTCCGTAGAGAAAGTAATTGACGTACCTTTAGGAAAATACAAAAGATCCCCGGCTTTGGCTGTAATCTTTTGCCCTGTTTCGTCTTCGATAGTGAAGTGTCCGTCCACAATAAATTTCATCTCATGGTAAGTGTAAGTGTACTTGAGTGACTCTCCGGCTTTCAGCCGGAACAAGCCGCTTGTCATTGGTTTGTCTTCATCTTCCGAAACGGCAAAATCTTTAAGAAATGCCTGGACATTGTCAACTTCCATCGATGGGAGTTCTTGAGATTTAATTTGTTCGTAATATTTAAAAGCCATGAAGAAATCCTTTAATAAAAAAAATAATTGTCATCTATCCCCTTGATATGAACAATCATCCTAACACCAACCAGGAGGAAAGTTGAGGTTTATTTTGTCTGTCGTTTTCTTATGCCCTGATAAATCTGTAACAAAACAATTAAAATCATTAAAATAAACAAACAGAGACTGATAGGCCTCTCCCACAAAAATGAAAATGAACCATCGTTAATCAACAGGGCCCTCCTCAAGTTTTTCTCTATCATTCCTCCCAGAATAAAACCCAGGATTAAAGGGGGCATTGGATAATTTAAAGTTCTAAGCACTAGGGAAATAAGGGCAACTATCGCCATAAAATAAATATCAAAGGCATTAAAAGAAATTAAATATACGCCTGTCACTGAAAAAAATAATACGAGAGGAACCAATATATTTTTTGGTATCGCGAGGATGCGCGCGATATAGGGTATGAGAGGTAAGTTTAGAATTAAAAGGACTACGTTGCCAATGTACATGGATACAATGACGGCCCAAAAAATCTCTGGCTGCTCTACATAAAGTCTTGGTCCTGGTTGCACACCAAAAGAAAGTAAAGCTCCCAGCATGACGGCCGTTGTACCTGATCCCGGAATACCCAGGGTAAGCAAGGGCACAAAAGACCCTGTGCATGCCGCATTGTTTGCCGTTTCTGGAGCGGTTAATCCTTTTATTGATCCTTTGCCAAATTTTAACTTATCTTTTACGTTTGCTATGCTTCGCTCAAATCCCCAAGCCAAAAAACTGGCAATTGTTGCTCCCGCCCCGGGTAAAACTCCAACTAAAAAACCCAAAACGGAAGTTCTGCCAATGACGGGTACCATTTCTTTTACTTCGTCTTTGGATAATTTAATAGATCCCAATTTATCAATACTCGCATCGGAGGCTTTAAAATTAATTTCAATCTTTTTAAAAATAATCATGAAGGCTTCACTCATCGCAAAAGTCGCCATCACCAACAACACAAAACTGATACCATCCATCAAATTAATATTACCGAAAGCAAACCGCGTTATATCCGATAAAGAATCTTGACCGACCGTAGCTAAAGCCAGGCCAAAGGCCGTCATGACCATCGCTTTTAAAAACTGCCCTTTGCTGGCAAAGGCCGCGATGGACAGCAATCCTACGCACATGAGCGCAAAATAGTCAGCGGACTGAAAACTTAAACTCACCTTTGCTAACTGTGGTGCTGCGATTAACAAAAAAATTGCGGCGATTGTCCCTCCGGCAAAAGATGAATACGCCGCTATAGCCAGCGCTTTTCCCGCTTGACCCCTTTTCGCCATTGGATAGCCATCAAATGAAGTAGAAACAGTGCCTGCTACACCTGGGGCGTTGATGAGAATGGATGAGGTAGAGCCGCCAAATATAGCTCCGTAATACACTCCTGCCATTAAAATCATGGCGGAGGCCGGATCAAACCCATAGGTAATGGGGATCATCAAGGCTATGGCTGACATTGGGCCCAACCCGGGGAGCATACCTATAATCGTGCCGGCAAAACATCCTATCATCACCATGAAGATATTATAGCCACTGAATGCGGTATTGATACCAATCCATATTCCTTCAATCATGAGATAATACCCAAGAGTTGAAGAAAGGGATCTCGAATATAAACATCGAGCAAACCATGTAACATGAACTGAAGAGCAGCAACAACGGGAATAGAACAGAGTAACAAAACTTTGTAATTGCGCAAACCCAAATAATAATAAGATACCAATAAGAATAAGTTTGTCGAAATGAAAAATCCAATTGACTTAATAATAACACCGTAAGTGAAAACTAAAACAAACAACACCAAAACTTTAAGCCACTCATATTTACCTAAAGGCTCATCTGCACCCCTTGATAAAACCAAGGTTAAAAAAGAAACAATGATACCAAGATAAGAAATGAGTTTGGGAAACGTTCTGGCATTAAAATCAGCATTCTCGTCAAAGACAAAAACTTTTATCTCCCCCGCCAAGTATGAGTAGATGACAAATAAGAGGAGAAAGATAAGAGCACTTATACGCGTATAAGATATTCCCATCATCTCCTCTTAATTTTATAAGTTTAGATGACGCCCAATTTTTTCATCAGGTCAGTCATTTCTATAGTTTGCGTTTCCAAGAAAGAAATGAAATCATCACCAGCATTATAGATGTTTACATAGGCATTACGCTTACGCACCACTTCCCACTCCGGCGTGCTTTGCATGTCACCAAGCATTTTAGCAATTTCATCTCTAACGTCAGCATCCATTCCAGGAGGGCCGAAGAATCCTCTCCAGTTAACGAAATACGCATCATATCCCTGCTCCTTTAGAGTGGGGACATCTGGTGCATCCGCAGAACGTTCATTCGCAGTTATACCCAAGATACGCACTTGGTCACCAGCTCCCAACGCTTCACTCAAACCAGTTGAAAGAATTTGCCCTTCACCAGAAAGTAATCCCGCCAATGCTTGACCGCCTCCATCATATGGAATGTAGACAACATCATTCGGGTTAGCTCCCGCTGATTGGAACGCCAAAGCGCCAATTAAATGGTCCATACTACCTCTAGTAGAACCACCCGCCATCTTAACTGATTTTGGATCAGCATTGTAGGCACTCACTACATCGGCAAATGTTTGGAAAGGTGAGTCTGCCGCAACAGCGATCGCGCCAAAGTCTCCGATAATACCAGCAATCGGAGTTACATCTTTATAAGATAGAACGCCACTTGCCGCATCTGAAGAAATATATCCTTCATGACGTAAAATGGAACGAAGAACAATCGGGGTTGATTGAACCATGATGGTATTTTTTGGTTGCGTTTTAATCATCCAGGCAAGAGCTTTTCCGCCTCCACCACCTGACATGTTTTCAAAAGATGCCGATCCCAGTAGACCTGATTTCACCAACGCTTCACCAGTTCCTCTTGCGCATCCATCCCATCCTCCTCCGGCACCACCAGGTACAACGAAATGCAACTTATCAATTGCAAATGCTGATGTGGTGATAGCGCTAAATAAAAAGATGAAAGAAAATATTTTAATCAAAGTTTTCATGTTTCCTCCTTAAGTTTGATTTAATATTAATACTAATATTATTGCATTATTTTGAATAATTATGCAATATGTTGAATATAATTTTGGTGGATAAATGATTACTAATTTAAAGAACCCAACTTCCCAAGATGTAGCAAAACTAGCTGGTGTTTCACAATCAGCAGTTTCAAGATGCTTTACAAAAGGTTCAAGCATTTCAAATCGTATGCGTTTGCGTGTAATCGAGGCAGCAAAACAATTAGGATATAAACCTGATATTTATAATGCGAATTCTATATCCAATGACATTGGTGGACTAGTTGGAGTCATCCTGCCCTATATCACTAACAGATATTACCCAGAGGTATTAACAGAGTTGCATGAAGCACTTCGCAATAATGGCTTTCGAGTTCTGCTGATTACAACAGATGATGATGAAGAAGTTGATGAAAAGCTTATTCCGAATAATATTAGAGATAAACTAACAGCAATCGTGTCTGCTACAAAACCAAGTGACTCCTTTGTTACAAGTTGTATTGAAAACCATATTCAAGTTATTGCATATAATCGCAATTGGAATATCCCGACTACTTGCTCAGTTGCCTGTGATCATAAGGGAGGCGGTGAACAAGTAGCTCAATATTTTTACGATAAAGGACACCGTAATATAGGCATCATTAAAGGTCCGGACGATTCTTTTGTAAGCCAGCAAAGATGCAAAGGTTTTATCAATCATTTAAAGACTTTAGGTATTAACAAAATCAGTACCGCTAAAGGATCATTCACGTATGAAGGTGGTCGAGAAGCATCTAAAACATTACTAAGAAATAAAAAATTATCCGCCCTTTTTTGCGCTGATGATACAATGGCGTTTGGTTGTTTGGATTATATTAAGAATAACACAAAACTTAAAATACCTGGTCAATTAGAAATCATAGGCTATGATGATAAATCCGTTGCTGAATGGATATCATACAATCTTACCACTATACGACAACCCATTCGTCAAATGGCTAAATTAACAACTCAACTAATTCTTGATTACATTAAAGACCCTGAATTTGAACCAGTTGATCATTTGGTACAGGGCAAATTTATTAAACGAAAGACTACTCGATAATTTTAATGCAATATTAGATTTTTTTTGAAGCTATTGCAGCACCTTCAACTAAAGAATTTAATTTTGCATAGCAAATTTCTTCATCAATTTTTCCAAATCCAGCAAAGGTACTAAAGCCACAATCAGTACCTGCCATTAATTGATCCTTTGGAACTACAGTTGAAAATTGTATCAATCGATCAGCAACTACCTCGGGATGTTCTACAAAATTAGAAGTTGAGTCTATTAAACCAGGAATAAGAACTTTATCGTGAGGAAGTTTAATGTCTCCAAAAATTTTCCACTCATGAGAGTGCCTTGGATTTGATGACTCAATTAAGAGATATTTAACTTTGGCTTTTAAAATTATTGGAAGTATTTTTTCTAGACTGATATCGTGTGTATGGGGGCCTTCATAATTCCCCCAGCAAATGTGCATGCGAATCATATCTGCTGGTATATCAACTAATGCATTATTAAGGCATTCAATTTGTTTTTCTGCTCTTTTTAAAAAGTCTTCATCAGATAGAGATTTATAACTCATATGTCGCGCTAGAGCCAAGTCGGGACAATCTAATTGTAATTGAATATTGGCAAGGGTAATTGCTTTATACTCGTTTGTCATAAGCAATGACAATTTTTCCATATACTCATCATCATCTTTATAAAATTTATTTGGCATAAAAACTGATATCACCCCAGGTGAGGCTGCATTCATAAATCCTTTTTTATGATTGGTAATCTTCATAGCTTCACTAAAATTAGTAATGTCTTTTTTAAGTGATTCCTCATCCTGAATTTCAAGATCGCTTGTACAACATGGTCTTGTATATGTTGGAGTGCCACCGCTTTTTGCTATTTTATCTTTATATTCTGGAAAATCATCTAGGTCTGCAGGTGCTCTCCTTTCACTTTCTCCAGAAAAACCTTTTATTCGATCTTTAACATATGTTGCATAACTGATTTTACTCATCTCTCCATCACTAATAACATCAATACCAACTTGCAATTGTCGCTTAACAACTTCATCGACATTTTTTTTAACTACTTGATTAAATTTTTCTAGATTAAATTTTTCCTTTTTATCTTTTGCAAAAAGTAATTCAGAAAGTTCCTTAGAGCGTGGAAGGCTTCCCACATGAGTTGTAAGAATAGATGAAGTCATGGTTACAATTAATTATTTTTTCCCATAAATTTTTTATATTCATGTTTAAATTGTTTGATTGAAAAATCTTTATTTATTTTAAAAAAATTAAAAATTATTTTTTCTTTTCTTAATAATTTATTAATAGCTTCTGGTAATTTTTTTAGGTTTGTTCTTTTTATAACAACAGCACCATGATAATCAGCATGTATTAAATCGTTTGGGCTTACTTGCATATTAAAAATTTCAACAGTACAGTCAATTTTTTGGATTTGAATATATCCATGTCCAGGTCTAATTTCGCCAGCAAGAATTTGAAAATTTTTATAAATCATATCAATGTCTCTTATTGCCCCATTGGTTACGGCACCTTCAAATCCAAACTTAGAATGAATTTGTGAATTTATCTCACCCCACCAAGCGCCTATAGTATTAATATTATTTTTATCTTCTATTACACATATTTTCGGATCTTTTCCTTTGAACATGTATTCATAATATGCTTCTCTATTTTTATTAATATCGGTATTCTTTTTTTTTCGCGAAGTAATCACGGCAGTTTTTGCAAAACCTACTATTGGTTTAAGCTTAGGATTAGAACAAAGCATTGTTTTTTGGGTAAAACCTCTACCACGAAGATTAGGATTAATAATTTCTAAAGAATTTGCAATAGTAGGAGTATCAAATTTTTTTATAAATTTAATAATATTTTTTTCTTTTATAGATAAGTGGCTGGGCATTTTACATTATCCCGTTTTCATTAAAATTTGCTTCCAAATCATAGTTTCATCAAATAATATCCATTCATTTTTAATTCCACGAGGACCAAATTCAGCATGAGAAATACCCATAATATAAACAGGAGCATTTGAAGGATTTCCAAAATTACCATTTCCAGAATGAGTTCCAATTAGAGCCCAGCGTATCGCTGACTTTTTAGCTTGATCTTTCTCATCAATAAAACTGATATGTTCAATAGAAAATTTTGCATCAGGAAAGGCAGAAATCAATGTATTCCAAAAATAATTGACCTCCTCTTTTCCATGCGCAGTGAACCCTCCTGGCTGTTCTTGTTGAATTGCTCTATCATAATTTTCTTCAACTACCTTAGAATCTTTATCAAAAATTTTTTTTAAAATTTCGGCATATCTTGTCCCTGTATTTTCCTTTGAAATAATAGGTGGATTATAATCTCCACCAACTGGGGTATTTTCATTAAAAGGTTTAGAACATTTATCTATGCCCCCTTCTTCTTGAATCAATTTACCTGCATACTTTTTTGGATCAAGGTCAATTTGTCGAATGACTGCTCCTTGATCACGCACCAGCCATTCATCATACACTTGATTATTGCGGCAAGCACAATCTGCAATTACACGGTATGCAAGTTTTTTACCTGTTGCTGGTCCGTAAATGCCGTCATTTTGATGAGTAGCTTTAGATAGAATTCGATGAGATGACAAAAAACCATTCTCTTCATTTCCTATCCATATTACATCCTCGCCGAACAACTGACGATTAGGGAATTCTTGCTGAGTCGCTTTTGTTGCCTTTACAACTGCTTCTGATCCATAAATCACCCCTGATGGTGATCGAACAGGAATATTCTCAGCGTAATATTGCATGATTGATTCCACATCTTTGTTTTCCCAAATTTGATAAGTAATCTTTAAAATATAATCAGGAAGATCTTTAAATTGTTTTGCGAAACCTTTCATTCTTTAGTGATCTTACTCACGAACAAGATACATGAATCCAAATTCGGTACTAATTTTTTCAAATCTTCTTTTGGTATTAATAGGTACCGAGAAAATATCCTTTGGCCCAATAATTATTTCTTGATCTTCGCAATATATTTTCCATTGACCATCTAAACACATAAACACCTCATGCTTATTAGATGTATAAAATTCTTTTACTCTGACATCATCCCCATAAACTGCCCCCAAATTAAAACCTGGATGATGGGAAATTGCAGGTTCAATGCTATTTCCATTCAATTTCAATTGTTCAATATAGGCTATGAAGTTTCCATTGGTATTATCAGTAATTTTTATTTTGTCGAGATCTCCAAATTTTACTATATATTTTTCAATATCTTCAACTGAATATATATCAAAAGTCTTAATTTCATTTTCATTAAGGGGATCTAAGATTTTTTCATCTTCGGGTATTTTTTTTAGATCAGTATCTACAAGAGTATTATCATTCAAAAGAATCATACCAGTATCTTTAGCTGCTGATAATGTTTTTGGTGTCCAGGTAATAACACCTGGATCATTTTCTCCTAATACCACAAACAACAAACCTCGATCAGTTCCAACATTTTGAAATCCTCGAAACATGTTAGTTGGAAATGATGCTACATCTCCTCTATTAAGAAATACTTCTCCGTCCTGACCATCAACGCCCCAGTAAAAACGCCAATGCCCTTGATATACAAGAAATACTTCAGCAGTCGTATGGCTATGAAGACCTGATCCATTAAAGGGAGCTGCATTTACTCCCCCTATATTAAATCCATGTGCTTCGGCAATTTTTACATTTTGTTTTGCATCCTCGCTGACCCCAGGTCCAATAACAGAATAATTCAAACGGTCACGATGACCTTTTAATTTTCCTTCAACAAAAGGAACTTTGCTGGGTACTAAGTCTTCAAATTTTGCTAAACGTGCGTTTAAATCAATGGACATATCAACAATAAATATTATTCAATACTTTGAATAATATTCAAAATATTGCATAATGACAACTAAGCAAGTAGATTAAATGTGCATAAGTCTTATAAGACATCTAAGTCATAAGAGAAAGAAAACCATCTATGGGTACTAATTCAAAACAAATACTAAAGAATAAAAAAATGATTATTAAAAAGATGAAAAACATCGCTGAGTCATCTCCATCCGATATCAATAAAAATTTATTAAATGCATATCATAGTGATGTCGAATGGAGGGGTTTTTATCCATTAGAAGATTTAAAAGGTTTAGAGGCATTAGAGCTCAAGGTATGGCGCCCTCTATTAAAAGCTTTTCCAGATTTAGAACGTCGTAATAATATTGTAATTGGGGGTGATTTTAATAATAAATCTTTTGTTGCCACTGTCGGTCATCTCACCGGTACGTTTAAAAATTCATGGCTTGATGTTCCAGCAACAAATAAAACCGTACATTTACGAACTTGTGAATTTCACCAAATAAAGAATGAAAAGATTATACAAAGCCATATGTTGATTGACGTAATGGACTTTATTCGTCAAGCAGGTTTTTGGCCAATTAATAAATCACTTGGTGTAGAAGAGATGTGGCCAGGTCCAATTACTGGGGATGGAATAGTGCTAGAAGAGCAAGATCCTGCAGTGTCAAAAAAAACTCTTGTACAAGCATTAGCTATGCAAAAAACTCTTGGCGATTATAAGCCTGAAACTAATGCTAATTTTACCGATGAACAATTAAGAAAAGAACTATTAAATCATCCTCAAAAAGAGTACTGGCATTCCAAAATGATGTGGTACGGACCATGTGGTATTGGTACGGCAAGAGGATTATCGGGATTTGTGGATCATCATCAAATGCCATTCAGGAAAACATTTAGAGATCGTGATTATTGGACAATCGGTCATTATGTCGAAATTGGGGATGGAAAATATTCCGCTACCTCTGGCTGGCATAGTATTGTCGCTAAACATGGAAGTAAAGAATGGCTGGGATACAATCCAACAGAAATTTCAATCACCATGAAAGTTATGGACTTTTATTTACACGATGAAGGTCTTATAAGAGAAAATTGGGTACCCATAGACATTATGCATATCCTCAAACAACTTAATGTGGACGTTTTACAAATGATCAGGGAGCAATAACATGCCCATCAAATACATTAAAAAAGCTGATAAAACGGCTTCTACGGATGAAGAAGAAACACGCCAACGCGTCCAAGACATATTAAAGGACATTGAGAAAAGACGTGATGATGGCATTCGCGAAATATCCCGTAAATTTGACAAATATGAAGGTGACGTTGTCATCTCCCGGGAAAAAATTGAAGCAGTGATTAAGTCACTTGATCAAAAAGTAAAAGATGACGTGCAGTTCTCCTATGACCGCGTACGTAAATTTGCAGAACATCAATTAAAGCATCTAAACAACAATTTTGAAGTTGAATTGTCACCTGGTTTATTTGCAGGGCAAAAACTCATTCCGGTAAATTCGGTTGGCTGTTACGTTCCGGGCGGCCGCTACAATAACATCGCATCCGCTGTCATGAGTATTACAACGGCCAAAGTTGCTGGTGTAAAAAATGTTATTGCGGCAAGTCCTCCGAAAGATGAAAATGGTGCAAATCCGATTATTGTTTACACGGCCAATTTGTGTGGCGCCGATATAATTATGAATGTGGGCGGTATTGCCGCTATTGGCGCATTTGCATACGGATGTTTTGGCAATCCCGAAGTTGACATGATTGTTGGTCCAGGTAATCAGTATGTCGCTGAAGCAAAAAGATTGTTGTTCGGAAAAGTGGGAATTGACTTGTTTGCCGGCCCAACTGAGATTGGCATTATTGCGGACCATGCAGCTGACCAAGAAATTATTGCCGCTGATTTAGTTGGACAAGCAGAACATGGTCCAAATTCCCCAGCGTGGCTCTACACGACTAACCAGTCCTTGTGTGACTATGTAATGAAACGTGTTCCCGAGCTAATTGCTGAACTTCCAGAAACATCAAGGAATAACGCTGATGCGGCTTGGCGCGATTACGGTGAAGTTGTTCTGTGCGATACGAATGAGGAGCTTTGTCAAGTTAGTGATGAATACGCGCCGGAACACCTTGAAGTGCAGGCAGAAAATTTGGATTGGTGGTCAGAGAAATTACAGAACTACGGATCTTTGTTCTTGGGCGAAGAAACTACGGTAGCCTACGGCGATAAATGTTCAGGCCCGAATCATATCCTCCCGACCAAGAGGGCCGCTAAGTACACAGGTGGTTTATACGTTGGAAAATTTATCAAAACCGTCACGTTCCAGCGCATGACAAAAGAATCCAACAAAGAAGTGGGAGCGGCGGCGGCTCGAATTTCACGATTAGAGGG
>Ga0066369_10001064_pt1 | contig 11392 bp, 15 predicted proteins | sample Knorr_S7_td_Bott_FD_70972 | JGI IMG/M metagenome (GOLD analysis project Ga0066369, IMG submission 70972) | Marine microbial communities from Southern Atlantic Ocean transect - Knorr_S7_td_Bottom_ad_4513_LV_A | ecosystem: Environmental > Aquatic > Marine > Oceanic | place: Southern Atlantic... | reverse complement strand
GAATTAACAATTGATACCGTTAAAGCTTTTCTTATTGATAGCAAAAAATCTAAATATAAAATTTAATTGGTTGCGGGGGACGGATTTGAACCGCCGACCTCAAGGTTATGAGCCTTGCGAGCTACCAGACTGCTCCACCCCGCGATATTTAAATTCTGTTCTTAAGTTTATTTAATTTTTTAACTCTTTTAATGTTCTCTTGTTGAATTCTTTTTTTCTTTTCAGATGGTTTTTCATATGTATTTTTTAGTTTTATAATTTTAAAGAAACCGTCTCTTTGTAGTTTTCTTTTAAGAACCCTAAGGGCTTGCTCAACATTATTGTCTTTTACTTCTATTTTAATAAACACCTCCAAAAAAATGAGTAACTAACATTTTAAAATTTTGATGTCCATTAAATAGATACATAGTTTTAAGTTAATTTTTCTTGTCTTTTTTTCTCTTTTTCCTTTTTTTCTCTTTTTATTCTTCTTTCAGCTTTTTCAATAGAATTTAGTAAATCTTTTTGAGAAAATAATCCCATTGCCACAGGATCTTTTGGATTTAAATTATTATAATTCCAGTAATTTTTATTTCTAATTGCTGTGACAGAGTTTTTGGTTACACCCACCAGCTTTGCGATCTGAGAATCTTTTAATTGAGAATGTTGTTTAATTAGCCATAAAGCCGAATCTGGCTTGTCTTGTCTTTTGGATAGGGGAACATATTTCTTAATTTTTTTATTTGTGTTTGAAATTTCAATGTCACTACTGCTAATTTTTAATGGCCTGTTTTCATCTTTAGACGATAGTTCAATTTCTTCTTTAGTAAGTTGACCAGATATAATGGGGTTATAAGGTTTAATTCCTTTCGCAACCTCTCCATCTGCTATTCCTTGAATTTCTACTTCATGCAAATTACAAAATTCAGCAATTTGCCTGAAGGTTAAAGTTGTATTTTCTACTAACCAAATAGCAGTAGCCATTGGCATTAATGGTGCATTATTCATTTATTTTTTATTTTCTGATCTAAAATTTTGAAATTTTTTGTTAAACTTACTTACACGGCCTTTATCTAGTATCGCTTGTTTCCCCCCAGTCCATGCCGAATGTGATTTTGGATCAATTTCTAATTTTAATACATCACCCTTTGATCCCCATGTAGATCTGGTTTCGAATTGAGAACCATCTGTCATCTCAACTTTAATAATGTGATAATCTGGATGAATTTTTTTTTTCATATCGAGACTTATAACAAAACAATTTAATAAAACAATTAAAAGTTAAGTAAGTTTTGGATTAATTTTTCATTAATTTCAGCACTAGATGCTACTACGTTTATATTTTCATCTTTGCTCATGTCAATATCATTGACTATGCCACCTGCCTCTTTAACTAAGAGTATACCTGCAGCTATGTCCCATATATTTAAATTTTTTTGAAAATATCCATCTAACCTTCCTGAAGCAACATAGGCCATATCAAGAGCAGCACTTCCAAAGTTTCTAATTTTAATATTTTTTTGAACTTTAACTTCTTTAATACCATTATCACCGGCTCCGAATAAACAATGTTCCAATTTTTTTTTTTTTGAAACTTTAATTCTTTGATTATTAAAATAAGCTCCATTATTTTTTTCTGCATAAAACATTTCGTCCTTAATAGGATCGTAAGTTAGACCCGAAACAATTTCGTTATTAGATTTTAAAGCAATTGTTATTGCAAAATGTGGAATGCCATGCAAAAAATTATTTGTTCCATCTATAGGATCGATTATCCAAAAATTATTTTTATCATCATTAAATTTTTTTCCACTTTCTTCGCATATTATAGAATAATTTCTTTTTGATTTATTAAGTTCATCAATAATAGTTTTTTCTGCTTTAATGTCTGCATTAGACACAAAGTTGAATGGGCCTTTTACCGAAACTTGTAATTTTTCAACTTCACCAAAATCTCTAATCAAAGCTTTCGAAGCTTTTTCGCTTGCTTTAATCATTATGTTAAGATCTGCAGAAATAGAATTCATTTTAATTTTTATATCCTTTTTACGTATTCTATAGTCCTTGTGTCAACTAAAATTATATCTCCACTTTCTATAAATGGAGGAACTTGAATTTTTAAACCATTATTTAATACTGCTGGTTTATAAGATGATGAAACTGTTTGTCCTTTTAAAGCAACATCTGTGCTATCAATTTTACATTGAATTTGGTTAGGAAGATTTACTGATAACGCATTTTCATCGTAAAAATTAATTATAACTTCTAAATTTTCTGTAAGAAATTTCCCTTTTTCTTCTATAATTTCTTTTTTAATATTTATTTGTTCGAAAGATTTTGGGTTTATAAAATAATAGTCATTTTCATCTTCGTATAAAAAATTAAACTTTTGTTCTTCAAGAGAAACTTTTTCAACAGAGTCGCTTGATCTAAATCTTTCATTTAGTTTTGTATTATTATTTACACTTTTCATTTCAACTTGATTAAAGGCACCGCCTTTACCAGGTTTAACGTGTTGCGTTTTTAATACTTCCCAAAGATCATTTTTGTGTTCTATTATCATTCCAGGTTTAATTTCATTACCTAATATCTTCATTTAAATTTTTTTATCGCCTCAATTGGTTTATATTTTTTATTGTTCCAAATGTAGCCTGAGATAGCTAAAAAGTTTGCTTTATTCAATAAAAGTTTTTTATAATTATCCATCTTTATACCCCCTATTGCAACTATTGGAATATTGGTTGTTTTTTTTGCCCAATTTAAAATTTTTAGGCTTGCTTTATATTTAACTCTTTTTGTTTTAGTCGAAAAAAAAGCACCTACAGCAATATAGTTTGCTTTATTTTTAACAGCTTTCCTAATTAATTTTTTTGAATTATGGCAAGTAATCCCAATAATATGCTTTTTTAAAATTCTTCTTGCTAGCAAGATATTAGTGTCACTTTGTCCCAGATGACATCCATCTGCATTTAGATTTTTTGCAAGAAAAGGATCATCATTAATTATATATTTAACTTTGTATTTTTTACATAATTTTTGTATTTTTTTACCAATAATAATTTTATTTTTATTACTTTCCTTTTTTAGTCTAAGTTGAAAAAAAGCAATTTTTTTTGATTTAAATATTTCTTTTAACTGGCTATAAAAATTATTATTATTGATTTTATTTGGAGAGATTAAATAAATAAACTTATTATTTGATTTAGATATTATCAACTTTTTCAGTCCACTCACCTTTAGATGCAAGACTACACATTTTAGCTCTATGATTAAAAACTTTTTGTGTTTCTTTAATGTTATTTAGATCTTTTGACCAAAATTTAAGAGCACTTTGTTGTAAAGCTCTACCATATGAATAAGTCATAATAAAATTTGATTTATTATTGATATTAATTTCATTTAAATTTTTTACTGCCTCCTTTTCTGTTTGTCCGCCAGACAAAAAAGCTATGCCAGGAACTTCTGATGGAACAGATTCTTCAAGACACTTATTTGTCATTTCGGCGATTTTTAAACTATCAATTTTTTCATCAGAACTTACTCCAGGTAAAATCATATTCGGTTTAAGAATTGTTCCTTTTAGTTCAACTTTATGAAGTTCTAATTGTTCATAGCATTTTTTAATAACCTCTGAAGTTTTTAAAAAGCAATCTTCAGAACTATGATTTCCATCCATTAAAACTTCTGGTTCAATAATTGGAACCATCTCTGCTTCTTGTACTAAAGCAGCATAACGTGCAAGCACATGTGCGTTAGAAAAAATAGAAAGTTTACTTGGATATTTTTTTGAGACTATATAAACCCCTCTCCATTTGGCAAATCTAGCACCAAGTTTATAATATTCTATTAAACGTTCTGGTAAACCGTCGAGTCCTTCTGTGATTTTTTCATCCGGGGAGTTTGCTAAAACTTTTGCACCGGTATCAACTTTTATTCCAGGAACTGCTCCGGAATCAGAAATTAATTCAGGAATTTTTTTCCCTGATGAACTAGATTGTTTTATAGTTTCATCATAAAGTATAACACCACCTATGCAATCTTTCATACTGGAAGAACTAAAAAGCGTTTCTCTAAATAACAATCTATTTTGCGCGTTAGACTGTACTTTAACGCTATCAAGTCGTTTAGTCATTGTTCCAGTGCTTTCATCAGCCGCCAGAATTCCTTTACCGTTGGAAATTATTTTTAGAGCAATTTTATTTAATTCAGACATTTTAATTTATTGCTTTTATACCAGGTAAAGTTTTACCTTCAAGAAATTCTAAAAATGCTCCACCCGCTGTTGAAACAAAAGTGAAAGAATCTATTTTTTTAAATTTGTTTATTGCAGCAACGGTTTCTCCTCCACCTGCTACAGAAAAAATATTATCATTTGCAGTTTTTTGAGAAATTATTTCTAGGATTTTTTTAGTGCCATTTTGAAAATTTGGATTTTCAAAATATCCAGCTGGGCCGTTCCATAATATGGTATTCGAATTATTAATTATTGTTTTGATAGAAGAAATTGTTTTTGGTCCAATATCTAATATCATGTCATCTTCTTCTATTTCCTTTATTTCTTTATTTTTTCCTACATTTTCTAAGTTTTTTGAAACAACGACATCTACTGGATATGTAATTTTGCAATTATATTTTTTAGAATTTTCTAAAATTTCTTTTATTAAAACTCCACAATCACGCTCGTATATGGATTTTCCTACTTTTGAACCAGTGTGCTTTAGCATTGTGTTTGCCATCCCTCCAACAATAATTATGTGATCAAATTTTTTTATTAAATTATTAATAATTTTAATTTTAGTCGAAATTTTTGTACCTCCAATGATGAGCGAAACTGGTTTTTTTATTTCAGCGGTTATTTTTTTTAGTGCATTAATTTCTTCAGCAATTTGTATACCAAAATAAGAAGGAATATATTTTGTAATTCCTTCAATGGACGCATGAGCCCTGTGGGAACATGAAAAAGCATCGTTAATATATATGTCTCCTAAACTTGAAATTTTTTTTGAAAATTTACTGTCATTTGATTCTTCTCCTTCGTTAAAACGAATATTTTCTAACATCATTATAGAGCCATTTGAAATTTTATTTATTTCAGACAAAGTATTTTCGTTTATTATATTTTTGTTAAATAAAACTTCTTTATTTAATAAATCTGCCAATTTTTTTGAAATAGGTTCTAAAGACATTTCACTCACTACTTTGCCTTTCGGGCGCCCAATATGTGATAATATTATTATTTTTGCTTCTTTTTCTATTAATAATTTTATAGTTGGTATTATTTTTTCTATCCTAGAACTTTCTGTGATTGCTCCATTTTTTATTGGAACGTTTAAATCAACTCTTAATAATACCTTTTTTCCTTTTAGTATTAAATTTTGATCCAAGATGCTATTCATTAAAGTTTAAATCTTATGAATATATTCAACTAAATCATTCATTCTTGAGGCAAATCCCCATTCATTATCATACCAAGCAATAACCTTTCCCATGTTATCACCAACGACACTTGTTAAAGATAAATCTACAATAGCAGAATTAGGATTATGATTAAAATCGACTGAAACCAATTTTTCAGTAGTTGTAGCAAGAACATTCTTTAGTTCTTTTTTTGAAGCTCTTATAAACGAGTCATTAATTTTTTTAACAGATAATTTATTTTTTGAATTAAAAACAAAATCTACCAGAGAAACATTTGGGGTTGGAACTCTCATTGCCAAACCTTCAAGTTTCCCTTTTAATTCTGGTATAATTTCTCCGAGAGCTTTTGAGGCTCCTGTAGAAGTTGGAACAATGGATTGTGCAGCAGATCTAGCACGTCTTGGATCTTTGTGTGAATTATCCAATAATCTTTGGTCAGTTGTGTAGGAATGAATGGTTGTCATGAAACCTTTTTCTATTTTAAATTCATTGTTAATAACAAATGCGATAGGTGCAAGACAATTTGTCGTGCAAGATGCTGCAGAAATTATTAAATCATTTTTATTTATTGATTTGTGATTTACTCCATAAACAATAGTTTTGTCAGCATTTTTACAAGGCGACGAAACAATTATTTTTTTTGCTCCATTTTTAATATGTTGAAAAGATTTTTCTTTTGAATTGTGTTTTCCAGTACATTCTAAAACAATATCTACACCACTTTTTTTCCAATTTATTTTATTCAATTCTGTTTCTTGTGAAAAAGTTATTTTTTTTTTATTAATAATTAAACTTCTTTCATTACAATTAATATCTGCGTTAAACTTTCCATGCACAGAGTCATATTTTAATAATAGACTGCTAGTTTCAGAGTTGGTTCTATTGTTTATGTGTTTGATTTCTATGTTTTTATTTTTACTTTCAGCAAGAGATCTAATGACCATTCTGCCAATTCTGCCTAAACCATTTATTCCAATTTTTATAGTCATATTCAATTATTTAACATTTCTTTGACTTTTTTTATAATATTCTCACTTGTTAAACCATAATACTTAAATACGTCTTTATAAGGAGCGCTTTTACCGAAATTATTTATACCAAAGCTTAATCCTTTTTCACCAACAAATTTTTTCCAACAATCAGTTGAGCCAGCTTCAATTGATATTTTGAATTTTGTTTCATTTAAAATTTTTTCCTTATAATTAGTCGATTGTGTTTCAAATAAGTCTTGACAAGGCACTGATATAACTTTTGAATAAGTATTTTGTGTGGCTAATTTATGACTAACTTCAAGAGCCAAATTTACTTCTGAACCACTAGCAAATATTGTTAAATCTATTTTTTGATTGTTTCTTGACAATTCATAAGCGCCTTTTGAGCACATATTTTCCTTAATAAATTCTTTTCTAACAGGATCAAGTTTTTGTCTTGTTAATGCTATAATGCTTGGTGAAGTTAGGTTTTCTAAAGCGAGCTCCCAACATTCCAAAGTTTCTGTAGAGTCAGCTGGTCTAAAAACATTTAAGTTAGGGACAGATCTAAGACTAGATAGTTGTTCTATTGGTTGATGTGTTGGTCCGTCTTCCCCAAGACCAACTGAATCGTGAGACATTACATAAACAACTCTTTGTTTCATAAAAGCAGCAAGTCTTATTGAGGGTTTGCAATAATCACTAAAAATTAGAAAAGTTCCACCATAAGGTATTAACCCACTGTGCAGAGCTAGACCATTCATAATTCCACACATTGCATGTTCCCTAACACCATAGTGAACATAGTTGCCCTTGAAATTTCCAGGCTTAATTATTTTATGATTTTTTGTCTTGGTGTTGTTTGATCCAGATAAATCTGCAGAACCTCCAATAATGGCATCATTTTTTTCAACCAAATTACTTATAATTTTTTCTGAAGATTTTCTTGTAGCTTTTGGCTCAAGGTTTTTAATTATATTTTGTTTTTCTATTTCAAAAATTTTTTTAAAATCATGTGAAAAAGTTTTTTCTATAAGATTTTTTCTTTTGTTATATGATTTTTTCCATTTTATTTCTTCCTTAGTTCCTTTATTACCAATTTCTCTCCATTCTTTTAAGATCTTTTCGGGTATTTTAAAAGGCTCGTAGTCCCATTTTAATTTTTTTCTAACTAAAATTGTTTCATCTTTTCCTAAAGGACTCCCGTGGGCTGAGGCAGTTCCCGACTTATTTGGGGATCCATAACCTATAGTAGTTTTGCAAGAAATTGCCGTAGGGCGTTTTGCTTTTTGAACTTTTTTTAACGCTTTAATTATTTGCCTTTCGTTGTGACCATCAATTTCAATAAAGTCCCAATCATAACTGTTAAATCTTTTCTTAAAATTATCAGACACAGCAAGGCTTGTTGGTCCATCTATAGAGATCGCATTATTGTCAAATAGCATTACAAGATTTTTTAGTTTCAAGTGGCCTGCCAAACTTAAAGCTTCATGACTTATTCCTTCCATTAGACAACCATCTCCAGCTAAAACATAAGTTTTATGGTTTATGATATTTCTACCAAATTTTTTTTTTAAAATTTCTTCTGCTAAAGCAAAACCAACCGCATTTGCTATTCCTTGACCTAATGGACCAGTAGTGCTTTCGATACCAGTATTTGACTTAAACTCTGGATGTCCTGCACAAATAGAATTTAATTGTCTAAAATTTTTAATATCATCCAATGATATACTTTTGTATCCTGTTAAATATAGAAGCGAGTAAAGAAGCATTGATCCGTGACCTGCTGACAAAATAAATCTATCTCTATTCATCCAATTAGGATTTTTTGGATTAAACTTAAGGTAGTATTTAAAAAGTATAGTAACAACATCTGCCATTCCCATCGGCAGGCCCGGGTGGCCAGAGTTAGCTTTTTCTACAGCATCGATTGATAAAAATCTAATCGCGTTGGCCAAATCTTTATTTTGCTTGTTCAAATATTATCCTATCTAGACTAAGAAGATTCAATTTTATAATATATATATATGAAAACTCTAAGTGAAAAAGAAAAAAAACTTGATGTAGCATTAAACAAATTAATAAATATAAATTTAAACACAAATTTTAAAGAAAATTTACAACGCCTTAATTATCAAAAAAATCAATTAGAAATTGAAAAAAAAGAAATTACCAATCAATATGAAGCGCTTCTTCAAGAGCACGAAAAAATTAAACAAGAGCTTCAGCTATATAAGCAAAAAAAAATTGACGAACAATATAAAGTGGAAAAGTTTTCAGAAAAAATAGATGAATTAAATCAGGAAACGGATACTCTGCTTGAGGAAATTGATAAATGGCAAATGTAAATATTACGTTTAACGGGAAAGAATTTCTTCTATCTTGTGATGATGGACAAGAAGAACATCTCATAGAGCTAGCAGAACAACTCAATAATAGGTTTGCTGGTTTAAAATCTCAGTTAGGAAACATTGGAGAGAATAAATTGCTTCTTATTACTTCAATTAAAATTATGGACGAATATTTTGAGACAAAGAAAAAAATTGAAGAAAAAAAAAAAGAGTTTAATGATTTATCTAATAAGTTTAAAGAATTAAGGTCTTTAGTTTATCAATATAGAGATAATAAAGAAAAAGAAATTGAAATTTTAAAAGAAAATCAAGAAAGCTTTAGGGAAGAAATAGAAAAGAATAAAGAAGTGTATGAAAAAATAATAGATGATGCCGCACATAAGATTGAAACGTTTATTCAAAAAGCAAATTCAGATAATCAAATCCAGTAAAAAATTGTGTTGAAATCTAATATTAGAAAAAAAATTCTAAAAATTAGAGAAAATAGAAATAAAGGTAAAATTCAAATAAAATTTAACTACATTTATGATTTATTTAAAAAAAAAACTGATTTAAAAAAAAAAATTATTGGTGGATATTACCCAGTAAATTATGAGATAGATGATCTAAGAATTTTAAAAGAATTTGAAAAAAAAAAAATTAAAGTTTCATTACCATCAATTAAAAAAAATTATAAAATAAATTTTATTCAATGTTCGATTAATGACCCCTTTATTGTTAATCAATATGGTATTCCTGAGCCAACCCAAGGCAAAGTTGTTTATCCAGATATTTTGTTAGTTCCATTAGTTGCATTTGATAAAAATTTAAATCGACTAGGTTATGGCGCAGGTTATTATGATAGACTTATACAATCTTTGAAAAAAAGAAAAAATATTATTTCGATCGGCTTAGCTTTTGATTTTCAAGAGTTAAATTTAATACCAACTACTAAATATGATCAAAAACTAGATTATATTGTAACAAATAAAAAAATTTTAAAATGAATATTCTTTTCTTGGGAGATATAGTTGGTAGTTCAGGGTGTGAGGCTGTCAAAAAATATTTACCAAAAAAGATAGAAGAAAAAAAAATCGATTTTGTTATTGTGAATGGAGAAAACGCTGCAAAAGAAGGAGTGGGCATCACAGAAGAAGTTGCAAATAATTTATTTGCTTCAGGCGTTAATGTAATAACATCAGGAAATCATGTTTGGGATCGAAAAGAAACTTTTAAACACATTGAAAGAGAAAACAGACTTTTAAGACCAAAGAATATGATAGAGCCTTCGCCAGGGGAGGGTTTTGGAATATATAACTCGAAAAATGGATTAAAAGTTGGAGTACTAAATTTAATGGGAAATATTTTTATGAAAAAATGCGATGATGCTTTTGAAGCTGCACAAAGATTTATTTTAAATCATAAATTAAAAAAAGATTATGATCTTTTGATAGTTGATTTTCACGGTGAAATTACAAGTGAAAAAATGGCAATGGGACATTTTTTTGATGGTCAAGCAACTTTTGTAGTAGGCACACATACACATGTTCCAACTTCTGATACTATGATTTTAAAAGATGGTACCGCATATCAAACAGATGCCGGGATGTGCGGTGATTATAATTCAGTCATAGGAATGAATAAGGATAATTCTTTAAATAAGTTTTTAAAAAGAAGTTCGCAAAAACATTATCCAGCAACTGGTGAAGCAAGTTTGTGCGGATCTATAGTTGAATGTGATATAGAAACTGGACTTGCAAAAAGCATAAATCAATTCATATATGGGGGAAATTTAAAAAATTCACATTAGGTTTTATATGGCAGGACATTCTCATTGGACAGGAATTAAACATAAAAAAGGAAGAGCAGACAAAGTAAGATCAAATCTTTTTTCTAAACTTTCTCGTGAAATTACCGTTGCGGCTAAATTGGGCGACAAAGACCCAGATATGAATGCAAGATTAAGATCAGCAATTCAGGCAGCCAGATCTGCTAATATGCCAAAGGATAATATCGAAAGAGCTATTAATAAATCTTCAATGAATGCAGACGAGAATTTTGAAAATTTGAGGTATGAAGGTTTTGGACCAGATAAAATAGCAGCAATCATAGAAACTTTGACTGATAATAAAAATAGAACAGCTTCAAACATCAGAACTGTTTTTCATAAGTATGGAGGAAGTCTTGGCACCCAAGGCTCGGCATCACACAATTTTAATCAAGTAGGTGTTATTAAAATCAATAAAAATGAGATATTAGATGATGAAATTTTTGAACTTGCAATTGATTCGGGGGCTGATGAGTGCATATCAAATGATAAATTTCATGAAATACAATGTGGAAAAAATGAGATTTACAAGGTAAAAAAAAAAATCGAAAAGAAAATTCAAAATTTTCTTTCTACAGAAATAGAATGGAAGCCACTAAACAGTGTTGAGGTGAGTAAAGACAAAGTTGAACCAGTAACCGATTTTTTAGAAGCTTTGGAAAATGATGATGATGTCCAAAGAGTATACACTAACTTAAAATTTGGAAATAATTGATGATTATTATCGGAATTGATCCAGGAATCTCAGGTTCGATTTGTTTTTTTGAAGATGGAAAAGTAACTGATATAGTTGAAATGCCAAATATGGCTGATGGGAAAAAAAATAAAAGACAAGTTAATGGTGCACAAATATATAATGAAATTTC
>Ga0066369_10001057_pt1 | contig 11412 bp, 10 predicted proteins | sample Knorr_S7_td_Bott_FD_70972 | JGI IMG/M metagenome (GOLD analysis project Ga0066369, IMG submission 70972) | Marine microbial communities from Southern Atlantic Ocean transect - Knorr_S7_td_Bottom_ad_4513_LV_A | ecosystem: Environmental > Aquatic > Marine > Oceanic | place: Southern Atlantic... | reverse complement strand
TGCTTTAAAATTTGCACGGGTTAAGTTAGCGCTAGTAAAATTTGTTTTTTCAAAATTACCACCTTCAAAATTTGTTTCATATAAATTAGCTCTTACAAATGAAGATTCTGGATAATTTCCATTAGCCAATGTTGAATTCATCATAATACTTTTATCAAAAATGACTTTTATAAACCCTGTAAAAGACAAATTAGAATTTGGTAAATAAGTACCCGTTAAATCTTGCCCGTCTGAAAATGCACAACCAGAATAATCGACTCCATCGCCCGGTGGGTCATCGCAGGTAGCATTAGCATTATTAAAAAATAATAAGCATAAAAACGCAATAGTTATTAATTTTTTCATACTTGATCTTAACATACTTTATTTCTGGCTAAAGATATGTAATTATTAAAATTAGCTAAAAATGAACAAAATTATTTCAAAAATTTCTAAAATAGGTTGGCGGTTTGATAACACCTATTCAAAATTACCTGACACTATGTTATCTAGGCTTGCTCCTATACCGGTAAAAAAACCAAAATTAGTTATCCTCAATCATTCTTTGTCTAAAGAATTAGGATTAGATTTTTCTACTACAAATGAAGAAAATTTAGCTTTGATGTTTGCGGGAAATTTGTTGCCTGAAGGGTCTGAATCAATTGCACAAGCTTATGCGGGTCATCAATTTGGTTATTTTACTATGTTAGGTGATGGGCGTGCAATTGTAATAGGTGAACATCTTTCTAAAAATAACAAACGTTTTGATATTCAATTTAAAGGTTCTGGCAAAACTCCATTTTCAAGAAATGGTGATGGAAGAGCTGCCTTAGGACCTATGTTGAGAGAATATATTATTAGTGAAGCAATGCATGGTTTAAAAATTCCAACCACAAGAAGTTTAGCTGTAGTTAAAACAGGTGAAAATGTAATTCGTGAAACTCCTTTATCTGGAGCAATATTAACTCGAGTTGCAACTAGTCACATTCGCGTTGGTACATTTCAATATGTGACTATGATGGGAGAGGAAAAAAATTTAAAAACTTTAGTTGATTATACAATTGGCCGACACTATCCAAATATTAAAGATTCCAACACTCCAGCACTTGATCTATTAAAAATTGTAATAGAAAAACAAACTAAACTAGTTACAAATTGGATGAGGGTTGGTTTTATACATGGAGTAATGAACACAGATAATATGGCAATATCTGGTGAAACAATTGATTATGGTCCTTGTGCTTTTATGGACACTTATGATCCTGAAACAGTATTTAGTTCGATAGATCAACATGGTCGTTATGCATATTTTAATCAACCTGGTATCACAAAATGGAATTTAACAAGATTTGCGGAAACACTTATACCTTTGATTGATAAAAATAAAATTAAGGCAATTCAGATTGCCACAGAGACGATAAATAATTTTGCAGAAACCTATAAAAAAAATTGGCTTCAAATGATGCGCAATAAATTAGGTTTATTTGGGGTAGAAAGAAAAGATAAAAGCTTGATTAATGATTTGTTTTTATGGATGCAAAAAAACAAAGCTGATCACACAAATACTTTTTGTTTTCTAATGAATGAAAATAACCAAGAAGATAAAATTTATAATAATCAAGACTTTCTTATCTGGAAGCAACAATGGCAAGAACGTTTAAAACTACACAACAATTCACTAGAAAAGTCTTTAAAGTTAATGCGTTCAGCTAACCCATTGGTTATTCCAAGAAATCACAAAGTAGAAGAAGCTTTAGAGGCTGCAAATAATGATTATTTAAATCCAATGAAAAATTTACTTAAAGTTCTTGAAAAGCCTTATGAAAATCAGGAAAAAATTAGTGGATATCAATCTCCGGCTCCACCTAGTAAGAAAAAATACCAAACTTTTTGTGGCACTTAATTAACCAATTTATAAAAAAATAAGTTCTTTTTGTTCTAATAACAAATTAATAATTTTTGTTTATTTACTTCTATAATTGCTTTTCTAAGTTGCCATTTTGTTTTTGAACATTTTGTTTCGGGCGTAAAATTATATATTTCCAACAAAAAAGGATAATAGAATTTTTTATCTGCTGCTATCTTGTTAATTAATACTACGGGTCTAGATTTAAGATGGTATGATAAATTTCCTGCGTGCCACTCGTCATTTCCAACATAATATTCAAATTTGGTCCATCTAGGATCCCATTTTTTTTCTACAATTTCAGCAATTTGTTTCCCAGGGTAGTCAGTTCTTTTATCTGTTTTAGTAATTGAAATATAAGCATAAGCAAATGGAGAGAAAATAAACAATATTAAAAATACAGAAACAAAACCTTTTAATTTTTTTAAATTAATTTGAGTTTGAAAAATATAGACCAACAAAACTCCAAAAAATAAATAGAAAGATGTTGTCCACATTGTTCTAATTTTAACTCCCATAATCATAGAGGTTAAAAACATCAATAAAATTGGAACAATATTGATAGTTAATAAAAATAATAACTTTTGATCCTTAAGGTTAAATTTTGATTTAAATTTTGAAACAACAAAGAAACTCATAATAAAAAAAGGTATGAGTACTCCAATTTGCTTTCCTAAAAAAATTATAGGATAAAATAAATGATCTAAGAAATTTTGATCACCTGTTCCTGTTCTGTGAAGACCATAAGTAATCGTAATATAATCATGTTCAGTAAGCCAAATTATATGAGGTAACAAAACTAAGAAAAAAGGTATTAAAGAAATAAAGCTTTTCAAGTTAACTCTTTTTTTAATAATCATATAATAAAAAAATACATCCATTGCTACAAGCAGGTAGATAAATAAATATTTTGATAAAATTCCTAGAGCTGCGAATAAACCAAATAATAGCCAATTAATAGTTTTATTGTCTTTAAATCCTTTCCAGCCATATAAAACCGACAATGTCCAAAAAGGTAATTGACATACATTTACATTAAATTCTGGAGTGGTGAAATTATAAAAATAAATTCCTTCTAATAATAATACTGATAATAAACTTAAAATTTTATTATTAAAAAATTCTTCCGAAAATTTCCAAACTACAAAAAAAGATATAACCACAAATATTTGACTTAACAAATAATAAACCCAATCTTGTGGTCCAAATATTTGATAAAATACTTCAGCAAAAAAAGCGCTTACAGGTGGATGTTTATTAAAACCCCAATCTAAATTACTTCCCCAGGCTAAAGCTTCAATAGTGTCTAGAGGTAAATTATGATTTGTTAATGTTGGAATTAATGTCCAAATAATTAAATGTGATGTAATAAAAATGTAAAATAAATTGTCTATGTTTATTTTATTAGGCTTCATTTACGTATATTTATATGAATTAAGCTATCTTGACACCCATTAATTGCTGAATATACTCCGGCACATTTTAAACAAAGCATATGATAAAAATCTCAAAAAATTACGTTCCTAATTTAAAAGAAAAATACATGTGTGAAAAACACGAAGCATATTTTAAAAAAAAACTAACTGAATGGAAAAGAGAGATAGTAAGAGCTAACAATGCAGCTTTATATAATAATTCTCTAGATGACAATAGCACTTCGGCAGACATGGTGGATCAGGCAAGTTCTTATACTGAAAAAAATGTTGAAATGAGAGCTATCAACAGACAAATCAAACTTATTTCTAAAATTGATCAAGCTTTAAAAAAAATTAAAGATGGTACATATGGCTATTGTGAAGAAACAAGTGAACCAATTGGGATTAAAAGGTTAATGGCAAGACCAATTGCTACTCTTTGTATTGCTGCTCAAGAAAAACATGAAAAAGAAGAAAAAGTTTACGCTGATCTTTAAGGCTTAGGAATAACTTCTCCCCTATTCATAAAATCATAGCCTTTAATCACTGCTTCTCTTTGGACTATTTCTAAATACCATCTAGTCAAATTTTTATAATTTTTAAGCCCAATATCATGCCAATCATGTCTTGCAATCCAAGGAAAAGTTGCAATATCAGCAATTGAGTAATTGTCTCCAGCAAGATATTTTGATTTCCCTAATCTTTCATCTAAATCACCATATATAGTTTTGGTTATATTAAAATATCTTTCCTCGCCCCATTTATCCTTTCCAGAATTGTAACGATGAAATTGATGATGTTGTCCTAGCATTGGACCAACATAAGCCATTTGAGCCATTAACCATTGGTTAATTTTTGTTCTATCTTTTTGTTCATAAAATTTATTACTTTTTTCTCCTAGATACATAAGGATAGCTCCAGATTCAAAAACAGCTTCTTTATTATTGTCATGATCAATAATTACTGGAATTTTGCTAAAAGGACTTATTTTTCTAAATTCAGGTTTAAATTGTTCACCTTTTGAAAAATCTCCTTCAGGATTAATTCTTATTTTAGTAACCTTGTATTCAAAGCTAATTTCTTCAAGCATAATTGAAATCTTTTTACCATTTGGAGTATCGGCTGTTAAAAGTTCAATCATTTTTTTTAACACCTAATCTACTCTGAACGCTTTTTGAAGTAGTGGTAAATTCAAATCTTAATTTTTCATCAGGTCTTGCATATTTAAAACAACCTCTTGCTGCAAGCGCACCTTCATGAAATCCTGAAAGAATTAATTTTAATTTTCCTGGATAATTGCATATATCTCCTATAGCAAAGATTCCTTTTTGGTTTGTTTCAAAATTTTCTGTATTAACTGGTATGCGTTTTTTATCTAAATTTAGTCCCCAATTAACAATTGGACCTAGTTTCATAATTAAACCAAAAAAACCCAAAAGATAATCGGTTTCTATGTTTTTGATACTTCCATCATTATTTTTAATTTTAATACTTTTAATTTTTTTATCACCCTCAACTGAACTTAATTGACATTTTGTAAATAATTCAATTTTGCCTTCTTTACTTAATTCTTTAACTTTATCAACGCTAGATTGTGCTCCTCTAAATTCATCTCTTCTATGCATCAATTGAACTTTTGAATTGGCTGATAGTTCAATAGCCCAGTCCAAAGCTGAATCTCCTCCACCAAATATTGAAACAATTTTGTTTTTAAAAATCGTTTTGTCTTTTACTGAATAAAATATTTCTTTTCCTTCAAATTTTTCACATTCTTTTACTGAAAATTTTCTTGGTTCAAAAGATCCTACTCCGCCTGCAATAATTATGCTTGATACCTTAAATTCTTTTCCTTTGTTAGTGTTAATTATCCAATTGTTATTTTTTTTTTTAACTTCTTCAACTCTGTCACTTAAGTGAAAATTAGTTTTAAATGGTTTTATTTGTTCAGTTAAGTTGTTGGTTAATTCTTCACCAGTACACTCTGATATTGCTGGAATATCGTAAATTGGTTTGTCTGGGTAAAGTTCAATACATTGGCCTCCAATTTTGTCTAGATTGTCTACAACTTCACATTTTAGACCAATAATACCAAGTTGATGAACGCAAAAAAGTCCTGTTGGACCTGCACCAATAACTAAAACATCTGTATCAATCATTAGGATTGTTTTTCTGGAAGCTTAACTACCAATCCTTCTAATTTTCCCGACACAATTAATTGACAACTTAATCTACTAAATTTATTAGGTTCATATGCCATATCAATCATATCTTCTTCTCCGTCTTCTTTTTTTGGAAGTTTATCAAACCACTCTTGTTTGACATAAACATGGCAAGTTGCGCATGCCATACCCCCTCCACAATCAGCATCAATACCTGGAATATTTTTCTGAATAGCACCTTCCATAACACTTAGTCCGTTTGCTACCTCAATTGTGTGGGCTTTACCATTATATTCTATATAGGTAATTTTTGGCATTAGTAATATATAGGCACAAAAAAAAACAGGACAAGTAGTTTTTACCTGCCCTGTTTAAAATTTTTAATACTTTAATTACTTGCTTCGTCCACTCGAAACTGCAGCAGCCCAAATTACTAGACCAAATGCAATTTTGTTTATGAAGTCTGCTAAATTATAAACAACATTCAATGAATTAGCGTCTACACCACCAGTTACATAGCCAAATATATAGCCTAATGGATATATGCTCCATCCAACAGTAATAATCATTCTTAATGTACTAAAAGCTGTCGCAAAAGGTTTATTTCCACTTTTATGAGCTGCTCTACCAGCTTCGCCTGAAAAGATTTCATATAAAACATAAATCCATCCTGCTATCCAAATTACAAAACCTAGCATTGAATTGATGTATCCTGCTTCACCTAAATATCCTCCAATTACCATTGTCAATGTTCCAATTAAAAGTCTCCAGAACATTCCACTAGAAACTTTTCTTACCGCTGTTAATATTAGATAAAACAATATCGTCTGTAATGGCATAGTTATTAACCATTCCATATATCTATATAAAGTTGGAGCATCTCCTGTTTGAATCCAAACGCCTCTCATGTACAGGTAGTGAATGAACGCAATACCAGTTACTAGACCAGCAACCGTTACTGGTGTTTTCCAGCCTACAGCTACTGCGCCTCTTTCCATGAAAAAGAATACTGTGGCAGCTAACGTACCCATTGAAATTACCCAAAAAGTAATTCCAACAAAATCATCTGAAGCCAATAAAGATGTTTCAGCGCCTGCTGCACTTGATAAACCTATAAGAGCTACAAGGGCAAAAACAAACAACTTCAATTTATTCATAAAAAATTTCCTCGTAAGTTAGTTTTTAATATTTTTTAAATTTAAACTACATTTATAACAAATTTGCAACCAAAGTTAATTGAACATTACAAAATAAATAGGTAATAGAAGAGCTTTTTTGCGATTAATTTATGTTGATTTTATTAGCTTTTTTAATTTAAATGAAATTTATTTGAAAAAACCATATAAAAATTAATAAAAAAGCAAATTAATATGAATCAAAAATTTTCTCAAATTTATTCTAATTCTATTAAGAATCCTGAAGAATTTTGGAAAAAAATATCAGAAGATATTTTTTGGTTTAAGAAACCAACAAGAATTCTTAATAAATCCAATCCTCCTTTCTATAAATGGTATGAAGATGGAGTTACAAATACATGTTATAATGCTTTGGACTTCCATATAGATAAAGGTAGAGGTGATAGAACTGCTTTGTTGTATGATAGTCCTATAACAGGTAATAAAAACAAGTTTACATATAATGAGTTAAAAGAAAAAGTTTCAAAGTTTGCAGGTGTATTGCAAAATCAAAGAATAAAAAAAGGAGATAGGGTTATTATTTATATGCCAATGATACCTGAGGCAGTCATTGGTATGCTTGCTTGTGCAAGAATTGGAGCAATTCACTCTGTTGTTTTTGGAGGATTTGCATCAAACGAATTAGCTAGTAGAATAGATGACAGTAAAGCTAAACTATTACTGATAGCTTCGTGTGGCTTTGAGCCAGGAAAAACTGTAGAATATAAACCTCTTGTAGATCAAGCTTTAAAGTTAGCTTCTCATAAAATTGAAAAACTTATTTTGTTCCAAAGACCAAGACATGAAGTAAAACTTAATGCTCCTCTAGAAATAAGTTGGGAAGAAGCGTTGTCTAATGCAAAAAGTGTGGATTGTGTTGAAATGAAATCTAACGAATTTTCATATATTTTATATACATCAGGTACAACAGGAGTTCCGAAAGGAATTGTTAGAGATATTGGGGGTCATATTGCTGCTCTTAAATGGACGATGAAAAATATTTACAATATTGATCAGGATGATGTTTGGTGGTCAGCTAGCGATATCGGTTGGATTGTAGGCCACTCTTATATTGTTTATGCACCATTATTCAAAGGATGCACAACCGTTCTTTTTGAAGGTAAACCCGTTGGAACTCCTGATGCTGGAGCTTTCTGGAAAATCATTTCAGACTACAAAGTAAAATCTCTATTCACTGCACCAACTGCATTTAGAGCAATTAAGAAAGAAGATCCTGAAGGTAAGTTTTTTTCTAAATACAATTTAAGTTCATTTCAAAGTTTATTTTTGGCAGGCGAGAGAGCTGATCCTGATACAATTAAATGGGCAGAATCTCTATTAAAAGTTCCAGTAATTGATCATTGGTGGCAAACTGAGACTAGCTGGGCAATTAGTGCTAACTGCACAGGAATAGAACTGATGAAAACAAAGTATGGCTCTGCTTGCAAAGCTGTTCCGGGTTATGATGTTAAAGTTATAAAACCAGATAAAACGCTAGCTAAACCAAACGAAATGGGTGACGTTGTAGTTAAACTTCCGTTGCCTCCAGGAACTTTTTCAACTTTATGGAATGCTGACGAAAGATTCAAAAAAACTTATATGTCAAACTATGAAGGGTATTATCAAACCTATGATGCAGGACACATTGATGACGATGGTTATATTTGGATTATGTCCAGAACAGATGATATTATAAATGTTGCTGGGCACAGATTATCGACAGGTGCAATTGAAGAGGTTTTGTCAGAACACCAATCAGTAGCAGAATGTGCTGTTATTGGAATTGCAGATAAATTAAAAGGACAATTACCAATTGGTTTAATAGCACTTAAAGTCGGAGTTCAAAAAGATAACGAAACAATATCCAAAGAATGCATACAAATGGTTAGAGATAAAGTTGGTCCTGTTGCAGCTTTTAAAACCGTTATTGTTGTAAAAAGATTACCTAAAACAAGATCTGGAAAAATTTTAAGAGGAACGGTTAGAAAAATAGCTGATAACCAAGAATATAAAATGCCAGCAACGATTGACGATCCTACAATTTTAGATGAAATTAAAGAAGATTTAATTAATAATAATATTTTATAAGTTTAATGATAAAGTATTTATTTCTTCTTGGAGCTATCTTTTGTGAAGTTGTTTAAAAAACTAAAGGTTGGCCATTTGGATCGCCTAAGATTTTTCCATTTTTCATTTTTATCTGACCGTTAATTACAGTTAAAATAGGTTTTCCTTTAAATTCCATTCCATTAAATGGAGACCATTTACATTTACTTTCAATATTTTCATTTTTGATTATAATTTTTTTATTCATATCTACTATAGTTAAATCAGCATCAAATCCTATTTTAATATAACCTTTGTTTTTTATGTCAAAAATTTTAACAGGATTTTCACAAACAAAATTTACAAATTGTTCAAGAGTTAGTTTGCCATCGTTAACATGATTTAGCATTATTGGCACCAATGTTTGAACACCAGGCATTCCAGATGGAGAATTAGGATAATTTTTATCTTTATTCTCTTTTAAATGTGGAGCGTGATCTGATCCAATAATATCTAGAAAATTATTTTTTACGCCGTACCATAATCTATCTTGATGCACTTTATCTCTTATAGGCGGATTCATTTGCACATATGTTCCTAATTCCTCATAACAATCTGGAGCTTTGAAAGTTAAATGTTGTGGAGTAATTTCAAAGGAAACATTACCTTTATGTTGAGATAAAAAATCAACTTCTTCTTTTGTTGACACATGAAGAATGTGTGCTTTCTTATCTAATCTTTCTGCTATTTTCACTATTTTTCTTGTTGATGACATTGCACATTCTTCATTTCTCCAGAGAGGATGTGTTTTTACATCTCCTTGTTTAATTAACTTTTTTCTCTTATTTAAAATTTCCTCATCTTCAGAATGAACAGAAACTATTCTTGAACTATTTTGAAATACTTTTTCAATATCTTCTTCATGCTGAACTAATAAATCTCCTGTTGAAGATCCTGCAAAAAGTTTAATTCCACAACATCCTTCTAAACCGTGTAAATCTGATAGTTCTTTATGATTGTCTGGTGTTGCTCCAAAATAAAATGCATAATTACAATACATTCTATTTTTTGCTAATTTTAATTTATTAGAAAATTCTGTTTTGCTTGATGTAGGAGGGCTGGTGTTCGGCATTTCAAATACCGATGTTATTCCACCTACTATTGCTGCCCTGCTTCCTGAATTTAAATCTTCAACATCTGTAGATCCTGGTTCTCTAAAATGAACCTGCGTATCAATACATCCTGGTAAAACTGTTAGGTTTATTGCATCAAATACTTCTTTGGAATTTTCACTATTTAAAGTTCCAATTTTTGTAATTTTACTATTTTTTATTCCAATGTCTTGCTTTTTGAGGTTGCCATCTATGTAGCATAAGCCATTTTTTATAATTAAATCTAACATTTCGTAGAAAAGTAATTATATTATAAATGATTAGCAATCAAATATGAATATTAATAGCGCTTGTATTTTAGAAGATCGAGGAATTCTCTTTGTTGATGGAATAGATGCAAAGGATTTTTTACAAAATATTATAACTAATGACATAGATAAAGTTTCTGACAACAGCTCTTGTTTTGCATCTCTATTGACTCCCCAGGGAAAATTTTTGTTCGACTTTATAGTTGTTAAACACAAAAAAGGTTATTTTATTGATTGTGAAAAGATACAAATTGAAGAACTGTTTAAACAATTTTCCTTATACAAACTAAGATCGAATGTTCAAATTTTAAATCTCAGCAATGAATTTGCGGTGGCTGCTTTAAGTTATGAAAAATTTAAATCTATCGAAGGTTCTAAAGATGAATTAGGATTTACTTTAAAATATAGAGAAGATCCTATTTTGTTAGATCCTAGAAATAAAAAACTTGGAGCAAGATTGGTTATTAATCTTGAAAAACTTTATTTGTCACTAAAAAAACTTAATTTAAAATCTGTAAAACAAGAAGAATATTATAATTTAAGTTTTGATTTAGGCATTCCTCAAAAAAATACAAACAAACTTAAAGATAAAATATTTGGAATAGAATGTAATTTTGAAGAGCTTAACGCAATTGATTTTAAAAAAGGATGTTATGTAGGTCAAGAAAATACATCAAGGATAAAATTAAAAAATAAATTAACAAAAAGATTGTTACCGGTTAAAATAGTTGAAGGAAAAATAAGTGAAGGCGATTCAATTTTTAGTGAAGATTCTGAAATAGGTAAAGTTTTAATAAGTGAAAATTACCCATTTGCAGTAATAAAATACACTTCGGAAAAATTCGATTTTAATTCAACTTTTAAAATTAACAATGCTAAAGTTAAAATAATCAAACCCAATTGGCTTTGATTGCAACTTTAAAAAAACTTAAGAAAAAAAACTTCAGCAAATATGATTAAACGAGATGCTCTACCAACTGAGCTAGCCACCCAAAACCAAAATAACTTACAAAAGTATCGCCTTTATTACTATAAACATCACATTGATCAACCGTAAGTATATCAAATAAAATATAGGATAAAAGATTTTTTCTGGATCAAGTGTGACAAGAGCGAGTCAAGAATGCCGAGTCAGACCAACAAAGAGGTCCCAATCAAGTTTGCAAATTTAAAACTTTTATTTAACCCCACGCCACCTTTTTAAAAAAGGGTCCCAATAGTTTTACCTTTAGACCTAGATACAAACGTTTAGAATCATTGAAAACTTATTGCAATCATAAGGTACCCTAACCCAAAAAAATTTTTAAAAAAT
>Ga0066369_10001053_pt1 | contig 11435 bp, 10 predicted proteins | sample Knorr_S7_td_Bott_FD_70972 | JGI IMG/M metagenome (GOLD analysis project Ga0066369, IMG submission 70972) | Marine microbial communities from Southern Atlantic Ocean transect - Knorr_S7_td_Bottom_ad_4513_LV_A | ecosystem: Environmental > Aquatic > Marine > Oceanic | place: Southern Atlantic... | reverse complement strand
CACACATAGTCACAAAAACCATCAATGAAATCCAAGTTAAGGCGGGCTTATTAAGTTAATTGATTTTTTATACGGCTGTGCTACCCTTTAATAATAAACCTATTAATGGTATATTACGTCACAATCATCAATATCAATTGATTTAACACAATTATTTGGTCAAATGCAAAAACTAGCTCTTATTGACGATGATGTAGAAATACGTCAATTACTCAGTGATTACCTTACAAAAAACGGATTTGAGGTTAACGCTTTTGCTGATGGCGAGGTATTTTTAGTAGAAGATCATAATCAATTTGACCTAGTTGTTTTGGATATCGGCCTGCCAGGCATTGATGGCCTAGAAGTGTGTCGCAAGCTTCGTCAAAATTCCAATATTCCTATTATTATGTTAACTGCTGCCAGTGATGATTTTGATCGAATTTTAGGATTGGAGTTGGGGGCAGACGACTATATGGGTAAGCCCTTTAATCCTAGAGAGCTTCTGGCTCGAATCAAAGCACTACTTCGCCGTGTTCTACCTGTATTAAAAAGCGAGAGAAAACAGAACATAATTGACATTAATGTTTCCGCAAGAAGTGCAGTCCTAGGAGGCGTTCATTTAGATCTAACCGGTGCCGAGTTTGATTTACTTTGTATCCTCTCTAATCATGTTGGAGAAGTGTTGAGCAGAGACCAGATTGGCGAATTACTTCATGGTAGAAAAAATCAATATTTTGACCGCTCAATTGACACGATTGTTAGTCGTTTGCGGCATAAGCTTAGTGATTACTTAGAGGGCGAAATTATCCAAAGTGTTCGTGGCAAGGGGTATGTTCTCCTTTTAAAAGAATGACTGCGAAGAAATTAATCCCTCATTGGTTGGTGCCAAAAACTTTTGTGGCCAGAATGTCTTCAGTACTCGTTATTGGAATTTTATTTGCCCAAGGTCTGGGCTCTTGGATTTGGCTAGAACAATCCAAACTATCTGAAAGAGATGAAATGACAAGGGTGTCGAAAGACCTAGGGTCTCGCATTGGTAAGACCTTAGGATTCTTTGATAAGCTGCCTAATGATTATAGCTATCCAGTACGAGATCAGTTGCGCGATGGCTATTTGTATGAGTGGGATGGCGCTCGTTTTTTCATTTCAGTAAACACAAGATTTGTTAACCTTTCCCCTATAGCTGAATCTGAGTTTTCACAATTAGTCCGAAAAAACCTGGAATCGAGTATGTTTGCTCAAGTTGGCAGAATTGATAATTTGGAAATTAAATTTGTAGATTACGATAACGTAAAAATTTTGACAGGCACCAACTACCAAAACGAATCATCATCACAAATATGGAAAAAATTTCATCTACTGGATCCAGGGGATGAGAGTCCTGTTGCTGTAATTCAATTCCCATTGGATGAAGATGATTGGGTGTATCTTGCCGCCGTTGTTCCAAAAGGGGATTTGTTATTAAACACTGGTTTGCTAAACGGCGAACGATTGTTGAACCATTTGGCAGTAACTTTAACAGCGATTTTCTTAACCCTGCTAATTGTTCGGCGTCTTGTCTCCCCACTTAAATTATTATCCCATCAGGCGGATCTTTTAGGAAAGGGTCGCAATCCCCGTAAACTAGAAGAAAAAGGCTCAAAAGAAATGGTGACAACAATTCGGGCATTTAATTTAATGGCTGAACGAATTCAAAGGTTTGTTTCTGATAGGGAACACACATTTGCAGCAATTTCTCATGATTTGAGAACACCTCTCACTAGGGCTAGACTAAGGGTTGAGGAGATTGAGGATGACTCTTTAAAAGAAAGTCTAATTGAAGATTTAGTGTATCTAGAAAGTATGGTTAAGGGCAGCCTACAAGTTATGAAAGAAGGGGTTGAACATGAAAATACTGAGATAATCGATTTAAGAGAGATGCTGGTTACAATCCTTAATAAAGAAAAAATTCTTGGACTGCCCATCAAACACAACTTACGAAGGGCGATTACAATGAAGGGGAGGCCAATAGCAATTCAACGCCTTTTTTCAAACTTAATTAATAACGCTTTAAGTTACGGCAAAGGCGTTGAAGTGAAAGAAAAAAAACACCATAATGGAATTGTAATACAAATCATTGATTCTGGCTCAGGCTTAAGTGATGCTGAAAAGGAGAATGTTTTTCAACCTTACTATCGGTTGGAACACAAGTTGAGTAAAAATCATTCAGGTTTGGGTATGGGAATAGCTAGAAATATAGCAAATATTCATGGCGGAGAACTTGAATTGAAAGACCGCCCGGGTGGTGGGTTGATTGTTGAGATTTACTTTCCTTTGTAGAGATTTCTCAAAACATGCCAACATTTACTAGCAAAGAATTCTTATTAGAACATATTAAGTCCATAATGACTTTCTACCACCCTCGATGCATTGACAAAGAGCTCGGTGGCTTCTTTCAACACTTCCGTGATGATGGTAGCATATATGATTATAAGACTCGACACTTGGTTAGTAGCACGCGTTTTGTCTTTAATTATGCGATGGCCTCCAAGCAATTCAATAGTAGTGAGTATTTAGATGTTGTCAGCCATGGTGTAAATTTTCTTCGTCAATCTCACCTTAACACTAAAACTGGCGGCTATGCTTGGATTTTGAACGGCAATAAAATTCAAAATTCAACCAATTATTGTTATGGTTTGGCATTTGTTATGTTGGCTTACTCGACGGCGTACATGGCTGGTCTATCAGATGCTAGAGACTACATAAGGGAGACCTTTAACCTCATGGAAAAATATTTTTGGATTGAGAGTGATGGTTTATATTGTGATGAGATAAGTGCAGACTGGCGCACTGTCTCTGATTACCGTGGGCAGAATGCTAATATGCACTCCTGTGAGGCTCTCATTATGGCTTATGAAGTAACTCAAGAGAAAAAGTATTTGAACCGTGCATTGTTGATAGCAAAAAACATTTGTCAAAGGCAAGCAAATCTTTCCGATGGTTTAATATGGGAGCATTATGATTCTAACTGGCAAATTGACTGGTTATACAATAAGGATAATCCAAAGCATTTATTCAAGCCATGGGGCTTTCAAATAGGCCATCTGACAGAATGGGCAAAATTACTTCTTATCTTAGGACGTCATATTGATGAAGATTGGCTCATCATACGAGCCAAAGAGCTATTTGATTCAGCTGTTAATATGGGTTGGGACTCTAATTTTGGAGGGCTTTGTTATGGGGTAGGGCCTGATGGTACAGTTTGTGATGACGATAAATATTTTTGGGTTCAAGCGGAGACTATTGCAGCAGCAGCTCTTTTAGCTGAACGAACAGGCGATAAGGCTTATTGGGATTGGTACGACAGAATTTGGTCTTATAGTTGGCGACATTTGGTCGACCATAAACATGGGGCTTGGTTCCGTATTTTGGATGGCAACAATTATAAATATGACGATTTAAAAAGCCCAGCAGGAAAGACGGATTATCACACAATGGGTGCTTGTTACGAAGTGCTAAATGTAGTTTAGCTTCTAAAGAACCATTTGCGCCCTTCCTAGGTCAGTCAGCTCATCAGCTACAAAACGGCCACTAAAGTCGACTTCGTAATCTTCAGGTGCAAAGTCAGGTGGGCTTTTCCCTTTAAGAAAGGTTTGTGCTTGTAATTTTGCATAATTTAGGTTTTTCTGACATCTTGGTGATGCCCCAATAAACATTACATTTGAATAGTCTTTGCCAGAATGTTTATCAGCAACAGAGTGAGTTAGGTCTGGGTGCCACCAAACTGTGTCACCCGGTTTAACTTCTTGAATGGAGACGAGAGCCTCCAAAAGATCAGCATGATACTTTAAAGATATGTTAAGGGGGCGGCCGGGCTCAGCATCACAAAGATTGTCTGGTGGGATGTCTTCTTGTAGGGCTCTTAGAAGAATATAACTCATACTACTGGTTATTGGAATAAGTGATAGCGTTCCGTCTGAAGGGCCTTGAGAAGTTAGTGCCGTCCAACCCTGAAAAGTTCTAAACGCTGAACAAACAGCTGGAGACTTATATTCACGGGTTTGTGTTCTGAATGCGGCCTTCCATGGGTCATAAGAAGAATAATCGCCATTAAATATGGAACTATATACTTTTTGAAAGGCAGGATCCAACCAACGCTCAAAGGAGCCTCCATCTATGTGTGGTGATAATCCCAATGTTTCGTCACCAGGCTCTCGACGACGAATTCTATCGGCGTAAATGTAATCATGATTAGGGTCAAATTCATCACCTGATTTGCAAGAAACATCCCACAAAGCATTTAAAAATTTTTTAGTATTTGACATTGATTCAGATTGCCTCGCCAGCATTTGTGGTTTTGACCAATAAATTCCAAAAATTTGTGGCGCAGCCGACTTTAGACGGGAAAAGTATTGATCCATATGCTGCTTCTCAATTGACTTATTTAGGTAGTTGTTGCGTGAGATGTAGTCACCAATTTCATCATTCCATTCCTGTGCCTGTTGCTCATCAAATACATTGCGAATGATCAATGATCCTCGGCGTTTGATTTCAGCAATTTGAGAACTTGACACACCGCCACTAATAATAGATTTATATTCTATCTCAGGAATAACTGGCATTCCTTTAGCCTGAAGATTGCATATGTCCTCAACTTCGCGCCTAATGCTTGTTGAGACTATTTCAAAATTTTTCTTAACATCTTGAAGCCCAGATAATAAAGATTTTGTTTTGGCAATATTTTGTTTTATAGGGTCCATTGTTTTTCAATCTTAACAAAAAATAGGTAGATTTAGAAATGCATTCTCACTTAGAAATCACTATATAAGTTAGTAATATTCCTCGGTAACAATAATAATGTCTTAAAGTGTCTATTTACATTTCAATCTGTCACAAATTGTTACAAATTGTTTCTATGTCTTGACAACACAAAGAATTCCAATAATATTCAGTCCAAGCAAGCCTTCAATAATAATTTATAACTTGTTAGGCAAGCTATATTCATTGTATCTCTTGTATACGATGGGTGTTTTTTTAATAATGGAGAGAAATAAATGAGAAATAAAATATATACAAAATGTTTGGTCACTGGTTTGGCTATTTCTTTTAGTGCAACACCGGTCTTAGCAAATGAAGTTGAAGTTCTGCACTGGTGGACCTCAGGCGGCGAGGCCGCAGCGGTAGGTGTATTAAAAGATGACTTGGCTAGTAAAGGCGTTGGTTGGAAGGATATGCCTATCGCGGGCGGCGGCGGTGATGCTGCAATGACAACTCTGACAGCTCGTGTTACGGCAGGCAATGCTCCAACAGCTGTTCAGATGCTCGGTTTTGATATTCAGGATTGGGCTGCACAAGGCGCTTTAGCTAATCTAAATGATGTAGCAGCTGCAGAGGGCTGGGATGCTGTAGTTCCTGCTGCGTTGCAAGCCTTCTCTAAGTACGAAGGTAATTGGGTTGCTGCCCCTGTCAATGTGCATTCTACCAACTGGGTTTGGATTAACAAATCCGCTCTAGATGCCGCCGGCGGAATTGCTCCTACCACTTGGGAAGAGTTGATATCCGTACTTGACGCAATGAAAGCGAATGGAATCACACCACTTGCTCATGGCGGCCAGGCTTGGCAAGATGCTACCGTCTTTGATGGGGTTGCGCTTAGTTTAGGAAACGGCTTCTATAAGTCAGCGTTGATTGATTTAAATGAAGATGCTCTTGGTGGCCCATTGATGGTTGAAGCTTTCAATAGGATGGCTAAGCTTCGCTCTTATGTTGACGACAACTTCTCTGGCAGAGACTGGAACTTGGCATCTGCCATGGTGATTAATGGAGAAGCTGGAATGCAAATGATGGGCGACTGGGCTAAAGGTGAATTCTTGAAAGCAGGTCAGAAGCCTGGTTCGGATTTCATTTGTATCCGTTTCCCAGGAACACAAGGTTCGGTAACGTTTAATTCGGATCAGTTTGCTATGTTTAGTGGATCTGGCAGTTCATTTGCACAAAAGGCTATGGCATCTTCCGTAATGAACCCAGTCTTTCAATCCGCCTTCAATGTTGTTAAGGGATCAGTTCCAGCGAGGACTGATGTTCCTGATATGATGTTCGATGCATGCGGCAAAAAAGGCATGGCAGATCTAGCTTCAGCAAGTGCTGGAGGAAGTTTGTTTGGCTCAATGGCACATGGTCATACAGTTCCTGCAAGCATCAAGGGCGCCATCTATGACGTTGTTACCGCACACTTTAATGGTGAGTACTCAGCGGAAGAAGCAGCGGCAGAGCTTGTAGTTGCAATTGCAGCTGCAAAGTAAACTAGATTGCATCTAAATTAGTTTTTAGATTCTTTTGAGTTTGTTACTTCTATAGTTGGCGAATTAATAGTTCGCCAACTATTTTTTTGATTAGAATTAAAGTAAATGAAAAACCACCTTCAGCATTGGTTACCTAAAATTGTATTAGCACCAAGTTTTGTTCTAATTCTAATTTTTGTGTATGGTTTCATTATTTACACAGGGTATTTGTCCATGACCGACTCCCGTATGCTTCCTTCATACGAGTGGCTGGGTTGGGATAATTATTTCAAACTTTTCAGATTAAGACACTGGAAAATTTCTGTAAACAACTTATTTATTTTTGGTGTTCTATATATTGGTTTTAGCACTTTAATTGGCTTATTTTTAGCTATATTACTTGATCAAAAAATCAGGGCAGAGGGGCTTATTCGTCCAATCTACCTTTATCCCATGGCACTCTCGTTTATTGTTACTGGCACTGCGTGGAAATGGTTTTTAGACCCAGGGATTGGGGTTGAGAACATAGTACAGTTGTGGGGTTGGGAGAGTTTCCAATTTGATTGGATAAAAGACCGAAATAAGGCGATTTATACAGTGGTAATTGCTGCAGTTTGGCAAAGCTCGGGCTTTGTAATGGCGATGTTTTTGGCTGGATTGCGCGGAATTGATGGTGAAATAATGAGAGCAGCCAAAATTGATGGGGCATCGGGTTTCCGTATTTATAAGCGAATAATCATTCCAATGTTACGTCCTGCATTTCTATCAGCATTTGTAATATTAGCGCATTTGGCAATAAAATCCTATGACTTGGTTATTGCCTTAACCGGCGGCGGCCCTGGAAGGGCCACTGAGTTACCCGCAACATTTATGTATTCATATACTTTTACTCGAAACCAAATGGGGATTGGTGCGACCTCTGCAATTATCATGCTTATCATGGTTTTTTCGATCGTTGTTCCATATCTGTACAGTGAACTAAGGAGCGAAGAAAGAAAATGAAGCAAAACAGCGTAAAAAAAGGCAATGATAGACAATCACGAGTATCGCGGGTCTTGATTTATTTAATATTAATTATTTTTGTCGTTTTCTATTTTTTGCCTCTATATGTGATGATGGTCAACTCTCTGAAGCCTCTGGAGGAGATACGCTCAGGAGGCATGCTAAATATTCCATTGGTTTGGACACTAGACCCATGGAGATCTGCTTGGGCAAGTGCCCAAATTGGGGTAGATCCAAGTGGTTTGAAACCCTATTTTATAAACTCAATAATAATGACCGTACCTGCGGTTATCATTGCTACAATCTTAGGCTCTTTAAATGGGTATGTATTAACTAAGTGGCAGTTCAAGGGACACGGACTGGTGTTTGGTTTACTTTTACTATCTTGTTTTATCCCCTTCCAGATCGTCTTAATACCAATGGCAAAGCTACTTGGAATATTTGGGATGGCAGGTACAACACAAGGCTTAATATTAGTACATGTGGTTTACGGCATAGGTTTCTCAACACTATTTTTTCGAAATTATTATGCAGCTTTTCCCACAGAAATAGTAAAGGCTGCGCAAATTGATGGAGCGGGTTTTTTTCGGATTTTTTCGCGTGTATTACTTCCAAGCTCTGGACCCATAATTGTGGTAACCATTATTTGGTTATTTACTAATATATGGAATGATTTTCTGTTTGGCGCCTCCTTTGCTGATTTTGACTCCATACCAATGACTGTAGCATTAAACAACCTTGTAAGTTCTTCTACAGGGGTTAAGGAATACAATGTTCATTTTGCAGGTGCAATTTTGGCTGCGCTCCCAACACTTATCGTTTATATCGTCTCTGGCCGTTATTTTGTTAGAGGCCTAATGGCAGGGGCTGTTAAAGGGTAGTAATAAAACATCATTGGAATTATTAGGTAGATATCATGGCTTCAGTTACAATTCAGAATCTTCAAAAAAGTTTTAGCTCTGTTGAGGTATTAAAGGGGATCGATCTTCATATAGAAGACGGTGGCTTTTTAGTTTTAGTGGGACCTTCCGGCTGTGGAAAATCTACATTATTAAACACCATTGCAGGCCTAGAAGAATTTTCGGGTGGTGATATAAGAATCGGTAATCATTCTGTTGCTGGCTTACATCCTTCAAAACGCAACATTGCAATGGTTTTTCAGTCTTATGCGCTATACCCAAATATGACCGTATTTGAGAATATCAGCTTCGGTATGGAGATGCAAGGGGTTGAAAAAAAATCCCGTACTGAGCTAGTTAATAAAGTGGCAAAAACGTTACAAATTAGTGAGCTTTTAAATCGCAAACCGGGTCAACTATCTGGTGGGCAAAGGCAGCGGGTTGCTATGGGTCGCGCAATAGTGCGCGAACCAGAAGTGTTCTTGTTTGATGAGCCTTTGTCAAACCTTGATGCAAAACTTCGTATTGATATGAGAACCGAAATAAAACGACTTCATCGAAGACTTGGTTCAACAATTATTTACGTAACACATGATCAAGTTGAAGCAATGACTTTGGCGACCAAAATAGCCGTTCTCAAGGATGGTTATATACAACAATATGGCTCCCCATATGAAGTTTACAATAATCCGAAGAATGTGTTTGTAGCGAATTTTATGGGCGCTCCTGCCATGAACTTAATGGATGGGGTGATAAAGAAAATTGAGGGTGAAATAGAATTTCAAGTGAAGAACAGCCAAGGTGATGTATTGTCATTGCCTGTAAGAAAAATAAAAGGCCTCAGCGGATATATTGATGACAAAGTCATTTGTGGTTTACGCCCAGAAGCTATTACTGATATTAATGTCTTTAATAGTGAAGCCAATGATGAAATTGTTAAAAGAGTAGTACAGGTTGATATTGTTGAACCAGCTGGCTCTGATACATTTGTAATCTTACAATTAGGAAAAAAAGAAGTTGTTGCTCGGCTGAAAGGCGACTCAAGAGTTTCTGCAGGTGAAAAAGTTGAGCTAACTTTTAATTTATCTCAGGTGGTTTTCTTTGATCGCAAAACTGAGGAGCGTATTAGGTGAATCGAAGTGAGCGGTAACCTTTCAAGGCTGGGTCTATCTATTCCTTCGATTGGTCTTGGCACCTGGAGATTAAGAGGGAAAGAGTGTAAAAGAGTGGTTAGAAAATCATTAGAGCTTGGATACCGTCATATTGACGCCGCTTCTATGTACGAAAATGAAGCCGAAGTAGGTGCTGGCATAGTGGATTCCGGCATCGACAGAAGCGAAGTTTTTTTATCCACGAAAATTAATACCATCGGTTGGACGCAAAGTCAGGATCGAATCTCTGTTATAAAAAATGAAAATATCGTAGACGTTTTTCATAAAAGCCTTTCAAACCTTAAAACTGAATATGTAGATTTATTATTAATTCATTGGCCAGCCTTTAGCACCAATCTAGGTGATATGCTCGAGATAATGTTTCATATTAAGGACAGTCAAAAAGCAAAAGCTATTGGAGTTGCAAATTTCAACTCCAATCTCTTGAATGAGTGTGCCCGTCTTGGTTTTGAAGATATTTATTGCAATCAAGTAGAATACCACCCCTTTCTTTGTCAAGACATTCTACTGAAAACGATGAAAAAAATGAACATCATACCTGTGGCTTATTGCCCTTTGTGCCGTGGTGATGTAGCTAAAGAAAATGTCATCTTAAAGTTAAGTGAGAAGTACAACAAAACCCCCTCACAAATAAGTTTGAGGTGGATTATTCAGCAACAAGCTGCTGCAATTCCAAAAACTACAAGCACCGAAAGACTAAAAGAAAATATTAATGTGTACGACTTTGAAATTGATGAAAAAGATATGGTTCATATAAGTAACCTTGCAAGGAATCAAAGGTTGGTGCCTAATATTGAGTTAAATACCTTCTTGCATCCTTGGGATTAAGTTCTTTTTTTAGGGAGTATGAAATGATTAGCGTTTGCATTCCAACATTTGCTCATTGCATGAGGCTAACTTTAAGAAATAAACTTAAGATTAGTAAATGATGTTTATTCCGATAATATATCGTAGCATTTGAAATGCTTATAAGTAAACAATTTTTTAATTATATTCTGGAAATCTAATGGTATTGGTAATTGGCGAAGCACTAATGGATTTGATGACCGCCTCAAATGACTCAAGAAATATCGAGTCCCGACCTGGTGGCGCAGGATTTAATGTGGCTTGCGCTTTGGGAAATTTGGAAGTAGTAATTTCATATGCTTACCCCATTTCAAACGACGCAATGGGTGACATTCTGTTTGATCAATTAACTCAGTGTGGTGTGAAATATGCCCTAGGCGTCAGAAACGAATTGTCTACACCTCTTGCGATTGTTTCGATGGATCAAAATGGACAGCCTGACTATCGTTTTTATCGGCAAGGAACTGTTGATGGTTCTTTGTCAGAATATAATTTCCATAAGCTGTTAAATTCGCAGATACATATAGTTCATTTCACTGGGTTTACCCTTAATGAGGCGAATGATTTTGAAGTTTGGCTTGAATTGGCAAAAAAAGCAAAAAGCTTAGGTTGTTTAATCTCTTTAGATCCTAATGTTCGTCCTTTTTTGATAAGTAATCGATCCCAATACAATAAACAAATGTGGAGATTAATTGAGCTGGCTGATATTGTCAAGGTTAGTGTAGAAGATCTTGCTTTTCTTTCGCCAGAATTGAGTTCTGAGAAGGGGCTAGAGAAGATATCCAACAACGCAACACTAGCTGTACTTACATTGGGCACAAAAGGCTGTGATGTCAAATTCAGACATGAGCTGATTCATTTTGATACTATTCTAGACAAGAACTTCGTTGACTCTGTAGGGGCAGGAGATTGTTTTAGCGCTGGCTATATTAAAAAAATGACAGAATTAGGAATTAATACTACTAAATCTCTACAAAAAATCAACGAGGAACAATTAACTCAAATTTTTAACTTTGCCTCACTTTGTGCATCGTTAAATTGTGCTAGAAAAGGCTGCCAACCACCGAGCTTAAATGAACTCATGCGTCATTAAAGTATGAATCATTACCGCAAAACAATGCAGTAAAATCACTTTTTTGGTTTAATAAGGTCGACATAAGTTGTGTAAACCCTCCTTGGAGATATATGTATAAATTCCCTAAAGATTCAAAATTAAATGACCCGAAATTTGTTTTTGGGGTAGCCACCGCATCGTATCAAATTGAAGGCGCAAC
>Ga0066369_10001049_pt1 | contig 11461 bp, 9 predicted proteins | sample Knorr_S7_td_Bott_FD_70972 | JGI IMG/M metagenome (GOLD analysis project Ga0066369, IMG submission 70972) | Marine microbial communities from Southern Atlantic Ocean transect - Knorr_S7_td_Bottom_ad_4513_LV_A | ecosystem: Environmental > Aquatic > Marine > Oceanic | place: Southern Atlantic ocean... | reverse complement strand
TGACAATGCCCCTGATTTACTGCAGAATAAGAAGATAAAAAATCATAATATCTTTTCCCATTTACATCCCATACAAATACTCCCTTACCTTTTGTTAAAACAACTGGTAGTGGGTGGTAATTGTGTGCTCCATACTTATCTTCTAATTCTATGTATTCTGCAGCTGTTTTCATATGCTTTTTTTTGAATGAGCAAAGATAAAAAAGAAACCCCACAAAATGTGAGGTTTCTTTTATTGTATTATGAAAATTTAATGCTTATTTCTCATCATCATTTACTTCCTCAAACTCTACATCTGTTACATCATCTGCTGTATTTCCAGAGGCTTCTGCTTCATCTGTAGAATTAGTATCTTGTGAGGCCTTATACATCTCCTCAGAAGCAGCAGTCCAAGCTGTGTTTATTTGCTCCATTGCAACATCAATTGCATCCAAATCTTTGCTTTCGTGTGCTTTTTTAAGCTCTGCTAAGGCATCTTCAATTGGTTTCTTTTTATCCTCAGATAATTTTTCGCCAAATTCTTTCAATTGCTTTTCGGTTTGGAAAATCATACCATCAGCAGCATTAATCTTATCAGCTGTTTCTTTTACTTTTTTATCGCCTTCTGCATTTGCTTCTGCTTCTTTTTTCATTTTTTCAATTTCTGCATCTGAAAGCCCAGAAGAAGCCTCAATTTTGATGTTTTGCTCCTTTCCAGTTGCTTTATCTTTTGCAGAAACATTCAATATTCCATTTGCATCAATATCAAAAGTTACTTCAATTTGAGGAATTCCTCTTTGTGCAGGTGGAATATCAGAAAGTTGAAACCTACCGATTGATTTATTATCAGCTGACATTGGTCTTTCTCCTTGCAATACATGAATATCAACTGTGGGTTGGTTATCAGCAGCAGTTGAGAAAACTTCTGATTTTTTAGTTGGAATAGTGGTATTTGATTCAATCAATTTTGTCATCACTCCACCCATAGTTTCAATGCCTAATGAAAGTGGTGTAACATCTAATAAAAGAATATCTTTCACATCTCCTGATAATACACCGCCTTGAATAGCAGCACCAAGTGCAACCACCTCATCCGGATTTACTCCTTTTGATGGCTCTTTTTTAAAATAATCTTTCACTATTTTTTGGATAGCTGGAATTCTGGTGGAACCTCCCACTAAAATTACCTCATCAATATCAGATTGCTTCATCCCTGCATCCTTCATTGCCTTTTTGCATGGCGCTAGGGTTGCTTGAATTAATTTATCTGCTAATTTCTCAAATTGTGCTCTTGTTAAATTTCTAACAAGGTGCTTTGGACCAGATGAAGTAGCAGTTACATAAGGTAAGTTGATTTCCGTTTTTGAAGATGAAGAAAGCTCAATTTTTGCTTTCTCGGCTGCTTCTTTTAATCTCTGTAGCGCCATAGGATCTTCCCTTAAATCGATATTTTCATCCTTTTTGAATTCCTCTGCCAACCAATCAATAATCACTTGGTCGAAATCATCACCACCTAGGTGAGTATCTCCATTTGTTGATTTTACTTCAAACACTCCATCTCCTATTTCTAGAATGGAAATATCAAAAGTACCACCACCAAGGTCAAATACCGCAATGGTTCTATCTTTATCTGATTTGTCTAAGCCGTAAGCCAATGCTGCTGCTGTTGGCTCATTGATGATTCTCTTCACTGTAAGCCCTGCAATCTCTCCTGCTTCTTTGGTTGCTTTCCTTTGCGCATCATTAAAATAAGCCGGCACAGTTATAACTGCCTCTGTAACTGTTGTTCCTAAATAATCTTCAGCAGTTTTTTTCATTTTCTGCAATATCATTGCTGAAATTTCTTGTGGAGTATATTTCCTGTCGTCAATTACTACTCTAGGAGTATTGTTATCTCCTTTTACTACCTTGTAAGGCACTCTCGCAATTTCCTTTTTTAGTTTAGTAAAGCTCTCGCCCATAAATCTTTTGATAGAAGAGATGGTTTTTTCTGGGTTAGAAATTGCTTGTCGTTTGGCAGGATCGCCAATTTTTCTTTCGCCACCATCAATAAAGGCGACAACTGAGGGAGTAGTTCGGCTCCCTTCACTGTTAGGAATGATAACCGCCTCATTACCCTCCATTACAGATACGCAAGAGTTGGTTGTTCCTAAATCGATTCCAATAATTTTAGTCATTTTATTAAATTTTTATAATTAATAAATTTTTGTTTCATTTTTCACTTTTATAAAAAGGCAATAAGTGTGCCAAAAGCAGAAAAAAGAAAAAGTATGACAAATTACTGACAGATAGTCAGTTTTAAAGTTTATTCAAACCCTAAATTACTGTATTCAATAGCAAGTCCTTTTGCAGTAGCAACAGTAAATAGCATAATTTCAGCTTTATTAAATCTACAGCTAAATAATCCTATACCATTGTTGATATTCGAAAAAACTGGTCGTTCTTGCACAATGCCTTCAAATGGCTCATTTACTGCCATATAAGTATATAAATCTTCACTACCAACTGTATATTTCAGCTCCATATAAGCAAGATTTCTATAGTTTATCTCATTTTGCATGGCTGGCATATTTGCTGAAATGAAATTTACAAATGCATCACCATCAAATGTATAATGCATGTCTATACTTCCATCATAATGTATTGTGGGCTGAACCCAATCAAGATATTCTAATGTATTTGTTCCATCATTATAATACTCCCAATAATAAATTCTAGCTATGATCTGATAAATATAACCATTTTTGGAGTGGTTCCATTTAACTGTAGTTGTAACCTTCTCGTATGGTGCAGTAGCATTTGGATTTAGCACATCCGTACTATAAAACCCCATCTTCATTAAGGAATTATTATCTAGTGTAAGTCCATTTATCAGATTGGTTTTTGCCCACACCTGTTTCCCAGATTTCTTATTTACAATAGATAAGATATAATCTTTTTCATCCGCATTATTTGTAAGAAAGAAATTGCTTGGAGTAGTGTAAATAATATTTTCATCAGTAGCAAAAAGCCCATCTTCTTTTTCTAAAATGGTATCTCTAAGTATTATGGAATCTTTTAGTTTATACAACTCTCCGTAAAACTCTAAATAAGAAAAAAGTGTGTCAAAAGAATTATATACATTCTCAGCTTTATATATTTTTACTTCCAAATCTTCAGGATTATAATTAACCGAATCGGAAATAGAAGCCATTTGCATTGCATCCCCCTCTCCTAAATAGGCTTTATTTATCTTTATATATTGTTGCGTTTTGCTCTGGTCCAAAAGACCATATACTACCATTACTTCTTTCCAATCAGCATTTACTTCAAAATCGGTTTCACATGCCATAAAAAGCATGCTTATAAGTAAAAGAAAAATTGCTATTTTTTTCATGTCGGCAAAGTTATTTATTTTAGTCAAATTGTAAAGACAATATTTGTAAATTTGCCGCAACACATTAAATCTTAAAATTATTATGAAAAAAAATCTTTGCTTTTTTGTTGTAAGTATTTTACTTTCAATGAATTCAAACGCACAAGATATTACGACCGACTCAGTGGCTATTTTAGATTCCATCAGAAATGCAGGAACAAGAGTGCAAATTCGATATGTACCAAAACCAAAAGAAAAACCAAAACCAAAGGAATTTTATAGTGTGCAATTAGCAGCATTTATTGCAGAAATTCCAACTTCTCAATTTGGAAAAGCAGAAAATGTATATCATATTGTAAATGAAGAGGAAATTTATGTTTACCTATCAGGAGAATTTGAAACCCTAAATGATGCCGTAATAGAAAAATACAAACTTGCCAAAAAGGGACAAAGTAGTATTTATGTAGTAAAAGTAATAGATAATAGAAAAATAGTATTAGTAGAATAATGTCAGTAGCAAAAAAAGATTACAAAAAAGTAACCACCAACACTTTAGCTGAAATGAAGCAAAATGGAGAGAAAATCTCCATGCTTACGGCTTACGATTATACCCTTGCCAAAATTATTGATGGTGCAGGAATTGATGTTATCTTGGTTGGCGATTCAGCATCCAATGTAATGGCAGGACACGAAACTACATTACCTATCACCCTTGATCAGATGATTTATCATGCATCCTCAGTGGTAAGAGGAATTAACAGAGCTTTGGTAGTTGTGGATATGCCTTTTGGTTCTTACCAAGGTAATTCCTTAGAAGCCCTTTCATCAGCCATAAAAATAATGAAGGAAAGTGGCGGGCATTCTGTAAAACTAGAAGGAGGAAGTGAGATAATTGAATCCATTGAAAGAATACTGACTGCAGGAATTCCTGTAATGGGGCACTTAGGCCTAACCCCACAATCCATTTACAAATTCGGAACTTATACCGTAAGAGCAAAGGAAGAAGTAGAAGCAGAAAAATTATTAGCTGATGCCATATTATTGGAAGAAGCAGGTTGTTTTGCTATAGTACTAGAAAAAGTACCTGCTCAATTGGCTCAGAAAGTAGCAGAAAGCATCAACATTCCTGTTATTGGAATTGGAGCTGGAGCTGGAGTTGACGGACAAGTACTTGTATTGCACGATATGTTAGGAATGACACACGAGTTTAACCCTAGGTTTTTAAGAAGATACCTCAACCTTGCTGATGATATTACAGGAGCCGTTCAAAATTATGTAACGGATGTAAAATCCAAAGATTTCCCCAACGAAAAGGAACAATATTAAATGTTGACAATTCTTTATGAGGACAACCACCTCATTGCTATCAATAAAAAATCAGGCGATATAGTACAAGGCGATAAAACAGGAGATGCTCCCCTCTCAGATTTTGTAAAGGCTTATATCAAAAAGAAATACCAAAAGCCGGGAGAAGTATTTTTAGGCACTATCCATAGGTTGGACCGCCCTACTTCAGGAATTGTATTATATGCCCGAACAAGCAAAGCTCTCAGTAGAATGAATGAGCAATTCCGAGAAAAGCAAGTACAAAAAACCTATTGGGCAGTAGTGGATAATGCGCCAGCCAATAGTTCAGGAACGCTTGACAATTATTTACAGAAAAACCAAAAGCAAAATAAATCCTTTGTAACAAAAGGAGACAATGGAAGACATGCGGTATTGGATTATAAACTACTTAAAAAATTAGATAATTTTTACTTTTTGGAAATAAAGCCAAAAACAGGCAGACATCATCAAATAAGAGTGCAATTGGCCCATATTGGCTGCATAATAAAAGGCGATTTAAAGTATGGCGCCAAAAGAAGCAATAAGGATGCTAGTATTCATTTACTCGCTCAAAAATTAACATTTACACACCCAGTAAAAAAAGAAGAAATTACTATTGTAGCCCCTGCCCCTAAGGATAGCGTTTGGGAGGCTTGTAACTAAACCGGATCTACATCCAAAATAATACGCACCGAGCGAAAATCCTTCTGCTCTTGCAAATTTTCAATTATAGTAGCTATAATAGTTTTGGCTTTTTTCACAGATGCCTTTTGCTCTATTTTTAGTAAAATATCTTTATGATAATAATTCCTAATTCTAGAAATAGCAGGGTATTCTGGACCTAAAACTCTACTACCAAAACTTTTACGCAATTGGGCAGCCAACTGATTAGATGCAATATCCAATCGGTTTTTATCTTTATGTTTTAAGGTAATGGCTATCAATCTGCTAAAAGGTGGGTAGTTAAATATTTTTCGTTCAGCAATTTGCTCAGTATAGAATTGCTTGAAATCGTGCGACCTTAAAAGTTGAATTACGCCATGGGTTTCATCATAGGTTTGCAGTAAAACTTTTCCTTGTTTTCCTTTCCGCCCTGCTCTGCCCGCCACTTGCATCATCAATTGGAACGCCCTTTCGTAAGCCCTAAAATCAGGATAATGCAACATATTATCTGCATTGAGAATGCCGACCACCGTCACATTGTCAAAATCCAAACCTTTAGTTACCATTTGTGTGCCCACCAAAATATCAATTCTACCTTGTTCAAAATCTCGAATAATTTCCTGATGGGCATATTTTTTTCTGGTGGTATCATAGTCCATCCTGCTGATAGTTGCATCAGGCAATAAAGCGTTTAAACTCTCCTGAATTTGCTCGGTTCCAAATCCTTTACTGCAAAAATCGGTGGCACTACAAGAGGTGCAAACTTTTGGTATATTTTCTGCATATCCACAATAATGGCACTTTATTTGATTTTGCCATTTATGGTAGGTTAAACTCACATCACAATGCTTGCAGTTTGGCGTAAATGCACAAACCGAGCAACTCAAAACGGGCGAATACCCTCTCCTATTCTGGAAAAGAATTACTTGTTTTCCATTAGCAATAGTATCCTTTATTTCATTTAGTAATTCTGGCGAAAATTGAGCTTGCATTTGTTTTTTTAGATGTGCTTTCCGAATATCAATACATTCTATTTTAGGGAGTTCTATCCCTTTATAGCGGCTGTTTAATTCTACCAAATGATACTTTCCTTCTTTGGCGTTATAACAAGATTCCAAAGCGGGAGTTGCTGAGCCCAAAAGCAAATACGAATCATGAATATTTGCCAAATAGATTGCTGCATCTCTGGCATGATATCTTGGTGCTGGTTGGTGCTGTTTGTAGGAAGGATCGTGTTCCTCATCCACGACAATAAGTCCTAAATTATCAAAAGGTAAAAAAAGTGCTGAACGAGCCCCCAACATAATTGGATATTGCGCCTTTTTTTTATCTTTTTCTTGCACTGCTTTCCAAACCTCTACTCTTTCGGAATTATTTAGGTGAGAGTGCGTCACGCCCACTTTATTGCCAAAATGTTTTCTGAGACGATTAATGATTTGTGTGGTAAGTGCAATTTCAGGCAGAAGATAAAGCACTTGCCTTCCTTTTACCAATTGCTCCTCTATTAATTTGATGTAAACCTCCGTTTTCCCTGATGATGTTACTCCATGAAAAAGGCAAACTTTTTTATCTTTAAAACCTTCTTTTATTTGGCTGTATGCTTTTTGTTGGGGGATTGTCAAATCTTTTGATGGTTCTGTTTTTTTATAGTCGTTTAAAAGGCGGCTAATGCTTTGTATTTCTATTTTTAACACTCCTTTTTTCACCAAAGCATCCAATACGCCTCTGCTTACTTTTGCTTTTTTAAGTAAATCTGGCACCTTCCATTTTTTCTTTGGAAATCTGATTTTTAAATCGGTGAAATGTGTGAGTAATTGCTTTTGTTTTTCTGTCAATTTTATCTCCAAATTACTTTCGTCCAACTCTACAATTCGAATACTTTTTTCTTTATACTCCTCATGCAATTCTTCTTTTATGAGCACAATTTCTTTACGAATCATTTCATTGATAATGGCAAAAACACTTTTATTATTTGTTAGTAAAATAATATCTTGAATTAACAATTCATCTTGGTGTAAAAGTGCATTTACAATGGCGGATTCGTTTTCTAATAAACCTTCCAAATCCCCATCAAAATCTGGGTGAATAATCACCTTGGATTCACTTGCTAATTTGAAAGAAGAAGGCAAAGCGGCATTCATCACATCCCCCAAATTACACATGTAGTATTTAGCTATCCACTCCCAAAACTGCAACTGCTTCTCGTTTACTATTGGCGCTTCATCCAAAATAGCCAAAAGCTCTTTCGCATCATATTCTTTTGGCTTTTCATTATGAATTTTGAGTACTATTGCTGTGTATAATTTTCTACTTCCAAACTGAACCACCACCCTTTGTCCAATTGTCAAATCAGCATCAGAAGGCACAACATAAGTAAAACTTCCTTTTACAGGAAGTGGTAAAATTACATCTGCAAAAATTTGATCCATTCTTACGATTAGATTTTAGTAATTAATATTGAGACATTAGATAAATAAATTTCAAAAGTAAGTCTAAAATCTAACATCTATTATCTCATTTCTATATTATTCATGATGATAAGGTTCATTTCTTAAACTGGTATAAGCTCGGTAGAGTTGCTCCGCAAAAAACAGGCGAACCATTTGGTGTGAGAAAGTCATTTTGGAAAGAGAAAGTTGTTCATTAGCTCTTTTAAAAATTTCATCCGAAACACCATAAGCCCCTCCCACCATAAAAACCAATCTTTTTTTGCCACTTAGCATCCAGTTTTGCAGTTTTTTAGCAAAACCTAAGGAAGTGAAGATTTTTCCTTTATCGTCCAAAAGAAGAAAATAATAAGCATTTTGCAATTGCTTTAAAATAAGTTCTACCTCTTTTTTTAGCAATTCTGACTTTGAGAAATTCTTGGCATTTTTTATGTTTGGGATTTCCACTATTTCAAATGGAGTATAGTGTTTCAATCTCTTTTGAAACTGAAAAATCCCCTCCACCAAATACTTTTCGCTTGTCTTTCAATAGTAAGCAATACAATCTTCATTTTTTGTATTTTTGGCGAAATTAACGATTTGTATTTTGACTAAACAGGAGGATTTGAAAAAGTTCATAACTAATGCCTTAAAAGAGGATGTGGGAGATGGCGATCATAGTTCTCTTTCTTGTATTTCTTCTAATGCAAAAAATAAAGCACATCTACTTATAAAAGATAATGGTGTTATTGCGGGAATAGAACTAGCTAAAATGATATTTAAAGAAGTGGATGCTACTTTAAAAGTGGAGCAACTGCTAAATGATGGCGATAAAGTAAAATTTGGCGATATTGCTTTTAGTGTTAGCGGTGATTCTATTTCGATTCTGACTGGGGAACGATTGGTACTCAATTGCATGCAACTAATGAGTGCAATTGCTACAAAAACTGCTTTTCTTAACTCTTTAATCTCTGATACAAATTGTAAATTATTAGACACAAGAAAAACCATTCCCCTAAATCGGATAATTCAAAAATGGGCAGTAAAAATTGGAGGGGGAGAAAATCATAGATTCGGTCTTTATGATATGATAATGATAAAAGACAATCATATCGATTTTGCTGGGGGGATTACAAATGCTATTGAAAAATGTAAGAGCTACTTAAAAGAAAAAAATAAAAATTTAGATATTATTGTAGAAGCAAGAAACTTAGAGGAAGTACAGAAAATACTAGATGCAAGAGGAGTAAAACGAATTCTGCTTGATAATTTTGATTTTGAAACCACCAAAAAGGCGGTTGCAATAATTGGTAAAAGTTGCGAAACAGAATCATCAGGAGGAATAACAACACAAACCATTGTAGAATATGCAAAATGTAGAGTAGATTATATTTCGGTGGGCGCACTCACCCATACAATTGAAAATTTTGATTTAAGTTTGAAGGCGATATGAAAGAAAATTTTATCATCCAATTAACAAGACGAATAAAACCGATTGGTTTTACTGGATTGAGCTTATATGATGTAGCTATTTTCTTCTGGAAAGGATTGATGGAAGGAGCTATTACTACAAGAGCGTCCTCTTTGGCTTTTAATTTTTTCTTGGCATTTTTCCCTTCTATTATTGTGTTTTTTACCCTCATCCCTTACATTCCTATTGATGGTTTGCAAGAAACATTGATGGAATTATTGGCAGTTGTTTTACCTCCATCTACCAATGAAATTACTTTCCAAACCTTGGAAGACATTATTAGTAATCCAAGAGGAGGACTACTTTCTGTTGGTTTTATTTTAGCTCTCTATTTTTCTACAAATGGAATAAATTCCCTCATTGAAGCTTTTAATTCTTCTTATCATATTAGAGAGATTCGCCCACTTATTCAGCAAAGAATTTTATCCTTAGGATTAACACTTCTTCTATCTATCATGCTGATAATTGCCATAGGACTAATTATTTTTGGTACAGTTGTTGTAAATTATTTGGTTAGTTCTGAAATAATATCAACTGGTGCAGCTGATTTAATTATCTATGGTAAATGGTTTGTTATGCTTGCCATGCTCTTTTTCGGAATATCCATTTTATTTCATTTGGGTCCAGCCCTGAAAAGCAAATGGAAACTCTTTACGCCTGGAAGTATTTTTGCAACTATTTTTATCATTATTACTTCCATTGGATTTAATTATTACATCAATCATTTCTCGCAATACAACAAGATTTACGGCTCTATCGGCACTTTAATGATAATTCTACTTTGGATGTATTTCAATTCTATTATTCTACTTACTGGATTTGAGCTAAATGCCAGTATTTCAAATGCCAAGCAAAAAAGGGTAAATTCCGAATAAGAATTGTAAATTCGCACCTCAAAATATTTTATTTATGAAAAACGCTTTAACTACATTATTACTGCTTTGTGCTGTACTTTCTCATGCTCAGGAACAATACAATCCATTAGCCAAACCAAATACTTACAGAAATGTCGATAACCCCAATTATTGGAAAAATAAAATGCCAAATGCTGCTTATTGGCAACAAGATGTTCATTACAGAATAAAGGCAAATATTGATGAAGAAACCGATATTATTTCGGGGGATGAAACCCTAACTTATTGGAATAATTCAGCTGATGATATGGACTTTGTTTATTTCCATTTGTATCAGAATGCTTTTCAGCCAGATTCTTATTTGGATGAGCTGCAAAAAGAAAATGGTAATGCTCCAAAATATGGTAAATACGAAACAGAAAAATTAGGAACAGTTATTGAAGAAATTTATGTAAACGGACAAAAAGCAAGAACGGTTTTAGATAATACAATTCTGAAAGTGTATTTGCCAAATACCCTAAATGCTAAGGGAACCGTTACTTTCAAAATAAAATTTAAAACTTATTTTGATTCAGGAGGCGTAAGAAGAAGAATGAAAACTTTTGATGCCTTTGGCAACAAGCATTATGATGGTGTGCATTGGTATCCAAGAATATCCGTTTATGATGCAAAATTTGGCTGGACTACCGACCAGCATTTGGGCAGAGAATTTTATGGAGATTTTGGCTGTTATGATGTGGAACTTACTTTCGCTTCTAATTATGTAGTTGGCGCAACCGGATTTTTACAAAACAGGGAGGAAGTTTTACCAAAAGATTTAAGAGAAAAGTTGGACATCAAAAAATTTAAAGATAAGCCATGGAATTCTCCTCCATCCGTTATTACAGAATATAAAAAAGGAGAAAAAAAGACATGGAAATTCCATGCTGAGAATGTACATGATTTTGCTTTTACTGCCGACCCAACTTATAGAATTGGAGAAGCATGGTGGAAGGATAAAGTTTGTTATGCACTAGCGCAAGAATCTCATGCAAGCCGGTGGCAAAATGCAGCCGAATATGCAGCAAAAGTTATTCAGGTTTTTTCGGAAGATTTTGGAATGTACACTTACCATAAAATGATTGTAGCAGATGCGAGAGATGGAATGGAATACCCAATGTTAACTTTGGATGGTGGCTCTGACCCAGGTTACAGAGGTCTTTTGGTGCATGAAATTGGACACAATTGGTTTTTCGGACAAGTGGGAAATAACGAAACTTATCGTGCCCTTTTGGATGAAGGTTTCACTCAATTCCTTACTGCTTGGGGATTGATAAAAATTGATGGAGAATATTTGGTAAAAAATAAAAGTAAAAACAACTTTATAGCAAAACATACAAAGCCAACA
>Ga0066369_10001027_pt1 | contig 11569 bp, 9 predicted proteins | sample Knorr_S7_td_Bott_FD_70972 | JGI IMG/M metagenome (GOLD analysis project Ga0066369, IMG submission 70972) | Marine microbial communities from Southern Atlantic Ocean transect - Knorr_S7_td_Bottom_ad_4513_LV_A | ecosystem: Environmental > Aquatic > Marine > Oceanic | place: Southern Atlantic ocean... | reverse complement strand
CCTTTTACCGAACGTGCTGAAGCTGCTAATTTATTTCCGCTTTTAGTAAACACAAGCGTTGGCCTGTAATAGGTTTCTATGAGTCGAGAAGCCACAATACCAATAACACCTTTATGCCAAGTTTCATCGTAAACAACAGTAGTAAACCGTTTCTGTTCTTTTTGTTCTTCAATTTGATTAAGAGCTTCTTGAGTAATTCGTTTGTCTGCTTCACGTCTGTCTGTATTAAATTGGTTGATATCAATAGCGTATTGTACTGCGAGATTATAATCGGTTTCGGTTAATAGGGTTACTGCATGATTACCATGTTTCATCCGCCCTGCAGCATTAATGCGAGGCGCTATTATAAAAACAACATCTGTAATAGTGAGCTTATCCTTTTTTATGTGTTGAATAATAGCTTTAAAACCCATTCTTGGGTTTTCGTTTATTACTTGTAAGCCAAAATAAGCCAAAACTCTATTTTCTCCAGTTATAGGAACAATATCTGCTCCAATTGCCGTAGCAACTAAATCCAGATATTCAACTAAATCTTCAATTGTTTTGCCTTCTTTTGAAGCTAATGCCTGAACGAGTTTAAACCCAACACCACAACCACATAATTCTTTATAAGGATAATTACAATCGGCTCGTTTTGGGTCTAAAACTGCAATAGCATCCGGAATTTCATTTCCAGGTCTGTGATGGTCGCAAATAATAAAATCAATGCCTTTTTCTTTGGCATAGGCTACCTTATAGATGGCTTTTATACCACAATCTAATGCAATAATTAATGAGAAATCGTTATCGTATGCAAAATCTATACCTTTATACGAAATGCCATAACCTTCATCATAACGATCAGGAATATAGGTCGCAACATTTTCTGTTTTAGTTTTTAAATAAGAAGACAGTAGTGACACAGCCGTTGTGCCATCAACATCATAATCTCCATAGACCAAAATGTTTTCGTTGTTCGCTATTGATTTCTCAATTCTTTCAACGGCTTTATCCATGTCTTTCATCAAGAATGGATCGTGTAAATCACTTAAACTTGGGCGAAAAAAGGTTTTAGCTTCTTCATAAGTTTCAATACCACGTTGTATTAACAGCGTTGCAGTAACAGCATCTATTTGAAGTGCTTTTTGTATGTCTTCTACTTTTCTAACTTCAGGTTTTGGTTTTAATGTCCAACGCATACGCCACTTTTAATTTCCCTAAAGGGAAAATTTGCTCTATTTATTATGAATGTGAATATTCGTTTTTATTTCAGCAAAGCGACGAAACATTTCCATAACACCACAATATTTTTCTACAGACAAGTCAACTGCTTTTTTTATTTTTATTTCGTTTAACTCTTTACCATAAAAATGATAATCAACGGTTACTCTATGATAATATTTTGGATGTTCATCAGTAAGTTCTCCTTTTATCACCATTTTAAAATCATCAATCACAACTCTCATTTTGTCAAGTAGTGGTACAATATCTATTCCTGAACAACCAGCAATAGCTGAAAGCATCATTGCTTTTGGTGATAAGCCAAAACGTGTGTCACTTCCCTCTACATTAGTGTCCATAACAACGGTTTTTCCACTCGGATTGTCAGACTCGAATTGCATTCCGCCTTTCCAATGTGTTGTAACTATATTCGACATATTTAAAGAATTTTTTGTTTCTTGTTCATTCAAAAATACCAATAATAAACTTATAAAATATAATAAAATGCCTTTAGTAACACCTTTATCAGCAGACTATAATAAAGAGACTCAAGAACTCGCAGAATTCTTTAATGAAACACTTGGCTTCTGTCCAAATTCGGTACTTACCATGCAGCGCCGTCCTGCAATTAGTAAAGCGTTTATCAACTTAAATAAAGCTGTTATGGTAAATGAGGGTCGTGTAACTTCAGCCTTAAAACGTATGATTGCCTGGGTAAGCAGTAATTCTTCTGGTTGCAGATATTGTCAAGCACATGCAATTAGAGCTGCCGAACGTTATGGAGCAGAACAAGAACAATTAGACAATATTTGGGAATACAGAACACATCCTGCTTTTTCGGAAGCCGAGCGTGCAGCACTTAATTTTTCTTTAGCTGCTTCAGAAATACCAAATTCAGTCGATGAAAAGATTAAAGAAGAATTATACAAGTATTGGAACGAAGGCGAAATTGTAGAAATGCTCGGTGTAATTTCTCTGTTTGGTTATCTTAACCGTTGGAATGATTCAATGGGAACTTCAATAGAAGAAGGCGCTGTTGAAAGTGGCGAGAAATACTTAGGAAAACATGGTTGGGAAAAAGGAAAACATGGTTAGATTTTTGATTTTTTTGCTATGAATAAACGAATAATAACTTTGGATAATATAGTTAAAAAGAAACACCTATAAATAAAGTGCTTGTGATAGATGTCTAAAAACATACAACTCGAATTGGCTTGGGATTTTGTTAATAAAACGGACAGGTCTATTTTTTTAACAGGAAAAGCAGGTACAGGAAAAACGACTTTTTTACATATTATAAAAGCCGAATCTTTAAAACGATTAGTTGTTGTAGCTCCAACTGGTGTTGCTGCAATTAATGCCAAAGGCGTAACCATCCATTCCTTTTTTCAGCTGCCTTTTGGTCCAATTCTACCCGAAGAATCACTGTTGAAAGCTGCAACTAAAGAGACTAATTTTCAACGAAAATTTAGCAAAAATAAAATAGATGTCATTCGCTCTTTAGACCTATTAATTATTGACGAAATTAGTATGGTTCGTGCCGATTTGCTAGATGGTATCGATCAGGTTTTACGGCGTTATAAAGACAGAAATAAAGTTTTTGGAGGCGTACAAGTGCTAATGATTGGCGACTTGCAACAACTGGCGCCAGTAGTAAAAGATAACGAATGGCAGTTGTTAAATCCCTACTACACAACACCGTATTTTTTTAGTAGTAAGGCTTTTAAGCAATGCAATGTCATAAATATTGAATTGAAGCATATTTACAGGCAAGATAATCTGAAATTTATCAAAATACTTAACGAGATTAGAAATAATAAACTCTCTCAAAAATCGGCTGACGATTTAAACGCACGATACCTTCCAGATTTTAAGCCTGATAAAGACGACGGATTTATAACTTTAACAACTCATAACAACAGAGCTAATGATATGAATCTTGAGGAGTTAAAAAAAATAAAAAGTAAATCTGTAATCTTTAAAGCTGAAGTAGAAGGCAAATTTCCTGAATACTCTTTTCCTACTCACGAAAAATTAGAACTAAAAGTAGGTGCTCAAGTGATGTTTATTAAGAATGACAGCTCGCACGAAAAAAGATATTTTAATGGTAAAATTGGTAAAATTGTGTCCTTGTCTAAAGATGAGGCTTTCGTGTCTTGTCCAGAAGATGATGAAGATATTGTAACTACTGCTGAAACTTGGGAGAATGTAAACTATTCCATTAATCAAGACACCAAAGAGATTTCAGAACATATTACAGGTTCTTTTTCACAAATTCCACTCCGATTGGCTTGGGCAATTACCATCCATAAAAGTCAAGGCTTAACTTTTGAAAAAGCAATTATTGATACCAAAGCATCTTTTGCTCACGGACAAACTTACGTTGCTTTAAGTCGATGCAGAACTCTTGAAGGAATTGTGCTAAAAAGCCCGATTAGCGCAACAAGTATTATTAGCGATACCAGAGTGATTTCTTTCAATAAAAATGTAGAAGAAAATCAGCCTAATGTAGATACATTAAATGAATCACAGAAAAATTTTCAGCTTAACCTTATTAAAGAGTTGTTCGATTTTTATGTCTTTTTATATCCTGTAAAACGCCTGATAGACATTTATTACAACAATAAAACCAGTTTGCAAGGACATATCATTGAGCCATTAACAAGCATTAAAGATGAAGGGATTACTAAATTACTACAGATTAGTAATAGTTTTGGAATTCAATTAAAAAATTTATATGCAGATGTTTTAGTGCCCGAAAAAGATAGTGTTATTCAAGAGCGAATTAAAAAAGCATTGGTATATTTTATAAAACATACAGAAGAAAAAATTAAAACCCCTTTAGATAAACTTACATATTCGACCGAAAATAAAGCTGTTGAAAAAGATTTCAAAAAACAGTTACAACTACTTGACGAACACTTAACAAATAAGTTGTTTTGCCTTTACGGACTAAAAGAAGCCTTTTCAACTACCAAATATTTAGAATTACGAGCAAAAGCAATCTTGCAAAAAAGCAAAGCTGTTCCTGTTAAAAAAGAATATACTGCCACAACAAAACATCCTGTTTTATTTGCTGCATTGCGAGGCTTACGTGGTGCTTTTGCTGAAGAATTAGATGTAGAACATTATCAGGTTTTTACTCAAAAATCATTGTACGAAATGTGTGAATTATTGCCAACAACAACCAAACAACTTCAAGCAATAAACGGAATGGGTAAAGTAAGAATACAAAAATATGGCGATGTAATTCTGGAAGCTATTCAAAGATATTGTGAACAAAATGATATTGAACCTCAAGAAGATGCGACAGAAAATACAGCTCCAAAAAAAGGAGAGACGCATTTAATTTCATTTCAGCTTTTTAAAGAAGGTTTGACCATTCCAGAAATTTCTAAAAAACGCGGTTTGGTTATCGGTACCATAGAATCACATCTTATAAAGTTTTTAAATGCAGGAAAATTAAAAGTTACAGACTTGATGCCTAAAGAAAAATATCTGGAACTTAAAAAACTCATAAAAAACATAAGCTTTGAAAGCGTCTCAGAATTAAAAAATAAGATTGACGATAAATTTACCTATAATGAAATTAGAATGGTAAGTAGAGAAAACACGGATAGATAATATTGTTAATGAGTAAAAACAATTATAGGATAAACAAATCACTTTCTACCAGCAACAACAATTACAATCTCACCTTTTGGTGGTTTATTTGTGTAGTGTTCCAAAATTTCTTTTGCTGTCCCTCTAATGGTTTCTTCATAGAGTTTTGTTAACTCTCTCGATACTGAAATTGGTCTGTCTTCGCCAAAATATTTACAAAAATGAGCAAGGGTTTTAATGAGTTTATGTGGTGATTCGTAAAAGATTATGGTTCTGGTTTCTTGAGCTAATAGTTTTAATCTTGTTTGTCTCCCTTTTTTTACCGGAAGAAATCCTTCAAACACAAATTTATTATTTGGTAATCCTGAGTTTACTAAAGCAGGCACAAAAGCTGTTGCACCCGGAAGGCAATCGACTTCAATATTATGTTCTACACAAGCGCGTATTAGTAAAAATCCTGGATCGGAAATTGCTGGAGTTCCAGCGTCACTAATTAAAGCTATTGGAATTCCGCTTTTCAATTTTTGAATAATCGCATCAACAGTTTTATGCTCGTTGTGCATATGGTGTGATTGCATTTGAGTACTAATCTCAAAATGTTTCAGTAGTTTTCCAGAAGTACGAGTGTCTTCAGCAAGAATTAAATCGACTTCCTTTAAAACCTTAATAGCTCTTAAAGTAATGTCTTCTAAGTTTCCTATTGGTGTAGGAACTATATAAAGTTTATTCATTTATTACCTAACTGTTTTACCCAAGTAGTATGAAATTATTAGCAAAATTAAACCATAAACCGACAATCCTATACCTTGATTTGAAAAATAGTGTGCAAAACTGACTAACACCATATCAAAGAAAAACCCTGCATAAGCCCATTCGGTTAGCCAAATACTTTTACGTCATAAAATTATAATTACTCCTAATGTTTTTGCAACTGCTAACGGAATAACAATATAAGTTGGGTAACCTAAGCTTTCAAAAAAATCTTTTACCATTTCGGTTTTGGTAAAATACATCGATGAAGAATATAGCATCAATAAGCACAAAAAAATTGTGGCTGCCCAATAAATTATTTTATAAACTTTCATTTATACGTGCTCGAAAACTTTTAGCTAAACTTGCTTTCAATTAGTTCCATAAAACGTTCTTCGTATTCTTCTTTTCCAGTCCAACCGTTATAATCTGGTTTAATAATCTCTTGAATTAAATGAGTTGCTTCTTTAAAAGAATTGGATGTGCTAATTTGTGATATTACACGTTCGTAATCTTTGCTTTTGCCATTAAAAAGATGTTTTATAAAGGCTAGTCTGTCATTTAAATCTACAACCAAATCTTTCCTTTTTAATTTATCATTGAGCGATTTTTTATTATCCTTTATTGATTCGTTTTCTGATTTTGAAACAGGCTCAAAAACAGGCGTTTCAGAAAAACCTTCCGTAAGTTCTTCAAGATTATTCTTATGAAATTGGGGTTTCGGAATAGCTTCTTCAAAAATTACATCTACTTCTTCTGTATCAAAAGGCATTTGTGCTACCATATCCTTTATTTTCTCGATAACCGGCTCCATAATATCATCATCATTTTCATCTACATTAATATATGTTTTGTCATCGACTTCAATAATATCGCTTACTTTATTATTAAACGTTTCATCGAGCATTCCAAAAAAAGAAGAATCTCGACCAATTATTGGTATATCGTCTTCAAAATTCTCATGAGCAAACTTTAAGGTCGTCAACTTTTCATAAAGAGCAGTAACTTCGGTATGCATTTTAATAACATCCTCTTTTCCTTTTAATTTAAGAATCCTGTTAGCAATACTAATTAATTCTGATTCTAACTTCTTTTTCATCTGTTTAAAATTTTTAAATTTAATCCAATTTAGGGTTTTGTTTTTTAATACATTTACATCACCTTTATACAAACGAATATTCGCTTTGTTTTAGTGTTAAAATTACAAAATGTTTCTTGAAAATACAGTAAATCAGAAAGAACAATTTGGTTGGATTGAAGTAATTTGCGGTTCTATGTTCTCTGGTAAAACAGAAGAATTGATACGTCGGCTTAAACGCGCCAAATTTGCAAGGCAAAAAGTAGAAATTTTTAAGCCAGCAATTGATGTGCGTTTCGATGAAGACAAAGTTGTGTCTCACGACGAAAATGAGATTCCATCAACTTCTCTTCCTTCGGCTGCAAATATTCCGATTTTAGCTGATGGTTGCGACGTGGTTGGTATTGATGAAGCCCAATTTTTTGATGATGAGATTGTACGTGTTTGTAACGATTTGGCCAATAAAGGTATTCGGGTTATTGTTGCTGGTCTCGATATGGATTTTAAAGGAAATCCTTTTGGTCCAATGCCTGCTTTAATGGCAACTGCCGAATATGTAACTAAGGTACACGCAGTTTGCACAAGAACTGGTAATCTGGCACAATACAGTTACAGAAAAGGAAAAAGCGATGCTCTTGTATTACTGGGCGAAGTTGATGAGTACGAACCTTTAAGTCGAGCAGCTTATTACAAAGTTATGCTACGTGACAAAGTCAGTAATATTAAAGTTAATGATGCTATAGAAGTTCCTGCTAAAGCGAAAAGTACAAATGCCTAAAGCACACGAAACTATACTTGAAATAAATTTAAAAGCACTTCGGCACAATTTCGAGTATATAACATCTAAAATCAATAACAGCACTAAACTAATGGTAGTTGTAAAGGCTTTTGGATATGGAAGCGATGCTTGTGTTGTTGCTAAATATCTTCAAGATCTTGATGTTGATTATTTTGCTGTTGCTTATACAAGCGAAGGGGTTGTTTTACGAAAAGCAGGAATTACAAAACCCATTTTAGTATTACACCCTCAACCTATAAATTTTAAATCGCTCATTGATAATTGTTTAGAACCGAGTTTATATAGTGCAAAAGTCCTGAACGAGTTTGTCAATATTGCTTCTGAAAAAAATCAGAAAGACTATCCTATCCATATTAAATTTAATACAGGATTAAACCGGCTAGGGTTTGGAAAAAACGATGTGGATTATATTGTTTCAAAAGTGAATGAAACTAATGTTATAAAAGTGAAATCTCTTTTTTCTCATTTAGCAGCAAGCGAAGATTTGAATGAAACCTATTTTACTTTAAACCAGATCGAAAGTTTTAAAACTATCACTAAAGAATTTGAGGGTAAGATTAGTTACAAACTCATACTTCATATTTGCAATACCTCTGGAATATTAAATTATCCTGAAGCACATTTAGATATGGTTAGATGTGGTATTGGTTTATACGGTTTTGGAAACTCTTCAATAGAAAATAAAAATTTTAGACCAATAGCAACTTTAAAATCTGTGATTTCACAAATTCATCTTATTGAAAAAGATGAAACTGTAGGCTATAACCGAGCATATAAAAGCAAATCCTTTCAAAAAACAGCAACAATACCTATTGGTCATGCGGATGGTATTGGCAGACAATATGGAAATGGAAACGGTTTTGTAATTATTAATGGAAAACAAGCACCAATTATTGGAAATGTATGTATGGATATGCTTATGGTTAATATTACTAATATAGATTGTAATGAAGGAGATGAAGTCATAATTTTTGGAGAACATACGTCTGCCGAAAATTTTGCTGCAGCCACTAAATCCATTTCTTACGAAATAATTACAGCCATTTCTCAACGCATTAAACGCTTAATAATCAAATAATTATTTAGTGCTATATGATATTTATATTTTTAATTGTTAAGGCATATAACAAAACTAAAGCTCCTGATGAAGAAGTTCCACCAGCAGAACCTACAGGCAATGATTTACTTGCAAAAATTAGAGATTTATTGATGAAATAACTTTGTTTAGTATTTCCCACACTACATCTTTTATTAACTAAATCACTTTGTATTAGAATTTTTTTTATTTATGTTTTTAAACTTCCAAAATGAATAAATAATTACTTTTGTTTTTTAATCATAATATAAAAATGAAAATAGCTGTAGTTGGAGCCACTGGGATGGTAGGCGAAGTTATGCTTAAAGTTCTTGCAGAACGTAATTTTTCTATAACTGAATTAATTCTTGTTGCTTCAGAAAAATCTGTTGGGAAAATAATTTTATTTAAAAACAAAGATCATAAAGTAGTTGGTCTTGAAACTGCTGTTTCAATGTCTCCAGATATTGCTTTGTTTTCTGCCGGAGCAAGCATTTCTCTGGAATGGGCTCCAAAATTCTCCGAAGTTGGAACAACTGTTATCGATAATTCTTCGGCTTGGCGAATGTATCAAAATATAAAATTAGTTGTTCCTGAAATTAATGCAAATCAACTTACGAGAGAAGATAAAATAATAGCGAATCCGAATTGCTCAACGATACAAATGGTGATGGTTTTAGCTCCATTACACAAAAAATATAAAATTAAGCGCATTGTAGTTTCGACCTATCAATCTATTTCTGGTACAGGATTAAAAGCTGTTAAACAGTTAGAAAATGAACTTGCTGGTATTAAAGGAGAAATGGCTTATCCTTATCCTATTCATCAAAATGCTTTGCCACATTGTGATGTGTTTGAAGACAATAGTTATACCAAAGAAGAGATGAAACTGGTGCGCGAAACTCAAAAAATTCTTGACGATAAAACCATAGCTGTTACAGCAACAGCAGTAAGAATTCCAACGTCTGGTGGTCACAGCGAATCAGTTAATATTGAATTTGAAACTGATTTTGAAATCACTGATATAAGAGCCTTATTAAATGATACTTCTGGTGTAACCGTACAGGACAATCCCGATATTAATGTATATCCAATGCCAATTTATGCGCATGGAAAAGATGATGTTTTTGTTGGCAGAATACGACGCGATGAATCGCAACCAAATTCGTTAAACCTTTGGATTGTGAGTGATAACTTGCGTAAAGGAGCTGCTACAAATACCATTCAAATTGCAGAGTATTTAGTAGAAAACAACTTGGTTTAAATTCTTTCTTTGTTTTATAGTATCTTTAAAAAATTCTTAAAAAATTCAAAATGAAGAATCTCGTAATTTCTCTCATCCTAATACTATTTCTTTTTTCCTGTAAACAAGACGAAAAAACTAAAACGCAATCCATTACTGTGAATTATCCTGAAACTAAAAAAGTAGATACTGTTACAAATTATTTTGGTACAGATGTAAGAGATCCATATCGTTGGTTAGAATACGATAGAAGTGCAGAAACCGAAGCTTGGGTTAAAAATCAAAACGAAACTACTTTTGGTTATTTAGATAATATCCCTTTTAGAGAAGAGCTTAAACAGCGCTTAGAAAAACTTTGGAATTACGAAAAAGTAGGCGCTCCCTTTAATGAAGGTGACTATAGTTACTTCTACAAAAATGATGGGCTTCAAAATCAATATGTTATTTATAGATACACAAAAGGTGGAGATTCTAAAACTGCTGAAGTGTTTTTAGACCCAAATACGTTTTCAGAAGACGGAACAATTTCGTTAGGTGGTATGAGTTTTTCCAAAGATGGTAAAACTTTAGCATATAGTATTTCTGAAGGTGGCAGTGATTGGAGAAAAGTTTTGGTTATGAATACCGTAACTAAAACAATCGTTGAAGACACTTTGGTAGATATTAAATTCAGTGGTATGTCTTGGTATAAAAACGAAGGTTTTTATTACTCAAGTTACGACAAGCTAAAAGGAAGTGAACTCTCTGCAAAAACCGATCAACACAAGGTTTACTATCACAAAACAGGAACAAAACAGACAGAAGATATTTTAATTTTTGGCGGAATAGAAAAGGAAAAACATCGCTATATTTATGGTACTGTTACCGAAGATGATAATTATCTTATTATTGCGCCAAGGGTTTCAACTTCTGGAAACAAACTATATATTAAAGATTTATCTATACCTAATAGCCCATTAGTAACAATTTTAGATCATACTAATAGCGATACTTTTATTATAGATAATGTTGGAAGCAAACTTTACCTAGTTACAAATTTAAATGCTCCAAACAAAAAAATTGTAACAGTTGATGTGTCTAATCCTACTCCAGAAAATTGGATGGATTTTATTCCTGAAACCGAACACGTTTTATCACCTTCAATTGGAGGAGGTTATTTCTTTACTGAATATATGGTTGATGCTGTTTCTAAAGTGAAACAATACGACTACAATGGTAGCTTTATTCGAGATATTAAATTGCCAGGTGTTGGAAACGCAAATGGTTTCGGGGGAAAAAAAGAAGATAAAATAGACTATTATTCGTTTACAAATTATAACACTCCTTCAAGTATCTATAAATACGATATAGAAACAGGAAAATCTGAATTATACTGGAAACCTTCTATTGAGTTTAATAGTGATGACTATGTAAGTAAACAAGTGTTTTATAACTCTAAAGATGGCACTAAAATACCTATGATTATTACACATAAAAAAGGCATTGAGTTAAATGGTAAAAACCCAACCATTCTTTATGGTTATGGAGGTTTCAATATTAGCTTAAACCCATCTTTTAGTATCACAAATGCCGTTTGGATGGAACAAGGTGGTATTTATGCTGTACCTAATTTACGTGGTGGTGGCGAATATGGTAAAGTGTGGCACGACGCAGGAACCAAACTAAAAAAACAAAACGTATTTGATGATTTTATTGCCGCTGCCTACTATTTAATAGACAACAAATATACTTCTTCGGAATATCTTGCTATAAGAGGTGGCTCTAATGGTGGGTTATTAGTTGGTGCAACATTGGTGCAACGTCCAGATTTAATGAAAGTAG
>Ga0066369_10001026_pt1 | contig 11576 bp, 9 predicted proteins | sample Knorr_S7_td_Bott_FD_70972 | JGI IMG/M metagenome (GOLD analysis project Ga0066369, IMG submission 70972) | Marine microbial communities from Southern Atlantic Ocean transect - Knorr_S7_td_Bottom_ad_4513_LV_A | ecosystem: Environmental > Aquatic > Marine > Oceanic | place: Southern Atlantic ocean... | reverse complement strand
TGCGCCGGACGCTCACCGTGGACAACGGCACCGAGTTCGCGCGGCATCATAAGCTCCACTCACTCGGGATCCAGACCTTCTTCTGTGACACGCACTCTCCTTGGCAGAAGCGCGGCGTCGAGAACGCCATCGGTCGACTGCGCCGCACTCTGCCGCGCAAGACCAACCTCGCGGCGGTGACCAACCAACGGTTCTCTGAGATCATGCGGGCGTATAATAATACCCCACGTAAGTGCCTCGGATTCCTCACTCCCGTCGAGGTATTCCGGGATCAAGTGTTGCACTTCAAATGTGAATCCACCTTCCGACTAAAGCCGGGATGACGAAGCAATCCTGGAATGACGCGAGGAGAATGAGATGGCCATCAAAGACATAGCGTTCCTGTCAGCCACGGAACTGGGCTCCGCCATCAAGGCCAAAGAGATTTCCCCCGTCGAGGCGGTGGAGGCCTACCTGGACCGCATCGATCGCATCGACCCCCAAGTCAACTCCTACATCACCGTTACCGCCGAACAGGCCCGGCAAGAAGCCCTGGAGACCGAGAAAGAGATTCGCCGCGGCGACTACCGGGGTCCGCTCCACGGCATCCCCATGGGCCTCAAGGACCAGATCTACACGGCAGGAATCCGGACTACCGATGCCTCCAAGATCAGGTCCGATTTCATCCCCAAGTTCGACGCCACGGTAGTAACCAATCTCAAGAAAGCCGGGGCCATCATGCTGGGCAAGCTGAACATGAGCGAGTTCGCCCACGGAGAGCCCCAGAGCTCGGCCTTCGGCCCGGCTCGCAATCCCTGGGACTTGACGCGCAGTCCCGGAGTCTCCAGCTCCGGGTCCGGGGCCGCCACCGCCGCCCGACTCTGCGCCACTTCATTGGGCGAGGACACCGGTGGCTCCATCCGCGGCCCGGCCGCCAACTGCGGCCTGGTTGGACTGCGTCCCACCTGGGGACGGGTCAGCCGCTACGGAGTCGACGGCGCCGGCTGGTCCTTCGACACCATCGGGCCCATCTCTCGCACCGTGGAGGACTGCGCCATCACCATCGGCGGCATCGCCGGTTACGACCCTCTGGACCCGTCCACCCACAACGTGCCGGTGCCCAATTATCTTGCCGCCCTAACCGGCGACATCAAGGGCCTGAAAGTGGGCGTGGTGCAGGAACTGCTAGACCCCGAAGAACTGGAGCTGGACCCCCAAATGCGCCAGTCAGTTCTCACGGCGATCGAAGTCTTGGCGGAACTGGGCGCTGACGTGAGACAGGTATCCATGCCCCTTGCCGAGAAGTCGGGCTACATCACCCGCGCCATCACCCACGTCGACCGGGTGAGCCTGCGTCCCGAGTACCTGCGGGAGCAGCCCGAGGGCTACCACTACAACACCAAGGTCCACTTCACCACCGCCAACCTGATCCCGGCCCAGGTCTACTACAAGGCCCAGAAGCTGCGCACCATGGTCCGGCAACAAGTGTTGCGTTTACTGGACGAGGTTGATGTCCTGATTCAGCCAACGTCCGGCGCGCCCGCCAACGTCATCAACCTGGACCAGAAAGTAGACAGCCAAGAACACGCCAGAAAAGCCCTATCAGCCGGTGGATTCCGAGGCCCCTACAGCCTGAGCGGAGCCCCCGCCCTCTCCATCCTCTGCGGGTTCACCTCGGCCACGGACGGTCCAAACGGAAACGGCGGCCTCCCCCTAGCCATGCAGATAGCCGGCCGCCCCTTCGACGAAGCAACGGTGCTGCGGGTAGCACACGCCTACGAGCAGGTGGCGGGGTGGAACAAGCGGGTGCCGCCGGCCGCGCTATAGGCAGATTCCAAATGTGAGTGGATCAGGGCAACGCGGCCTGAATGCCCTTAATATGTCCTTTATTGAAATATTATCAAAGAGGACATATAATCAAGGAGGCGGGATAGCTTGGCGTTTTCACTTCTGCTTTCGGCGAATCTCAAGAATCAGGGGTGGCAAGTAAAGATTCGGGACAAGGAGATTAGAGAGTCTCCCCATGTCACGATCCTTCGGAAGGGCAAACCGTGGCGATGGGACCTCAGAGAACACCGATTCATGGACAAAACTCCAGCGCCCTCGGACGTTCCCGAAGAGCTGATGGCACAGGTCCGTGAAAGCTACGCGTCTCTCTGTAACGAATGGGACAAGATGTATCCCAATAATCCGATTCGAGGCGATCATGGCGACAACCAAAGTTAACCAAATATTCGTCAGTGATGACCCACATATCAAAGATATTTGTTCAGACATCGGTGCGATTAATGCGCGTACCAATGAAGAAGTTCAGGAATTGTACGCCACGGTAGCATCAAACTTGATTTGGATTGCGCCAAGTCAGCCCGATGTGTTGCTGCTCAGCAATATTGTTGGAAATCCCAGGGGAAATCATCGTCTTTTATGTTTAGAACCAACCAACGGACCGATCAAGCATTACCTAAACGCTAAATTCACCCAGGTGGTTTCGCCGGACGACGGACTCAAGTTGCTTCCGTTCGAAGAGATTTCAGAGATATTTACGTCTCCGGAAAGTGAAGATTATTTTATTGGCGGGATAGTCGATAAAGCCAATGATTCAGTAGTTTTGTACAGAGGCAATCTTGTTCCGATAACATTGCCATTGTCTTGGTTCGAGGCTGGGCCTAATTCCCCACAACCAGATCCAGACGATTTCGAAATAATCGATTTTGGACAAACTGTTCGGATGGGTGAGTTCGAAGCCGGCACGGAAGCGATCTTGTATGAGTTCGATTCTCTGTTTCGCCGGCGAGACAAAGAACGCCGGATAAACACTGACGATTCTTTTGGTGGGGCTTTGCGGCGGCTTAGATTGCAAAAAGGCTTGAAGCAAAGCGATTTTTCCCCAAGTATCAGTACCAAAGAAGTCGGTCGTATTGAACGAGGGGAAGTTACGACGTTGCACAAGCGAACGAGAGAGACCCTAGCGCAACGTCTTGGCGTTGCACCTGAGGAAATTCAAACGTACTAGAGAGGAAACCCGGTTACTGCCGGTCCTGCAACTCGTCTATCTGCTCTCGGGTGCGGTCGTAGATCTGAGGGACGTCCCAGCCTTCTAGGCCGGCGTAAGTGTCTATCTGGGAGCGGTGGTGGACCTCGTGTTCCAGGAGCATCATCAGGATGCGCCAGCCGCTTAGGGTGCCGTCGGTGTCGATCATCTTGATGCGGCGGTTGAGCCATTCCGTGGGCGTTCCGGATATCTGCCTCTGAAACTCAACGGCCGAGGCCTCCAGCGCGGGGATCCAGCCCGGCTGCTTCTCCGTGCTGGGCGGCTTCCAGTCGTAGCGCCACCCTTTGCCGGTGTACGCCGAGGCGAAGTAGATCCTGGACTCGCAGATGTGGTGAACGATCTGGGCGATACCCCACCCCTTTTCGCCCTCGCCCCTCGACGGCTCCCAACTCTCGGCGGGCGGCGGCAGCGCCTCGATATCCCGCAGAGTCCGCCTGTGTATCGACCGGAAAAAGTTCAAATATGCCTCAGGGTCTGTAATCATTTCAAATCGCTCCTTTGGGCCGTTACTTCACAGCTAACAGGTCGTAGGCCAAGGCCAACATTATCCTGGTGCCGCTGATCAGACTCCTGATACCAACCGACTCGTTGGTGCCGTGGACGCAGCTGATCATCGGGTCGTCATCCGGGTGGGAGCCCACCATGCCGTAGGTGATGGTGCCCAGATTGCGGGTGAAACGGGAATCGGTGAACCCGGTGGTCAACGATGGCACCCACTGGATATCGTCCCGCTGCAGGGCATGGGCGGTGCTGATCTGGATGCGGTTGGCAAAGTCGGTCTCAAACTCGGACGCGTTGGGAATCGACATGTAGTCGATGTCGATCGTCACGCCGTCGATACCGTCCAAAATTTTGTCCAGCTCCCCGCGAACGTAGGCTTCATCCTGGTGGGGCAACGTCCGTACGTCGCAAGTCAGCCGGACCGACTCGGGGACGCTGTTGGACTTGATGCCGCCCTGGATCATGGTGGGCGTAATGGTCATCCGGGACAGCGCTTTCATGATCGAGGCAAACCGGGGCTGGCTCTCTTCGTTGTCGGCAATGATCTGGTCGATGTTCTGCGGCGATGGTTTGTCCTCGATGGCGAAAGTCGACAGGTGCTCGAACAGGCTGGTGGAGGTGTCCCGTTCAGCTTCGTAAGCCTCGATCCGCTTGACCACTTCCGAGAGCCCAAACAGGGCGTTGGTACCCTGCCAGGGGGTGGAGGCATGGGCGCTGGTGCCCTTTACCTCGATCTCCAACTGAAGTCGGCCCTTCTCGCCGATACCGAGCAGATAGGTCAACACTCCGGCAGCCTCTATGGGGATACCGCCGCCCTCGTTCACTGCGAAGGGCGACGCTAATTTCTCCGGATGATGCTCGGCCATCCAGCCAAATCCGTAGCGGCCACCGTGCTCCTCATCGGCGCAGGAGGCCAAGATTAGACCGTCTTTCAGCTCGATGTTATTACGCTTCAAGAGGCGCATGGCGATCAATTGACAGGTGAGCAGGCCCTTGCAGTCGGACGACCCGCGACCGAATATCCGGCCGTCGGCGATGGTGGCACTGAAGGGAGGAAAGCGCCATTTCTCCTCCTCTTCGACTGGCACCACGTCGAGATGGGACATGAACATCAGTCCAGCCTTTCCGGAGGCTCCCTCCAGGCGGGCAATCAGGTTTCCCCGGTCGGGCGCCGACTCAATCGTCTCGGACTCGATTCCGTCTTCGGCCAGCCATTTCTCGATATACCGGCAGATTTCGGTTTCGTTGCCGGTGGGCATAAATCCAGTGTTCACAGTTGGTATTTGGACCAAGGCTTGTTCCAGCGCGATGATTTCGTCCCGCATCTCATCGACTTGGTCCAATAAACTCTCTAGGTCGGGCATCTAAGCCTCCGCATTTGTTCAATAGTCCCTTCTCCCGCGCACGGGAGAAGGTTAGGTCCGACGAAGTCGAGACTCTCGACAACGTCGGAGATGAGGGCGCTGCTTAGAATTCAACCACGCCCTCGAAGCAGATCTAATACCCGATGGCGTAAGCCTCGCACCGGGGGTCGGCGCCGCCCTGCAGCACCTTGGTCTCCGGGTTGCGCTTGATGGCGCAGTACAAGGATGAGCCCTCCCACCAATCGGGGTACATCTCGATGGTGTGCCCTTTCTGCCGCAGCGATTCCGCCGTCCCATCGCCGATACGGCCTTCCAACCGCAGCATACCCGGCTCGTACTTGGACGGCCAGTTGGAACCTGGGAAGTTGTAACTGTAGAACCTGGGCTCTTCCACGGCTTCCTGGGGGTCGCGCCCGAACTCCAGCATGTTGAGCAGCAGTTGCAGGGTGCCCTGGGGGATGTGGTCCCCGCCGTGGGCGCCCAGCGCGATCACCGGCTCGCCGTCCCGCAGCACCAACGCCGGCGCGGGGGTGAGTCTGGGCCGCTTGCCGCCTGCCACCGAGGCTGGGGCAGAGTCGTCCACCTTGGACTGGGAGCCGCGCATCGAGAAGGCCAGACCCGTTCCTGGAATCACCGGCCCGCCGTTCTTGGTGCCTTCAGACGGGGTGCTGGAGAATATGTTGCCGTCCCGGTCGATCACCGCGAAGTAGGAAGTCCCGCCTCCGGTTGCGCCGGCCGTCGCCACGGGGACCGCCGCGTCCTTGGGAGACTGAGGCCCGCCGTTCAGAGTGGCTTTAAGGTTGCGGGGGTCTCCGGCGGGTGGCGTGCCGGGCCAGGCCATGTTGGGGTCTATTAGACTCCGCCGGTGGACGAGATATTCCTCGGACAGCATCTCTTTAATCGGCACGTCAACAAAGTCCGGGTCCGCCACGTACTGCTCCCGGTCGGCGAAGGCCAGGTTCAACGCCTGACTCACCGTATGGATGTACTCAGGCGAGTTGTGGCCCATGGCTGCCAGGTCGAAGCCCTCGAGAATCTTCAGGGCCTGCGGGAACGTCGGTCCCTGTCCCCACGGTCCGGTGCTGTAGACATCGTAGCCCCGGTAATTGACCGTCACCGGAGTGCCCACGTGCACGTGATACCGGGCCAAGTCATCCTCGGTCAGCAGGCCGCCCATCTCTTGGTTAAAGGCCAAGATCTTTTTCGCCAATTCGCCGGTGTAGATATCGTCCCTGGCCGCTTGCATGGCGGCTTCCCGGCCCTGGCCCTTGTTGGAATTCTCTATCTCCGCCAGCTTGGCGAGCGTCTCTGAAAGGTCCTTCTGATAGAACATCTCGCCCTGCTTGGGAGCGCGTCCGTTGGGGAAGAATATCTCGGCGGTGGACGGGTGGGCGTTGTACGCGTCATGAGCGGTTACGAACCGGCCCGCCAGGTAGCGGAACATGGGAAACCCGTTCCCCGCCAGGTCGATGGCCGCGGACGCCACCTCGCCAAAGGTCATGGTGCCGAACCTAGAAAGAGCGGTGATCCACGCGTCGGCGGCCGCCGGAGTCAGCGAGTTCATCACGCCGGGCGTCAGCTTGCCGCCGTGGTTCTTCTTGAAATATTCCACCGACGCAGCCTGGGGCCAAACGCCCAGACCGTCGATCTCCACAACTTCCTTGCGGCCGGCCAGGTACATGATTGTCGGCGCGACGCCCAGGAAGCTGCAATCGTCAACGTGGACTACGTTCAGGGCCAGACCAACAGCCACCCCGGCGTCGATGGCGTTGCCGCCCTTGCGCAGTACGTCGAGTCCGGCCATAGCCGCGGCGGGATGGCTGGCAACCACCATGCCATTGGTGCCCTGCATCAGCGGGCGAAAGCTTGTCATCGTAGAACCTGGAACGGGCATTTGGAGGGTCCTCCAGTAGTTATTTTTATCTTGGGGCGGAGCGGAAATTAAACCTCTCCGGCCGTTTGGTCAATGAAGCTGGAGGCGAATTCCCAGAACTTGTACACGTCCGCGAAGTTAGATGCCAGGCCCATGGATATTCGGACCGCGCCGGCGCTCTTGCCATCCCGGTCTTCCAGCACGGTCAAGAATTGTTCGAAGGTCATGCGCTCGCCGTTCTCGAAGGCCGCGGCCATGTCTTCCTCGGTCAGGCCGTGAGCCAACTCCCCAGCGCCGGGGTTGCAGAAGCAGCCAGTCCTCAGGGAGATTCCCACTCTACCGGCCAGTTCATCGATCCGGCGATGGTCGATCAGAATGTCCTTCGGGTCGTAGAAATTGATGGTCAGCGTGCCGCCGCGGGCTTCCATGGTGGTGGGACCGTAGACCCGGACCACCGGTGTCCCGTTGCTGTGCCGCAGCGCGATCAGGCTCTCCAGAAGCCACGCGGTCAAGCTCGACACCCGGTTGTGGATGGTGTCGATGCCGATAGATTCTATATGCTTCAGCCCAATCCCGGCGGCGGGTATGTTCAAGTAATTCAGAGTCCCTTCTTCAAACGCCTGTTGCCCCTCGGCGAGGAAATGCCGCTCGGCCTGCACCGATGCGATGGTGATGGTCCCACCCGCGAACCAGGGCCGGACAAGCTTGGCTAGAGCGCTTTTCCGGGCCAACAAGCACCCAACGCCGGTGGGGTAGCCGAACATCTTGTAGAACGATAGCGGCACGAAGTCAGGCCGCACCTCGGCCAAGTCCAGCCGGTTGGAGGGCGCGAAGGCCGCGCAGTCCAGCAGCACGTCCCAGCCCCGCTCGTGGGCATAGGAGGTCCATTCCATCGGGTGCTGCACACCGGAGAAATTGGACTGTGACGGATAGGAAAACAGGTTATTCCCGCCCTCATTAGGCCGGTCCAGCTCCGCCCTTAGCTGCACTTCGTCCAGCCTCAAGTCCGGAAGGACGACGCGAACATAGGTTACGTCCGCGCCCTGGGCTCGGGCGAACTCGCGCACACCATTGATCGAATTATGGTTGTCGAAAGAAAGAAGGTACCGGTCTCCAGCCTGGAAGGGATAGGCCTCTCCCACCAGCTTGATGGCCCCGGTGGCGTTGGCCGTGAAGATGGCCACGTACTCGTCCGGCGGCGCATTGAAATATCTCAGCACCGATTCGCGGGTCTCTTCTACCAGGGCGGTCGTGGCCGACGACGCGGGGCTATCGGAATGGGGATTCCCAAAGATCCCACCCTCCAGCAACTCGGCTATGTCCCGAATCTGCGAGTCGGCGTAAAGCCCGCCGCCGGTGTAGTCGAGGAATACCTGGCCCAAGCGGTCCAGCCGTCCGTAGTCGGAAGCCCGGAGGTCGTCCAACACCCGGGTCGATTCGAACGCCGGGTTCGCCTTCAGAAATCTCTGATACGCAAGGTCCATGTTATTGGTCTGTGCTGTCATCTCGGCTCGAATTACAGGCTCAGGTGAACAGATGCATTCTAGCAAAATACGAACAGTCACGGCGACGCCTACCCGCGGAATTTGGATTCGACTCCGGCTGGGAGTAAACTGAGGCTGCCGCTTGCCCTGTTTGCCAGAGCCTGCCACAACCGGGGAAAGCAGACAAAGTTCCGGAGGATAACACTCATGGACATGCCTAAGCGAATGAAATTCGGTTCTTTCTTGGGCCCGTTTCACCGGGTCGGAGAGAACCCCACCCTGGCCATGGACCGCGACCTAGAGTTGATCGACTGGATGGACAACCTGGGCTTCGACGAGGTCTGGATCGGCGAGCACCACTCGGCGGGTTGGGAGATCATCTCATCCCCTGAGGTGTTCATCGCCGCCGCCGCCCAACGGACCCGCTATATCAAACTGGGCACCGGCGTCATCAGCCTGCCCTACCATCACCCACTCATGGTAGCCAACCGGATGGTGCAGCTCGACCACATGAGCCGCGGCCGGGTCCTGTTCGGAGTGGGACCGGGCGCTCTGCCGGGCGACGCCTACATGATGGGCATACCCCACGAGACCCAACGGGAGCGGATGGACGAGTCACTGGGGATCATCATGCGGCTGTTCACCGAGACCGAACCCATCTCCTACAAGTCGGACTGGTTCGAACTGAACGAAGGAATGCTCCAACTGCGGCCATACCAACAGCCTCATATGCCCATCGCTGTGGCATCCATCCAGACTCCAGCCGGGGTGGCGCTGGCCGGGAAGCACGGCGCGGCGGTTCTGACCATCACTGTGCCAAGAGACCCGTCGGCCGGCCCCTCCGACCTGAAGGGACTTTGGAACATCGCCGAGGAATCGGCCGCCGAACACGGTAAAACGATGAGCCGCCACGATTGGAGGCTGGTGCTGCCCGTCCACTTGGCCGAGACCCGGAAAGAGGCATTGGACGACATCCGCATGGGTTCGGCCCAGTACCTGCGAGAATACTCGGAGGGCACTAACGGCCGGAAGGCGGTCTTCGACGGACCGATGGACAAGGTGGTCGATAACATGGCCGAGACCGGCTCGTGGATCGTCGGCACTCCGGACGATTGCATCGATGCCATCAACCGGCTGCAGGAACAGAGCGGCGGGTTCGGCGGGTTCCTGGTCCAGACGGTTGACTGGACGTCCCGGGAGAAGATGATGCACAGCTACGAGCTGCTGGCCCGCTACGTCATGCCCCAGTTCCAAGGCACCGTGGCCGCTCCCTTGGCCTCCAACAAGTGGGCCACCGAACGCCAAGAAACCTTGGTCGCTGGGCGAGTCAGGGCCATCGACCGGGCCAAACAGGTGTACGCGGACCGGCAGAGTTAAAATACAAACAGACGAAAAGAGGGCCCTGGAAGCCTGGCGCATCTACTTCCACCAGACCTACCCACCATCGACCGAGTGATCGAACTGCGCAACACAAAAACCTAAACCCGTCATCAACGCGGCCGTAGGGGCGGGTTTCCAACCCGTCCTGTCACTGGTAATCGACGCTTGTTAAAACCAGGGGCGCCGGTCTCGCATGTAGCTAGACACCTGATCCTAGCAATTCCAAGGCTTCGAGAACCGGCGTTGCGCACAAAGAGGGCAGGCCAGAGACCTGCTCCTACGTTTGCCTTTAGCGCGATTCTTTTTGGAAATCGACCCTGTCGTAGGGGCGGGTTTCCAACCCGCCCTGTCACTGGTAATTGCCGCTTGTTAAAACCAGGGATGCCGGTCTCGCATGTAACGAGACACCTGATCCTAGCAATTCCAAGGCTTCGAGAACCGCCGTTTCACACGAAGAGGGCAGGTCAGAGACCTGCCCCGACGTTTGCCTTTAGCGCGATTCTTTTTGGAAATCGACCCCGTCGTAGGGGCGGGTTTTCAACCCGCCCTGTCGCTGGTAATCTACGCTTGTACTAGGCAAGGTCTCTGACCAAGGCCCATGCACTGGCCGGGACACCGCTACCTCGTCGCTTCAATGCTTCGAGCAACGTGTTGGTCGATGAGAGGGCGGGTTAAAAACCCGCGCCTACGGAATCCGAATTTAATCAGGTGTTCAGATGCCAGGGCGCCTAAATCCCCAGCAGCTTCTCCACGTTTTTGTACAAGATCGCCTCTTTCTCGGACTGGGTTAGGCTCTCCAGACCCAGGAGCCAAGACACTGGCCAGTCGATGGCCATGTCGAAGGGCCAATCGGTGCCGAAGACCACCCGGTCGATCCCCACGCTGTCTATCAGGTAGCGCAGCGCCGGCTCGCTGTGGGTCAGGCAATCGTAGTAGAACTTGTCGAGGTAGGCGCTGGGCGGCTTCTGGATGTGCTCCCTGGCTTCCTGCCGCACCTCCCAGCCCCGGTCCATGCGCCCGATGCCGTAGCAGGTGTAGCCGCCGCCGTGGCACAGGCAGACCTTGAGGTCGGGGCAGGCGTCCATCACCCCGCCGAAGACCATCGCCGCAAAGGTCACAGCACGGTCGGCCGGGTTGCCGACGGTGTTGGGCAGGTGGTAGCGGTTGATGCGGTGGTTCACCACCGTATCGCCACCCTGATGCACCAAGATCACCGCGCCAAGACTCTCAACGGCCTTCCAGAAGGGCAGAAATTTCTTGTCGTCGTAGGTTTCGCCATTCACGTTGTCGCCGATCATGGCGCCTTTCAGCCCCAGCTTCATGCTACGTTCCAATTCTTTGATCGACGCCTTGATGTCCTGCATCGGCAAAGTTGAGAACCCGGAGAACCGGTCCGGCCGGTCCTTGACCAACTCCGCCACGTAATCGTTGCACTCTTTGGTCATCTTGATGACGGTTGCGGGGTCGCCGTCATAGGCATAGAAATAGGCGTTGGTGGAAAGCACCTGAACATCCACTCCCAGCGAGTTCATGTCGGCCAGGCGTTCTTCGGGCGTCCAAGTCGTCTTGGGATTGTTCCGGTGGACGGCCATGGCGTCGATGGGCATCCCATGCCAGGACTCGCCCTTCTTACTCGCCTCAACAAATCCTGCCGGAGTGATATGTGCGTGGATGTCGATAGTCCGCATGGGTGCTCCTTGGCGATGGATTCCGGTATTGTATTACGACGTATGGCCGATTCGGCCCGCAGGCCATATTAAACGTATGTGAGGCAATCAGGCAATGGCGATGAAAGTAGACCTCCGCGTCCCAGTTGGATTGCCTGTGGTTGAGACTGCCGAGTTCATAGCAAGCTGCGAGGCCGCGGGTTTCTCAGGAGTGGGCGTCCACGACCACCAACACAGCGGCCGCGACGTCTACCTGACCCTCGCCCTAGCCGCCGA
>Ga0066369_10001024_pt1 | contig 11586 bp, 9 predicted proteins | sample Knorr_S7_td_Bott_FD_70972 | JGI IMG/M metagenome (GOLD analysis project Ga0066369, IMG submission 70972) | Marine microbial communities from Southern Atlantic Ocean transect - Knorr_S7_td_Bottom_ad_4513_LV_A | ecosystem: Environmental > Aquatic > Marine > Oceanic | place: Southern Atlantic ocean... | reverse complement strand
AGGATTCATCATAGGAAAGGGAGTCAATGATAGAACCCGTGTGATCAAAAAGGAATAAAGCATCAGCAGAATTATTCAATCCCGGAAAATTGGTGAGTACATTAAAGTGTGCCTGATCTGGTATAAGATCTACAATGTTCGAGTCGGATGATAAAATAATATAGGCTCCGGTTGAAACAGATAAAGAGTCAAATAAAATAGGATCACGCTGATTATCGGAAATTCCCCACCCTACCATTTCAATTTCATCAAATGAAATGATTTCAATGAATTCAGATTGTTCATTATTAGGAGATGTCATGAATTCGTTGATCAAACAGGTGCCAAAAGGGAAACGGATGTTTAAGGTCAGAGTTGCAGTGTCATTTTCTGGATTGCTGTCGTTGTTGATATCGATAATGACCGTAAGTAGGTGGCTTCCCGGGCCGGGCGCATTGATCTCTGCTTCCACAATAACCGTATCACCGGATGAAATGACAGGGATGATTCCTTCAACAATCTCCTCATCTAAAAATTCTATAGAAAATGTGCCCTGGATAGAATTCATCCCATTATTATAAATTGGGATTTGTAGCATTACGATTTCATTGTATGTTGGAATTAGCGGAGAATAAGATAGTATATCAGTCAGGATCATCCCATCTTCACTTACAATGATAATGCTATTTTGAAATCCCGGTGTTAAGGAATTTTCTGAGTCCGAAATTCCCCAATTTTCAGAATTATTTGACAAAAAAGTTGGATGCCTTTTTTCCGTCGAACTTTCTGATTCCAATTCCCAGTTACTATCATAATTAAGAGAATCTATAATGGATCCGGTATGATCAAAAAGATAGATCCCATCTGAAGTATTATTCAAACTTGGGAATCCTGATGGAGTTAAAAAAGTAACATCATCGGGTACAATGTCAATGATGTTTGAATCGGATGATAAAACAATGTAATCACCATTGGAAACCAATAAAGAACTCATTGTAACGGGATTCTGTTGGTTATCTGAAATTCCCCATCCTGCCATATCCATATTTTCGAATGCAATGAGTTCCACGAATTCTGATTGGTCGTTGTTTGGGGCTGACATGAATTCATTGATCAATACCGTCCCAAATGGATATCGAACCTTAATTGTATCTGTTGATATATTGTCTGAGAAGTCTTCATCCCCGTCCAATTCAAGGGAGATGGTTATTTCGTGAATTCCAGATAAAAACGGTGCAAGAGTTATGGCTACAAATGTTGTATCCCCTAATCCGCCGGAAGTCATAGGAGATTCAAATAACCCCTGACTGGAAGAGATAGATACTAATCCGTTAAAAATGGATGTGCCCTTATTGAGTATTGGAACATTGAGAATGATCTGATCGGAGTCAGATGGGATGGCCGGCAGGTAATAAATGTCCGCGCCAATAATAGCCCCATTAATGCTTAAAGGCGTGACTGAATTTTGATACCCAATAGTAAATCCAGATGGCGATGTTGATAAACCCCAATTTTCAGAGATATGGGAAGAATCACTTTCATAGATTTTTTCAAAAGAGACACCTTGGGTAATTCCCCATGATGATGAATAGGTCAGTGAATCAATCAAGGTATCAAATGGATCAAAAATCCGAACTTCGTCCCCACCATTATTCAATATTGGAAATCCACCATCAGGAACAAGATAGAGTACCCCAACAGGGACAGAATCCACCAATGTAGAATCGGCCGCAATGACAGCATAACTACCTGTGTCAATAACGGTTGAACTCAAACCGAAATTTGATCCCGCATTGCTATCCGTAATTCTCCAATTATTAAGATCGATCCATGTGGAACTAATATTTACAATTTCAACAAATTCAGGAATATCTGTATTCGGTCTAGGAATGAATTCATTCAGGACAATCGATCGAAAATTGTATCGCACTCCCAGTATTGTAGAATCCGTATCGTTTAGGGTATTCGTGTCACCCGTTGCTACTACGGTCACTATAATTAAACGAGTTCCAGAATTGAATGGCCCTATTTCCAGTTCAAATTCTACTGTATCCAATTCTAAAATAATCCCAAGGAATTCACTCGTAACAAATTCACCATCCACGGTGACATTCACTTCCGGTTCCGTTGATGAAAGTCCAACATTAACGACTTGCCCCATTAGGGTTGTTGTTGCTCCCGTTGAGATCACGGATGGAGATAGTGACAAATTAGTGATGGTAAAATCAATAGAATCCGGTGTGACTGAATTCAGGATTCCCGGTGTTCCCAGGGAATCTTGGCTTTGGGTCCAGTTGGATGGAATATTCTCCAAATGGTTCCGAATTCGCTCTAAAGAAAACCCATCTTGAGCCCAGTCGCCCCACCCAAATGTTTCCATAATTTGTCCCGTTGAATCCAAAAGAAACAATGAGTCTGATGTGGACAATCCATTCCCGATACTGGAATCATCCACCTTGATCAAAACTGTATTTTCGGGAATGATCGAATTATAGATCCCTGTTTCGAAAGTGTAGTCCCCTTCCATGATTAATCCATAAGATAAAGGCGGAATTTTGAGTCCAAATCCGCTGTCTATAAGGGCATCTGTGCTTGAGCGATCCTGAATAGACCAACCTTCAAGGTCCAATGTATCAGTCTCTGACGGATTAAAGAGCTCAACAAATTCGTTGGGTGAATCAGTCCCATCCAGATCATACATAATTTCTGTGATTAGTATTTGTTGGGAGAAGACTACCGATTGGGAAAAAACGATAATCAAAAATAAGAAGTTAAAGGATAGAATAAATCGTTGCCTCATTCTACCTTTATCTTACAAGAGATTTAATTATGGGTCAAGTGGTGTAAAAAGGATTGGAATGATTTCAATAAGATTTTAATATTTAATGTTACTTTAATTAAATAAAATGAATTACAAACTACTATTACTCATTCTCCCACTCATGTTTTTCGCGTGTGAAGATGCGACAGATGAAGGTCCAGCAGACCCAACGCTTGTAGGTATGTGGACGGTTACGTCTGCCTTGGAATATGCAAATACTGACTGCTCTGGTGCAGCAGAAAATACACTCGACTCCATGAAAGCTATTTTTGGTTCATCTGCTGTTTTCAGTATTGATTTCACAGAGACTACAATGACGAGCAGTTTCGGTGGATCCATGACTGCAGAGGAATTGTGCGGAATGATGGGTGGGACTTTAGATGGTGACAGTTGTGGTGTGTCTTTCGGTACAATTTCTATGAATTTTCCAGTCGATTCATTGTGTTTCGAAATGGGCGGATCTTACGCGAATAGCGAATGTAGCATCAACTTTACTGATACTGCAGATTATACAATCGATGGTGATGCAATCACGATTACGTTTGACGCGGGTACAGATTCTTCCGAAGTTGATGCCGGTACATGGGCAATTGAAAATGATGTGTTAACTATTAATACAACGAGCGACAGTTCTTGTACTAAGTTAACAATGTCAAAATAACTTTTAACCAATTACTGTTATAAAAAAGGCGCTTAAAAGCGCCTTTTTTATTTATCTGAAATAAATTTTCCCAATCGTTCTTTCAATTCTTGGCGTGTCTCCCGGAAGTTATCCAGTAATTCTGAACTCCAGCCCCGAAAGGGGTCATCTATGCTCCAGTGGATCCGCTGAACATCACCGGGGAATACGGGACAAACCTGATTGGCATTATCACAAACTGTGATCACAATATGGATTCCTTCATTTAAATAATCGTTTATGGCATCGGAGCTGTGCTGAGATATATCAATGCCCCATTCTTCCATGACTGCAATGGCATTGGGGTGGACGCGGGTGGGGTGACTGCCAGCGCTGTAAACATCGAAGCGATCACCGGCCATATCTCGGAGTAAGCCTTCTGCGATCTGGGAACGGCAACTATTCCCGGTGCACACAAAAAGAATTTTTTGTTTTTTAGACATGGTTAAAAATGCAGTAATAATTCTGTATTCTGCAATAATTCATTCAAAGAAATCAGGAATGGTATTTGTATTTTTATTCATGGAAAAATCAGGAAAATCATCACATCCCTTCATAGGTCTTGCCGGAAATATCGGTGTGGGTAAAACTACTTTTACAACCCAAATGGCAGAACGGCAAGGTTGGACACCTTTTTATGAATCTGTTTCCAATAATCCTTACTTGAATGATTTTTATGGCGACATGAAACGATGGAGTTTTAACCTGCAGATCTATTTTCTTCATAAGCGTTTTGAATCCCATTTACAGATGTCTAAGTCCAATTGTGGCGTGATTCAGGATAGAACCATCTACGAGGATGTGGAAATCTTTGCGAATAATCTTCATGAAATGGGGAATTTGTCCAATAGGGATTGGGAGAATTATTGCGGATTATTTGCAGCAATGACATCTTTCCTGAAAAAACCGGATCTCATTGTTTACCTTCGGGCATCCACAGATACTTTATTGAGCCGAATCAAATCCCGGGGTAGAGGATACGAAGATTCCATTGATCCGGAATATCTCCATAGTTTAAATATATCTTATGATAAGTGGATCAGCACCGTCACCGGTTACCCTGTATTAATAGTAGAAACTGATGGGTTTAACATTTTTGAAGATCAGGGACAATTTTCTGATATTGAAAAACAGATTCTCGAGAAGATATAAGTTATTTTTCAGTAAATTTCTAAATGTCAGAACTTCCGCAAAATATCAATTCACCCCTGTTTACCAATCCACTGGAAACATTCCCGGGCCTATCCATTGATGATTTGAATAAATACTTGCCAGCCATCCGAACGGTGGAAGATATGGTAATGACAAATGATCATATGAAAGAAGGCCTTTTTCTTGCAAAATGCCTGGCTGGTCTAAAACAGGTTCCGGATCAAACCATGGACCTTATTATTGCCAATCCACCGGAAGACCCATGGAATTCGACAGATGTAATTGGACAAAAAATGACGCTTCAGGAATACTACCAATGGAATAATTCATGGTTGGCGGAATCTTACCGCGTACTAAAAAGTACCGGTGCAATTTATTTATTTACGCCATGGCAATATTCAGGAATGTATCACGGATTATTAAGTAACATATTTAAAGTTCAGTCCCGAATTACTTGGCGGGAAAGATTTCAGAGTAAGAGTGAACAATCTAGCACTTGGAAGAATGATACATCTGATATTTGGTTTGCAACGAAAACAGAAGATTTCTTGTTTAATCAGCAAGTTGTTGGCCTGAAGTCAAATGAACCGGGTGAATTGAATAATAAAGTTCGATCCAATCTATGGTTAGACATCCCTGGGATTGCTGAAGAAAATGGTAAAATCTCCCAAAAGTTGTATAACAGAATTCTTGATGCCAGCAGTTTTAAATTAAATTGGGTTCTGGATCCATTTATGGGAACTGGGGATGTTGGATTAGCCTCAAAACAAAGTGGCCGCCGGTTTATTGGGTTCGAAACCAATAAGGATCATTTACTCTTGGCCATGAAAAGAATTGATAAGGATCAATCATGAGTTTTATTGAAAAAATTAAATCTGAGATGTATGGGGCAATGAAGTCCGGTGAAAAATTAAAAACTGCAACCCTTCGAACTTTACTTGCAAAATTAAAAGACAAACAAATCTCCCAAGGTGGTGATTTCTCCGAAAAAGATGGAATGACTGTTATCAAAATGTTGGTAAAGCAAAGGAAAGAATCCATCGTTTTATATGAAAAAGCAGATAGAACTGAGCTGGCAGAAAATGAAAAGAAAGAGCTAATTGTTCTTGAAGCGTATCTCCCACAAATGATGTCTGATGATGAAATCAAAAATTTGGTCACATCTGTTATAGAAGAGACAGGTGCTTCAGGATTAGGAGATATTGGAAAGGTTATGCCACTGGTAATGCAGCGTGGAAGTGGAAAAGTTGATGGTAAAACCGCAAACATTTTATTGAGAGAAATGTTGGGATAAATGAGCTGGTTTTTAGATGGGTTGGCAATATTCTTTATTGTTCTTCTTGGTGCTGTTGGGTATAAAAGAGGGTTTATAGAAGAATTAGGTCGTTTGATTGGGCTCATCCTTGCCATCTTGATTGCCATGTCAAATAGCATGGCTGTTTCAACCCGGCTCAATGAATATTTTCCATTAGATCAATGGGTTGGTCTCTTCATTTCATTTTCTCTATTATTTGCAGCCACATTAATTGCTGCTAGAGTTCTCACAAAATTTGTTCATATAGCGTTATTATCAAAAAGTAATCATCTCATGAATCGATCTTTGGGATTTTTATTCGGTTCGACAAAAGGGTTCTTTATTATCATGGTTTTTGTATGGTTTATCACAATACTACCCCTTCAAAAATGGTCTAATATCATTGTTGAAAATTCTCGGATCGCTCAAAAAGGAAATCAATATAGAGGTTCAATTATTTCATTTTTTAATTGGGAAGATCCTGTAGCAATGAGTGAATCTTATTTCAAACAATTGACCCAACCGTAATGGCTAGAATACCCCAGGATATAGTTGATCGCGTAAGAGATACATCAGACATTCATGATGTAGTGTCTCAATATGTTGACTTGAAACGTCGCGGTGTCAATTATTTTGGGCTCTGTCCATTTCATGGAGAAAAAACACCTTCATTTAGTGTTGCACCGGCTAAACAGATTTATCACTGTTTTGGGTGTGGGTCAGGAGGGAACGTATTTTCATTTTTAATGGAATACCAAAAAATAACTTTCCCTGAAGCAATAAAATCTTTAGCTGATCGGTACAATATTCCTATCGATTATGAAGAGGCGGATGGGACTTCAGAACTATTTTCAGTCCTTTATGAGTTACATGAAATTGCAGTAAATCTTTATCAGCAAAACCTATTTTCCCAAAAAGGTGAAAAAGCATTGGATTATTTAAAGGGAAGAGGTCTGACTGAAGATATCATAAAACAATTCAAGATTGGACTTGCGATTGATACCTGGGATCAATTGGTGAAAACGTGTACCGGGAAAGGGTTCACCCAAAGTCAGATTACAAAATCTGGATTATTCGCCCAATCTGACAAAGGTACTTTCGATCGATTTAGATCAAGAATCATGTTCCCTATTTTTCACCCATCCGGGAAACCGATTGCTTTTGGAGGACGTGTCTTTAATTCTGATGATCCGGCAAAATATATGAATTCACCGGAAACACCCCTTTACAAAAAAAGCGACGTTCTTTATGGTTTACAGGCGTCTCGTGATGCTATTCGAAAAGCAGAATATGCAATTTTAGTTGAAGGTTATATGGATTTTCTTCAATTCTATCAGGCCGGTATTTATCCAACAGTGGCAGTTTCAGGTACAGCCATGACAACAAGACATGCAGTAACATTGGGAAGAATTACAAAAAAAGTAATTCTTCTTTATGATGGGGATCAAGCAGGTGGAGCGGCTACAATTCGGGCAAGCTGGGTTTTAATGAAAGCAGGATTGGAGCCAATCATTGTGAGGCCTCCCGATGGAATTGATCCGGACGATTGGATTCGTGAAAATGGGAAACAGGAGATTCTGTCTACTTTAGAATCACCGATTTCATTTATTGATTTTCATTTAATGTTTCACAATGGGATAAAATTGGAAGGAGCAGAACGCCTTCAATATATACAGGATCTTGCCAGAGAAACACGAAACATTCAAGATGGAATCGTTAGAAATGATCTGATCCATATTATTTCTGAAAAATTGAGAGTCAGTGAAGATGATTTGATTCGAGCCATGAAGAGTCAGCGAATTTCTCCCGTGTATACCAAAGGCTTTGATGAATCAATCGAGAAAGAACAATTTGTATTTACGAGTCAGGGCGACCGGGCCCAAATAGAATTAATTCAACTTATGGTTCATGAAGATGATTCTACTCGGGCTTATGTTAAAGAGAAAGTTTCTCTAGATTATTTTACAACACCCTTATTAAAGAAAATTACGGGATATATTTTAGACGAAAAATTGTCTGTGGAAATTGCAGCAATTATCGAGTATTTTCAGGATAAGAATGAACGGGATTCAGTAACACAAATCCTATTTGCAGAAACACAAAATATTCCACCTGAACAAATTGTATTGGATTGCTTAAAAATATTAAAATCCAGACCTCTAAAGGAAAAGATTCATTCACTTAGAGCTTTAATTCGGGAAAAGGAATCTCACGGGGAAGACCCTCAAAAAGAATTAAATGAAGTGGTTAAGCTTCATCAGGAATTAAATGAAATCTAATTATTTACAAATAAGTATTCGCATCATTATTTCGATTGCACTTTTTACTGCTCTATGGGCAAATGAAGTTCAAGATATTACTATTCATAAAAAAAGCAATGGAACTTTGGTGCGAATTGTGACCAGCAAAGTGATGGATATGGAAAATCTTGCAGGATGGATAGGACAGAAAAATTGGTTTTATGTCACATTTAATGCTTCTTATTTAAATCCATCTGCAATGGATTACCTTTCATATGAGTCACCTGTCGTTGATTTGGAGGTAACTGGAAATAATGAATCTGTTCAATTGGGGATTTTATTTGATACATCCATTGGAGATTTCGAAATATTTCACTCTAGCGCAAGTCGAGTAATTCTAATCCAGATTTGGCAATCTTTAAATGACAGTGTTCGATCTCAAGTCCAAACATCGGAAACAAACAATAATAACCGCGTATTTACCCTTCCAAAGACAGAAGCAAAGGGGTCACCATTTTATGATTCTTTTGTATATGCGCGAGATAAATATGGCCCGAAAAAATATTTTTTATGGTATAATAATTGGTATTCAACTGAAGATGTTGTTGGAGAATCAAATGAATCTTTTGATGGTGATCCAAAGCCACTTTTGGTCAAAAGCGTTCCAGACAAAGTTGAAGAATCAACTCCCATTCTAATTAAAAAAGAATCTAAAAGGAAAATTGATATTTCAAATATTTTGGATAAGGGAATGCTTAATTTAGGAATCAATCGTCCGAAAAATATTAAAGGACTACAGAATGCCTTAGTGAGATTGGGATATGATTTGGGAACTGATGGTGTATTTAGGAATGGTGTAGATGGAAAATTCGGTCCCACAACTGAAACTGCGGTGAAACAATTTCAAACAGATCAGGGATATTCCGAAAATAATATAGATGGCGTTGTAGGAATTATCACCCTAAATGAAATGATCAATGCTTTAGAGGGGGACCCTCAAATAGGTGTTGAAACACAACCTGGCAGAGTTCAGACCAAACGAGAAATTCGAAGTCTTGATAACAAAGAGGAAAGGCGCCTATTACCTCTGGATTTTTCAAAAAGAAAAACATTTCTTAATCTTTCTTGCAATGTAGATGGTGCGAATGCATTTATTGATGGTTTACTTTTAGGGCAAACTCCTTTATTTAAAAAGATAGCCATTAACCCTGGTTGGCACCGTATTCGTATGGTAGATCCAAATGCACCTCCTCCTGAATACTCGATTCCAGTTCCTGATTTTCAGGATATATATATTCCACAAGGAAGGACACAAAATATCCATATCAAACTTTCCACCGCTGATCAAAATACCACTGAATAATATGGCATCTATCTCCCATGGTCGAACGATATGGGGAATTCTTTCAACGCTCTTGGTCTTCTCGAGTTTAGGGGCACAAACTTTTCCAAAAATTGAACATTTGGAGATAAATGAAAAAGACACCGGCCTTCAAATTGAATTACTCTTTTCTGGTCCATTGGGGAGCGAAGATGTTTCGTCTTGGATTGAACAACGGAAATGGTTTATTCTAAATTTCTATAATATTGAACACCCAAATTCTGGCTTTGGTGTAACCTATACAAAATTTCCCGTAGTAGAAATACTGCAAGTCAAAACATCGGATAATGCCCTTCAGTTGTCATTCCATATAGGTAGGCCTTTAGGGTCTTTTGATGTGATTCGCCTAGATGAAGAAAATCGAATTCTTATTGTATTGGTTTATGCAGATTTTGTAGAGCCTAAGGATGTGAATCCATCATTTATTTTTCCGGAACTAAAGGATGCACAAAGGAAACACCATCCCCTTTCATGGAAAGATAATCGTGCTCGAACATCCATACGGATTCTGTGCGATACGAAAGGGTTACCTATTTATGTTGATAATCAAATTGTGGGTAAAACTCCTTTGACTGACCCAATTGATGTTCTCCCGGGGTGGCATAAAGTTGGATATTTTCCACAGGATTTTTCACAGGATTCAGAAATTCAGACCTCCAAAGAAAAAATGATGTTTGATATTTTGAGAATGGGCTTGCTGGATATATATATTGAAGAAGGTAAAGAAGAAACAATTGTGTTGAGCTATCAAACTTTGGATGAAGATGTAATTGATTATAATAAGCGGTTCATGGCAAGCACTTGGGTTGGGCTTTCTATGTTTTTCATGATGATTCTTCTCATGAGTTGGGGGTTAATCTGAATCATCGAATAGTTTTTTATTTTTCTTTAATTTTTATCGTTGCCGTGTCAGCTATTTTTGGTAAAAATAGTAAGGTTATCCCCAAATCCCCATCCCTAAAATCTTCAACTTATAAATATTGGAATGCCTCCCGGCGGATTTTAGATCTAAAAGGAGAACCTCAGACTTTTTATGGACAAACTTATTACGTTGTCACTTTTAACAAGGATGGACGAATCAAAACGGTTACTCGAATTGATGAAACAAAGGAACCCCAAGAAACTTATCATTTGATATGGAATAAATCTGGAACCCAATCTGAATACAAAATTGAATTCCTAACATCTGGCAATGCTTCACGACTGGATGCCTATTTATATTCAAATAAACTGAGCCACGTTCGTCCGGGCTGGATCGCAGATTTTAAAAGCAGGAAAGATGGTCGGCCCAAGGAAGTATCATTCAGCGATAAATTGGGTTTTACTTATTTCTCATACATGTTTAATTATTCCTATGATAAATCAGTTGAAATGGAAGTTATAGAGTCCTCATATTTTGATTCTAAAGGTGAATTTGTGGGACGACATCTTTTATTTTGGGAGGGAGATGCCTGGTTAAATATGATTCAGTATTATGATGAGAATAATCAAATCATTGATACCCATGAATTCATCCACGATTTTAGCAAGGAAGAAACCATCCGAATTATATCCGATGCAACCGGTCGAGAAATTATTCGAAAAATAATTCCTTTTATGCAACCAGATAAATATGCTTACAGATTAGAATGGAACGGAAGGGAGATTGTTGATCATGTTTTATTGGATGTAGGAACAGTAGCAATTGCTCGGGAGTTCTATAAAAAAACTGAAAGAGCACTTAAAGAAGCAAACCAAAAAGTAGCAGAAGCTAAAAAGAAATTAGAAGAGACAAAACTAAGAGCAAATGAAGCAGAAAAAATATTGCTGAGGGCGAAACAAAATGCACAAGATATAAAACAATTTAAATTTGAAATGGATGATGCAAAAAAACAAGCAACGATAGCAATTGAGTCAATGCTTGTTGCAGAAAAAGAAGCAAATGATGCAAGGCTCCTGGTTGCTGCTGCTGTAGCAGCAGAAAAAGTAAAAAAAGCCACAGAAATTGAGCAGTATGCAGAAAAAGAAGCAAAGTCATCTCATAAATATGCTAAGAAAGCA
>Ga0066369_10001023_pt1 | contig 11592 bp, 13 predicted proteins | sample Knorr_S7_td_Bott_FD_70972 | JGI IMG/M metagenome (GOLD analysis project Ga0066369, IMG submission 70972) | Marine microbial communities from Southern Atlantic Ocean transect - Knorr_S7_td_Bottom_ad_4513_LV_A | ecosystem: Environmental > Aquatic > Marine > Oceanic | place: Southern Atlantic... | reverse complement strand
GGATATTAGTGGTAGCGGGTATCGTTTTATTAGCGTATCAACTTAATGGCTATTTCACTGATCATTCACATCATCAACATCAATTAGCCCCACAGGAATTACAAAACAAACCACTCATTAAATCAGATAATACTGACCATGAACATTCCCATGGTGATGGTCATCCCCATAGTCATTAAGATTTAGTCAATTCTAGATTTTACTCCTTAATCGTTTTCAGGTAAAGGCGCTCTACCTTATCTCTTGCCCATTGGGTTTTTCTTAAAAACTTCAGGCTCGATTTTATAGAGGGATTATTCGTAAAGCAATTGATATTGATTTCATATCCCAAATCTTCCCAGCCGTATTCATCTACTAGGTATTCAAGAATATCAATTAACCTTATTCCGTGTAATGGATTATTGACTTGAAAATTTTCTTGGTTACTTTTATCATTCATTATAAATTACCTCCTCTTATATCTGGGATTTGATTTTCCAGCATTTCTCTTTTTATTTCTGTTGGCAAAAAACTCTTGTTTCTTTCTGTTTTTTTCCTTTTCAAATTCCTTTTTCTGCTGAGCATTCATAGGTTTGTCCGTTTGAGGGAAAGGGTGATTTTGAACCACTTCAATTTTTTGCTTTATTAGTTTTTCAATATCCCTAGTGTATATATTTTCCTCTGGCTCACAAATTGAAATGGAAACCCCCTGTTCTCCTGCTCTACCACATCTTCCTATCCTATGCACATAAGTTTCTGGCTCATTAGGAATATCATAATTAAGTACATAGCTTAGTTTTTCAATATCAATTCCTCTTGCAGCAATATCAGTAGCCACCAAAACTCTTACCTCTAAATTTTTAAAGGATTGCAAAGCCTTTTGTCTTTGGTTCTGGGCTTTATCCCCATGTATTGCTGCCGCAACAATATGCTTCTTTTTTAAATTACGAACAATTCTATCCGCACCATGTTTGGTTCTTGAAAACACCAAAATTTGTTTGATGTTTTTGTCTTTTAAGATATGAAATAACAAGTCCTTTTTATCACTCTTATTCGTGTAGTAAATATACTGCTGAATCGTTTCGGCAGTAGCGGAAACTTGATGTACCGCTACCTTTTTTGGGTTACGCAAAATGGTATTGGAAAGCGTTAGAATACTATTAGGCATTGTAGCCGAAAAGAACAAGGATTGCCTTTGATTTGGTAATTTTTCCAATAGCTTTTTAATATCATGGATAAAGCCCATGTCCAACATTCTATCCGCCTCATCCAACACAAAATAACCAATATCTTTTAAGGATATAAATCCTTGCCCCATCAAATCTAATAATCTTCCTGGAGTAGCGATTAAAACATCTACCCCATTTTTAAGTGCAGCTGTTTGAGGCCCTTGTTTTACCCCGCCAAAAATTACAGTATTTTTTATGTTATTGTATTTTGAATAAACAGTAAAATTTTCCCCAATCTGTATCGCAAGTTCACGAGTTGGCGTAACCACCAAAACTCTTATTTTCTGTTTGCTATTATTGCTTTTTTCTTTTATCAGATGATGTAAAATAGGCAAGGCAAAAGCAGCTGTTTTTCCGGTACCAGTTTGGGCGGAACCCAGAACATCTTTTTTCCTTAATACCAATGGAATTGCTTGCTCCTGAATAGCGGTTGGAGTAGTATAATTTTGGTCTTTTACCGCTTTTAGTAAAGTGGGGTGTAAGTTTAAATCTTCAAATTTCATATGGGGATTCCTTTTGTGGAATTATTTTTTGCAAAGCTAGGATAATAGCTTAGATAATTGGGAGAAGGAAGCACTACTCCCCACAACCTTGTATATAAGTAATTTCTAAGTCAGTAACTTCTAAGGTGTCATTGTGTAAATATCCAATCATATTACATTCCATAGGGAAGTATTCCATTTCGCATACTGCCAAATAAAGTTCAACCAATTCTTCCATATTTTCATTGGGGAAAGTAAGCTCCCATTCTCCTAAAGTTTCTTCATCTTTAAAAATATGTTGCCCTTCTCCATATACCCACCAACCAATATACTGCTTTGGCTCTTCCAATTTAGATTGCTCTTTTGTGGTCAAACCACAGGCAGAAATCCAAAAAATTAAAGTCAGAAAAACAAAAATCTTATATCTAAAATCTAACATCTATTTTTTATAAAAATTCATTTCATCCATATATTGCCATGCTTTTTCTGGAATTAAATAAGAAACATCTTTTCCTTGTTTTATTGATTTTCTGATAAAAGAAGCCGATATCTCCATTTGAGGAACGCCATTTACTATATGAATATTTTCATGCGAGCCACTTATTTCAATTCCTGGTCTTGGATACACATAAACGGAATAATCGACTAAAATCTGCTCGTAATTTTTCCACTTATGAAAATTCTGTAAATTATCTGCCCCAATAATTAAGGAAAAATTGTTTTCAGGATATTGCTCTTTTAAGTGCACCAGAGTATCAATGGTGAAAGATGGTTGCGATAAATTAAACTCAATATCAGAGGCGTATAATTTCGGATTGTCCTCCACTTCCATTCTTATTATCATTAATCGGTGATACTGATCCAATAAAGATTGCTTTTGTTTCAAAGGGTTTTGAGGGGAAACTACAAACCAAACTTGCTCCAATTCAGAAAATTCTGCCATATAGGAAGCAATTACTTTATGCCCAATGTGCATGGGATTGAATGAGCCAAAAAATAATCCTATTTTCATCCGATAAATGTTTGGATTACTTCCATGGTTTCCATACATGCCACACCAAAATCATCATTCAAAATTATTTTATCGAATTCCTCACTTTTTGCAATTTCTCCTTTTGCTTTTATTACTCTTTTCTGTAAACTTTCTGCTGATTCTGAACCTCTACTTTGCAATCTTTCTTCCAAAACTGCAAGAGATGGCGGCATAATAAAAATAGACAAACATTCGGTTGGATATTGTTTTTTTATGTTGAGTCCTCCCTCTACATCCACATCAAAAATTACTGTTTTCCCCTTTTGCCAAATTTTTTCTACCTCTGATTTTAAGGTGCCATAATACTGATTTTCATAGACCTCTTCCCATTCCAAAAATGCATTTTCTTTTATCTCTTTTTGGAACTGCTCAGCTGCTAAAAAATGATAATCTATTCCATCTGTTTCATTTTCCCTTCTTAATCTGCTACAAGCAGAAACGGAAAAAGAAAGTGAGTCCATTTGGGCTAACAAAAAATGAACTATGGAAGTTTTCCCTGCTCCAGATGGTGCCGATATTACAATGAGTTTTCCCACTTACAAAATGTTTAATAGTTGCTCTTTAATTTTTTCTAACTCATCCTTCATTTGCACCACTATCTTTTGCATCTGTGCGTCTGATGATTTGGAACCAATAGTATTAATTTCTCTGCCTATTTCTTGCACTATAAACCCTAACTTTTTTCCGTTTGGTGATTCTCCATTCATTGTTTCAGTAAAATAGTTAAGGTGTGCATCTAGCCTAACTTGCTCCTCTGTGATGTCTTGTTTTTCTAAATAATAGATGAGTTCTTGCTCAAAACGGTTTTCATCAATGTTTTTGGAGTCAATTTCTGCTAATTTTTCATTCAAGCTTTGTTTTACTTTTACTATTCTTTCTTTTGCTAGTGGTTCAATTTGTTTTAGCAAATCTGAGATTATTGAGATCCTTTTTGAAATATCCTCTTCTAATTTTATTCCTTCATCTATTCGGAATTGTAATACGTTAGCAATGGCAGTATTTATGGCTTTTTGAATTTCCTCCCACTCGTTTTCATTTGATTTTTCCTCTCCTTTTACCAATGCCTCAGGCATTTTTAATAAAGTTGGAATAATATCAGTGGATTCAGCTTTAAATGGAGTAAAAGTCCACATATTCCATTTTAATCCCAAATCCTTTTTCAATTGTAATATTTGATTATGATAATCTTTTATAACTTCTGTATTTATCTTGTAATTAGAAGATGATTCTGACTTTTCCCTCCAAATAGAAAGTTCAATTTTACCTCTTTGTAATTTTTCTGAAAGTAATTTTCTCAGCCCAATTTCTTTATCTCTATATACAGATGACATCTTTACAGTTGCATCTATTTGTTTGGAATTTAAGGATTTTACTTCAATAGTAAAGTTAGCATTTGTTAAATTTAATTCGGCTTTCCCATAGCCCGTCATAGATTGTATCATTTTATAAATTTTTTACAAATTTAGGAAAGTTTCTGCTTTCTTTCCTTTAGAGAGCGAACACTTACCAAATAAACCCCAAAAAAGATAAGTATGCTTGATATAATTTTTTGATTATCCAAGTTGTCAGAACCCCAAAAAATAGCAAACATTGTAGCTAAAATAGGTTGTAAATAAATATAAATACTCACTGTGCTTGGGCTCAGTTGTTTTAGGGCTGTGGAATTAAAAAGGTATGCAATAAAGGTAGTGCAAATCACCACAAAAGCAATTTCCAGATAAATACTATTAGGTATAATACTCCAATCTACATCAGATAAATTGGTAAATCCGAAAGGCAATACATACAACAGCCCAAATGAAAAGACATAAAACATAACAGTAATTGGATGGTATTTTTTCATCATGGGCTTTACAATCACTAAATACAAACCGTAACTTGCTGCATTGATAAAAACAAACAAATTCCCTAATTGCATGTTAGAATCTAAACTTACATCTCCTCCTTTTAAAATTAAGGAGGAAGCTCCTATTATTCCAAGTAATATCCCCAGTCCTTTTCTGAAAGTAATTTTTTCTTTTATGATTAGAAAAGAAATAATCATAACCAAAATAGGGTTAGATGTCATGATAATAGCTGCATTTATAGGAGTAGTTAAATTCAATCCTTCAAAAAATAACAACTGATTGATGGCTACTCCAAAAATCCCACAAATAGCTAAGCGAAACATATCTTTTCTCTCCACTTTTTCTTTTACAAACAAAAAATAGGTGAGTGCAAATAAAAACAGGGCGCCAATTACTCTTAATAATATAAAACCGGAAGGTAGTATAAAAGTCGGCATCACATCCTTAGCAAAGCTGTAATTTATAGCATAAATTAAATTTGCTACTAGTAAGGCAAGATGTGCCAAAAGCGTTTTATTCAAAAGTGAGATTTAATTACAAAAGTAAAATTAAATCTTGCAATTTTTGATAGATTTGCTCTATATAAATCAAATGAAAAATTAAGATGAAATTCGGAACAAAAACCATACATGCAGGCCAAGAGTTCGACCCGACTACTGGGGCAATCATGACGCCAATCTATCAAACATCTACTTATGTGCAAGCATCTCCTGGCGATCATAAGGGATATGAATATTCCAGAACTGGAAACCCAACTAGAAATGCTTTGGAGCAAAACTTGGCAGCTTTAGAAAACGGAAAATATGGGCTTTGTTTTGGAAGTGGAATGAGTGCAATTGATGCTATAATTAAATTATTATCTCCCGGAGATGAGGTAATATCAAATAATGATTTATACGGAGGTACTTATCGAATTTTCACTACTATTTTTGAAAATTATGGCATCAAATTTCATTTTACAGCAATGGACGACACAAAGGAAATTGAATCCTTAATAAATGAAAACACCAAAATGCTTTGGGTAGAAACACCTACTAACCCTATGCTCAATATTATTGATATTGAAAAATTAGGACAAATTTCCAAAAAGCATAAATTGATTTTTGTGGTAGATAATACTTTTGCCACCCCTTTTCTGCAAAGACCACTAGAATTAGGAGCGGATATTATAATGCATTCGCTCACAAAATACATGGGGGGCCACTCTGATGTGGTGATGGGAGCTGCTATTTGTAAAGATGATAATTTGGCAGAAAGATTATATACTTTACAAAATTCATGTGGGGCGGTTCCTGGTCCTATGGATTCTTTCTTGGTATTAAGAGGAATAAAAACCTTACACCTTAGAATGCAACGTCATTGCGAGAATGGAAAAGCAATTGCTAATTTCTTAAAAGATCACCCAAAAGTTGGTAAGGTGTATTGGCCAGGATTTCAGGCGCACCCAAACCATGAAGTGGCTAAAAAACAAATGGATGATTTTGGAGGAATGGTATCCTTTAACTTAAAAGGGAACAAATTAGAAGATGCCATTAAAGTAGTTACAACAACTCATTATTTTACTTTAGCAGAAAGTTTGGGTGGAGTGGAATCATTAATCGGACATCCAGCATCTATGACCCATGCTGCAATTCCAAAACAGAAAAGAGAAAAAACAGGTGTAGTGGATTCTTTAATAAGATTAAGTGTAGGAGTAGAAGATGTAGAAGATTTAATTGTTGATTTAGAACAATCTTTAGCAAAATTATAATTGCAAAAAGTAGCACTGATAACGGGTACAGGAAGTGGTATTGGAAAAGCATTGGCCAAACTACTGCTAAGTGAAAAATATTCAGTGTTTGGTTATTCTAGAACTAATCAAATTAAGCATGCTAACTTTACTTTCACTAAAATTGATTTAAGTGATTTGGAAGAAGTGCAAAGAATTAAATTTCCAAAACTTAAAGCAACTACTGAAGTACTACTTGTAAATAATGCCGCAACTATCGGTAGCATTCTTCCAATTGATAAAAAATCTGAAAAAGAGATTATTGGGGAATACAATCTAAATATTATTAGTCCTACTCTACTCAGTAGAAAATTCATTAATGCCTATGCTGACAATATCAAACTACTTATTAATATGGGATCAGGAGCGGCAAATAGTCCAATTTCTTCTTGGAGTACTTATTGCGCTACTAAATCTGCACTAGATATGCTAATCCAGGTTATTGCAGAAGAAAAGCATAAAAATTTACAAGTATTTTCAATTCATCCAGGAGTAGTAGATACTAATATGCAAAAGGAAATAAGGAAATCTGATTCGGAGTTCTTCCCATTACATCATAAATTTATGGATTATTACGCCAATCAGGAACTGTTTTCCGTCAAATCTGTTGTATTCAGAATACTCCAAATTATTGCAAAAAAGAACGATTTTGATGAAATTATTCTGAATTTAAGAGATTTTAAATAATGGCTTTAAAAAAAGCCCATATTTAGCCATATTTATCTTTTTTCTGCTGATTATCAACTATTTACAGATACTTGCTATTTTTAACAATAAAATGTTAAAAAGGGGGGTCTTTTTTAGCCTTTCTTTCACAAAAAATCTATCTATCTATCTGATTTTTATGTTTATATATTTATTCTGCTTTTTAAAACTATATACACATTGAGAAATGGACTATAACATAAAATTAGCACAAAAGCAGCTAAACAAGAGATATATCCCTTATGTTTGGGGTAGTATTAACCAAAAAATTTTTAATTATGGACAATGTATTTAAGTACTTTAACGGTTTTTTTAAAGGGTTAACTGGTCTTATTATGACTGTGTTAGGTCTTGGTGTTGCAGTTGAAATCCTTTTTGGAGGAGGCGCAATGTTTGGAATCACTGTTATTGACAATGTGATGAATATACTTAATAGTCTTGGCGGATCAGGTTTCGCAGGACTTGTTGGAATTTGCGTTCTGTTCAGCTTATTAAGTAGATAGAAATTTTTTTAGTTAATAAAATAGCCCTACTATCATAGTAGGGCTATTTTATTTTAATGGCAAATTTTGTAAACTCAAAATTATAGTTTAAGTTTGGGGAATATTTAAAGACACAAATTATGGAGAAATTTTTTAAGCAAATTATAGACTTACTAAAAAAGGCAATTACCCTAGCGCTTTATTTTCTTTGTTTGGGCATTATTGTACAACTTCTGATTGATGATAAAATTTTAGGATGGAATCCTGTTGGGAATATACAAGATGCTGGAGGTTCTTTTATTGGCGTTATCGCATTGGTAGCAATGTACTCTTTATTTATACAAAACAAAAAATAGCTACCTTTTAGTGAGCCTCTAGCCAATTATTACCAATTCCTAATTGGGTAATAAGAGGAACATTTAATTCTACAGCATGTTCCATCTTTTTCTTTACTAATTTTTTAAGCACCTCTTCTTCCGTTTTGTGCATATCAAAAACAAGTTCATCATGTACTTGCAATAACATTTTGGATTTCATTTGTATTTTCTCCATTTCCCTTTGAATATCAATCATTGCTTTTTTTATTATATCGGCAGCTGAACCTTGAATTGGGGTGTTTATTGCATTTCTCTCAGCCATTGCTCTTAGCATCCCATTTCTTGAATTAATGTCCTTTAAATACCTTCTTCTTCCTAAAATGGTTTCTACATATTCGTTTTCTCTTGCCTTTTCAATCGAGAAATCCATATACTCCTTTACTTTGGGAAACTCTTGAAAATATTCATCAATTATTTGCTTGGCCTCTGTTCTACTTATACCAATGTTTTGGGAGAGACCGAAAGCAGAAATGCCATAAATAATTCCAAAATTTACTGATTTTGCATTCGAGCGCATAGTTCTGTCGATCTCTGAAATAGGTACTTTATATACCTTTGCAGCAGTTGCTGTATGAATATCCACTCCATCATTAAAGGCCTGCAACATCCCTTCATCCTTGCTAAGTGATGCCATAATTCTTAACTCAATTTGCGAATAATCTGCCGCCAATAAAGTGAAATTTTCATCTCTTGGGATAAATGCTTCTCTGGTTTTTCTTCCTCTTTCTGTTCTTATTGGAATATTTTGCAAATTAGGATTTATGGAACTTAGCCGACCAGTAGCTGCAACCGATTGATTGAAAGTGGTGTGAATTCTTTTGGTTTTTTTACTGATTAATTCTGGCAATGCAAGAATATAGGTAGAAAGCAATTTTTTGATTTCTCTATATTCTAATATTTGCTCAATAATTGGGTGTTTATCTTTTAATTTTAATAGCGTTTCTTCTGATGTGGAATACTGCCCAGATTTGGTTTTTTTGGCTTTTCTTGCCAACTCCATTTTTTCAAACAAAACTTCCCCCAATTGTTTTGGGGATGCAATATTAAACTCCTCTCCTGATAATTTTATTATTTCTTTGCTGATTTTTTCTATTTCATCTGACAAAGTGATGTCGTATTCAGCTAACATTTTATCATCAATTCTGAATCCTTCCATTTCCATTTTAGCCAAAACTTTTGTAAGTGGCATTTCAATTTCTGTGAAAAGTTTGTTGATTTTTATCTCTTCTAGTTGTTTGCTGAAAATAGGATAAAGTTGCCAAATGGCATCCGTTTGCTGATTAAAAAAATTGGATAATTCCTGCTGATTAATGCTTGCTATTTCTTTTTTTAACTTGCCTTTTCCTCTTAAATCTTCCAAAGTATTGATGCTGTAACTTAAATGATTTTCTGTCAGGATACTTAAATCATGTCGCATATCAGGGTTCAACAAATAGTGTGCAATTCCAATATCAAAAAGTTGGGCTTTTACACTAATATTATTTTGGGCAAGCACTTTAATTTGAAATTTTAAGTTATTACCGATAAGCAATATTTGTTCTTTTTCTAATAGTGGTTTAAGCAATTCAAACAACTCATTTTCTGGGAGAGAAATAAAATAAGCGTATTCCTTTTCACAGCAGAGAGATACCCCTAAATTCTTAGCATCCAAAAAATTGGCAGTTGTAGTACATAGTTGAATGGTAAATTTTTTCTTTGACTCAAATGAAGCCAAAATCTTTTCTGCCTCCTGAAAAGTTGTAATTGTTTTGTAGTTAATGGGTGCTGATTTTAGTTCTTTTTCTACTATTTCAGAAGTTGAAAAAAGATCCATTTGTCCTTGTTTTATCTCTACTTTTTCGGGGATTTGTGGTGATAATATTGTCTCTTGATTATTTGATTTTGATGCTAGGACTCTTGGCAGTAATGCCCGAAACTCTAATTCTTCAAAAAGAGATTTTATCGCATCCTCATCTTTTTGTTGTACCCTTAATTTTTCTGCCTCAAATTCAATAGGCACATCTATTATGATGGTGACTAATTGTTTGGATTGCAATCCAATTTCTTTTCCTAATTCTACATTTTCCTTCATTTTTCCTTTCAACTTATCTGTATTTTCAAAAAGCCCCTCCATACTGCCGTATTCTGAAATAAATTTCTGGGCTGTTTTCTTCCCTACTCCTGGAATTCCCGGAATATTATCCGCAGTATCCCCCATCATCCCAAAAAAGTCAATTACCTGATCTACTTTTTGAATCTCAAATTTTTCTAAAACTTCTGGAATCCCCCAAACGGTTGTTGGTTGCCATTTATTTCCGGGGCGAAACATGAAAATATTTTCACTTACTAATTGTGCAAAATCCTTATCGGAGGTCATCATGTACACTTGAAAACCTTCTTGTTCTGCCTTTTTTGCCAAAGTGCCAATTACATCATCTGCTTCAAATCCGTCTTTATACAATTTTGGGATTCTCATGGCTTCCAATAATTTGTCAATATAAGGCAATGCTTCACTTATCCCTTCTGGCATTGCCTCACGGTGGGCTTTGTATGCTGGAAAATCTATGTGTCTTTGGGTTGGTTTTTTGGTATCGAAAACAACTGCTAAATGGGTAGGATTTTGTTTATTAATTACTTCAATTAGTGAGTTAGTAAAACCGAAAATAGCTGAGGTATTCAGTCCCTTTGAGTTAATTCTCGGGTTTTTTATAAATGCAAAATATGCTCTATAAATAAGAGCAAAAGCATCTAATAAAAATAATTTTTTTGAATTCGACATGTTAGGTAAAATTACGCTTTTAGATTAATCTTAAGAGTTCTTGGTAGTTTATTTAAACGATTATGTATTTTTATCTTTTCGTTTGTAAATAGTTATATGAAATATAAAACATTATTTAATGTCTTAAAAATTCCGCTACTATTTGTTGCACTAATGTGGATTGTAAAGTTGATTGAGTGGCATTTTGGTATTACTTTTTTCTCCCATGGTGTTGAGCCAAGAAAATTATCAGGAATGCAAGGAATTATTTTTTCGCCATTTATTCATCAGGATTTTTCTCACCTTTTAAGCAACACTTATCCTCTTATTATACTTGGTGGAATGCTATTTTATTTTTATAATAAATTGGGCTTACAAATCTTTTTTTGGCTTTTTTTTATTGCAGGATTTTGGCTTTGGGCAATCGGTAGGTCAAATTTTCATATTGGTGCAAGTGGAGTAGTTTATGCTTTGGCTAGTTTTATTTTTTTTAGTGGCCTTATTAAGAAGCAAACCAAATTATCTGCTGCATCTCTTTTAGTGATTTTCCTTTATGGCTCTATGATTTGGGGCATATTACCTATTTATGATGGCGTGTCATGGGAAGGACATTTGGCTGGCTTGTTAGCCGGACTTTTGTTGGCAATATTCTATAGAAATGAGGGGCCAAAACCAAAAAAATACCAATGGGAAATTGATGAAGAGTTAGAGAAAGAAATGGCAGAAAATAATGATGTAAACATCAAGTATTTTTATAAAGAGTAATTATTCAGTTGATTTTAATACGCCCCAATTAGAAGTATACCAAACTCTTTCATGTAGATAATATAGTACCATTTTGGTTACTATTTCAATTGAAAACATAGAAACAGCTATTTCAGCTGCTCCTTCAGTTTTCCCAAATAGAAAAAAATACACAACAAATACAAGCAAAATTGTATCAATTGCCCCAA
>Ga0066369_10001019_pt1 | contig 11603 bp, 12 predicted proteins | sample Knorr_S7_td_Bott_FD_70972 | JGI IMG/M metagenome (GOLD analysis project Ga0066369, IMG submission 70972) | Marine microbial communities from Southern Atlantic Ocean transect - Knorr_S7_td_Bottom_ad_4513_LV_A | ecosystem: Environmental > Aquatic > Marine > Oceanic | place: Southern Atlantic... | reverse complement strand
GTCATCGTGATTTAGGTATCTTATGGTTATTTATAAGGTTAGAAAGTCGATACGAATATGGATTGGATCGAAGGTATTGGATTGATGGCTGGTTTTCTCGGAGTTCTTGGATGGTATCCACAAGTTAGGCGTGTTTGGGTTGATAAGAGGGCAGACGGTGTAAGTGTTCCAACTTTTACAGTTATTGCGATTTCTCTAGCGCTGTGGTTAACCTATGGTATATTGAAGAATTCAATTGCTATTATCACTGCAAATATTTTTGCCTTAATTATGATAACAAGTATTGCAATTGGCGCTTATCGGATTCAATCAGTAAATTAGTGTTCTATCAGCTTTGAAAGTTAAGTCAATAAGGACATTTGGTGGTGAAGGTTTGAATCCTAAGTCAATAAGTTCTTCACCCTCTAATCCTCTGGCCTTTGCTGAAAGTCCTGAAGCATAAAGGCCTGCATTTCCTTTTTTCAAGGCGACAAGATGATCTGCTACTAAACCAATTCCAACACCCTGCATTTGTTCAGCACTACTTGGTCTTAGCATTGAAACTCCATCTCCTGCAACAAATACATCTACTTCGTAGTCATCTTCAAGAGCTGAACGTGCAACTAGGAGTCCTAGTGAGGCTCTGGTTGGATTTTCTACCCCAGTAATTATATGAACTAGTAATTTTTTGGACATAGTTTTAGTCACAAATCAATACTATATTAAACTTAATATTTGTATATTATTTATGTTTATTCAGGTGGCGGGATATTGTATTCGCCTTTTTTCTGGTCTGTTTCAGGAGCCTCTTCCTTTGTTTTCTCGACTTCTTCAGTTTTTTCCTTTCTAATGTAATCTTCTTGATCGTCCCATCCGCTTGCGGATTTAACTCCCGTCTCAGCAGCTGCTTGGTTGAATAAGTTTGAGTCCTGATTGTCTCCCATGTATGTGTCCTGAGGATCAGCCATGGTGAATGCCAGGATTATTCCGATCAATAATAATACTACTCCACAACAAATTGCTCCGAAGGAACCCAAGGCAGCTATAACCGCCCCAATTATTCCTTCCATCAGTTTGTCCAGATCGTAAACCATTACCACTTTGCCACCGGTGTTCCAAGTGTAGGTTCCATCCGGGCATCCATCTCCTGTAAAGTTGCGTTCTCCTGCCGTTTGTTGAGTACATAGTGTTCCTACAACGATCCAATCATCATCATCATCAGTCCCTCCGTCATCTTCGATATAATTACATCTGGGGATGAAAACTTGTGTATCCTTTTCATTATGGGTCAATGTAAATGTCTTTACCAGATTACAGTTTTCTTCTGTTAAATTCCAAGTCCAGTTTCCATGATTCTCATTGTATCCACCTTCTCCTCCACCTTCATAGGTGCCGTTTATGTGAACATAAATACCGGATCCACGATCTTCAGGATTACTTTTCCCCGTGATCGTCATCTCCCCGTCGGCGCCTTCGTATAGCTTACCTTCTCCAATGGCTTCTACAGCATCTTCTTCTATATTTGATAATACGATAATACCAGCTAAAGTAATAATGATTCCAAGGACAATAACAACAACAGGTATCTTGTTCATGATATTTTATTCCATTCCTCTATATAAGTCAATTTCAAAATATTTTTTTGAATGTTTATAACAGATTGTTCCGTTCCATAAGATCCGTCAGATAATCTCTGTTGGTGTAGATAGTTCCCCATAACGTGAAGATTCCCAGTGAGATGAATATTCCTCCTGATTTTCTCTTCTGCAGACAGTCATCTCTATCACCGATTGAGTTTAATGGATGATCCATATACTGTAGGCAGCTCTCTATCTCATAGGTCTCACCATTCAATTTGTTGTAGTAATCCTCTGTTGCACTGTTCCAGAACGCCAGACCAAAGATGATCAGACTGATTCCAAGTGTGGCCCCTATCACCAATTTCAAATAATTTTCGATTTCCACAGCTTTCAGAAAAGGAGTCCCCTAATAATTTTTTCTCCAATGGAAAAAATTGCTCTCAGAACATTATATAATATGATCATTACATTTCCTCCCCCAAATTTAGGAAGATGACGTTCTTTTTCTCTTTAGCTTCAAAACTGGATTGTAATTTTTGTAGTTCGGTTTCCCAGATCTCGGCACATTTTTGTTCTTCCTGTTCTTCTAAGGCATCAATGGTTAACATGACTACCAAACTGGCCACCACTAGAGCGCCAACAGCTATGATAATAATATTCATATTTTATTCCTCAATTTAGTTTTTGTTTCAGAATAAGTAGGCCAGGATAGGTAATACAATAATTTCCCAAGGAAGAAAAACAACAGCAAACTTTAGGTATCCAAGCATGGTACAAACTAGAAGTTATTATATATAAAGTTAACGGTAAAATAGTTATATTATATTATTCTTTTTTAGAGGATATATTTACAAATGTTCTACTTGGGCCAAAATCAATTAAAAGGTGGGACACAGAATCTCCCGGAATTTTGCGTTGACATATTCATAATATACAAGAGCCTAGTGACGATAAGTGGGCAAAGGACATTGCTTGGTCATAGGGGCTGGGGTCAGTGGTCTTTCATCCGGGATCAGGCTTCTGGAAAATGATTGGAAGGTAACGATCTGGGCTGCTGAATTCTCACCTAATACCACTTCTGATGTAGCCGCCGCACTTTGGTATCCCTTTCTTTCCGCTCCCGTTGAAAGAACGGGTGCTTGGGGTTTCAACACATATAATGTTTTGAAAGAACTGGCTGAGTTACCAGATACCGGGGTCACAATGACTCAGACATACGAATATTTCCGGGAATCTCAATCAGATCCTATCTGGAAGGACTGGGTTGATTCTTTCGAAAGGAAAACAGACGGACTTCCGGCTGATTATGTTGATTGTTTCACTTTCATCACCTCTATAATTGAGATGCCTGTCTACCTTAAGTGGATGCTGTCCCGCTATACTTCTCTGGGAGGTATAACTAGTCAGAGAACCATTGATTCTTTCGAAAGTTTTCCGGACGAATATACTGCAATCATAAACTGTACAGGTCTGTCATCAGGGGCTTTGCTGGATGATGACGAGATGTATCCTATCCGGGGTCAGATTATCAGAATCAAGGCCAGAATCAAGGATATGTATCTGGATCAGCAGATTGAGAGTCTGACCTATATTGTTCCTCGAAGCCAGGATGTTGTCCTGGGTGGTGTCGCTCAGCAGGGTAACTGGGATTTGAGTACGGATTTATCAGACCATGAAGCAATACTGGAAAAATGTGGAGCAATTATTCCGGAGATCAAGGATGCCGAGATAATAGAGGATCTGGTTGGCTTACGTCCGGGAAGAACGGAGGTAAGACTGGAAAAGGAACATATCCGGGGCCGTCCTTTGGTTCATAACTATGGCCACGGGGGTTCAGGGGTAACTCTTTCTTGGGGTTGTGCAGATGAGGTTGTGGAGTTGGTCAATGGCGGATAAACGTGGAACTCATGACTATGTTGAGGATCTTCGGAATACAGAGGTTCTGGTCTATATCAATGGCAAATTTTATCCTAGACAGGATGCCTCGATTTCGGTCTTTGATAGTGGTTTTCTTCTTGGTGACGGCGTATGGGAAGGGATTCGTCTGCATAATGGCAAATTCCTTTTTCTAGAACAGCATCTGGAAAGGCTGTTCTGGGGTGCGTCCCAGATAGATATGGATATTGGGAAGACAATGGAGGAGATCACCTCTATCTTGTATGATACCGCAAAATTCAATAAGATGGAGAGCGGTGTCCACGTCCGTCTGATAATCTCGAGGGGTGTGAAATCAACTCCTTATCAGGATCCTGGTTTCACGATTTCTGAACCTACTATTGTTGTGATCCCTGAGTACAAGGTTCCATCTCTGGAAACACAGTTGAATGGAATAAAATTAGTGTCGGTGGATATTATCCGGGGTTCGACCAATATTCAGGATCATCGAATCAATAGTTTGAGTAAGTTCAATTGTATCCAGGCTTGTATAGACGCCAAGAGAAAGGGTGGGGATGAGGGACTGATGCTGGACCCTCATGGCTATGTTTCAACATGCAATTCTACACATTTCTTTATGGTAACTGATAACGCGGTCTGGACCTCAACTGGTGAATATTGTTTGAAGGGGGTAACACGACAGAATATCATCAATATCTGTAAGGCCCATTCCATACCTCTCTATGAGAGAAATTTCACTTTGGCCGATGTTTATGATGCTGATGAGGCCTTTGTTACTGGGACCTTTGGAGGTGTGGTTCCAGTTTATGAGGTCGATGATCATGAGTTGTCGGTACTTCAGAATGGCTCCGTCGTCAAGACCTTGCAATCACATTACAATGAATTGGTTGAACTAGTGAGTTTGTCTTGATCAGAATCGCAATGTGGTCTGGTCCACGTAATATTTCTACAGCTATGATGCGTTCCTGGGAGAATCGGGCAGATACTTTTGTGATAGACGAACCTTACTATGCCTACTATTTGAGCCAGAATGACTTGCAGCATCCAGGCCGTGATGAGGTTCTGCAGGCTGGGGAATTGGATTCAGGAAAAGTATCTCGTGGCTTGGTCCATGATACTAGTGGTTCCTGTTCAATCTATTACCAGAAGCATATGACCCACCATCTTCTGGAGTCAATCGATCGGGATTGGATGGAATCCGTCACGAATTGTTTCTTGGTCAGGGATCCCAAGGATATGATCATATCCTATCACAAGGTCCATTCGGATATTACCAGTAATCTCCTGGGTTTATATCAGCAAAAGGAAATATTCGAATATGTCAAGAAGATGACTGGGGAGATACCGCCGATTATAGATTCCAAGGATGTTCTGATGAACCCAGAAGAGATACTGGGTAAATTCTGTGACAGGATTGGTGTCGTCTTTTCTGGAGAAATGCTGAGCTGGTCCAAAGGAGCCAGAGATACAGATGGTAATTGGGGGAAATATTGGTACAAGAATGTAATGAATTCCACGGGTTTCAATAAATATGTACCCAAGACGGAAGAGGTACCTGAGAAATATCTAGCTCTTTATGAGGAATCCTATAAACTTTATCAAGACCTTCACAAACGGAGAATAAGGTAAGGATGACCAGTATTACACCTTGGCCATTTTACTTTCTTAGTTGGATTATTCCCATCTCCGTTAGGGTCAAGCAGCATCAAACCTTGGGCAGCGATAGGCTCATGATACTGATTCGATGGTGATGTTGCAATGAAGGAGGACGCTTAGCGTGCAACGCAAGAACTTCGGCGGCAATCAGGTGCTTAAGCCGTCGTCGGCCTACACCCCCACCGACGAGCAGGAAGTTCTGCAGATTCTCGACAAACACCGAGGCCAGCGCATCCGCGCCGTCGGCAGTTTGCATAGTTGGAGCGATGCGATTCTTGGCGACGACGTGCTGCTGGACCTGCGACGGTTGAATGCCGTCCAACTACAGCCTGATGGCGACCAGTTTGTTGCCACGGTTGGGGCCGGATGCCAGATCAAGCGCCTCCTCAAAGAACTCGCTCGCGACGGCGCCACCCTGCATTCGCTTGGTCTGATTACGGAACAGACAATCGCCGGGGCAATCTCCACCGGCACTCACGGTTCGGGACGCCATAGCATGTCGCACTATGTCGAGGAGGTGCGGTTGGCTCGTTATAACGATTCCACTGGTCAGGCGATTATCGAGGAGATTAGCGCTGGAGAACAGTTGCGGGCCGCTCGCTGTTCACTGGGTTCACTTGGAATCATCCTGTCCGTGAAGCTCCGCTGCCGTGCACAGTACAACGTGCAGGAGCACTTCACCGAGTCTCGTCGGTTGGCGGACGTTTTGAATGCCGAATCGTCATTTCCGCTACAGCAGTTCTATCTCATCCCTTGGCGTTGGTCCTATTTCATCCAGCACCGGCGTGAGGTTGACCGGCCACGTTCCCGCCTCGCTAGGCTGTACCGGCTCTATTGGCTGGGAGTGATGGACTATGGCCTGCACATGCAGATATTGTTCCTAAAACACGTGTTGCGAAGTCGACGCTTGCTTCGGTTTGCCTTTCGTCGCCTTGTCTCGTCATTCCTGATTCTCAATTGGAAGGTTACGGATCGCTCCTCGTCCATGCTGGTGATGAAGCATGAGGCCTTTCGCCACATTGAGATTGAGTTGTTCGTACCGCGAGACCAGTTGGCGGATGCGCTCAGATTTACCCACGAAGTCATCAAGGTTGCAGTCGGGAAAGATTCAACGTTGTCTGCAAACAACCAGCGGCGAATTGAGGGTCTAGGCATGCAAGACGCTCTGGCCGGGCTTCATGACCAGTACTGCCATCACTACCCCATCTGTGTGCGGCGGGTGCTTCCTGATGACACCTTGATATCGATGGCTAGCGGGGGGGAGCAGGATTGGTACGCGCTGAGTTTCATCAGCTTTGCGAAGCCAGCACGGCGTGCTGGTTTTTTCCTGTTCGCGAATTTTATGGCCCAAAGCATGTCACAATTGTTCCACGCGCGCCCGCACTGGGGTAAAGTATGCCCACTGGAAGCCAATGAGTTGACATCCCTTTACCCTCGATTCGATGATTTCCGCACCGTCTGCAATACGCTTGATTCGCAAGGCGTCTTTCAAAATGATTGGACAGCGGCGTTGCTGGAAGCAGATAGTTCTGTGGAAGATAATTCCTGAAGGATGCCCCAACTTTGCCCGGTGGATATTTTGCCTGTTTTTACCTAGCCCAGATACCTCCTATCTGGAAAAGAGTAATGTCCAGACGCTTACCAGCCTAAGATTAATAGTTAATTTATATCGGTCACTAATATCAATCATGGGAAAGGCCGTAACTCTGACAAATATCAAGAAATATCGAAAGGATTTCAATTCTAGTTCAACCGCTAAATTATCCATGAATGCAGCTACCAGGACTGATGTTAGGAAACTTGCAATGAACTGGGATGTCTTTAGGCAGATCGATCACACTTTCTCGAACAAGGTCTCGGGAGAAATGAAAGCCACCAGCCAGAACAGGAGTGGAAGATGCTGGGGTTTTGCTGGTCTTAATCTATTGAGAGTCTATCTAGGACGGAAGTATAAGCTCAAGAATTTTGAATTCTCTCAGAATTACTTCATGTTCTATGACAAACTGGAGAAGGCCAATTACTTCCTCGAGAACATAATTGAGACCGCCGAAGAAGCCACCGACAGTCGATTGGTAATGCATCTACTCTCTTCACCTGTTCAGGACGGGGGTCAATGGGACATGTTCGTCAATCTGTTGAAGAAATATGGTACGGTTCCCAAGAAGGTCATGGCCGAAAGTCACCAGAGCAGTAATTCGGCCCAGATGAATAAATTGGTCACACGCAAGTTAAGGGGCTTTGCCATTGACCTGCGCGCGGCTCATTCCAAGGGAAAATCGGCCAGTGTTCTAAGAGGGATGAAGGATGATATGCTCTCTACAATTTACAAGATGCTCTGTATCAGTCTGGGCACACCTCCTGAAAAATTCGATTGGTCGATCCGTGATAAGAAGAACAAATTCCAGAGATTTACAGATCTGACACCAAAGAAATTCTATGGGAAACATGTGGGAATAGAACTTGATGATTTTGTCTGTCTTATCAATGATCCACGCAGTTTTACGAATTATAACATGACATACACTGTGGAATTTCTTGGAAATGTACATGGTGGGAATATCATCCGTTATCTGAATCTTGAAAATGATGAACTTAAGAAGTATTCAATTAAATCCATAAAGGCCAACGACCCTGTCTGGTTTGGCTGTGACGTTGGCAAATTCTTTACCCGGGAATATGGTCTAATGGATATGAACTTGTTTGAATTCGATAGATTTTATGGTACCGAGTTCAAGATGAACAAGGCCGAACGACTCGAGTATGGTGACAGCGTTATGACCCATGCAATGCTGTTCACAGGTGTGGATCTAAAGGATAATAAGCCAGTAAAGTGGAGAGTGGAGAACAGCTGGGGAGCTGATCACGGGGAGAAAGGATTCGATATTATGTCGGATTCATGGTTTGGTGAATTCATGTACGAGGTTGTTATACACAAGAAACATATTACTAAGAAATTGGCAGAATTATATGATATGGAACCAATTAAACTTCCACCTTGGGACCCAATGGGTTCGCTGGCTCATTAATCCATAAAGGATATTTTTATAGCCTATTCCATATCGACTTGAATTAGTTATGAGCTACGTCAAGGACGCATTCAATTTGGTAAAGCAGAGGGACCCCGATCAACCAGAATTCCATCAAGCAGTATGGGAGGTTTTCGAAACTCTTGAGCCGGTTTTTGAATTACATCAGGAGTACAGGGATGCTCGTATTCTAGAGCGCTTGACTGAACCAGAAAGGATAATCACTTTCCGGGTTCCCTGGGTGGATGACAAGGGCCGTGTTCAGGTCAATAGAGGTATGCGGGTTGAGTTCAACAGTGCAATAGGACCTTACAAGGGAGGTCTGCGCTTTCACCCTAACGTAAATCTGGGAATAATCAAATTCCTTGGATTTGAGCAGATTTTCAAGAATGCTTTGACCACTCGTCCTATCGGTGGTGGAAAAGGTGGCAGCGACTTCAATCCTAAGGGAAAATCGGATATGGAGGTCATGCGCTTCTGCCAATCCTTTATGACTGAATTATTCCGTCACATAGGAGCTAATGTTGACGTTCCAGCCGGCGATATAGGCGTCGGTGGCAGGGAAATCGGGTTCCTTTTCGGTCAGTACAAGCGATTGACCCGGAAGTGGGAAGGAGTCTTGACCGGTAAGGGATACGGATGGGGAGGTTCCCTGATCAGGCCCGAAGCGACAGGTTACGGTCAGGTTTATTTCCTGAGAGAGATGCTTGCTTCCAAGAAGCAGAAGATCAAGGGTAAGGTTTGCACGGTCTCAGGCAGCGGTAACGTTGCTCAGTTTTGTGTGGAAAAAGCCATCAGTTATGGCGGCAAGGTCGTTACCATGTCAGATTCGAGCGGGTACATCTTTGATAAAGATGGAATTGATGAGGAGAAATTGGCATGGGTTAAGGACCTTAAGAATAATCGGAGGGGTCGTATCAAGGAATATGCATCCCAGTTCTCCGGTTCCAAATACCATGAGGGCAAGAGACCTTGGGGTGAGAAATGTGATGTAGCTTTACCTTGTGCTACTCAGAATGAGCTTGAGGCAGAAGGTGCAAAGAACTTGGTCAAGAATGGTTGCAAGGCAGTTTGTGAGGGGGCTAATATGCCTACTTCACCTGAAGCACTGGAGGTCCTCCTTGAGGCGGGAGTTATGTTTGGACCAGCGAAAGCAGCCAACGCTGGGGGAGTTGCTGTATCTGCCCTGGAAATGTCTCAGAATGCAGCCTTTGAGGAGTGGACCCGTGAACAGGTTGATGATAAACTGGATCAGATTATGACCGGAATTCACAAACAGTGTTCTGATGCGGCAGCCAAGTATGGGGACAAAGGTAATCTGGTAATGGGTGCTAATATTGCGGGTTTTCTGAAAGTTGCCAACGCCATGATTGATCAGGGCGTAGTGTGAAACAAAAAGCCACAATCGCTCTCTTTCTGGTTACAATAGTATGGGGCTGGACCTTCATATGGCTCAAGAATGCGCTTGATGCCTCTGCTCCATATATCACTGGCAATCAGACGAACATTGTAGCTACGTTGTTTGTGACTCTGAGATTTAGTATAGCTGTTATTCTATTTTTCCTGATTTTCCCGTCTATACGAAAAGAGATCCGGGGATTCCAGGTTTGGCATGATGGTATGATCCTGGCCCTCCTGATGACTGGAGGATTTGTTTTCCAAATGATTGGTCTGGAAGGCATATCACCTGCTGTTTCTGCTTTCTTGACAAGTATGTATGTACTTTTCACAGCCCTTATTCTGGCATGGCATGCTGGAAAATTGCAAAGCCGGGCCTTGCTTATCGGCGTGGTACTTGCAACCATCGGGGCTGGATATATTCAAGGTCCACCTGAACTTCATTATGATATCGCAGAATGGTTGACCATTTTGTGTGCCTTGATGTTTGCAGGTCATATCATAGCTACCGATATTGTTACCAAACGCGTGTCTCCTATAGGTGTTACATTCACCTCGATTGCTCTTTCTACTCTCATGTGTATTCTTCTTTTCAATATTTTTCTTTTCCGGGATGTGGGGAAAGTCGATATTGTTGGTCTAGTGGCCGAAAAAGATTTTCTTTATCCTCTATTGTTATCATCCGTCTTTGGAACCTTTGGCGCGTTGTGTCTGGTCAATTATTTCCAGAAATATCTTGATCCTGTCCGAGCCGCGATTCTTTATGCGCTGGAGCCAGTGTGGGCAACTATTCTGGCTATAACCTTTGATATGACTGAATTCTCATTTTGGTTGATACTAGGAGGCAGTTCTCTGTTAGTTGGAAACCTAGTGACTGAGTTAGGTAATCAAAGTGTTTCAGAGTAACGCTTTGAGACCTCAGCCCAATTCACGACATTGAAGAATGCGGTGATGTAATCGCCTCTCAGGTTCTGGTAATTCAGGTAGTATGCGTGTTCCCAGACATCACATCCTAGAATTGGGGTCTTACCGTCACATCCACCATACTTGCTTGCCATTAGCGGATTATCCTGATTTGCAGTGGAGCATACAGATAATTTTCCTTTGGTGGAGCATAACCATGCCCATCCAGAACCAAATCTGGTCATTCCCGCGTTATGGAATTCAGCCTTGAAATCATCCAGATTTCCAAATGCTTCCAGAAGAGCCGTATTGAGTTCCGAACTCATCTCACCACTTGCAGGCCCCATAATCTCCCAGAACATGGAATGGTTGAAATGTCCACCCCCATGGTTTCTCACAGCCCCTCTTTGGGCTTCAGGTACAGAATCAAGGTCCGTAATGAGCTCCTCTACCGATTTTCCTCCTAACTTCTTTGCAGCTTCTACAGCTCCGTTCAGCATATTCACATAGGCTGTATGATGCTTGTCATGATGAAAGCGCATGGTCTCTTCATCAACATATGGTTCAAGTGCGCTATAGCTATACGGTAAATCGGGTACTTCAAATGGCATATTTTTTCCTCTATCTGGTAGAATAGAGGTCTTTATTATGTTGAGGGCCGTCTTTAGAAACCGAGGTCGCTTAGTTCCACGTTGCTGTTCATGTTAATGCGCACAGGGAACGCCAACGTGACCTTCTCTTCTCCGAAGCGACGCAGGATTTCGGTGACGAAGAACGATTTTGAGGGGCGCATCTGCTTGGGATTCTCAACGTAGTAGCGGATTTCCATGATTACGTCCTGGTCGCCGAAATCGCGCAGGACTGCTTCCGGCGGCTTTGGTTTTTCCTGGCAGATGTCAGGGTGATTTTTCGCGATATCCTTGACGATTACTTCGGCTTTCGTAACGTTGGCCCATGTCGGCGTGAGGCCGAGCCGAATGCGCACGCGCAACTGCATGTCGTGGCGGTGGCTGAAGTTAGCGACTGCGTCCTTGGTCAGCAACTTATTGGGGATAGTCAGCATCACCCCGTCGGTCGAGCGGACGGCGGTGGTGCGCAGGCCGATTTCCTGCACGTCGCCCCAGCTGCTGTAGAGGCCGCCGATTTTCTTGGGCAGCAGGATACG
>Ga0066369_10001004_pt1 | contig 11713 bp, 14 predicted proteins | sample Knorr_S7_td_Bott_FD_70972 | JGI IMG/M metagenome (GOLD analysis project Ga0066369, IMG submission 70972) | Marine microbial communities from Southern Atlantic Ocean transect - Knorr_S7_td_Bottom_ad_4513_LV_A | ecosystem: Environmental > Aquatic > Marine > Oceanic | place: Southern Atlantic... | reverse complement strand
TCAAAAGTGTTTTTGAATTTAATTGCTTTTTAAGTAATTAAATAGAATTAAAAACGAATATTAGCATAGATATTTTATGACTAAAAAGCATCTTTAAAAATTATTTTAAAGATCACGTTTCGCAAATGATCAGATTTGATTATTTATAATAGAACGGTTAGGTCTAGATAAATTTAAATACTTTTTATCTAAGATAAATAAGGTTAATTTGTCACTTGCATATGATATAATTACAGAAGAAAAAGAAACAGGTTCATATGATTGTATAAAATGTTTAATAAATTCAAATAAGATTTCTTATTCAAAGATAATGGATAAAAATATAGATTTCGTAAATAATTTATTCTTATATGATATAGAGCAAACATTTGAAGTAGTAAAAGAAGATAAATTTCTTATGAATATTTTATTGCATAATATAGAAGAAATGGAAGAAGCAAGCGAAATAAAAAAATATTTAATTAAAAACAAAATAGAGGTTTTTTAATATGAAAAGAGAAGATTATGAAGATTATGATAAGAAATTAAATTTATCAGAAAAGCAAAAAGAAATATTGCTTGATAAAATTGATAATGATTATTTATATTTTAATGCAAATCCTGATATAGAAATAGAAGGATTTAGTGCTGCTTTTAATAATTTGTATTGGCTTTTTTTAGGCGAATTAGATACAAAAGATGAATTTTATGATGATGAACACGATGAAGTATTAAGAATTTCAGTTATTAATGATTTAGAAATTGAAGATGATAAAAAAGAAGTTGTAGAAGCTTTTCATAAAGAATTAACTTCAATATTATCAAAAGAACAATTATCTGAATTAAAAGAGATATTAATATCTCTTTATGTACGTCCAAAATCATTTATAAATAATAAATATTATTTTAAAAATAAATATCAATTTGGAAAAATTAAAGCAGAGCTTTATTTACTGGAAATTCTAAATGGATAATGAAGAAGAAATAAAAAAACTTGAAAAAGAATAGATGATTTAATAACATATTCAGTTTATTGATTTAGAAGAAAAAGATTATAGCTCACAATTAGAAAGATTAAAATTGGAGCTTGAAGAAAAGAAAAATTTAAAAGAAAATATCAAAAATTTTTAGGAGTAAATATGAAAGAATATAATTTTCAATTTCCAAAATTTGGAAAACTAAAACTACATTCAATTTGGCAAAAAGGTAAAAAAGATTTAAGTAATCGCTATCTTTTTATTAATGAAGAAGGTAAAGAAATGATTTTATGGTTTTCAGCAAAAGATTTTCCACTGAAGGGTGGAGTGCAGGTTAAGTGGGTGGATATTGAAAAATCTAATTATAAAACAACAGAGCATATTAAAAATAAGGTTTATAATTATTATAAATTAAAAGATCAAAGTAATAAAGAAGTTGAATTAGAAAAAGAAATAAAAAACTGGTTAAATCCAAACTCATTATTTCCAGAAACACTAAATTCATATGGTCACGTAACAATTGATAGAATAAATTATAAACCTGTTATTTATTAACAGGTTTTAACATTTTTTTAATAATATATATTTAACAAAAAACAAGGAGATAAAAAATATGTTTAAAAGAAAACTATTAGCAACTATAGTAGGTGCATTAGCACTAAGTTCGATATCAGTAGCAAATGCAGTAGAAGTAAAAGAAACACATGATTATTCTCATAGAAGCGAAGCAAATCAATTAAGAGATGAATATAGAAAGCCATTAGAAACATTAGACTTCTTTGGTATAGAGACAGATGATAAAGTAGTTGAAATTCTACCAGGTGGCGGCTGGTATACTGAAGTTCTTGCTCCTTATCTTTCAAAAGGTGAGCTTGTAGCAGCCCACTATCCTGCTGATAATCCTGTTGAGTATAGAGCAAGAAGTAGAGCAAACTTTGAGGAAAAAGTATCTAATAGTGATGTATATAAAAACGTAGTTGTTACTGATTTTGCTTTTGGTGAGTCTGTATCCGAAGAAGCAAAAGGTGCTGATGCTGTTTTGGTATTTAGAGCATTGCACGGTATGCAAAATCAAGGTACATTAGCAGAAGCATTTGTTAAATTTAAAGAAATGTTAAATGAAGATGGTGTATTAGGTATTGTACAACATGAAGCACCAGAAGGTTATTCAGCGGTAGAATCAGCGAAAAAAGGATATCTACCTAAATCACACGTTATTGCAGTAGCAGAAGCAGCAGGTTTTGAATTAGTATCTGAAAGCTATATGCATAATAATCCAAAAGATCATATTTTAAAAGATAGTGTAGAACAAGGTGTTTGGGCATTGCCACCTTCACTTCGAGCAGAAGGTATGGAAGAAGAAATGAAAAAAGTAGGTGAATCTAATAGAATGACTTTACTTTTTAAATTGCGTTAATACATAGTAGAAAATAAGAAAGCCAACAAATGTTGGCTTTTTTTATTTTTTAAATTCTTTAATGATTTTATTTATTGCTCTAATTCATAACTTTTTAATTAATATATAAAAGTTGCAATTTTTCATTATTTTTAGAATGGTTTATACACATATTAGATTCAGGTTCAAAATAAGAGTTTTCCATACAAAATGATCTTTCATTATCTTTTACTTTTGTTTTTTCTAAATTATTTAAATTCTTTAAAACAGATTTTATTGTATTTTCAACAACAGAAGAATAAGATTCACAACCATCAATACTATTAATATTCTTATGTTTGCAATAATAATTGCTTCCTGAATTATTATCAATATTAGTAAAATAAGTTAATCGACAATTTAAATCCATTTTACATTCCAAATTTGCTTGATATTTAAGAGAATCAAAATCTTTATCTTTTAAATAAATCAAACAATTAATATCTTCATTATTCAAAACACAAGTTTGATGTTGTCTAATAAAACCATTAAGATATTTATTATAAAAATTATAAGCTTTTGCAATTGATTTTAATTTAGGAATAGTTTCTTCATTTTGATATAAATGATATAATGCTTCACGATCAACAGTCGGAAAAAGTCCATTATCAATAAATCCCATACTTTGTCTATCTAATCCATATTGATTAAAGCCTTCATGATCATAAAAAACAGTATTAGAATAATCATTATTTTTTTCTAATGGCGTAAACATGAAAAATAATAATGCTGCTATACTAAATATTGTTATATTTTTAATAATAATTTTCATAAATTTTCCTTAAATTAATTCAAGTTCTAGAATTTGTCTAATTTTTTCTTTAAATAATAGACAAAATTCTTCTTCTTTATTATCCAAAATGTCTACTTCAATAGAGGAACCACGTTCTGGTGCAGTTATTATCCAAAACACACCTAATGATTCAATATTAAATTGCCAGCAATACAATCTACGATTGGCAGAGTCTTTTGTGCAAAAATCTTGTTTACCTAATTTATTTAAAAGAAATTTTTTATTATTTCTAAAAATTTTACTTACTTCTTCAAGTATCTTATAGGATTTTTCTTTATTTTTTGAGGTAGTTGCATCATGATAACAAGAATCAATCCATTCTCTTAAAAGTGGAATATTTTGGATAGGTGTTGAATTTGAATTTTCGAATTCTATAAGTTTTTTGTTTTTTGACATAATAAATATAACCTTAAATAATTTGTTTTATAATACCAAATAAACAAAAAATAATCAAGTTATAATATATAGTTAATCTAAATATTATTTTTTTATAATTAAACCTTATTTATATACTCATTACAGATATTTTTTTAGTTTGTTTTTTAATATTAACATCTCTTTTGTCTTCTAATAAGAGTTGTTGGTTATATTGACTTGAAAAAACAACAAACTCTCTTCTTTTCGTTTCATTTTTTATATATTTTTGGAATTTTGGAATAGTAACAAGACACCAAATGAAAATTAATAAATAAAAAATAACAAACCTATTTAAAATTCTAATAAAATCTTGTTGAGCTATTATAAAATCAGTATTATCAATATTATTTTGATAATTAAATATTCTAACTTTATCATTTTTAATTGATATTGATTTTAAAATAATATCATTTGTAATATCCCCCTTATATAAAAAATTAGAAAAAGTATTATTTGTACTTAAATAATTAACATTAATAATATTAATATAATTTTCTTTTTTTCGTACAACAAAATTTTCTGAATCAGTGGGTGAAAACAAAATATTATCTGAATCTTCGAATTTATAATAGTTATTTAAATCTTCATGAAAAGAATAAAAAATATCTTTATTATTTAATAGTTTTTCATTTAAAACTAAATGGTTATTTTCATCTAATACTTGAAATAATAAATTATTATTTTCATTAGAATAAATATAAGTATAATTTTCTTTTTGATATTCTTCTAAAATTTTATTTTTAACAAATTCTTTAATTTCAGATTCACTTCCATTTTCAGGATAATTATCATAACCATTAAAAGAAAAAGACCAAGTATTATTAATATATTCATTTTTAAATTTCTCAAAAGAAACTGCATTAACATTTTTGAATTGATATAATGGTTTGTTAATTTTTTTTGATAAATTATATATATTATCATTAAATTCAACTCTATTATATTGTTCCTCTATATGATAACCGAGTGGCGACCACCCCTTTAAAAAATCAGAAATAGAAAAATCTTCAAATTTTGAAAAAAAAGATAAAAAAAGAAGTAAAAGAATAACATTATATCCTATAAAAAGTAATGAGAATAGTTGAGAAAGAATTGCAAATTCGTACTTGATATTGCTCCATAATCCAAATTTAATATTGTTTTCTTTTTTCAATTTAAAATAAAGTCTATTTTGATATTTATTTTTTTCTTTTCTAATTTGAGGTTTTAAATAAAAATAAGGAAAAAAATTAATTAAAAGCAATAAAGACTCTTTTGGTTTCTTTGTGTTAAATGATTTAAAGTAACCTTTATCATATACATTTAATAAAAAATTTTCATAGCGTTTTAAGTATTCTTTTATTTTTTTCATAATTTATTCCAAGTATAAATGAAAATTGTATATAAAAAAATAATTTATTCAAACTTTTAACTTAGATTTAGGCTTAATTTTTATATTTTTATTTTGAGTGATATAGTCTACAACATCAATTTTTTTTCCAGATTGATCTACAGATTTTTCTAAATGTCCTATTGCTATTCGAGAGCTATTTAATGTTTTTAATATATCTTCATCAATAATTTCTAAATCATACATTTTCTTATATCTTTCAGCAAAATCGTATTTTATATTATTTGAGGTAATCATAGGCGTATAAATTTCAAAGTTATTTGAGCGTATAATTTGTGATTTAAGTGCTTTATTAATCTTTTGACAACTTTCTTTTGATAAGTTATCTAATAATTCATTATTTTCACTAAGAGAATACAAAGATAAATGACAAATATCATCAATCAAATGAGTATTACTGTTAATAATATTGGCAATATCTTTAACTAAATTATCATTAAGTTTATTTATATTATAAATAACCTTATTAAGATGTATGTCTCCTTCTTTAATAAAATCTAAAAATTGTTCTTTTACTTTATTATTAGGATTTTCTTTATTAAAAATATGAGAGACAGTAGCGACTAATTTTTGATCTTTACTAATACTGTCTTCTTTTAATAAATACTCACTTACAGAGATTAAAGAAGTAGCATTAATATAAGGTAGTTCTCTAAAAGGTTCGTTAAATTTAGTTAATGAATTTTGATATTTAACAGCTTCTTGATTTAATACATCTAAAAAAGCATTTTTGTTGCTTTCGAAAATAAGTAGTTTTTCTACATCATTTAAATTTTCAAGTATTTCACCAAAATTTTTATTTTTAAATACATCACCAAGTGCATAATTACATTTATTAGAGAAGTCTTCATCAAAATCATCATAAAATTCAGGATCTTCCTCATAGTATTCATGTTCTATATTGCCTTCTGAATAAGGTATAAATTCTTTGATAAAGTTATCAAAATATAAACAATCTTGTATCATCTGAGAATTAGAAAGTTCACCATTGTTATAAAGCTTAAATCTTGCTAAACTTTCTTCAATAAGCATTTTATCAATTAAAATAATATCAGCTTGTGATATAACTTTTTGTTCTTGCCCTTCCATAATTTCTCTAAAAATATTTAAAGGATGTTTAACATTGCTTGTTAATAAATCAGGAGATTCTAATATATTTTCCTTATAAGATAAATTTTGTAAAAAAGTATCTATAATATTTCTATTATATTCTGTTACTTTGTTTTTAATTTCTATTAAATCATCACTATTTATTTTTTCATATAAAGTATTTGAGCTTAATATATCCTCATTACTTTTATCAAAAGCAGCCACAATATCATTTGCTGATGATATTGTGAAAGAAAATTGTCTCAATTTACTTTCTTCAGGTTCGTTAAAATCCCAACAAAAAACATGACATCCTTGAATGATAGATTCTTCTGTTAATCTTTCATCGGGATATTCATTAGAGCTTAAATATTCACCTTCTTTTATTTTTTCTAAATATTCATCATAATTATCTTGATGAGTTGAAATACACCATTGAGAAGAACCAAATTCCTTTGAACCTTCAAAATTTAATACTTTGGCATAAATTTTATTATTTTCTGTTTTTATAATATCTATATTTTTTGATTTATTAAGATCTTCAAGAACAAACTCAAAGCTTTCAGCATATTCCCTAATAATTTGTTTTAAAGTATTATTTAATTTATCCACTATTTTAAAAGAAGCGACTTTACTTAATTTTTCTTGAATTTCTTCTCTATCTAAATTTTTATTTTTAATTGTTTCAAAAAGTTTTAAACTATCAGGATTAATAACAGAATATGTTTCTCCATTTGGATTAAGTCTATTATTAACAATTAAATGCTTATAGCTTTTTAATAAGCTTTTTGCGTATTTTAAAGTATCATTATAATGAGTAATTTTTTGAATACCATCAAGAATATCTTCAAAAGAGTTGCAGTCTTCAATATTAAAATAATATTCATCTTTATGTAGGCTATTATTTATTTTATGAATTCGTTTACTGTGATTTTTTAGGTTATGATGATATTGATAAATAAGTGATTTATATTCATCAATTTTTTTTATAATATTTTCTTTATCATATTTTTTTTCTAATTCTTTTTTAGTACAACGTTTAAGAGTATCAATAATTTGTTTGTAATTTGATTTAACATTAATATCAATATATTGAAAAAGCTCTTCTTGTGTATTTTTAGGAAGAATATGATTAAATTGTTCTATATTTTTATCAATATATTCATTAGCTAATTTAAGCGCTTCTGGTTCTATTTGTCCAAGATAAGATTCTGCTTCTTCAATATTTTCTGAAGGGTTGATATAAATTTTAGAAGTCACATTATTAACAAATCCTACTTCTATATCTTTAGGTTTTCTTTGTCCATTTACATCATAAACAAACTGTTTATTATTAGGAAGATAAACAATAGCATGTGCAGCTTCAAAAACGTTCTCATCAAAAACATCATCGAAGTAATCCGCTCCTATCAAACCTATTTTTAAATTAGGATTTCTTTGTTGAAGTGCGAATGCAAACTCTAAACAGTACCCTTTTTCAAAAATTTCTTTATTTATATTATCAGCCATTTTTTTGTAATTTAGTTATTAATTACATTTTAGCACATCAAAAAAAATATAAAATAATTAATCTTTTAAATAATTGTATTTTTTAAAAAGAGTATTTAATAGGCTATCAATTTCAAGTATTTGCATACTTGTACAAAGTGGTTTTATTTTTTGTTTAAGAGCTAAATGAAATTTTTCATTATCACCTCTAATAACTAACATTTTAATAATTTTAGTTTTTATATCACTAATAATATCTTCTTTATTATCATTATCTAAATCATTATTATTCAATTTAAAGATTTCTTGATTTAAATTATTAATAGTATCCTTTCCAAATAATAGAGATTGCAATTCTTTAAATAAATGAAACGATAAATCAATAGAAAGAAAATTATTAAAATAGTGTTCTTTTATTTCTTTTTCAGTTTTATTTTTAAGTTTATCTTGTTTTATATCAAAATAAATTTCAATAAGAATATCTAAAAATATTTTTCTTAAACTGTATTGTTTTGTTTTAATATTAATAGGTTCTGGAACGTCTATGTTTTCAGTTACTTGATTATTTAAATTAGCTAATTTTTCAAGTTTTTTATTAAGTCTTTTCATATTTATTTCTAATTCTTCATTCTCTTTAAAAAGGTGTTCTATAAATTTTTGATTCATTTCAATTTCATCTTTTTTCATAACAATACTTTCTTCATCTTTTAAAGAATTAATTTCATTTTGTAAAGAAAAATTGATTTTTTGAAGAGAATTTACTTGTTCTTGTTTGTTTTGAAGTTCTTTTTGAATTGCGTTAAGTTTCTTTTCAATACCAAAAGTACAACCAGTTAGATTATAACATTCTCTGAATCCAAGGTGTTCTAATGTATTGACATTAATTAAATTACTTTTATTTTCTTTATATGTTAATATTACTTTTTTTAAAAATTCTTTCTCTACATTATTATTAAAGTTTTTAAAAGTATTATTAATAACTTTTTTTTCAGAAAAAGATTGTAAATTAAGCATTTTCTTAAAAACAGTAGAATAGGGGCATTGCTTGCAACGTTGAATATCAAATTCTACATTATTATTTGTTTTCATATCCACCCCCTTCATGTTTTCAATATTATAACATATTTTTAAAATTTTACAAGAATATTTTTTTATGAAAAAGTTATGTTAAAATATAAATATAAAATAAAAAGGAAAGAACTTATGGCAGATACAGGTTATTATATTTATGCTTTTGATCGCAATCAATTTTGGAAAAAAAATCAATATGGATATACAAATGATTTATTGGAAGCTGGATTGTTTGATTATGAAGATGCAATTGATATATTAAAATCTTCAAATCAAGTGGCAATAGAAGCTGAAATGGTTCATGTATCAGATTTAAAAAGATTAAGTTCTATTCAAAAAGAATTTGGAACTAAACAAAAAAAAGATATGTTGGATTGTGTATTAGATTTAACTGAAAAATATCATCAGACAAATCCTTTAGAAATGGTAAAAGATAGATTAAAAGAAAATGGTTATTATGCAGAAGAAGATATGTATCAACATTTAAAAAATGGTGAAACAAAATCATATGCATTATATCCGTATGCTCATAATAAAGGTTTGAATGTTGTTATAACAAGAATGGATTCTGGAAATTATGAGTTAGTTATTAATAAGATAGGTATTGAATCCAAAAATAATATTATTCCTGAAATAAAGAAAAAGAATAAATTAAAATAATTGACAAAAATAATAAAACAAATATACTAATTTTAATATTTGGAAAAACTTAATGAACAAAAAATCAGAATTAGTATTAAAAATAAAATTAAGTGAATTATTTAAAGAACCTGAAGATATCACTGCTCCAATTGAAATGTGTGGTAATAAGTTAATAAATCAACTAAAAAAATATTCAAAAGAAGAAATCGACTATATTTTAAATGACGAATATTATTTAATAAAACTTGTATCAAGATTAAATGATTATCCACAATCAATGTGGTCAGGTAGAATGTTAAAATTATTTAAAATAGTAATAAAAACATTAAAGGATGTTCAAGAAAATTTAAATATAAAATATAGAATTACTCCAAGACTTTTAATTAATGCATTGGATATTGAAAGTTTAATGGAAATATCAAATTTTCTTGAAGATAAAAAAAATTCTGAAGATTTAGTGGAAGAATTAAATAAATATATAGAAGACTTACCTGGTTTTATTGATAAACAAACCCCTCTTACAGAAAAAACAATAACTCAACATAAAATATTAATGTTACAAGTAGTAGAGAAAATAGAAAATTTAGAAGATTTTTTTAATTATAATAAAAATTGTTTTATTAACTTGAAAAAATTAAAAATGTATGAGAAAATAAATGACTTTTGATATTGGAGTTGTTATGAAATTAAATGAATGGGTGACAAAAAATTGTAGAACAGAGGAAAAAAAGAATTATAGTAAAGGGTGGTGGAATTATATTGAATTTATTAGAAAAATAGAATCAAAAACTAATGCAAAAATAGAAGTATTTTCAGAGTATGAAATAATGACACCCCCACCTTCAGAATTTTTAAAATTGCCATTAATTAAATTATCCTATTCAGATGCTGATATTTATATCAAGGAGGATTTTTCTAATGGCGGTTTTCTTGATTGTTGGATGGTATCTGTTGTATCTAAGAATGAATTAAATAATATTAGGAAACATATTAATGATATAAAAACAAAACAAGAGTTAAAAGAAATGGGTTTTTTAGATAAAGTATATAGTAAACAAATAGAAGTATTTAAAAAAGAAAATTTATTATTTGATAGTTATAATGAAAACAAAAAAAAATTCACCTTCACAGTTGAAGATGAATATGATTTATATACAGCGATAAATATAATAATTAAAAATTAAGCCAAGATTAACTTGGTTTAACAGTTTTTTTGTTTTCAGGTTTTTCATTAGAAAAAACACCACTTTTAATTTCGCCACCAGATTTAACAAAAACAGACATTCTTCTTATTTTATTATCTTGATATTTAGATTTTTTAATTTCATTATCAGCTATTAAATCAATCAATTGTTCAGCATCATCAGTATCAGCACCAATAACGTTATAAGACCATTCAACCTTTTCTGAGTTTCTATGATCGCCATCGAAAACAACAAATGTTAAAGAATCCATTCTAATTAATTGGTGAGCTAAATCATCAGTTTTGTCATTCGAATAATTCTCTTTAATTTTCTTAGAAAAGTTTTCCATATTAATAGTTGAATCATGATCTATTAAATGTCCAAATGCATTAACAGCATGTTGTAGAGTAGCAGTAGCTTTATTTGTCATTCCTGCTGGTAGTAAATAACCATTCATATCTCTTTTAATTTTTATTTCATTTGCAAAAGGTCTATCAGACATAATATCTCCTATATTTTTTGTTTTGTATTGTTTTTAATATCTTGATTAGGTTGAAAATTCTCTATTAAATTAAATAATGAATTAACTCTATCTTCTGTTTTTGGGCTAACTTCTTTTGATTGTTTTAATATTGCTTTAAAATCTTCGAGTTGTATTTTTTTTAATTTATCATATACATTAGGTTTTAATAATTCAAGATTGTTAAAATGTTTTTGAAAAGAAATTGAATCTGTTTTTAATTTAACATTGTTGATATTTTGAGATTCAATAATAGGATTTGAAGTTCCCCAAACCATGTTTTCAATCCATTGTTCTTTATCAAATATATCATTTGAAAAAGCAAATTGAGTTTTTTGTTGCGCTTCAATAACAGATAAAAAAAAGTCTTCAAATTTTTTGCATTTTTTTGCACTTTCAAAAATAACATTCTCGACATATTTAACTCTTTGGCTCATAATAGTTCCTTTTTTTTATATTTTAACATAAATAATGCCTTAAAAAAGTTTTTTAACATGATAATATTACAAAGAAGTAATAAAAGAAGAGGAATTTCAAAAGATAGTATCAAAAATTAGAAATTTTATCTACATTTTTTTGTATATTTGGAATATATATTAAGTTTTCTTTATGAATCTCTCCCGCCTAAAGACGGGAGTTTCCCGTTCTTCTATGGTGAAAGTTAACCAAATGAAGACTTATCTTCATTCTTGTTTTAACTTGCTCTGTTTGTCGATGTTTGCCACAAA
>Ga0066369_10000994_pt1 | contig 11771 bp, 10 predicted proteins | sample Knorr_S7_td_Bott_FD_70972 | JGI IMG/M metagenome (GOLD analysis project Ga0066369, IMG submission 70972) | Marine microbial communities from Southern Atlantic Ocean transect - Knorr_S7_td_Bottom_ad_4513_LV_A | ecosystem: Environmental > Aquatic > Marine > Oceanic | place: Southern Atlantic... | reverse complement strand
ACAACTTTCTGGCTTATACCCATCCACCACTTTTATATTGAAAAACAACTCTCCTGGTTGGCTAATATTTATGGTGTCAAAAGCCAAACAATTTTGGCTATCACTGAGAATTACTGAGTATTGCATATTTATTAAACTATCCACTATCATAGTAGAATCTCCATTGGACCAAATATAACTATATGGTTTATAACCTCCATGTGCATACACTATTGCTGTTCCATTTCCAAAACCAAAACAGCTCACATTTGTTGTAATTACAGAATCAATATACAGGGTAGAATCGGCAACAAAAACGGTATCAATTACTTTACAAGCATTGGCATCAAAAAGGGTAACTTCAAAGGAATCTGTGCAAAGTCCACTAAAAGTAGAATCGCTTCCAATCGGTCCAAAAGGAATGTTATTACCGTAATCTAAAATAGAATAATAGTAAGGTGGAATTCCACCAGTTGGAGCAGATGACAATGTAATTTCTCCATCACAAATTCCGTTATTTGAGCATCTTACTTCTTTCACAGAAATTCCGTTTTGAATAAGAGAAGTTGGCTCATTTATTACAAGCGGTGGTGACAGAGCAGAACCAATCGGTGATAAAGCAGAATCAATACAATTTCCAGAATTAGTAATTGCAACTACTCCATAAGAACCAGGAATTAAACCATTGAAATAAGTGCCTGTATCAATTGGCAAATAGTAAGGAGGCGAAATAGTATATCGCCAAAGCGTATAAGAATAACAAGAGTCCGGATAAAGTACACGGAAAGTCCCATTAGTATCTCCATTGCAAATAATATCGGTAATATGAACGGACATATCAATATCAGGGATTGTATCAGCAGAAATAACAACATTACCCCAGTCTGTTATATACCCGTTTGTATCCTGTACTACCACATGATAATTTCCTGCTTCCAAAGAATCAAACGTTGCAGAATCTTGCCAAGTGAGCATATTGTCAATACTATAACTTAGAGAGGAATCCGTGGGAGGAGATATATGAATTTGAATCCTACCATCATTACCACAACAACTTTCGTTAATTGTTGTAACCGAATCTACCGTATAATTGACAGAGACTACCACTACAGTAATTGTTACAGAACCATTTGCTGTTGCAGTACAGTTGTTTGCATCCGTCACGCTAACCAAAGTGTAGGTGGTTGTATCATTTGGCGTTACAATTATCGTGCCTGTAGTTGAATTAAAAGATGGTGAAGTTATTGGACCAGTTCCATCATCATAAACTACAATAAATGGAGCTGTTCCTGATGTTAAAGTAAAATCAATTCCAATACTCATTCCTAGTGGTATTGTAGTGGTCCCACTTATTGTTACCACAGGTTGCGGATTTACAACTACTGTTACAGTAGATTGAGCATCAAGACACGGAAGAGTCCCTAAAACAGTATAAGTATAAATAAATGTTCCACTTCCTGAAATACTTGGGTTAAACATATTTGGTACAGGAATATTATTCACGTCTGTCCAGATACCTCCCACATCTGGGCTACCAGCCAGATAATTAAATAAATTAAATACAGGATCATTTTCACATACTGTATTGCTTCCATTTAATCCAGCATCAACCAGTGGATTTACAATTACCGTAACATCAGCAGCTGCTGAACATGTTGTAGACGAACTAACTGTATAGGTTAGAGTGTATGTTCCGGTACCATAAGTTGAAGGATTAAACATATTTGAAACTGTATTTCCGCTTTCCGTCCAACTTCCGCCCACATCAGGAGTTCCGTTTAGTTGCGGGAACAAATCAAAAGTAGAAGAATTTTCACAAATATTAATATTATTATTAGCACCAGCATTCAGAGCCGGAGGTTCTGCAACAATAATTGTATCTTGCCTAACACATCCCCCTGGAATATTTTGCGAATTATCGTCTATTTCTGTCACAACAATAATGAAGGTGTCAGCTGGAAGAAATGGAAAGATAGCTGAATCATAAGGGAAAGGAGTAGCTACAGGCCCACAACAATTTGTTTGAGTAGCCATAAGAATATTGGGGCAAGAAAGTTCAAATCTAAAATTAGAAAACAAAGTTCCATTTGAAGCATAAATTATAATTTCCCCATCAGTTCCTCCATAACAAGATACAGGCACACTATCTAATTGTAAGGTACATTGAGAAAAAGCCGACACAGAAATAAGAAATACAACAAAAAATAGTAGCCGTTTTACCATCCTAATCTTTTGCTTTATAAAGTTAACCGACAAACATACAAAAACTTTACTGATTTTTGGTTTTTTATCTTCTCTAAAAAGTTACTTTTGAATTCACTTTTTTTGACAAATGACAAACTATTTAGAGCAACTGAACCAATCGCAACTCTCTGCCGTAAAGCACGTGGACGGGCCCTTAATGGTGATTGCAGGGCCGGGTTCGGGCAAAACAAGAGTACTCACTTATCGCATTGCACATTTGATAAAATCAGGAACGGATGCCTTTAATATTTTGGCGCTTACCTTCACCAATAAGGCAGCAAAAGAGATGCGAAACAGGATAGAAACCATTGTAGAAAGCTCAGAAGCCCGCAATTTGTGGATGGGTACTTTCCATGGAGTATTTTCCAGAATGTTACGCATTGAAGCAGAAAAAATAAACTATACTTCCAATTTTACCATTTACGATACGACCGACTCTAAAAGCTTGATAAAAAGTATTATTAAAGAAATGGGGCTAGACAAAGATATTTACAAAGTTGGACTTATTCAAAATAGAATCTCAGGACTTAAAAATAATTTTATTACTCCAAAGGATTATGAAAATTCGCCAGAATTGGTGCAAACTGACACCATTGCAAAACGAACTGCTTTCGGCAATATTTACCAAAAATATAACCAAAGATGTTTCAAGTCGGGCGCTATGGATTTTGATGATTTGCTTTTGAACACTTACCATTTACTCAATGAATTTCCGGATATTTTGTACAAATACCAAAACAAATTCCAATACATTTTGGTGGATGAATACCAAGACACTAACCATGTTCAGTACCTCATTATTAAAAAATTGGCAGCCCTAAATGAAAACATTTGTGTAGTGGGAGATGATGCCCAAAGCATCTACTCCTTTAGGGGGGCAAACATCCAGAATATCCTCAACTTTAAAGTGGATTATCCCGATTTTAAAACTTTCAAATTGGAGCAGAATTACCGTTCTACTTCAAATATTGTAAACTTGGCCAATAGTTTAATCACCCACAACAAAAAGCAAATATCGAAAGAGGTATGGACCAAAAACAGCCAAGGCGAAAAAACTATTGTTTGCAAAACACTCAACGACAATGAGGAGGGGCGAATTGTTGCCAATACCATAGACGAACTGCATTTCAAGGAAAATGCAAATTGGAAAGATTTTTCCGTTTTGTATAGAACCAATGCCCAAAGCAGGGCTTTGGAAGAATCGCTCAGAAAGAAAAATATTCCTTACAAAATTTATGGCGGATTGTCTTTTTATGCACGAAAAGAAGTGAAAGATGTTTTGGCCTATTTCAGGATGTGCATTAACCCAAAAGATGAAGAAGCCCTCAAGAGAATCATTAATTATCCTACAAGAGGAATTGGCGTTACCACTTTGCAAAAACTCATTATTGCAGCAAATAACAGTGGGGTTAGTATTTGGGAAGTAATATTAAATTTAGAAAAATATGAAGTAAAAATTAACAAAGGAACAGCAGAAAAACTTTCACAATTCGCCACTTTAATAAACAGCTATATGTTGCAAAAAGATGGTTTGGATGCCTACACTTTGGCCGAACAAATTGCTAAAACTTCTGGGGTGTTTTATGATTTGTATTCCGATAAAACGGTGGAGGGAGTAAGTAGATTTGAAAATTTACAAGAGCTTTTAAACGGCATAAAAGATTTTAGCGAAAAGGCAGAAGAGGAGAATAATACTTTGGAATTTTTCATGCAAGATGTTGCCTTGCTGACAGATGCCGACAATGAAAAAGAGGACGACTATAATAAAGTGACACTTATGACCATTCATGCAGCAAAGGGCTTGGAATTTCCTTTTGTGTTTGTGGTAGGCTTGGAGGAAAATCTTTTCCCTTCTATTATGGCAATGGATGGCAGAGAAGGGTTGGAAGAAGAAAGGCGACTTTTTTATGTGGCTATTACAAGGGCAGAAAAAAGATTGTTTTTATCTTATGCTTTAAGCCGATTCAAATGGGGACAATACACTGATTGTAAACCAAGCAGATTTTTGGAAGAATTAAATAAGACATTTACAAAGCAGAGCGAAATTGCTTTAACCCAAAAAAAGAAAAACCGTAATCCCTATCAAATTTTTGCCAAAACAAAAACACAAAAAAAGAAATCCAACTTCATCCCCAAGAACTTAAAAAGAGTATGTGCTACCAATGCAACTGTAACCCCTACTAAAACTGAGCATCTGCAAGTAGGGCTAAAAGTGAAACACAGCCGATTTGGTAGTGGGAAAATACTCAAAATTGAAGGGGAAGACGCCAACAAAAAAGCAATTATTTTCTTTGAAGCAGTAGGACAAAAAATGCTTCTTCTGAAATTTGCCAAACTCGAGATTGAAAAATAGTTTATCAGCTAATTTTTGAAAAACTATACTAACCCAAAATCTGCCTTGCCCTGTTTCTATCAATAAAGAGTTGCTCTTTAAGGCAAGCTAAATCTTCAAATTTTCGTTCATTTCTTATTCGTTTTACAAATCTTATTTCTATTATCTGTCCGTAAATATCTTTACTGAAATTAAAAATATTTACTTCCAAGCTTTTAGAATTATCTCCAACAGTTGGCTTTTGACCAATATTCATCATTCCTTTATACCCCTTGCCTTCCGTGAAAATTTTTACAGCATAAACCCCATCAGCAGGATATATTTTCCATTTATTTTCCACTTCAATATTAGCAGTGGGGAAACCAATTGTTTTACCAACTGAATTTCCCTTTATTACTTTTCCGCTTAGCAAAAACGAATAGCCTAGATATTGCTTTACTTTTACCATCTTTCCTTTTTCTATCAACTGCCGAATTTTAGTAGAACTAACCGCTACATCTTCAAAAAGCTGAGGGTCAATCTTTTCTATTTTGAAATCGTATAATTCTGCTAATGTGGTTAGCTCTTCAATGGATCCTTCTCGGTTTCTACCAAAATGATGATCATGGCCAATAACCAAAGTATGCACTTTTAGCTTTTCAACCAAAATATCTCGTACAAAATTAGCTGGTTTTATCCTAGAAAACTTTTTTGTAAACTCATGCACTACCAAATTATCAAGCCCTCTTTTATCAAATAATAATATTTTTTCATCAAGCGTATTTATCAACCTCATGTCTTGATCATCCTTATGTAACACATGTCTTGGATGTGGAAAAAAAGTAAGTAAGGTGCTTTCTCCTTTTATTTTTTTGGCTATTTCATTTAGTCGGTTTAGTATAACTTGATGACCTAAATGCACGCCATCAAAAGTTCCGATTGTAATTACTGTATTTATTTCTGAGGGGAAATTCTCAATTGACCGATATACTTTCACTTATTTTTGTGTTTTTTTATGTTGAAAAAGTGTTCAAAATTAACAATTAATTTATTCTTACTTTATTGATGTCAAAACAAATTAAAAATAATAAATTTGCAGCCGAAAAAATCGATTTAAAAAAGAGCAATTAATAACAAAATTCAAAAAAAGACATGTCAGAAAATACAGGAAAAGTTTCACAAATTATCGGCCCAGTAGTTGATGTAACCTTTGAAAATAACGAGCAAGGTTTGCCAGACATTTACGATTCATTAGTAATCAAAAAAGAAAATGGAGAAGAATTAATTCTGGAATGCCAACAGCATATTGGAGAAGATACTGTTCGAACCATCTCTATGGACTCGACTGATGGATTAAGTAGAGGCACCATAGTAAAAGCGACTGGTTCCCCTATAAAAATGCCTGTTGGCGAAAATATTAAAGGGCGATTGTTTAATGTGATTGGGGATGCGATTGATGGCATGGAAAATTTGGATAAATCCAATGGACTTCCTATACACAGAGAAGCACCAAGATTTGAAGATTTATCAACTGCAACTGAAGTGTTATTTACCGGAATTAAAGTAATTGACCTTATTGAGCCTTACGCAAAAGGCGGAAAGATTGGTTTGTTTGGTGGTGCTGGTGTTGGTAAAACAGTAATGATTATGGAACTGATTAATAATATCGCAAAATCATATTCTGGCCTTTCTGTTTTTGCAGGAGTTGGAGAAAGAACTCGTGAGGGAAATGACTTATTAAGAGAAATGATTGAGTCAAATGTTATAAAATATGGAGAAAAGTTTATCCACTCAATGGAAGAGGGAAAATGGAACCTAAATGATATTGATAGAAAATTATTAGAAAAATCTCAGGCTACCCTAGTGTTTGGTCAAATGAACGAACCACCTGGGGCAAGAGCAAGAGTTGCGCTTTCTGGACTAACCATTGCAGAATATTTTAGAGATAGAGAGGATAATGCAGGTGGAAATGATATTCTTTTCTTTATGGATAATATTTTCCGTTTTACACAAGCTGGCTCTGAGGTATCTGCACTACTTGGAAGAATGCCGTCAGCAGTGGGCTACCAACCAACATTAGCCACTGAGATGGGAGCCATGCAAGAGAGAATTGCTTCTACCAAAAAAGGTTCTATTACATCCGTGCAAGCGGTATATGTTCCAGCTGATGATTTAACGGACCCTGCACCTGCAACAACTTTTTCCCACTTGGATGCAACTACAGTACTTTCAAGAAAAATTTCTGAGATTGGTATTTATCCAGCTGTTGATCCATTGGATTCTACTTCAAGAATTCTCACTCCTGATATAGTTGGAAACGAACATTATGATTGTGCGCAAAAAGTAAAAGAAATACTTCAAAAGTATAAAGAGCTACAAGATATTATTGCAATATTAGGTATTGATGAACTTTCTGATGAAGATAAGTTAGCTGTACACCGAGCAAGAAGAATACAAAGATTCCTTTCTCAACCAATGCATGTTGCCGAGCAATTTACAGGATTAAAAGGAACTTTAGTTGACATCCAAGATACTATTAAAGGATTCAATATGATTTTAAATGGGGAAGTTGATAAATATCCAGAAGCTGCATTTAACATGGTTGGAACAATTGAGGAAGCAATTGAAAAAGGAGAGAAATTAATTGCTGATGCAAAATAATTGCGCCATGATATTAGAAATAATAACACCAGAAAAAAAAGCATTTGAAGGAGAGGTTACTTCTGTAAAATTCCCAGGAATTTCTGGGGGTTTTGAAATATTAAACAATCATGCTCCAATTATATCCGCACTTGGAAAAGGGGATATCAGAGTGATTACTGCAGATAAAAAAACTGAAAACTTTGCAATTAATGGAGGTGTAATTGAAATGCAAAACAATAAGATTATTGTTTTAGCAGAGTAACATTACTGAAAATAAATGGAATAAAGAGGGCTTATTTAGTCCTCTTTTTTTATGTTTGAAATATGAAAAATTGGTTATTTGTTTTTTTATTATTTCAGATTAGTTGTCTAAATAGAAGTGCTCAAGAAGATTTTCAATTACAAAAAGGTGATTTTCTTTTTCAGGATTTAGACTCTTCTCCCCTTTGTGATGCGATTGAATTGGTCACGCCAGGGTATAAAGGAGCAAGCTTCTCTCATATTGGAATGGTTGTCGAATTGGGGGATCCTTATTGTATTAACCCAGATTACAACTATAATGATCATGTCAGAATATTGGAAGCATTCCCCATGAGAGTCAGGACAATTAGAGTTGATAGTTTTCTAAATCGTTCTTTAGATAATAATGGTAATCCGAAAGTAATAGTTGGAAGATTAAAAGTCAAATATACTCATACAATATTTAAAGCTATTGAATTTGCCAATAAGCAACTTGGAAAGCCTTATGATGAGGAATTTTTAATGAAAAATAAAAAATACTACTGTTCAGAATTAATTTATGAATCGTTCGAAAGCGATAATATATTTGAGTTACAGCCAATGACTTTCTTACATCCTGAAACAAAAGATACTTTAAAAGTCTGGAAAAAATATTACTCAGATTTAGGAGTTAAAATCCCACAAAATAAATTAGGAATTAATCCGGGAATTATGTCTCTTTCCGATAAAATTGAAGTAGTTCATATATATGGAATTCCTGAGAATTTTACAGAATAGTATTTGATGCTAAAAAATTAATTTTATTAGCAATAATACAATAGCAGTAAAACCACTACTAACAATAACAACCCCTTCCCAATAGGGAGTTCTTAATCCCCATAATTTCCACATTTTATCACTAGTGTTTTTTTGATAATAATTATAAGAATACTTATAAACTATATATAAATTTATTAGGAAGATTAATATGGCGGCTAGAAAGATTGGCTTCATTTATACTCGTTTTCTTCAAATATACGATAATAATCTGAATAATTATAAATCTCTATTTCTAGAATCAATTATTAATGTTACTGGCCCATCATTTGTTAGGGAAACTTTCATGTCAGCACCAAATTCTCCACTTTTTACTTCCTTGCAAATTGCAATAGATAAGTCCTCTTTAAAACTTTCATAAAGTGGAATGGCTTGCTTGGGTCGTGCGGCTTTTATGTAGGATGGCCTGTTCCCTTTTTTAGTTTTTGCATGTAAAGTAAATTGACTCACCACAATTATTTCTCCATCAATTTCAGTGATTGATTTATTCATCACGCCTTGCTTATCTGCAAAAATTCTAAGGGCTGAAATTTTATTTGCAAGCCATAAAGCGTCTTCTTTAGTGTCCTTTATTTCAATACCTAAAAGAACTAATAAGCCCTGTTGAATATCAGCTACTTTTTGCTCCTTAATAATTACGGAAGCCTCACTTACTCTTTGGATGATTGCACGCATAAATTAATAATTATTTGTTCTAAAACTCTCCTCTTCCTCTCCAAGCATATTAATATAATTATTATACCTACTTTCAGCAATATCTCCTTTTGCTAATGCTGATTTTATCGCACAATCTGGCTCATTCAAGTGAATGCAATTATGAAATTTACATTTCTTTTTTCTCAACAAAAACTCGCGAAAATAATCTCCTAGTTCTTGCTTTTTTATATCCACCAAACCAAAACCCCTTATGCCTGGAGTGTCAATTATCGCTCCTCCAAAAGGCAAATCATGAAGATGAGAAAATGTAGTGGTGTGCTTGCCTTGTTTGTGTGAATCCGAAATCTCTTTAGTTGCCAAATTAAGTTTAGGATGCAACTTATTAATAAGGGTGGATTTCCCAACTCCTGAATGACCAGAAATTACATTTGTCTTATCTTTCATGGCGGTTATTACCTTACCCAAATCATCATGTAAAACAGAAATAGCAATACACTCATAGCCAATTTGCTCATACATTTTACGCAATTGTTTTTGTTTTTGCATCATCTGCTTATCATAAATATCAAGCTTATTAAAAATAATAATTACATCAATACCGTAAGATTGAGCAGCTGCCAAAAACCTATCTATAAATCCGGTAGTAGTAATTGGACTTTGGATAGTAACCATCAAAATTGCCTGATCGATATTTGCCGCAATAATGTGTGTTTGTTTGGAAAGGTTTACTGATTTTCTGAGAATATAATTCTTCCTTTCGTGAAGTTTTACAATCATCCAAAGTTCAGATTCTTGCTCCACCTCCACTTTATCGCCAACTACAATTGGGTTAGTGCTTTTTATCCCTTGTATTCTGAATCTTCCTTTCAATCGAGATTGCACAACCTCCCCCTCATCCGTTTTTACGGTATAGCGTTTACCTGTAGTTTTGATTACGACTCCATTCATTGGTACAAAAATACGATTATAAATTACTTATATTTACCAAAAAATTAATTATGAGACAACTCCTCTTTCTTTTATGCTCCCTTCCAATTTTAGGAATTGCCCAAAACACTGTCTGTTTTACAATAGACCCTAACCCAAACGCAAATGACCCTGCATTAGCGCCTTTTACAAAATATGTTGATGTATTAGGTTGTTTCAGCATCTATGCAGAAAGTACTATTTCGGATGCGAAAGTAAAACATGCAGCTGCAGTTGCTGCCGAATTATTGGATAATGATGAGGATGGGATTGTTGATGACCCATTAATTGAAGCACAACTTATTAGTAAAAATGCATTAATGCCATTATTTTTTCAGGAAGGAAATGCAGCAATGAATACCTTTGACAATAATTATAATGGAGATGGAGTAAGTGCTATTTTATGGAATGATGAAATTGACCCCATACAAACAGGGCATTGGGGAGATGATGCAACTGTGGAAGAAATTATGCACACCATCAACCATGTAGGACACACCAATGTATATCCATCTGCTTTTAGCATGCAACCTAATTCTTCCTTAATGTCTGCCGCTATGGATATTGCCAGAGGAGGGCAATTCATGACAATTCCTAATCCTTATCCTGCATCTGCTTGGTATCATTATGATGACCAAACTTGCGATTACGAATGTATGATGATTGAATATTTCTATTGGGCCTTAGTGAGCAATATGGGAATTTTGGATGACCCTCAAACGGCTACAGGAATTGCAAACGAATGGGAACCTTATAACGCAACACTTTTGCAAAGCATGGATACTTTGATGTATGCCTTAATTACAAATGCGCAATACAAACTACCTCAAATGGCTCCTGATGGAAACTATTGCCCAAATTCAACTTCAATTTCTGAAATAAATACAAATAGAAAAGTAATACGAGTTACAAATCTACTTGGAAGGAGAATACAAAAAGCAACTGAAAATCAACTTCTCTTTTACATCTATGATGATGGAACAGTAGAGAAAAGAATAACAATAGAATGAAAAAACTACTACTCATATTACTTTGCTTGCCAATGATTGGATTTGGACAGACGCCCGTTTCTGGAGCTTTCAAGGTAATTACTGGTATTTTTAATCAGGGTGTTCAATATCCTATATCAGATTTGGCAACTGCTGTTGAAGAATATTATAATTCGGATGTTGCACTTAATGTATCTACTAAACCTTTCAAAGATTTAAACAATATATCTGTAATAGCCGAGAACTTTAAAGGGTATACTCTAATATTAAGAACTATATCAGGTATTGTAGTATGGCAAACAGAGAATATAAATGCAGAAACAACACTACCAAAAGATTCATTAAGGTCTGGAATGTATATTCTTGAACTAAAAAACGAGAAACAAAAACAGCTTGAAAGAATTAATATAGAATGAAAAAACTAATACTACTTTTAATTACTCTAACTACATTTACTAATGTAAGTAAAGGGCAATCAATTTGGAATTTTGATTTTGGTATTACTTCCGAATATGGAGCAAATCTATTAGCAGCTACTTATGAAATTCCTCTTACAGAAAGTGTAAGTTGGCATTCTTCTATGGGTTTTCCTTCTTATTCTACAGGATTTACTAATAACATTAATAATAACAGATTTACTATTATAATAAATGATTCTTTCACAAGAGATTGGAGATTAAGAATAGCTTATTCGAAAGAAAAAAGTATCAATGAGAAACTATTTTTAGTATATGGTATAAGATTAATTCTTGCAGAATTTAGTTATGGAACAAGAAGTTATGCTAATGAAAATGGGGATGAAGGACCTGAAATTACAGGTTGGGAAACAACAAGTTTTATAAATACTGTTGGTTCTGTTGATGTGATTGATTTTTTACCTTTTCCGTTTATATGTATAAGATATAAACTATGAAAAAACTACTACT
>Ga0066369_10000982_pt1 | contig 11864 bp, 9 predicted proteins | sample Knorr_S7_td_Bott_FD_70972 | JGI IMG/M metagenome (GOLD analysis project Ga0066369, IMG submission 70972) | Marine microbial communities from Southern Atlantic Ocean transect - Knorr_S7_td_Bottom_ad_4513_LV_A | ecosystem: Environmental > Aquatic > Marine > Oceanic | place: Southern Atlantic ocean... | reverse complement strand
ATACGACCTCGCCATTGAAGGCGACGTCCACGGCCTCCGCCAACCGGCCGGGCGTCACGCCGAAGCGAGCCATTGCCGCTCGATCGGCCCGGATCGCGAGCTGAGGCACGTCGGACTGCTGTTCCACCTGGAGGTCCACGAGGCCTTCGATGTCTTCGACCGCAGCGCGCACGCTCTCGGCAACGCTCCGCAACTCGTACAGATCGGGCCCGAAAATCTTCACGGCGATCGCCGCTCGAGTGCCTGACAGCATGTGGTCGATGCGGTGCCCGATCGGCTGGCCGATCGTGATGTTCATGCCCGGGATGATGGTCACGCGGTCTCGCAGCTCCGCCACGATGTCCTCCACCTTCCCCAGAGCCAGGTCGAGCTGAACGTCGATCTCGGCGGCGTTCACGCCCTGGGCATGCTCGTCGAGCTCGGCCCTCCCAGTACGACGCGCGGTAGACACGACGGCCGAGTGTGCCATGAGCACCTCTTCCACTCGCCTTCCCAGTTGATCCGACTCCACAATCCCTGTTCCCGGGACCGTCACGGCTGATACCGTCAGCGTTCCCTCCTGGAATTCGGGGAGGAATCCACGCCCCATGAGAGGGAACACGGCCAAAGTCGCTAACACGCCGAGCGCGGCCATCCCCGAAATCAGCCGGGGCCGAGCGAGCACGAGACTCAACGTCGGCGCATAGACCGCCTTCAAGGCACGCACCAACCAACTGTCCTTCTGCTCGCGCATGATGGGCGCGTTCGGAAGCAGGAACGAGCACAGCACCGGAGTGACGGTCACCGCCACCACGAGGGACGCGAGAATGCTCACGACGTAGGCGAGGCCAAGGGGCCGCAGCATCCGGCCTTCGACCCCGGAGAGGAAGAACAGGGGGAGGAACACCACGGTGATGATCGCGGTGGCGTTGACGATCGGTCCCCGTATCTCACGAGCCGCGTCGTACACGACCGAGAGTATCGCGCGCTGTTCGCCCTCTGGCAGGTGGTGGTTCTCGCGCAGCCGTCGGAAGGTGTTTTCCACGTCGATGATCGCGTCATCGACGAGCGCCCCGATCGCGATCGCCAGCCCGCCGAGCGTCATGGTATTGAGCGTGACGCCGAGCAGGCGCATCACGATGACGGCTACGGCGAGCGAAAGTGGGATCGCGAGGATGGAGATGCCCGTGGTACGGAAATTCCACAGGAACAAGAAGAGCACGACCAGGACCAGAAACGCGCCGTCGCGCAGCGCCTCGATGACGTTGTCGATCGCCAAGGAGATGAAGCCCGCCTGCCGGAAAATGTCCCGTTCGATAACGATGCCGGCAGGGAGTTGAGCCTGCAGCACGTCCAGCTCCCGTTCGATGCGCTCCGTCAGCTCGAGCGTGTTTACACCTGGTTGCTTTTGCACCGACAGAATGACGGCGGGACCGGCGTTCACTGAACCGGTGCCAATACGGGGTTTGCTTCCGATCACCACATCCGCCACGTCACCGATGCGCACAGGCACCCCTTGGCGCATCGTCACGACCGTCTGAGCAATGTCGTCGGGCGTTCTCACGCGACCGAGTCCCCGGATCAGCACTTCTTGCCCGTCGGACAGGTACACGCCGCCAGACGCAACAGCGTTGGACTCCCGCGCGGCGCGCAGCACGTCGGTCAGGGAGACTCCGACCGCTACCATGCGCTGCGGGTCGAGCAGCACCTGGTACTGACGCACCTGCCCGCCGATCGGTACTACTTGAGACACGCCGGAGATGGCCAACAGGCGCTTACGAACCGTCCAGTCGGCGGCGGTACGCAGGTCCATCTCGGGCACCGTCTCGCTGACCAGGCCGATGAGCATGATCTCGCCCATGATCGACGTGATCGGCGCGAGAACCGGAGGCGGCACGTCCTCCGGAAGCTGCTCGGCGACGAACTGAAGCTTCTCCCCCACGACCTGGCGCGCCCTGTAGATGTCGGTGCCCCAGTCGAATTCCACCCACACGATGCTGATGCCTTGGGAAGATGACGAGCGAACGCGCCGTACACCGGCCGAGCCGTTCACCGTGGTCTCGATCGGGAAGGTCACGAGACGCTCGACTTCTTCCGCCGCCATCCCGTGCGCCTCGGTGAGCACGGTGACGGTCGGCGCGGTGAGGTCGGGGAACACATCCACGGGCATCGTGAAAGCGACATAGCCGCCACCCACGAGCAACCCCAGCGCCACGAACAGCGTGACGATGCGGTTGCTCAAGGACCAGGCAATGACCCGGTCCATCACACCGGCCCCTGGGTCAGTGAGCATGGCCGACGTCCGATATCTCACTGGTATTGAGGGAAGCGAGCTTGATTTGGTATTGGCCGCGTGTCACGACGCGCTCTCCGCGAAGCACGCCCGATAGCACGGTGGTCCACTCACCGTCGGTCGCGTCGACGGTGAGTACGCGGCGCTCGAAGGTCTCGCCACCCGTCATGACGTAGGCCACGAACAGGCCGTCCTCGTCTACGATCGCGTCGGCAGGTACGGCCAGCACGGGGTCCGGCTCGGCTGACAACAGGCGAGCATTCACGAGCATGCCCGCCTTGAACACGTCGTCGGGGTTGTCCACCTCGAATGTCACTGGAACCGCGCGCCGAATCGGGTCCAATGCGACGCCCACACTGAGCAGGCGTGTGGTGCGGTAGACCGCCCGCGATCCCTCCGGTGTGAACGTGGCGGCCACGATGCTACCCAGTTGGCTCGCGTAGACGGCCGGGACGTGAAGCCGGAGGTGGAGTCGGCGCGGGTCGAGCAACGTCAGCAGCGATGCCCCGGCCTCCACTCTCTGTCCGGTGACGAAGTCGCGCCGAATCACGGAGCCGGAGATAGGGGCACGTAGCGTGAGCGTGTACGTCTCGTCCGGTGACGCGTCGAGCGCCTCCAGTTGAGCCTGCACGACCGTCAGGTCGTGGCGCGCATCCTCCAGGCGCCGCGCCGGCACAGCCTCCACCGCGACGAGCCTCTCAGCGCGCTCGACCTCTCGCTGCAGGCCTTCGGCTCGGGCCTTGAGCGAGGCGTAGGTGTCGTCCCCTCCTACGGGGGAGAGGCGCACCAGCGGCTCGCCTTCCTCGACCAATGCTCCTTCCGCGGGCGATGCGCGATTGAGGTCCCAGCGCACGATCCCCGCTACCGGCGCGGCAATATCCGCGACCGCCCCTGGGGCACTTCCGAGTTCGCCTGTAACCTCCAAGCCCGGTGAGACCACGCGCTGCTCCGCCACAACCGTCGCAAAGTCGATAGGCCACTGTTGCTCTTTGAGGAACGAGATGCCCACCTCCTCCGCTTCCACCAGCGGCGGAAGGTCGTCCTGCGAGGCGTACACCCGGATCTGCCCTACCAGGATCTCGTCGCTGACCTGCGACCCTTCCAAGGTCATGACCAGGTCGTACATCCCCGCCGTGGGTAGGGAGGGCGTGGGACCGAACACACCCGGGCGCGAAGGCTGCTCGTCGACGGTGATGTACTTGCGCCCGTCGCTGTCCTCGAACTCGAGCGTCAAGCGGCCCACCGTGACCGCCTGAAAGTCGGCCAGGTTGGTGAGATGGACGGCCCACACACCTCCCGGGGCACCGGCGACCATGGGGGGATATTCGAAGAAGAGCTCCGTGCGATCCGTGAAGATGGTGATCGCCCCGCCTCCACCTGACTCGGCGACCGCAGCCACTTCGGAAGTGTCCTCTCCTGCGCACGCGCCAAGGGCCAGGAGCAAAACGGACACTAGGCTCCATGATCTTGTCTTTCTCATCGTTCTGCTCCGGTCTCGGCCTCTCGAGGGAAGCCGCCGATGGCGTACTCCAACTCATGGAAGGCGATCCACAACTCTGCTCGGACGCTGCTGGCCAGTAGACGTGCTTCCAGAAAGGCATCCGCGGCGTCTACCAACTCGACGATGCCCACGTCACCCTCGTCGTAGGCGACTCTGGCGATACTGAGCAGCTGTGCCGCTTGCTCGATACCGCTGTCGCCCAGAAGCGCCTGCTGGCGCCTGGCACCCGCGAGTCGGGAGTCGGCGAGAGACGCCTCGCGCGCAATCACGACGCGAAGCAGATCCAATTCGGACTGTGATCTGTCGACCTCGGCCACGGCAGCGTCTATGGCCCCACCCCGGCGATCGAGCACTGGGATGGGTAGCTCTAGGCCCAGAAAAAGTCCGGCTCGCCCATCTGACTGCTGCTTGAATCCACCCGTTATGGCAGTCCCCGAAAGGATCGACGTTCGCGCGAGACTCGCTTCTGCGTCGAGAGCTTCGGTCGCCGATCGCGCCGCGGCGAGCTCAGGTCGGCTGGCGAGTGCTCGCTCAATCGCGTCGACGTCGGCAACGAGTGCAGAGGGGAGTGCAGCGACATCCAACGCGGCTCCCGGCCGGACCCTGGGCACCGACGCATCGCCTGAAACCAGCGAGCCCAACGTTCGCTCGGCCCCGGCTAGGGACACATCAGCTCGTATCAGCCTCCGTCCCATACTCGCCCTCGCCACCCCTAGCCTGCGCAGATCGTACCCGGCCAGGTCCCCCTCGGCGAACCGTGCCCGGGCATCGTCGAGAACTTCGGCGACTACACCGTCTACTTCGCTCAAGGCGAGCACGACGCGAGCCTGCTGCCAAGCATCGACATAGGCCCGCTTCACCTCGAGCGCGATCCGGGCGCTGTCCGCCTGGAACACCCCTCGCGCCTCGCTCGCGCGAGCCTCGGACCGCCGCCCCTTGGACCCGCCTTCCCACACGAAGTCCAAGCGCTGAGAGAGGTTCACGTAGCGCTCGGAATAGGGACCCAGATCCTCGTTGGTGATCGAGGCTGTAGGGTTGGGAATCGCCCGGCCCTGACGCGCTTGGCCAAGTGCCACGCGGAGTCGACTCCGCGCCATACGAAGCTCGGGGCTGTTGCGCCCGGAGAGCTCCAGGGCCTCCTGAAGCGAAAGCGGAGCGGACGGCTCCACCTGCGCACGGACCGGTGCCGCGCCAGCAACCACCACGAAGGCGGCAGTACATAGAATCGATGACGTGTTCATACTCGGTTGTTCAGGGCTCCAGCGACGTGACGCTGTCAGCACATGGAAAATCAGATGAACGGAAGACGACCAGCTGAGCGCTGGCGACCACACCGCTGGTGGGCACACGACGACAAGGCGCCGCGGCTCCGGGCCGGAGCGGTGCTAAGAAAGGAAGGGAGGAGCCCGGGACCTGCGTGAGCCGGGCGGAGCACGCGCCGGGTGATGGCGATCCTCCGAAGTCACATGCTCTACTCGAAGCGTGATCCCCGATTCGCGGTCGATCGCCGGCCCGGGAGCGCCCTCGCCGGAGAGCGTTAGCCCGGTCGATGGGATGCGGTCACCCGTCTCCGCGGCGGCGATCTCGTGGCCCTCGTGCGGTGCCTCGAGGTGCCGCGTCGCACCGTCGTGATCCACCTCATGGTGGTGGAGCCCGGCAAAGAGCGGGGCCAAAAGCAGAAGGACCGCACCCGTGGTCAGGCTCGGTCGCTCGAGGACGGACGAACGCATGCCACATTGTCGCCACCGTCTTGTCGTCGTGTCAAACGGCGGCAGAGCTCAGCGAAATGCTCCATAGAGAGAATCGAGCGCGAGCATGACATCGTCTTCAGCAAGATAGACGTGGAATTCCGTCGTGGTCGACGCGACTTCGGCGAGGTTGACGCCCTGCAAGGCGAGCGCCTGGAGAATGCGATACAGCATCCCCGGCGCCGCGAGGTTGTCCTCGCTCAGCGAGATCGAAAGGCTCGCGATCCCGCGGGCGACGCGCGCCGGGCGCTCGCCGACGCCTGCATGAACCCTGTCGAGCATCGCCCGCTCGATGATCAGCGTGATCTCGCGGATGCCCTCGGTGATGGTCAGGTAGCTGCGTGCCTTGCGGATCGTCTCCTGGAGTCTCAATAGCCCGGAGTGCACGCGCGCTGTGTTGGGGAAGGTCAATACGACCAGCCCTCGCTGCACCGTGATGCGATCCGCGAGTCCGAGGTCGAACTTCGCGTCGAAGGAAGGCAGGTCGGCTCTGAGCCGCGAGAGCGCCATCGTGATCGCGCTGAGTTGCACGTCCTTGTGCGTACGCGCCACAACCGTGGAGTGGATGTGCCTCGCAACCTGGCTCAGGTTCATGAGCTTCTGCGCGAGACCGGTCTTCAGCGCGGGATCGTGGTCCACGATCTCACGAACCGCATCGGCTACTTTGATCATGATTTGTTATAAAACAAACAAGGCACGTTAGCAATCACAATTTTCTACTGATTCCTTCGCACTTCCGCGGAGTGCGTCGATACTCACCGTTCTCAATAAACGGTGATAGGAGATGGGATGATGAGCGTTGCAGTTGGTACGGAATGCCCGGTCTGCGCCGGCGCCGTCGATACACCGGATGACGCGATGCTGGGCGAATTGCTCGATTGCGACGAGTGCGGCTCGGAGCTGGAGGTGACTCAGCTCACGCCAGGCATCCATCTGCGAGAGGCTCCCATGTGTGCGGAAGACTGGGGCGAGTAGGCTTTTTCGTGCCTGTGGGGATGGTGTGTACGGGGGTGAGGGCAGAGGAAAAGATGCTGGCTGCGGCGTTTTCCGCGCGCGGCGCCGAGCTGCATGTCGTGGACGATCGCACGATACATGGCGACTTGGGCTCCTGGCCCGAGACACTGCCGCCGGTAGACGCGGTGCTTCTGCGCTCAAAGAGCCACTGGCGCAACGTCGTGCTCGCCCACTGGCTGGAAACCCTAGGCGCGCGCACGATCAACGAGAGTCGGGTCATCGAGACGTGCGGCGACAAGGTGCTGACGACGCTCGCACTCGTGAAGGAAGCAGTGCCGACGCTGAGCGCGTCGGTCGCGTTTGCCTCTGCGGGCGGAGAGATGGCCGCGGAGGCCCTCGGCTACCCGCTGGTCGTGAAGCCCGTGATCGGGTCGTGGGGCCGCTTGATCGGGAAGGTGAACGATCGGGACGCTCTCGACTTGGCGCTGGACCACAAAGCGGCGCTCGGGGGCGCCCCACACTCGGTCACCTATCTGCAGCGCTTCGTCGAGACCGGGGGACGGGACGTGCGGACCTTCGTCGTGGGCGGCCGATGCATAGCGGCGATCGCAAGGACGTCGGAGGGCTGGAAGACCAACACCGCGCTGGGAGCCGAAGCGACAGGACTCGAGCTCGATTCCGAGCTGAGCGGCGTTTCGGAGGCTGCCGCACGAGCGGTGGGCGGAGGAATGGTCGCGGTCGATCTATTCGAGACCGACGACGGATACCTGGTCAACGAGGTCAACGCGACGATGGAGTTCCGCAACTCGGTCGATACCACCGGCGTCGACATTCCGGGCTTCATGGCCGACTACGTGCTCGGCGAAGCCGAGTCAGCGCTCGGCGAAGCCGAAGCCACGCTCGGCCAGGCCGAGTCAGCTGTGGAGGAGCGTCGCTTCACGTGACCAGCGTGTCGATTCTGGGAGGCTCGGGCTACGGCGGCGGCGAGCTCCTGAGGCTCTTGATCGCACACCCCGAGGTCACCATCGCGGGCGTATCCTCTCGTCGCCTCGCGGGGAAGCCCGTTGCGCGCGCACATCCCAATCTCAGGGGCGTGAGCGACCTCCGCTTTTGCCAACCCGACGATCTGCCCGAGTCCGATCTGCTCTTCCTCGCCCTGCCGCACGGACAGGCGTCCAGCCGATGGGACCAACTGTCGTCGCGCGCTGAGCGCTTCATCGACCTGAGCGCCGACTTCCGTCTCGCTGATCCGGCGGTCTACGAGCGGCACTACGGGCCGCACGCCAGACCCGAGCTGTTGGGAACATTCGTCTACGGTCTCGCTGAGCTGAATCGAGACGCGATTCGCGAGGCACCGTGTGTCTCGACAGGGGGTTGCAATGCGACCGTGTCGATCCTGGCACTCATGCCTCTGTTCGAAGCGGGCATCGTCGAGCGTGAACGGACGGTCATCGACGTCAAGGTCGGGTCGAGCGAGGGCGGGGCGGAGCCGAACCCGGGCTCGCACCACCCCGTGCGCAGTGGCGTCGTGCGTCCATACAAGGCCACGGGCCACCGTCACGCGGCCGAGATCGAAGCGGTGCTGCAGCAATGGGGGCCCGCGCGTGTACACTTGAGCGTCTCCGCGATCGAGATGGTGCGAGGCGCCTCCGCGCTCGCACACGTCTTTCTGTCCGAGCGCGTGACCGAGCAGGACATCTGGAGGATCTTCCGCGGCCGCTACGCCGATGAGCCGTTCGTGCGCCTCGTGTCGGAGCGAAGTGGACCGTACCGGCTTCCCGAGCCCAAGCTGCTGTCCGGCACCAACTACTGCGACATCGGCTTCGAGCTGGACGAAGCGTCGGAGCGCCTCGTCGTCGTCTCCGCCATAGACAATCTGGTGAAGGGGTCGGCAGGTCAGGCCGTGCAGGCCATGAACATCATGATGGCTTGGGACGAGACAACGGGTCTCGGCTTCCCTGGCCTTCACCCGATCTAGACTCCCATGTGTCGAATTCTCGGCCTCCAGGCCGACGAACGCCTGGACGCGGTCCCATGGATCGAGGCCTTCGGCCGCCGCTGTCGCGACAGCCGGGAATTCCAGGGCCACGGATGGGGAATGTCGTGGCGGCAAAACGGAAGCTGGCGGCGCTATCGGTCGATCCGCCCGATCTGGGAGGACTCGGTCGAGCTACCCGCCACGCGACTCGTGCTGATCCACGCACGCAGCGCCTTCCGCAACGAAGGCATCGTCGTCGAGAACAACATGCCGTTCCTCGCAAGCGACCTGGCGTTCGCGTTCAACGGAGAGCTGCGTGGCGTCCGGCTCTCGGCGCCCGGCGAGACCGGCGCTGCTCGCCTACTGCATCTGCTCGAGCGCTTCAACGCCGCCGCCGGCGGCGACACGCTGGAGGCGCTCACGCGGCTCGACGCGTTGATCGCGCTCCGCTCCGACTACGTGCGGGCGTTGAACATCATCGTGAGCGACGGACGCTCGTTCTTCATCAACTGCCGGTACTCGGAGGAGCAGGACTACTTCACACTGCGCACGGCGTCCGTCCCTTCTCAGGGTCTACGCATGGTGTCGTCCGAAGCGATTTCCACGGGAGAGGTCGAGCCCGACTGGCTGTCGATTCTGAACCACACCACGTGCGCGTTGGGGGCGGAGTCGAAATGCTGCTCGTGAAGATGGGCGGTGGCGACTTCGACATCGACGCCATCGCCGACGACCTGGCATCGCTCGACCGCCCGTTCGTGCTGTTACACGGGGCGAACAAGCTGCGTGACCGCCTGGCTACCGAGTTGGGACGGCCGCCACAGGTAGTCGAGTCGATCTCCGGATATACGAGCGTGCTGTCCGACGAGGACGCAATCGACGTCCTGCTCGCCGCCTACGCAGGCATTCGCAACAAGCGCATCGTGGAATCGCTCCGAAAGCACGGCGTGAACGCGATCGGGCTCACCGGCCTGGACGGAGGGCTGGTCGAAGGCGTGCAAAACCAAGGCATCCGTGTGAGGCGCGGAGGCAGGAAGCTCCTTCTGCGAGATCAATCCGGGAAGCCGCGATGTGTGAATGGCACCCTGCTCAGGAGCCTGTTGGATCAGGGGTACACGCCCGTGCTCACGGTCCCCATCGCGGGAGAGGACGGGGCCGCGCTGAACACGGAAAACGACGAGGTGCTCGCGCTGCTCGCGGCAGAGCTCGACGCGAGCGATGTCGTGTCGCTGATCGAGGAGGTGGGGCTGCTCGCCGACAAGGACGACGCCTCGAGCCTGGTGACCGAGGTGGACTCGTCCGAGCTGGAGCAGTGGGAGGCTCGAGTGAGCGGGCGCATGCGCAGAAAGATTCGGGCTCTAAGATCGCTGTTCGATAGGGCGGGTACTCCGGGTCCGCGCTTCCGGCTCAGTGACGGGCGCATCGAGCGGCCCGTCACGAGTGCGCTGGCGGGCGGGGGGACCTTGGTGGTTCGCAAGGCCGAGAAGCTCGAGGCAGCCTCGGAAGTCGCCCAGCCCATGGAGCGTGCGGGCGCGCCGACCAGTGAGTCTGAGGCGTGGCTCGAGCGCCAGGGTCGCCACGAGCTCGACGTGTACGGTAAGCGCGGTCTCACGCTAGTCTCGGGACAGGGATCCCTGGTGCGGGACGCCGACGGAAACGAGTACATCGATTGTATCGGGGGGCACGGCGCGTTGGCGCTCGGGCATCGCCACCCCGCGCTGGAGGCGGCGCTCTCCGAGCAAGTCAAACACCTGTGGTTCGTGCCAGGAGCATACGGGAGTCCGCCGCGCACACGCTTTCTTGAACGGCTACACGAGGCTCTGCCGCCTGAGCTCGATCGCACGTTTCTGTCGAACTCGGGCACGGAGGCCATGGAAGCGGCGCTCAAGATCGCGCGCGCTCACACGGGACGTAAGGATTTCGTCGCCGCCGTGCGCGGATTTCACGGAAGAACCATGGGGGCGCTCTCCATCACCGCAGAGGCGCGATACCGCGAGCCGTTCGAACCGCTGATCGGCGCGGTCCGTCGCGTCCCTCTCAATAAGGCCGCGGCGCTGGAGGAGGCCGTCGACTCCAGGGTCGCAGCCGTCGTGCTCGAGCCGGTCCAGGGCGAAGGCGGCGTGCACGTGGCCGACCCGGCATTCTTGCGTGCGGCTCGCGTGGCGTGTGACGAGGCGGGCTCGCTGCTCGTCTTCGACGAGGTTCAGAGCGGTTTCGGTCGCACGGGACGACTCTTCGCTTTCGAGCATTCCGGAGTCGTGCCCGACATCCTCTGCCTCGCCAAGAGCATAGCGGGTGGTCTGCCGCTCGGAGCCACCGTGGTTCGCAGCGGCATCGGCCTGGTTCCCGGAACCCACGGCTCGACGTTCGGCGGGAATCCCATCGCCTGCGCTGTGGCGCGGGCGACGCTCGACGTGCTTCTGGACTCCGACCTGATCGAGCAGGTCGACCGCATCGGTGAGCTCATCTGCCAGCCGGTGCGCTCCCGCTCGCCGAAGATCGTTCGAGAAATTCGCCAGGTCGGGCTGATGATCGGCATTCAGCTGAAGCAGCCCGCGCGGCCGTTCGTGCGGGCGCTCCAGGAGCGTGGCGTGCTGGCGCTCAGCGCGGGAAAGAGCGTGCTTCGGCTTCTTCCCCCGTTGGTGTTGACCGACGCGGAGGCGACCCAGGTGGGGCGGCTCCTGGCGGACGTACTCTGCCCGAGTGACGCCTGATAGGCGTAAGGTCCGATCTTGGCGGTTCCCCGCACCAGTTGCCATGTTGAGGAGAATGCACGCCAAGAGCGTACGCGGTTGTGAGGCACGCTCACCGACCCGGATCGAATGACTGACGAACGCAAATACAAGGAATCGGAAGTCAAAGAGATTTTTGACTTCGCGAGCAACAGTGCTGGGGTTGGACGGCCCCCGGTTTCCGATGAGCGTGGGCTGACGCTTACGGAGCTCCAGGACGTCGGACTCGAGGTCGGCATGGAGCCCGCGCGAATCGCTGAAGCGGCGCTCGCCATCGACACCCGCCGGGAGGTCGTTCCGCGGGGTACGTTCATGGGGGTGCCCATTTCGGCGGGCCGAATCGTCGACCTGCCCAGGGCGCTGACCGATCGTGAATGGGAGATACTCGTCGGCGAGCTGCGAGAGACGTTTGGCGCCAGCGGCAAAGTGATGTCGCACGGGGGTATTCGCGAATGGACGAACGGCAATCTGCAGGTGTTCGTGGAGCCCACCGCTACCGGCCATCGCTTGCGTCTCAGCACGCACAAGGGAAGCGCCATGGGCCTATTCGCGTTGGGTGCCACCGGCCTGGTCGCCGGGCTGGCCCTCGCCACGCTCTTTTTTTTCGAGGAACTTGGCCGCGCCGCGATGGTCATTCCCGTGCTAGTGGCGGCGCTGGGGGGCGCAATTTTGGCCGCAAACG
>Ga0066369_10000980_pt1 | contig 11873 bp, 11 predicted proteins | sample Knorr_S7_td_Bott_FD_70972 | JGI IMG/M metagenome (GOLD analysis project Ga0066369, IMG submission 70972) | Marine microbial communities from Southern Atlantic Ocean transect - Knorr_S7_td_Bottom_ad_4513_LV_A | ecosystem: Environmental > Aquatic > Marine > Oceanic | place: Southern Atlantic... | reverse complement strand
AAACGGGAGTTTATATTGCATAGGAGTCGATGACCCAGCTTATAGTACAATAAATCCAAATTGGTTGGTAATTGATCCGGATTACTATACAAGCACAGGAGACTGTGATGCACCAATGGTTTTTACTCAAGATATTGAAATATTCTTAGACCGTTACGGTGAAGCCTCCATTTCAACGAGTGATGTAGATAATGGCTCTACAGATAATGAAACATCCAATAAAGACCTAATCTTTTCTTTAAGCACATATAATTTTGATTGTAGCAATCTAGGACCAAATACAGTTACTCTAACTGTTACAGATGAGTCCGGGAATGAAAGTTCAGAATCGACTGAAATAACTGTTGTCGATATTATACCTCCAACAGCCAAAGCAATTAGATCTTATAGTTATGATTTAATTGGATCAGGAGTTACATTAGAAGCGCCTCTATTAGATGATGGTTCTAGTGATAATTGTGACGTGAGTTTAAGTTTGAGCCAATCATATTTTACACTTGCGGGTACATATTATATCGATTTGATTGTGGATGACGGTAATGGGAATATAGTAACTGATCAAGTAGAAGTCGAAATTATTGAAGGAACTGGAAACAAAGAACTAAAATTTGGTGGTACAACAGTCATCGTTTCTCCTAATCCGTTTAGTAATGATATTACGTTATCATTTTCTAAGTCTACTAATTTTAATTCAGTTTCTGTAATGCTAACAAATTTAGTAACACAAATGTCTGTAACTACCGATTTTGTGATCCAAGACGATCAAACCTTAAAAGCAACGGACTTATCGTTGCTAACAGCTGGTACTTATGTTATTTCAATTACAGTTGGAAACAAAACAAAAACAGCCATATTGATGAAAAGTGATTAGATAATATTTTTTATAAGTTATTAATAAAATAAAAAAGCCGAATTTTAGTTTAATCCTAAAATTCAGCTTTTTTTAATTTCTATGCAACTCTTAATTTGTGAATCGCATGTTTCCTGTAAGCATAAATTCTTCATAATTTATAAAATTTAATCTTTTGTAATTAATCTTGATTAGTTTTTGTGCAATTCTGGATAATCTTTGCTTGTTGTTACTAAATGTTCTCATGGCTCTAATTATTATTTGTTAATAATTTGTTGTTTTAGTTTTTACGGATTAACTATAACGTCTTTTCTCATTCCATACACGTGATCTCGTAGTACTTAATCTATGTGGAATTCTAACTTTGTTTAAATTTCTCATGGTTTCTAATTTTTAATTGATTAATAAATTTTTTTAATTTTTTTTACAGCTTAACTGTAACGTCTTTTTGCATTCCAAACATTACCTTTAGTAGTACTTAACCGTTGTGGAATTCTAACTTTATTTAATGTATTCATTATTCTGTTTTTTAAGTTTAATTGTTATTATATATCTTATAGACGCCACTAAAACAGATTTATTACAGTACTATGCATAAAAAGGTATTATATTTAACAATTTTTAACATTTCAGTCTAAAAAATAGAGGAGAAGGAAGGTAAGTAGAAGTGGTAAACTGAAACAATTGTTTGTTATGATGTTTCAAACATTCAATATTCCGGATAAAATATCTTTATAGAAAAAGTTTTAACAAGCAATAGGTCATTATGTAATGAATTTGTCATAAATTTAAGGGTAAATTCTAACTAAAAACTTATGGCTACACTTACAATTAATAATAAAATGCATCAAGTAGATGTCGATTCTAATATGCCTTTACTTTGGGTAATTAGAGATTTGGTAGGATTAACCGGTACTAAATATGGCTGTGGAAAAGGACTTTGTGGCGCTTGTACTGTGTTATTAGATGGAAATCCAATTCGTTCTTGTTTAACTCCGGTTTCAGTGGCAGATGGGAAAAACGTTTTAACCATTGAAGGTGTAGAAAACGAAAACAAAGTATTACAAGAAGTTTGGGAAGATTTAAATGTACCACAATGTGGTTACTGTCAATCTGGTCAGATTATATCGGCAGTAGCACTGCTGAATAATAATGCAAACCCAACAGATGCTGATATTGATGAAGCCATGAGTGGGAATATATGTAGATGTGGTACTTATCAACGTATTAAAAATGCGATTCATAAAACTGCCGAATTAAATAACGCTTAACTTAATAGATATGAGTTCAATCCAAATAATAACGAGAAGAAGTTTTATTCGCAATTTAGGATTTGCTTCAGGTGGGTTAATTTTAGCATGTAACTTTCCATCTTCCGATGAAAAAAAACCAAAATTCAGAACATTTTTAGGAGACACTTTCGAGCCTAATTTATTTATTCAGTTAAAAGATAGTGGTGAATTAGTATTACTAGCATCACGTTCTGAAATGGGTAATGGAGTTCGTACATCGTTAACTTCAGTAATAGCAGACGAAATGGATGCAGACTGGGCTATGGTAAGTGTCATACAAGCCACAGGAAATGTCAAGTTCATGGATCAAAATACAGATGGCTCTCGGAGCATACGTTTCCTTTTTGAACCTATGCGTAAAATGGGTGCAACAGCCAAAGCTATGCTCATTACTGCTGCTGCTGCAAAATGGCAAGTTGAGGAATCTGAATTGAAAACAGAAAATCATTATGTAGTACATACCGGTAATGGTAAAAAAATATTTTATGGAGATTTAGTAAATGAAGCTGCTAAAGTCGAAGTTCCTGAAAATCCAACGCTAAAAGATGCTAAAGATTTTAAATATATAGGAAAAGGGTTAAAAAGTATTGATGCTGCCGATTTTGCTTCCGGGAAATCAAAATATGGCATGGACATTAAATTGGAAGGTATGAAATATGCTGCTGTTGCAAGATGTCCTGTTACTTTTGGCACGGTTAAAAGTTTCGATAAGACGAAAGCTATGGAAGTAACAGGAGTCATTGATGTTGTAGAAATTTCAAGAATTGCTAAACCATTTGGAACATTAGGTGGAGTAGCAGTGGTAGCTACAAATACCTGGGCTGCATTTCAAGGAAAGGAAGCACTGGAAATTGAATGGAATTATGGAGATAATAAAGAATATAACAGTGAATCTTATGACAAAAGGATCACTGATAATATTCATAAAAAAGGAAAAGAAATTAAGAATGAAGGAAATGTAAGTACAGCTTTTAAAAATGCAGAGCATATTATTGAAAGTACGTTTCAATTACCACATTTAGTACATGCGCCAATGGAAGTACCAAATGCGACAGCTTGGGTTAAAGAAGATGGTACTTGCGAAGTATGGGTTCCAATACAAGCACCACAATCGGCAAGAAAAGAAGTTGCGGATTATTTAGAAACCGATTTAGAAAATGTAACTATTAATATAACATTTTTAGGAGGAGGCTTCGGCAGAAAATCCAAACCCGATTTTGTGGTAGAAGCTGTAGCTGTTTCTAAAGCTATCAATGCCCCTGTACAATTGGTCTGGACACGAGAAGACGATATTCAACATAGTTATTACCATGCTGTAAGTGCACAATACATGAAAGGTTCCTTAGATAAAAATGGTAATGTTACAGGTTGGTTGCATAGAGTGGCCTATCCTTCAATTGCATCCACTTTTGCTCCGGATTCTGGGTATGCAGCTCCATTTGAATTTGGAATGGGTTTAACTAACATTCCGTATCAAATAGATAATGTTCGTGCTGAAAACTGTAAAGCTCCGGCACATATACGTATTGGTTGGTTCCGTTCGGTTATTAATATTGTACAAAGTTTTTCTATAAATATTTTTGCTGATGAATTGGCTGTTAAAGCAGGGAAAGACCCTCTAGAGTTTCGATTAAATTTAATTGGAAACGATCGCATTGAAGAATCTAATTCCGGTCTTCATTTTGATAGTGCTAAATTAAAAAACGTACTAAAAACGGTTACTAAAAATGCTAATTATGGAAAAGATTTGCCCGAAGGACATGGATTGGGATTTGCTGTACATTATAGTTTTTACTCTTATGTAGCTTCTGTTGTGGAAGTTTCTGTGAAAGATGATAAATTGAAAGTGCATAAAATTCATTCGGTTATAGATTGTGGAACAGCAGTAAATACTGATACTATTACAGCGCAAATGGAAGGAGCAGCAATATTTGGAATGTCTTTAGCTTATTACGGAAAAATTACCGCTAAAGATGGTGCCATTGAACAAAGTAACTATAACGATTATCAAATGGTACGAATGGATCATGCTCCAGAAATTCATGTGGAAATTATTAAGAGTAATGACAAACCAACTGGAGTTGGAGAACCTGGAGTTCCTGTTATCGCTCCAGCAATACTAAACGCTATTTATAATGCGACTGGAAAACGTTATTACACCTTGCCATTAATGGATCATGGTTTAGTGTAAAATATAATTTTAAAATACCAAATTCGAAGTACCAATTATCAAAATAAAAAATAGGTTTGGAATTTGGAATTTTAGACTGTTTAAAAGAAGAAAAAACATTAATTCTCAACATAAGTGTATATTGAGCGGTAACTTTATGGTATCACCAGTTTTAATTCTTCTCGCAGGAGGCAAATCTACACGAATGGGATTTCCAAAAGGCTTGTTGGATTATCATGGGACATTCTGGATTTTAGAGCAAATATCTCGTTATAAATATGTTGAAAATCCCAAGGTAGTTGTTGGATTGGGATATGATTACGAACTTTATTTTAAAGCTATTCCTTGGTTTTATAAAGCAAAAGATGATTTTTATTTGTATGATGGAGTAGAAGTAAGGGTTGTTATTAACCGCCAGCCGGTATTTGGTGCTTTTTCTACTTTACTAACTGCATTAAATAAAATTAATAAAAAAACTACGGCATTAATACAACCAGTAGATGTTCCTCTTTTAAATACTAAAGATTTACGTTCTATTATCAATAAAATTAATGATATAATAATACCAAAATGCAAAGGTAATAACGGTCATCCAGTTAAGTTATTACCACAGTTTTGGAACACACTTCTAAGGGTAGATAAATCTTCAAAAAATGCACGTTTGGATTTACAGATTAAAGCTCAAAATACATCAACTATTACTTACGTTAAAGTTTCAGATAAAGCTGTATATCAAAATATTAATACTTCTAAAGATTGGAATAATTATTTAAAGAATGTTTTGTGATTTAATTGCAGAAAGCTTTTGCAATTTGAGCAGCCAGCTTAGCATTGTTATAAACTAACTCTATGTTAGCCTCAAGACTTAATCCTCCTGTTAGTTCCTTTACTTTTTGGAGTAAAAAAGGCGTACTGTCTTTTCCTTTGATGCCGAGTTTTTTTTCTTCAGCTAATGCTATATCAATAGCTTTTTTCATGACATCAAAATCCAATTGTTTATCTTTAGGAATAGGATTGGCGATAATAACACTACCTTTAAGATTTAAGCTCCACTTAGTTTTTAGAAGTTCAGCAATTTCTGTAGCGTTTTTCATGTTATAATTCACTTTAAAGCCACTTTTTTGAGTATAAAACGCCGGTAATTCATCTGTTTGATAACCGAGAACAGGAATACCAAATGTTTCTAAATATTCAAGAGTTAAGCCCAAATCTAGTATTGCTTTTATTCCTGCACAAACCACAGCAACATTGGTATTTGCCAGTTCTTGCAAGTCGGCCGAAATATCAAAAGTTTCGGTAGCACCTCGATGTACACCACCAATTCCTCCGGTTGCAAAAACACGTATTCCAGCCAGGTCGGCAACAATCATAGTAGATGAGACTGTTGTAGTTCCATCAATTTTTTGTGATATTAAATAGGGAAGGTCTCTACGACTTGCTTTTATAATTTTCGAACCTGATTTGGCTAAGTAATCAATTTCATTTTCAGTTAATCCGACTTTTAGTTTCCCATCAATTAAAGCAATAGTTGCAGGTACAGCACCATAATCTCTTACAATTTGCTCTACGTGTAATGCTGTTTCCTTATTTTGTGGATAAGGCATTCCGTGAGAAATAATAGTAGATTCCAAAGCAACAATTGGTAAGTTGCTGGCTATTGCGTTTTCAACTTCAGGATTTATATCAAGGTAATTTTCAATCATTCAATATATTTAAAACCATTTTTTCACAAATATTCGGATGTACCGCATTTTTATGCATAATCGTAATTTGGGCACAAGCAGAAGCAAATTGCATCATATCGTATAACTCTAATCCTTTGGTTTCGCCATAGAGAATTCCAGCCATAAAAGCATCACCAGCACCATTAGTATTTACAGGACTAATAATATTATTTTTACCAATATATATTTCATTTTTATCTCCATAAGCCACACCATCGATACCCAAGGTGATAAATACTTTTTTAATACCTAAGTCTAAAAAATAGGCAACAATCTTTTCGTAATCGCTTTCGTATTCTACCTTAATATTACTTAACAATTCTGCTTCCAAAGCATTACATTTTAATATATATACCCGATTGAGAATCGACTTTGCCTTTAAGGCTTTTTTAGCGGAAACTGCTTCTAAAGCAAACTTTGTGTCTGGCAGTTTTTCGGTTACTAATTCTAAGATTGAAGTCGGTAAATTTGTTTCAATAATACAATAATCACTTTGAGCTATGATATCCAAATTATCTAAAATGAAAGAATCCGGAATATCATCATAAATATCCATTGCAGAAAGCCCTAAAGCCATATCATTAAAGCGATCTAATATTGCCATAAAAAAAGATGTTTTGCGATTCTTTCTAATTAAGCTGTGTTTTATTGAAATATCTAAATCATTACACGAATCGGTAATTATTTTGGAGAATTCGTCATCGGCTAATACGCTTAAAAATTCAACATCAAAATCAAGGTGTTTTAAGTTTTCAGCAATATTTCTGCCAACACCTCCAAGAATGGTTTCAAGAGTTCCAATATTGGCATCTTTATAAATTAGCTTATCTTTTGAAAATCCAATCAAATCAATATTGGCAGCACCAATTACGGTTATTTTAGGTTTGTCTGACATCTTTATTGAGGATTAAATATTAACTATCCTAAATTTAAGTAAATTTACAAGATATAGCTAAAACGAATGCAAAAGATTATAACAATTTTTAAAAAAGAGAAACCAATTATTGGGATGATTCATGTACAGGCATTACCTGGAACTCCGAGACATAAATTGGAGTCATCATACATTATAGACCAGGCTCTTAAAGAAGCAAAAATTTATAAATCTGCTGGTATCGACTCCATAATGATAGAAAACATGCATGACATTCCGTATATAAAGACAGGAGTAGGGCATGAGATAAGTTCTTTAATGTGCTTAATTGCATATTTAATAAAACAGGAAACCAAATTACCAGTTGGCATTCAACTATTGGCAGGAGCAAACAAAGAAGCGATGGCAGTTGCAAAATCATCCTCTATAGATTTTATTCGTGCCGAAGGATTTGTGTTTGCTCATACTGCAGACGAAGGTATTATTGAAGCACAAGCAGGCGATTTATTGCGTTATCGTAAACAAATTGATGCAGATAGTGTGGCTATTTTTACTGATATAAAAAAGAAGCACAGTTCGCATGCCATCACTCAAGATGTTTCCTTATTAGATACTGCAAAAGCAGCGCGTTTCTTTTTAAGCGATGGTGTTATTGTAACCGGAAACCATACAGGTGAGGCTGCATCTGTTGAAGAATTAAAAGAATTGAAACGTTTTTTAGATTTTCCTATTCTCGTAGGTTCCGGTATCACTCAAGATAATGTAGCTAGCTATTTCCCGATTTGCGATGCTATGATTGTTGGCTCCTATTTTAAAGAAGATGGCTATTGGGAAAATAAGCTCAATTATGAGCGTATTGCGAAATTTATGGAATGTGTTGGAGCACTCTAAAGGGTTATAAATAAAAAAATTGTTATATATCTACAAAGAAAAATTACTCTTTTATTGAAGAATCCGATGCCTTTCTAAAAAGAGCTTCTTCAGGAAACGGAAATACTATGGTAGAATTTTTCTCGCTGGCAATATTAGATAAGGTTTGATATAATCTTAGTTTTATAGCAGAAGGCGATTGATCAATAATTTTCCCTGCTTCAAGTAAACTTCTTGCAGCTTGTTTTTCAGCTTCAGCTAAAATAATTCTTGCTCTTCGTGAGCGTTCAGCCTCTGCTTGACTAGCCATGGTACGCTTCATGTTTTGAGGTAATTCTATGTCTTTTATTTTTACATCCTGAATGGCGATTCCCCATATTGCGGTTTCTTGTTCAACGATAGTTTTAATATTTTGACCGATTTCTTCTCTTTTTGAAAGTATTGTATCCAATTCTACTTTACCACAAACATCTCTTAAAGAAGCCTGTGCCATTTGTGAAATAGCAAAGTCGAAATCTTCGACTTCTAAAATTGCTTTTGTAGCATCAATAATTTTAAAAAATAAAACACCATTAATATGACAGGGCACGTTATCCTTGGTCATAACTTCTTGCTTATCTATATTAATTGTTATAATCCGGATGTCTACAATTTGGACTCTGTCTACTAATGGAATAATCCAACGAAAACCTGGATTTAGTAATGCTACATATTTCCCAAACCTAAACTTTAAAGCTCTCTTATATTCGTAGATGATACGAATACCAGACAATAGAAAAAGCACAAAACCACCCATTAATACCGCATACAATGTCATAATATTCATTTTAAATAGAACACAAAATAAATTCACTTATAAAATACGAAATATTTTTGTGATTTTATAAGAAATAATAATTAATTATAGATCGAATCATTATTATAAAGCTATTTTTTACCTCCATAAGTAATCTTATAAATTGGATTACTAATATTAGATCTAGCAAGAAACAATACTATCTTATCTTTAAGTTTAAAAAAGTGTAACAATTTAAAAAGATTGTACTCATACTAGTATGAGTACTCGATAAATCATTAATCAAAAAATCAACCACAATGCAAAAACTAATTTTATTACTAATAAGTTGTTTTGTGCTGCAAACTGCAGCACAGTCTTCTTTAACTGCCACACAATGGCAAGACGACCTTAGATTTCTTCAAAAAACTATTCACAACGACTATTCCTTTTTATTTAAAAAAACGACTAAAGAAGCTTTTGATGCTGATGTAGAAACACTCTATAGTAACATTCCAAACCTAGAGGAGCATGAAATTGTGATTGGATTAGCCAGACTAGTATCATCATTTAAATATGGACATACTGTTCTTGGGTTTAGATATCAACCCCATGCGTTTCATCAGTTACCTTTTAATTTGTATCAATTTAATGATGGTGTTTTCATTCAGGGTGTGCATAAAGATTACCAACAAGCACTTGGCGCAAAAGTAATTGCTGTTGCTGGAGTTCCTATTGAGAATGCTTTAAAAGCTATTTATCCAGTTGTTCCAGTTGAGAATGATCAGTTTTTTAAAGCCTATGCAGGAATGTATTTAAGTTGTCCTGAAGTATTACATGCACAAGGAGTTATTAAAGAGCTATCTACTACAGTTGAATTCACTTTAGAAAAGGAAGGGAAGACCTTTAAACAAACTTTTAATGCCTTACCAATAGGAGAACGTGTTCCAACAAAATACAGCCTTGTACAGCAAGAAGGCGATTGGCTTGATGCTCGTGAGCAAAATTACACACCTAGGTATCTTAAGCAGCTTGATAAGATCTATTATTATGAATATCTACCGGAACAAAAAACAGTTTATATTAGACATAGTCAGATACAAGACGATCCCGAAGAGGATATTCCAGCCTTTTACGAGCGTGTTTTCGATTTTATCGATAATAATGATGTTGAACGTTTGGTGTTGGATGTACGTTTAAATGGTGGTGGAAATAATTACAAGAATAAGCCTATCGTAACTGGTATAATTGAATCGAAAAAGATAAACAAGATAGGGAAGTTTATTGTGATATTAGGCCGACGTACTTTTTCGGCCTGCCAGAATTTGGTGAACGAACTTGATAATTATACTAATGTTATATTTATTGGTGAACCAACTAGTGAAAATATTAATTTCTACGGTGATAACAATCGCGTTGAGTTACCAAATAGTAAAATTCCGGCATATCTGTCATTTGCCTGGTGGCAGGATAAACCACAATGGGAAAATGACGATTGGTTGGCTCCTCATATTGCTGTCGATATGAGTTTTGAAGAATATAGAACGAATCAAGACCCTGTTCTGGATACGGCCTTAGCTTTTTCGGATGATAATTTTATTACTGACCCCATGTGATATATGACGAATTTATATATGGCAGGAAAAATGGAATAATTAGCCACCGACACTAAACGGATGATCAATGATGAACGTTATCGCTTTTTCGATTTCGAGAGTGAATTAAACAATACTGGTTATAATATAATCAATCGCAAACAGATTGAACAGGCTATAGCTATTTTTACCTTTGTTACTCAACTTTTTCCAGATTCAGCAAACGCATGGGATAGTTTAGCAGAAGGATTCTTAAAAGCTGGTGATAAGCAAAAGGCTGCCGAATACTACAACAAGACCATTGCAATGGATCCCGATGGCCCAACAGGTAAAAATGCGCGTGAGATGTTAAGAACTATGGCTGAAGGACATGACTAAAAAAAGAACTTACTAAAATAAAAAGAGCCTAATGTAACTTTAGGTTCTTTTTTGTTCAAGGTACCACACTGAAAATAACATATTAGAGATTAATTAATTTAGTAAAACCCATGTGGTTAGAATACTAATGATCAATTATATTTAGATTTGTAGTTGGATATTGTTCTCTAAAAAATTTCTTCTAAATTTCTCTTTTACTAAAGTTAGTATATTGATATTCAAACACTGTTTTCAAATAACAACAGAAATTACTGTGCCTTTTTATTATGATAGATACAAATTTATCTTTAACTTATAGCCTTAGTCAGACATTTAAGAGTTATGAAAACATCACCGAGATTAGAGCAGGCAATTACAAAACTCTACTTAGCTTTTCATAGAGGTGCATTGCATCCCGAATGTTGTAAAAGTTGTGCTGTTGGCAATATTTGTGACAATACTGATACCTGGAATTATCTTACGGAATCTCATGGTTCTTTAAAACTGAGTTATTTAGGAATACTGAATGAGAATTTAGGCCGTAAAATATTTGGTTATTCTCCTAAAGAATTACTTCAAATTGAATTTATTTTTTTAAAAGGATGTGGTTATAACCTGCCATTAGTCCGAGGTTCTAAAAGACCCGAAAACCCTACTAATAAAGACCTTTTATTTAATGGGCTTTGTGATACCGTGGAATTTCTTTGTAAACTTGATCATATTCCTAATGTGATGGATTATTCAAAACTTTTTGAATTCGTAAATGATACGCCGAAATATAAATTACCTCACTTTGTTAATTAGGCTTATAATAAAACAAGTTATACCTGATGAAATTTAAAATGACCTTGTAGTAGCATATTATTCCTTAAAATATTTCTTCTAAAATCCTTTTCTAAAAAAAGTATTGCAATGCGTAATATTCAATGAGCACCACTAAAAAAATAAAACAACTTAAAAACATATCTTAAAATGCGAGTGTTTAATATCTTTATAATGTTAAAATTATAAACATGGAGTATAATAATGTAAGTGAAGCCAAAAAGCGAATTGCTACAAATATAATATCAGAAATTGTAAAACCGGGGTCTCAAAAAGATTTTGAAGCCTGGTCGAAAGGCATTAATAAAGCCGTGTCCAGACAACCCGGATTTATCAGTTCAGATATATTACGTCCTCGAGATCCAAACCATTTGGAATATATCATTATTGTCCGATTTGAAAATTCAGACGCTTTAAATGTCTGGCAGGCATCCGAAACCTTTAAAACTATTTTTAAAGAAGCCGAACCCTATTTGGTATCGCATCGGTCACAACAACAATCGCATGGCATTGAACAGTGGTTTGAACTTCCTGCACATCAAAT
>Ga0066369_10000979_pt1 | contig 11884 bp, 13 predicted proteins | sample Knorr_S7_td_Bott_FD_70972 | JGI IMG/M metagenome (GOLD analysis project Ga0066369, IMG submission 70972) | Marine microbial communities from Southern Atlantic Ocean transect - Knorr_S7_td_Bottom_ad_4513_LV_A | ecosystem: Environmental > Aquatic > Marine > Oceanic | place: Southern Atlantic... | reverse complement strand
ACCCTACCACCAACTACGAGGAATGTTGAGTTGATAGTTATTTAAATTTATCACAAATCAACATTGTAGTGCCTAAGTCTTTTTTTTAAATATTCTCTATCTATATTACAATCCTTATAACCTTGATTTATTATATCCACATACCATCTTTGAGGGGGTTTAAATGAATATTGTCTTTTGATAATATAGAACATAATCTTCTCATCATTGATTGTAAAAAAATCTTTTGTATATTTAATTGGAAACCCTTCATAGTAATCAAGTCCCTTCTCATCACTTACAGAAATTTTCCAAACTCCGCCCGGAACTGTTGAATCTGGTTTTTTAATAATATTTGCAGTTCCATAATTTCTGTTAATCGCACAAAAAGAAAGTTTATAACCCTCTATAAAAAAGCTTTTTATGTATTTAGGTTTTTTACATCTTTCTTTCATTTGCTCATGATTAAGATTGCTTCCGTAGGCGAAATACAGCATATCAAATTATTCTACTATCAACCACGAGGAATGTTGAGGATAAAATAGGGGAGTTTTAAGTTAACATAACTGATGTCAGAGGATATAGTTTCAGGTGTTTGATTTAAACTAAAGGAGATATAATATGCATAAATTAAAAGATATTTGGAACAGATTTAATAAGCCATTGCTTCCTGGACGTAAGCCATTAAAAATAGTTTTCATAGCTGCCGCCTGCATATTAATTTTAATGTTGGTAAATAATATTTAAACTATAGTTTTTCTTGGCACATCTTTATGAATAGGCTTGTAGCTAGCTGATGTTTCAAATTTATTTTCAATGTCGTTTTCTATAAACCCTGCCTTTGATCGACAAAAAATTTCTCGCGTTACCTTGAACCAAAATGTTGGCGGATCAAATGTACCTACTGCAATAGCAATCATTCCAGCTAATATCTTAGACTCAATGGACCAATTTGTAGTGCTTCCACATTTTTTACAAAATGATGTTGTGACTTTATTACCTGATACAGTTACATAGTTAAATTGAGTTTGCTTACCAGAATTAAACTCTACCTTGTCGGCAGGAAAATAAGCTCCCATACCAAATGCAGATCCAGTTCTCAATTGACAATATCTGCAATGACATACAGCATGCACTTGTGGCTCACCTTTTGTTTTGTAACGAACTTCGCCACATGCACAGCCGCCTTCGTGAATTTCTTCAACCGTCATCTATGTCTCTATTATTTATTAGCAAAGAGCAATTATAACTATTTAAATAAATCTTGTCAAAATTATTAGGATTACAAAGATAGGTCCAAGTTTACATAATTTATCCTACCACCAACCACGAGGAATGTTGAGTAAGCAGAAAATAAAATTGGTAGATATTTTTCATTTTTTCATCAAATTCATTTGATATTTTCTTGCTTTTAAAGTTTCCTGATTCCAATTTATTGTAACATCGTTAATTTTAATAAATTCATCTTTTTTAATTATTTTTTGTGTTATTGCGCCATCCGATAAACCTAGAGGTAAAAAATTATTCTCAACGCTATTCTTTGAAGAAACTAACTTTCCTCTTGCGGCAAAACCACCTTCTCCATCAAGCCTCTCTCCTACTGATAAATCTTTTTTAGCAACTGATATAACGTCTGCATTAAAAAATTTAGTGTGACCAGTTGATTTTTTATCTAAAGCAATTGAGTAAATCGATTGTGCAAGTTCTAAACCAATATAATGGTAAGGTCTCCATATGGCGGAATAATAACCAGATTTGTCTGTAATCATTCCGTATTCTTTGAAACAATTTTTTGCATAATTATTCTGCGCTTTAATAACAATATAGACACCCCATCTTAAATCATTTGGTATCTGAATTTTGTTTTTATCAATACTTGAAATTACCTCTACTTGTCCTTCGTGATCAATCACTCCACCTCTATTTTTTGGGATTAATTTATTGGCAATGTCATAAACACCAACAGGAGGGTAAGTAAGGCCGTTGTCAGGACATTTTAACCCTGAAGCATTGGCAACAGCTGCCATTTCGATTGAACTTTTGTCCCCTGTAACAAATGAGTTAAACATTTTTGGATTCATACCTGCTTTCCTTGCTTTTTCATGTGTTAAACCATAATTATCCCAAACATTTTCTGGAGTTGAATATTCAAAACTAGAATGATATTTTGTTCCTTTTCCGGCACAGGTCACATAAAAACCATTTAGCCTAGCCCATTCAATTTGCTCTAGAATTAATGATGGTTGATCTCCATAAGCCATGGAATAATTCACATCATGTTCCTTTGCTAAATCGGATAAATATTTTCCACACAAAACATCAGCTTCCACGTTGACCATGATGATGTTTTTTTTGGATTGAATCACTTTAGAGGCGTGTTGTGTACCCATAATAGGATTTCCTGTAGCCTCAATAAAAATCTCTATATTTCTATTCAAGATATCGTCCAAGGAGTTTACAAAATTTATTTGTTCGATGGTTTCTTTGCTCAAACCACTGTTTATGCAATTTGATTTTGCCTTTCTTACATCTTTATCAACAATTGAATCAATTTTAATTTTTTTAAGTTGATTGTATTGAGATAAAAACATTGAAATAAATTTTCCACAACCAATTAATGCAATATTAATATTTTCTTTATGATCTTCTAATTTTGAATGGAGATACATAATTTAGTTAGATCATGTATTTACTCTAGTCTGATAATTCTTCTAGAGAAGTTTGGTAGGCATTCGTTGGCACACCTTTTGCCCAAGGCAAATCCACTTTATAATCTTTAATCAGGCAATCATCGGGTAAACATTTAATGGGTGAGAAATCACGGTGTGCAATATAAGCTTTACGCTTAAATCTACGTATATGGTTGCTCACTGCACAAAGACTAAGATAAACGCTGATTCTGTTAAAAGGAGACAGGTTGTTGCTTGAAGCATGAACTAAACAACTATGAAATAAAATAACCGATCCTGCTGGACCTTTTGGACTAACGATTCCTCCTTTTTTGCCTCCAGCACGGTCAACCAGCTGGAAAACAAGATTGTTATCAAGCGTCCAAAGTGGATAACTGGTTGTGGTGATGTCATGCGAAGCCTTGATTACACCTTTTTTATGACTACCAGGAATGAACAATAAAGGTCCGTTAAATTCAGTAACTTCATCAAGAAAAATAGCTACATTCATTGCGCGTGTTGAGGGCATTAAATCATCGTTCATCCATGTACCATAATCCTGATGCCACTGCCAAACGTCGCCCTCAAAAGCCATTTTGCCATTGATTTTAAATTGATGCATATACAATTGTTCACCAAGCAATTCTTCAATAGGTTTAATCATACGTGGATGACGCGCAAGTTTTGCAAAAGGCTCACTATACAAATGAGCTGCAAAATTAGTACGAACAGCATCACTCCCTTTTTCACGGAAATTATATTCTTCTTTTCGTTCATAAAGTTTTGGGACAGCGTCTATAAGATACTTTATTTCTTGTAGTGAAAAGAAATTTGGAAAGAAAAGGTATCCCTCTTCATCAAAACGATTAATTAGTTCTTTTGTTAGTTTCATTTATTAATTTTATATCTTAAGTAAATTTAATTAAAAGAACGATTATCCATAATTAATCAAGTTTTACTTGTTTTATTGAGCGGATGTTTCTTAAGTTTTTTTATTAATAAATATAACGCACTATGATCTAAATTAGATTTGCCTTCCTCAACTATTATTTCATATAATTTTTTTATTTTTTCAGACAAAGGTAAATGAATTTTGTAAGTTTTTGCTGTTTCAATAATATTATTCATATCTTTTAATTGTGTAGAACACTTACCTCCTGGTTCAAAATTTTTTTCTAAAATTCTTTTACCGTGAATTTCCAAAATAGGGCTTCCAGCAAATCCATTTTTTATTGCTTTCCTTACAGCTTTAGGGTCTGCACCGGCAGCCTCAGCAAGGATTAATGCTTCTGACACAGCGCCAATTGTAATTCCTACAATTACTTGATTGGCAAGTTTAGCAACTTGTCCAGAACCAGTTTTTCCTACGTAAGTTACTGTCCCCATACTTTTTAATAAATTTTTAGTTTTTTCAAATATTTTTTTATCGCCCCCTACCATAATTACTAATTTTCCAATTTTCGCAGCTAATGTTCCACCAGAAACGGGAGCATCTAAAAAATATCCCCCCTTGCTTTTAATTTTTTTTTCTATTTCAATTGCCGTTTTTTGTTTGGTGGAGCTCATATCAATTAATATTTGATCTTTTTTTATTTTTTTGCTTAATTCTTTAGAAATTTCTAAACAAACTTTATCATTAGATAACATCATTATAATTACTTGACATTGATTAGGTAAATTAATTAGATTTTGACACACTTCTGTTTTTTGTTTGTTAATTTTTTTCAAATTTTTTGTTGATCTATTCCATACTACTAAAGGATAATTATGTTTTGCAATATTTTTTGCCATGGGTAGGCCCATTAACCCAACGCCAACAAATCCAACTTTTAATTTACCCATTTTATCTACCCGCAAATATTTTTGTATATTTTGTATTTTCATCATTCATAAAATTTTAAATGTTTCAATGTTGTAAATTTCATTGGATAAAAAAGTTCATTATAAAATCATAATAAATATTATTGTCTTTTATCAATGAAGTTAAAGTTATGAAAATCAAAATTATTTCATTGATTTAAAAGAATCATAAAGCAAAAGACCCAAACAAAATATGACAATAAACCAAAAAGGAAGGCCTTTATAAAATCCCGCTAAACCTGTACTTATGCTCCAGGCTAGACCTATAAGAAATGTTCCAACTAATATAACGCCTATAAGTACTGCTAACTTTTCACTTAATTTCATCATAAATATTTTCTCATTTTTTAATTTTTTTAGTTAACCAACTTGCATTTCTAAATAATCTTTCATCATCAAAGAGGGAGGAAACTAATTGTACGCCTATGGGGAGACCATTTCGTCCTTTAAGTAAAGGCAAACTAATACAAGGCATTCCGCAAAAAGTCCAAATTGTGCAAAATATGGGATTACCCGTAGATTTTAAACCCTTTGGTGCTTCTCCACTTGCCGAAGGAGTTAAGATTGCATCATAGTCGTAAAAAAATTGTTTAAAGTAAATATTTGCTGCATCTATCTTTGATAGAGCATTATTATATTCCACAGCGGTATATTTCATGCCCCTTTCTATAGCCTCTATTATATTATTACTTAACTTATGTTTTGATTTTGTATATTCCACTGAGAACGATCGAGCCATATCCGATTCCATTATAACTTTGTGCCACTCCGGAATATCAACAAATCCCTCGGGTAATTCTATTTCATCTATTTTACCTTTAAGTTCATCTTTAATTTCTTCAAAACCTTTCTTTGCATCTTCATCTAGTTCATCCATAAATGGTAATTTGATGTATGCGAATATTGGTTCTAAGGGTGGTTTTTGTTTAGTTGCATCCAATAATTTTGGTTTAGCACTTAAGGAAGTATCGGGATCTTGTTTATCGTAACCAAAAAGTTGCTCACTAATCAAAGCAGCATCCTCTAATGTGTTAGAAAAAACTCCAATCTGATCTAAAGCACGAGAAATTTGTAATACTAAATGTCGTGAAATTAATCCTTTAGTAGGTTTATATCCAACAACACCGCAATAAGAAGCAGGTCTAATAACTGAACCATTAGTCTGACTACCAATTGCAAGTGGTACCATGTGTGAAGCTACAGCCGCTGCTGAACCGCTCGAAGAACCGCCAGGGGTTCTTGTTGGATCATGGGGGTTTTTAGTTTTCCCAGGGGAATAATAAGCTAGTTCTGTAGTTACAGTTTTCCCCATTATTATTGCACCAGCCTGCTTTAATTTTGATACAACTGTACAGTCATTCCAACTTGGATTTTCTTTATGAATTTCTGTGCCATCACTAGTTGGCATATTTTCTGTATCAAATATATCTTTAATCCCAACTGGAACACCGTGAAGATCGCCATGGACTTTCCCCAATTGATGATCTTGATCTAGTTTTTTGGCTTGTTCTAGAATGAGAGTTTCATCAAAAAATTCCCAGGCCTCAACATTTTTTTCATATTTATTGATATGATCTATATAATTTGTAACAAGTTCCTCGCATGTAAACTCTCCTTTTTTAAGAGACTGAACGATATTCACTGCTGTTGAATTAGATAAAGGCATAAAGAATTAATAATCAGCTCCAAAAAAATAATCAGGTAAAAACAATGCTATTCCAGGAAAATTATACATAAGTACCATGGTAAATATAACTATGAATAAATAGGGCATAATACTTTTAAAAATTTCTATTAATTCAATTTGGTTACCTGCAACTCCCTTTAAATAGTAAGCTGACATGGCCATGGGAGGAGTTAAAAATGAAGTTTGAAGATTCAAAGCAACTAGCATTGCAAAAAAGTATGGATTGACCCCAAAGGCATCAAGCATTGGTAAAAAAATTGGAACAAAGATAATTACTATCTCGGACCATTCTAAAGGCCATCCTAATAAAAATATTATTAACTGAGCTAAAACAAGAAATTGCCACGGCTGTAAATTCAAAGCAAGAACCCAGTGTTCGATTAGAGAGTGGCCACCCAAATAGGAAAAAATAGATGCAAAAGTCCAGGAGCCCACGAACAGCCAGCATACCATGGCAGAAGTTTTTGCTGTTAAGAAAATTGATTGCTTTAAAGTAGTCCAATTAAGCGACTTATAACAAAATGCTAGAAACAATCCTCCAAAAGCTCCAATAGCAGCCGCTTCAGCAGGAGTGGCCAATCCCATTAATATTGATCCTAGGACTGACATAATTAGAGCTGATAAAGGAAGAACAGAAGTCAACATTTGAAAAAGAATAATCCTTGTGGAAGGGACTTCTTCCTCCAAAGGTTTTGGGGCAAGTTTTGGATTAAAATATGCTCTTCCAACCACATAAACTATATAAAAACTTGCTAACAATACTCCTGGGATCATGGCTGCAGCATAAAGTCTTAGCACAGATAGCTCTGCTATCGCTGCATAAACAATAAGCATAATGCTAGGAGGAATTAAGATACCGAGTGTTCCTCCAGCACAAATTACTCCAGCTGCAAAACCTCTGTCATAATTAGCTTTAACCATAGCAGGAAAAGCTAACAATCCCATTAATGTGACAACGGCACCAACAATTCCACTTGCAGTCGAAAATATGGCACACGTCACTAAAGCTGCTACGGCCATAGAACCTGGAAGATGGCGAGTGGCTAATTGCAAACTATAAAATAAACGACTTACAATATTTGCCCGTTCAACAACATAGCCCATGAATAAAAACAACGGTATGGCAACCAGAACATCATTCTCCATAACGGAATATGTGTTTTGGTTAAGAAGATAAAATATTTGATTGTAAATTAAATTATCTATTTGAAAGTAAGCAAAGTATCCAAAACCAACTCCTATTGCAACAAGTGTAAAGGCTACAGGAAATCCCAATAGGACAAGAACAATAAATATTGAAAGCATAAAAATGGCTACTTGAGGGTCTGTCATTTATGTTCCTAATGTTTCTTTCAGTTTTTGATCTTCTTGTTCTTGATCAATTAGTTTTTTTTCTGTCTCCCGCACATCCTCATGTCTTTTTATCCATTGGCCTGTTTTAATGCACAAAATGCACCGCATGCACTCGGAAATTCCCTGAATAATTAATAATCCTCCAGCAAGTGGGATTAAGGATTTAAAGTAATAAATTTGAATACGTGCAGGACTATTCCAGCTTACTTCCTGATATCTCCATGAATCTGACGCGATTTCATAACCAAACCAAAATAAAGCTAGCATCCCAGGGAAAAAGAAGAGCATGTAAAGTATTAAATCTAACCATGCTTGAGCACGCTTTGGAAATAATCGGTATAATACATCAGCTCTCACATGGGCATCCTGTGCCAATGCATAGGGACCAGCCATTAAAAACACTGCCCCGTACATCTGGACCATCATATCGAAAACCCAAACTGTGGGTGCATTGAGTACATATCGCATAAACACTTCATAAGTTACCGATAGTGTTAGGACAATAATACACCAGCCAAAGGCTCTACCAATCCATATATTTAAACTTTCAATAAAATAGATGAGTTTTTCCATATGCTATTAATTATGTCTTAAATGAATTTATACAAAATTTTTTTTAAATTCAATAAATTTGGGCGACTGTTAAAGGTCGCCCATATTTATTTTTTTAATTTATATACTTATATCGCTTCAGCAGGTTCGCCAAAGTAATGTCTATAAGCCATGCCGTAGTCTGGAGCATTAAGCAAAAGATATGCCATAACTTTTTTTGCATATACTTTTTGAGACTCGACAACTTTTTTGAAGAAAGGATCTGTTGCATTAAACTTGTCTACAATAACATCCCATGCATCCAACTGAGCTTGCATAATACTATCTGGTGTACGGTAAACATTAACACCATGCTTGTTTTTCAATTTCACAAGATCGTCCGCGTATCTTAGAGTATTATGCCAATAGAAGTTTGAGTTCTCCGCTTCTGAAGCATACTCAAGAATTTTTTGTAATTCTGGAGCTAGACCATCGAAAGTTGTTTTATTGAAAGCAACCTCAAAAGCTTCCTGTGATTGATGGAAACTTGCTAAGTGATAATGTTTTGAAACATCTTGCATACCAAAGTCACTATCAGACGTTGGGTTGTTAAACTCAGCAGCATCAATCAATCCACTCTTCATTGCCGGTTGAATTTCTCCACCTGGCAACTGAACAACGGACATTCCCATTACACCAAGTACGTCTGCAGCTAATCCCACAGTTCGGTATTTCAAACCTTTCATTTGAGATGCATCTTTGATCTGCTCTTTAAACCATCCCATTGGTTGAGCTGGCATTGGACTATTAAAGAAACCAACAAGGTTTAAATCTAAATTACTCATTAGTTCTTTATATAGTTCTCTGCCTCCACCGTAGTGAATCCATCCGAGCAACTCTTGAGCACTCCAACCCCAACATGGGCCGGTACCGAATAGCGAAGCAGAAACAGCTTTACTATACCAATATGCTGGGACATAGTGACATCCATCTAGAACACCTCTATGAACTGCATCTTGCATCTGGCTTGTTTTTACTACTGAATTTACAGATAAAAGATCAATCTTCAAACTGCCACCAGACATTTCATTAACTCTCTTAACGTAGGCCTGTGCATTCTCTAGGAAAATTCCACCACCCCAAGCAGCTTGTACTTTTAAAGTAGTAGCAGCTTTTGCAATATTAGGAAATCCTAATGTTGCTACAGCAAGTGTTGCTGTTCCAGCGACTGTTCCTTTTTTTAAAAAGTCACGTCGTTTAAAATTTTTTTTCATAATACCTCCTATATTTATAAAAAAGATGAGAAAAAACTAACACCTAATTTAGCTAAAAAGAAAGAAAAATCACATGTTATTCTAAAAAAAATATTGTATAAAATTTACAAATATTAACTATAAGTTTACTATAAGTTTACTAGTAAGTTTACTATAAGTTTACTATAAGTTTACTATAAATTTAGAATATATATCTAATATTCTAAAATAAACTTATTTTTATCCTAAATAAATAAGATAATTAAGAAAATATTTCTTTAATTTGATTTAGTTAACGATTTGTAAGGCCTTGTTCACCATTATTCTTCAAGTTTCAATAAATTGTTGATTTTTTAGTTAACAATATTTTTGCAATTTCCATTTTCAAAAAATTCTCTAATATTATCTATTGCTAAATCAGACATTGCTTTTCTTGTTGTATAAGTAGCGCTACCTAAATGAGGAAGAACAAAAACATTTGATAAAGTTAAATACTCAGGATGAATATTTGGCTCCCCATTATATACATCTAAACCTAAAGAAAAAACTTTCCCATTTTTTAAAGCTTCTATCATTGAATCATCTTCTATTATTTCTCCTCTAGCAGAATTTGCAATGACTGCCCCATTAGGAAAATAATTTAATGTTTTTTTATTAATAATATGCTTCGTTTCTTTTGTTGAAGAACAATTAATAGAAAGAAAATCTGATACAGAAAATAAACTTTTTATACTGTCATGATATACAGAATCTTTTTCCAGATCAGGTGATAGTCTAACCCTGTTGTAATAATGAATTTTCATTCCAAATGATCTAGCTCTATGGGCAACAGCTCTGCCCACTCTTCCCATTCCCAAAATTCCTAGGTTTGACTGATTAAGTTCTTTTCCATTTAAAAAATCAGAAGACCATCTCCAGTTTTTATTTCTAGCATATTTAATACCTTCTGTAGCACGTCTTGCGGCACCAAGAATGATCAAAATTGCAATTTCTGCTGTAGCTTCTGTTAAAACATCAGGGGTATTGGTTACAATAATATTTCTTTTTTTAGCTGCTTTAATATCAATGTTGTTAAAACCAACGCCAAAATTAGAAATAATTACTATTCTTTTAGAAAGCTTAGAAATAATATCATTATCAAAAACTTCTGTCACTGTTGAAATTATTCCATCACAATCATTACTTTGAGTAATTATTTCTTCTTTAGTTAATAATTCGTCATCGATATTAAATTTAACTTTAAATAATTGTGAGGCATAGTCTTCGCTTGTTTTGATTAATTTTCTAGTAAAAAGAATTTTTTTCATACTAATTATTTAATAATTTATTATATAATTATCTTACCATCAATTATTTTAGATGTTTAGGTTAAACACAAAAATATAGAATTTTTTTTCAATTATTATAACAACAAATAAAGGATAATTGAGACAGAAATAGTTGATAATATTGTGGTAACAAGAATGGAACTTGATGTTTCTTTTATAAATGTTTCATAATATCCTGCCATTGCAAATGTAGTTGCTGCAACTGGTAAGCAAGAAGACAAAACTGCGACATTGATCCATAATGGAGATATGGAGGAAGGAAAATAATAAAAAATAGAAAATATTAATAATGGATGAATTATAAGTCTAAAGATTGTAATTACAGTAATTAATCGAACAAATTCTATATCAACTTTATTCCAAAGCATAATGCCTAAAGCAAATAATAACGTAGGAGGGGCTGCGGCTGATAGTATATTTAAAACTTTATATATAAGGGGATAAAGAGATATATTAAAAATTATAAAAATAAATCCAATTAACACAGCGACTAATAATGGGTTTTTAATCATATTCATAAAAATAAAAAATAAATTTTTATAAATTTTTGATTCATTTGTATTGGATGAAAAAAAAGTAACAAAGGTCAATAATACAATTGTATCAGCAAATAGTATCATACTTATTGGTATAGCAGCTTCATTTCCAAACGCTAATATACATAATGGTATGCCCAAAAAACCATAATTGGGATAAGAAGAGTTCAAAGAAAAAAGTGAAGCTCTTCTATTATTGTATTGAAATAAGAATTTTGAAAATAAAAAGGAAAATGTAATAATTAATATTGTTACTATTTCAAAACGAATAATAAAATTCCATTGAAAAATATTTTTATCAGAAGATTTAACGATATTTAAAAACACATAAGGTGGAAGAGTAACAAAAAAAGCAAACTTTGTTATAATTCTAGATGCTTCTTCATTAAAAATCTTTCTTGCTCTAAAAAAAGTCCCTAAAAAAATAATAGAAAAAAATGGTATAGTAATAGATAAAACAGTTTGCATAAAATAAGTTTAATTATTTTTATTATTCTATAAGTTTTTTTTCCATACTAGAATGTAATGAATTCTAACAAGTTATTTGTATAATTATGTATTAATAATTACCCTACCACCAACTACGAGGAATGTTGAGTTGATAGTTATTTAAATTTATCACAAATCAACATTGTAGTGCCTAAGTCTTTTTTTTAAATATTCTCTATCTATATTACAATCCTTATAA
>Ga0066369_10000967_pt1 | contig 11964 bp, 7 predicted proteins | sample Knorr_S7_td_Bott_FD_70972 | JGI IMG/M metagenome (GOLD analysis project Ga0066369, IMG submission 70972) | Marine microbial communities from Southern Atlantic Ocean transect - Knorr_S7_td_Bottom_ad_4513_LV_A | ecosystem: Environmental > Aquatic > Marine > Oceanic | place: Southern Atlantic ocean... | reverse complement strand
ATAGACGCCACCATCTTCAACAAGGATGTGGTGAATCTCATTGACGTGGGGACGTATCTCGATCCTACCGCCGCTGCTGGGGATATCCCGGTTTCTGGTTTCGTGGAATACCGCAACCTCGTCTACGCCAATATTAAGGGCGCTGAGTTTGTCTTTTCCCGGGAGCTGGCAAACGGGATCGGCGGGGAAGTGAGCTATACCTACATGTCAGCCGTGGGGACCGGCTCCAGCGAGCTCACCTCTCTTCAGCAGTTGAGCGAAGAGTACCAGACATCCAGCTCTGCCTTCCCCCTGAGCTGGGATCAGCGTCACGGAGTGGTGGCCATACTGGAACTGGAGCGGAAGTGGCTCGGGCACCTCACTTTTCTGTGGCAGTGGAACAGCGGTTTCCCGTACACGAAGTACATTGGCTACGGGACTCACCCCAACAACTTTAGTTTGAACTCTACCAGCAGTCTCGACATCCGTTTCAACCGAAAGTTCAACTTATGGAAGAGCGAGCTGGCTCTTTTCGCGGAGGTTATAAATGCTTTCGACAGCAACAATAACCTGTGGGCGGACTACGGCGGATCGGTAGGCGGACGGCTTCACGACCCCACAGCGTGGGGCATTGGCCGTGTGGTACGGCTGGGTTTCTCATGGGAGTATTAAAATAATGGCCACGAAGGCACCAAGACTCGAAGGAATAATATGATAAATAACAAAAATATAAGGTTTCGCCTTTCTTTGTGCCTTAGTGTCTTTGTGGCGTTTGTGGTTTCAAGTTGCTGGGATAGGCAGAAAATCCCCGTGGCGCCCGCCCCCGTGCCGGTCTATACACTCAGCGGGACAGTCACGGATATGGACTCCGGCGAGCCAGTGCCGGGAGTTGTGGTTGAAGTCTTCAACAGCAGTACCGCTTATGCTGGTTATGATACCACCGTGTATGACACTACTGACGATCTGGGCTACTACGAGTTCCCGAATGTGGTGTCGCCGGGATTCGTCTATTTCTACGCCTGGCGGGACAGCTATCGGGTGTTTGATAAGAATTTGGTCATGGAGTGGCGGGATGATACGACAGATGTAGCCATTCCCAATGCAGCGGTGGCGGAGCCGTACGGAGTTACCCTTCCGGAAGGGAATGCTTTGGGATTGGTCTGGAAGGATGACGCCACGCTCGCTATCTTTGACAGCTGGACCACCACGCCTTACGGCGGAGGCGCTGACTACTCTTTCCGGAAGATCTGGGAGAGCACGAACGGCGGGGAGTTCGTCCGTATATCTGACGATAGTGTGGAAGACAACGACCGCATGTACAAAGCCCTAGGTTGGGACGGGGAACACTATACTGCAGTTACGGATACATTCTCTATAGAAATATTTTCTGACCAGTGGGAACTGATGGAAGGGAAATATTACACACTTGATCCCGGAACGCAGGAGATTGTGTCGTACTTGGACATGCCGGTGAGTTCTTCTGAGGTAAAGGACATTTCCACCCACGACGGGAATGTCTTTCTCGCTTCCGGCCGGATGTTGGTGCGGTGGGGCTTAGCCACTCAGGACACATTAGTGGTGGACGACCCTGAGACGGACTACATTGGTATTACCGCCGAGGAGAATATGATCTACGCTTACGATATTGATCCCGCCAAGGAATTCCTTCTGGAGATGGACCACGATTTCACCACACTAAAGACCTACGCAGTGATGCTGGACGATGCGCCAAATCAGAAACTTAACATCAGCGGTTACCTGGCGCTGGATGGCGAAGGGAGATTGTGGACTATAGCCTCGGGAGAGATTTACCGGGTAACACTTGTAGGTGAATAAACTTTATTCGATAAATAGTCTTTCTAGCAAAGCCTTCACTTCTTTAAGAGCCAACCCCTGTCCCAAATACTTTTCTCCTTCGGCATCTTGGATAATCAGTTCAAAGTGGAGGTGAGCCCCGCTTTTTTCTCCTAATGTAGCCGGCTCTGTGCCGCTGTTGCCTGAGAGTCCCAGCCGCTGACCCCACTCCACCTTGCTGCCTACTAGGATGTTGTTGTTAATGTGAGAGAGGTGGGCGTAGAGGGAGATAAGCCGTTTTCCGGAGATCAGTTCCGTACCGTGGTCAATGATGATACTCTGGCCTACTAGAATGTTGTTGAAGACGTCCGATGGTGTACGTCCGATGGTGGTGGCTTCGGCCAGTAATTGTTCCCGGAAGTCAGGATGGAACTCCTCGAAATGGTGGTCAGCCCGGATGACGGTCCCGCTCGCCACAGCCCTGATCTCACTGCCGTAGTTAGCTACGAAGTCAATCCCGCGATGGATACCGTGACGGTAGCTCCGGGGTGCGTTGGGGAGCAGCCAAGATTCTTCCGGCAAGGGAACCCCTTCGCAGGGGAATAGGAGCTGCAGATCGCTCAGATATGAGAAGTCGTCGGGTGTAGTAGCCGAGCCAGGGAAGACCACATACTCCACATGGATGGTATCCTGAATAATAACCGGCGGGTGGACGCTTTCTTTCGGTTTTACCTCAGGCTCTGGTTCTACCACAGCGTCAACTTCCGGTTTAGGTATTGAAATCCCGATCATTTCCTTTTCAACAGCGATTTCAGGTTTTTCGGCTAGCTCTGTTTCAGGTTGGAGTGGTGGCGGCTGAGCGCAGCCGGCAAAGAAGTAAAGGAATCCGGCGAGGAGTAACAGGTGGGAATTATTAATCTTCAGAGGATTCTCCGTTGATACTCTTGCAAAGCGCAGACAGCGCTTCGGGATAGACTTCAAGCGGGTGCCCGCTGTGCGTGGATACGGCACTTTCTGAAAATATGGAGCTGTCCTGGTACCCGTCGGGATCGAAATCCTTCGTGAAGAATACCTCGGCAAAGGGTGTTTTGGTGAACTTCACTGTATCGAGAATATCGTGCTGAAAGCGAGCCCACGGTCCGGGAGCGAACAGGAGTCCGTCAGCCCGGTTGCGGTTCCGTTTTAGAAAGGTAATCGCTTTGGCGGTGTCGTGCGTCTGCAGAATTTTAAGAGTTGTCTCCAGTTCCCGGGCTTTCTGCCGGAGCGCACGATTAATCTTGTCTAGTGTAACCCGTTCGCTGATTTGGGCGGAACGGACGCCTATCAGGTTCAGGTTGGGACCGTGTAAGACCAGGATTATCGCTTGCGATTTCTTTTGTTTATTGATGAACTTTTTATCCCTTTTATATTGATACCCTGAATGGGAAAATATAAATTTCCTTCGTATAATTTAGGGTTAATTTAAGAAAGGAGTAAGGATGAACACACAACAGGATCAAAATTTGTCTGAGTCTGAGGAGAAGGATAAAGAATACATCTCGGTTGTCACCTGTGATATGGAGGGCCGGATCGAAACTTTCGGTGAAGGTGCGTCTGAAATCTTTGGCTATTCACCGGAGGAAGTGATTGGGAAGAAGCGTGTTTCGGCTTTTTCGCCCGGGAAAGTTGTACTGGGTCATGTGAATACCTGGCTCAAGACTGCCTGTGAGAAGGGTGAGTTCGAGACGGACACAACCTTTATTCACAAAGATGGTCATTCGATTCCCGCTCACATCCGGATTACCCCAACCTTCAGCATTATAGACGGAGTAAAAACCCAGATCGGTTACTGCGGAAAAACTAAAATTCTTGAAGGTGTTGATCCGAAAACAACCATGCCCAAGGATCCGTGGTGGATAAAAATGCTATCTGCCCTGGTAATCACAAGGCTCCCTTTCCTATCTGCTACGTGGATACCCGTCATTCTGGGTGCTGTCTGGGCCTTCAACGGCGGTATTGCGAATCCGGGAGTGTTTGACTGGTCGCTGTTTGGTGTTGTGTTTTTGGGTGCCTCCTTTCTCCATCTTGCAGCCAACACGTTCAATGACTACTTTGATTGGCAGGCTGGAACCGATCAGGCAAATAACGACTACTTTCTGCAGTATACCGGAGGTTCCCGCGCCATTGAACTGGGGATCATCACCGAGAAAGGACTTTTTCGACTGGCCAGCAGTTTTATCGTTCTGGCGGCGGTCTGCGGAATTGCAGTCATGTTCGGCCCGTGGAGCCGTGGCTTGGACCTCCTCTATTATGCTGCTGCCGGGGCACTGGGCGGTTTTTTCTACACGGCGCCTCCTCTTAAGCTTTCTGCCCGGCGTGGACTGGGAGAATTGACCATTGGACTGCTTTTCGGTCCTGTTCTTACCATGGGCACTGTCTATGCCCTTACAGGCATCCACTCCCAGGCAGCTTTTCTGGTGGGAATTCCAGTTGGATTGCTGACTATTTCTATCCTCTGGGTGAACGAGTTCCCGGATGTTCCCTCCGACATTGCCACGGGGAAAGTTCATCTCGTGGCTGCCCTCGGGATAAAAAATGCCCGCTGGGGATATCTGACGTTGATGGCAGCTTGTTTTGTGGTCATCTACCTGCTCTACCAGAATGGGGTGGTGAATCAGGGCGCACTCCTGAGCCTGATTGTCCTACCGGCTGCGGCCTATCTTACTTACAGGGTATTCAGCGACTATGACAAAAGGGAACTGGCAAAAACCTGTGCTAACACCATCTATTTCCAGATGGTCGCTGGACTGCTTCTCATTTTGGGTATTTCTCTTCTTGGGTGATGAGCATGCTGGTGTTTTCGTCAGAGGAGTTAGAGTAATAAACGGTGACTTTGAAGAAAAGCCATTTAAAAGAGCCCCGCTTTCGGGGCTCTTTTTTTATGGAGACATATTGGGGATATTGGACACTAACCATTTCCGGGTGGTTGAATGACTGGCGGTAAAAAAGCCGTTCTACTCTTAGAAGACGGCCGCTCATTTCACGGCTGGAGCTTTGGAACAAAAGGTGAAACAGCTGGTGAAGTTTGTTTTAATACCGGGATGACCGGGTATCAGGAGATTTTGACTGATCCATCCTATTGCGGTCAGATTGTCACTATGACTTCTCCCCATATAGGCAACTATGGGGTAAACCCTGCAGACGTTGAATCGGATCGCATACAGGTGGCCGGGTTTGTGGTGCGGGAAGAGACAGTAGTTCCGTCCAATCACCGCGCTGCGCAGTCTGTGGGAGATTACCTCAGGGAATCAGGAATTGTCGGTATTCAGGGAATTGACACTCGAGCACTAACGAGACACATCCGCGATAAAGGTGCCATGAACGGAATTATCTCCACGGAAGATGCCAAAATTGAGAGTCTCACCGAAAAGCTGAAAAAAGTTCCTTCCATGGATGGATTGGATCTGATACCAAATGTTACATGTGGTAAATCTTATAACTGGGAAAACGATAAATCTGGTGGAAGACAGAACTTCAAAGTAGCCTGTTTGGATTACGGCATCAAGTGGAACATCCTACGCCTCTTGACAGTTTACGGCTGTGATGTGACCGTCTTTCCTGCGACCACGACAGCCGATGATTTATTGGATTGGAATCCGGATGGTGTTTTTCTCTCCAACGGGCCAGGTGATCCGGCTGCAGCCACGTATGCCATCGAAATGGTGAAAAATCTATTGGGTAAAAAACCTATTTTCGGAATATGCCTTGGGCACCAGATTCTGTCACTTGCGATGGGAGCGGAGACTTACAAACTGAAGTTTGGACACCGGGGGATTAATCATCCGGTAAAGAATCTGGAAACCGGAAAAGTGGAGATCACCAGCCAGAACCACGGATTTTCCGTGGAATTAGACAGTCTGCCGGGGAACGTGATTCCTACTCATGTAAACCTGAATGATAACACTTCGGAAGGGATTCGATGTAGGGATATTCCTGCCTTCTCAGTCCAATACCATCCTGAGGCAGCTCCTGGTCCTCACGATTCCCGGTACCTGTTTCAGCAGTTTGTAGGATTGATGAAGGAGTCTCTCCAATGAGTTCTGTCAATAATGTAGTGCTCAGTGTAAAAAACGTCAGCAAAGCCTTCAAGGAGATTAAAGCCGTTGATGATCTTAGTTTTGATGTGCATGCCGGCGAGATCTTTGGCTTTCTAGGACCAAACGGCGCTGGGAAGTCTACCACGATTCGTTTGATGCTGGGATTGATACGGCCGGACGCCGGGGATGTGGAAATCTTTGACAAAGCAGTAACTCAGCATCGTAACGGATCTCTGCACGGTGTTGGCGCTCTCATCGAAGATGCGGCCTTCTACAAGAATATCTCCGCACGAAAAAATCTGGAGATTTTAGCCCGGCTGGCTGGTGGTTCCGGCAGAAGGATTGACGAGGTTCTTGATATTGTTGATTTATTGCCCCGGGCGGAGAGCAAAGTGAAGACATACTCCCACGGAATGAAGCAGCGCCTGGGAATTGCTCAGGCACTCCTGCACGAGCCGAAACTCCTCATTCTGGATGAACCTACTACCGGGCTTGATCCCCATGGCATGAAGGAGGTTAGGGAACTTATCGTCCAACTGGCGGAAGAAGGCATAACTATTTTCCTCTCATCGCATCTTCTTAATGAAGTGGAACAGACGTGCACAGCTATGGCCATTTTGAATAAAGGGCGGTTGGTGACCACGGGAAATGTTAAAAAGCTGTTAGCGGATACAGAAATATTCCAAACGGAGATTAAAGCGAGACCTGTTGAAAAAGCGAGAGTAGTGCTGGAACACCTCGACTCTGTCAGTCAGTTAACTGTCGAAGAAGATGTGATTAAAATTGCTGTTGCGGCTGTAAACCTATCTAAAGTTACGAAAGCGCTGGTTGAGAGCGGCATTGAGGTAGATTCGGTGGTGCCGCGAACTTCACTGGAGGATTACTTTCTATCTCTAACAGGTGACCAAGACAGTTGAAGCTGATGATATCACTGATCAAGAATGAGTTGATCAAGATTTCTTCAAAGTGGCGGAGCTTCATAGGATTTATAGCCATTGCCGTTCTTATGCCTCTCGTTATGTGGGGATTCAGTGTAGGCGGAAGTGAGATACACGACGATATGACCCGTCAGCTCGAGGGGAGCTTTATTATTGTCGGCTCTGTGTTCAACGGTTTCCTCGCCACCTACTTTGTGATGAATTTCCTCTGGGTACATATTCCATTTCTGGTGACTCTGGTAGCAGGTGATGTAGTGGCTGGTGAGGGGGCCGCCGGGACGTTTCGAATTTACCTCACACGGCCGGTTTCGAGAATGAAGATCATGCTCTCTAAGCTGTTGGCAACCTATCTCTACACTTTGGCACTAGTTGGATTCTTTGCTCTAATGAGTCTTGGGTTAGGTACAATCTGGTTAGGTACCGGCGATCTGGTTGTCTTTGATGACGGTATTTTAATTCTATCAGCTGAATTGGCTTGGCCCCGATTTACCATCGCCTTTATTTTGGCTACAGTTGCTCTCTGTACAGTTGCTTCTCTCTGTTTTATGTTTTCAGCTATGGTAAATAACGGCATCGGTCCAGTCATTGGATCAATGGCCATCGTGATAATCGGACTTGCAATTGCAACAATACCGCTTGATCTTTTTGAAAATCTTAGTCCCTATCTCTTCACGGATTATATTGATATCTGGAACCTTGCCTTCCGTGATCCAATTCCATGGGATGAGATTGGTAAAAGTCTTCTGATACTGGGACTCTACGCGACGGCGTTCTCAGGTATCGGTTTTGCAGTATTTCTGCGCAAGGATATTCGTACATGATTAGAATATCGTACAGAAGAATTTGGCTTATCCTGTTCTGTGTGGTTTGCGTCCTTCGAGCCGATGAGCCGAAACTTCCCACTGTAGAGGATATCGTTCAAAACGTTAGTAGTCAATTCCAGAAAGTAGAAGACTACTCAGTAACCATTGGACTAAAAGTGGATATGCCTCATATACGTATGCCCAGTAAAAAGCTTCAATTCTATTTCAAACAACCGGATAAGATTAAAATTAAGGCTGCCGGATTTGCAATTGTCCCTAAAACCGGATTAGGGGGATCAGGAGTGGAGCTTTTAGCGCTATTGGATTCTGCCCGTGTGCTCCGCCAAGATAATCGCGGCGAAAGGATATACTGGGTATTGACAGGAACAATTAATCCTGATTCTTTGAATACTGGCTCTTGGCACGGAGGTGGGGCAGAATTTGGTAGAGAGATAATTATCACAATATGGGTGGACAGCGAGAGATGGGTAATTGGCTATATAGAGACAGTTGTAGATTCCGTTCAGGCTTTTTCAGTTTCGTCTGTTTATGCAGAGCATAATGAAGGTGTCTACCTGCCTATGGTAACCGAGATTCTGATCTACACATCTTTGCTTAGGGGGATGACATACCGGCGGCCATCTGAGGGACCCTTAGGAGATCGACATGATTTCACCGAAGGAGAATCAGATGCTATGGGCAGAATACGAATGGAGTTCCACAACTATAAAATCAACATAGGTTTAAAGGATGGAATATTCCTTGAGAAGTAGATGTGCCTAAACGTAACGATATAAACTCAATTCTGATTCCGGGTGCAGGTCCAATTGTAATAGGACAGGCATGCGAATTTGATTATTCCGGTACACAAGCTGCCCGGGCACTTAAGGAAGAAGGCTATCGTGTCATCCTGGTGAATTCTAATCCTGCAACTATCATGACAGATCCTAACTTGGCTGACGCCACATATATAGAGCCAATAACTCCTGATTATGTTACCGCTGTAATAAAAAAAGAGAAGCCGGATGCTATTTTACCCACAGTCGGGGGTCAGACTGCACTGAATTTGGTTATGGACCTGCACAAAAAAGGAATACTGGACGATTATGATGTTCAGTTAATTGGTGCGCAGGTGGACGCCATCGAAAAGGCAGAAGACAGGGAAAAATTCAAGGAAGCCATGGATGCGGTAGGTATTACCACCGCAAAAGGTGGATTTGTCCATTCCTGGCAGGAAGCGGAAGAGCTGCTTGAAACAATGAGCTTTCCTATTATAATTCGTCCATCCTTTACATTGGGTGGCACTGGCGGGTCTGTTGTCTACAACGGTGAAGAGTTTCAGGAATTGCTTGAGAATGGACTAAGTGCTAGCCCCATAACTGAAGTACTGATGGAAGAGTCACTGCTTGGATGGAAGGAATTCGAACTGGAAGTCATCCGGGACAGAGCGGATAATGCTATTATCATCTGTTCCATAGAAAATGTTGATCCCATGGGAGTGCACACCGGCGATTCCGTAACAGTAGCGCCGGCCATGACACTCACGGACAAGGAATACCAACAGATGCGGAACTGGGCCATACTTTGTCTACGAACTATAGGAGTTGAAACGGGCGGATCCAATGTACAGTTTGCCGTTAATCCTACAGATGGTCGTATGATTATTATTGAAATGAATCCAAGGGTAAGCCGATCATCTGCTCTGGCCAGTAAAGCAACCGGATTCCCAATTGCAAAAGTAGCCGCTAAATTGGCAGTGGGTTTCACGCTGGATGAACTTCCCAACAATATCACCGGGAAAACACTGGCGGCATTTGAGCCAACTATTGATTATGTGGTAACAAAGGTTCCCCGTTTTGATTTCGAGAAGTTCCCCTCTGCTTCAGGGCATTTAGGTGTGCAGATGCAGAGCGTGGGTGAAGTGATGTCTATCGGGCGGACATTTCGGGAAAGCCTGCAAAAAGCATTCAGATCGTTAGAGGTAGGGTTGGATGGGTTGGAACCGAAACCGCCGGCTAAAGGGGATTTAGATGTGAGTCGGGCACGTTCATTGGATATGTCCACCTTGCGATACGCCTCAGCTTTTCGATTGCTGAAAGTACGTCAAGCATTTCTTGAAGGCGAATCAGTTGATGATGTCTACAATGTGACCAAAATAGATCCATGGTTTTTACGCCAAATTGAACAGATAACTATTATGAATAATGTTGAAACGTTACATGCAGAGTCTCTACGTGAATTGAAACAGAACGGTTTTTCTGATAAGCAAATTGGCCGAATGACAGGGGAAACAGAATTAGAAATCCGAAACAAACGAAAAAAGGAAAATATTTATCCCTCCTACAAAGTTGTGGACACTTGCTCCGCAGAATTTGAAGCACAAACACCTTACTGTTATTCCACTTATGATGAGGAAAATGAGATAACTCCGCTGCAAGGTAAGTCTCAGGGATCTCCTGGAAAGGTGATGATTCTAGGCGGCGGCCCCAATCGTATTGGACAGGGGATTGAGTTTGACTATTGCTGCGTACAGGCGGTTTTTGGCCTTCAGGACTTGGGATATAAAACTATCATGGTCAACTGTAACCCGGAAACAGTAAGTACAGATTTCGACTTAGTGAATCGCCTCTATTTCGAGCCCGTAACCTTTGAAGATGTGCTCAACATCGTGGAATTTGAGAAGCCGGATGGGGTGGTGGTACAGTTTGGCGGACAGACACCTCTGAAAATTGCCGGTGCACTGGCAAACGCAGGAGTGCCCATCATCGGCACATCACCGGAGAGTATAGATCTTGCTGAAAACAGGGAAAAGTTCGGCAGCATTCTTGATAAACTTAAGATCACCTGTCCCAAGTACAGCACAGGTAGAACACTTGACGAGGTTGTTGCAGCTGCTGAACGGATCGGATATCCTGTATTGGCACGCCCCAGTTATGTACTTGGAGGGCGAGCTATGGAAATCGTCTATTCTAAGGAACAACTGATTGACTACATTGCAAGGTCTGCAGATGTGACGGAAGGGCATCCAATTCTGATTGATGAATTTTTAGAAGATGCCTTTGAGTTTGATGTGGATGCTCTATGCGATGGTGAAACAGTCCATATTGGTGGAATCATGCAGCATATCGAAGAAGCTGGCATCCATTCTGGGGATTCCGCCTGTGTGTTACCGCCCTATCGCATTTCCAGCGATGCCATGGAAGATATTGTTCGGATTACAAAATCGCTCGCCTTGGAATTAAACGTGATAGGGCTCATCAATCTTCAATTTGCCTTCAAAGATAATCAGGTCTATGTGCTGGAAGTGAACCCAAGAGCCAGCAGGACGGTTCCTTTTGTAAGTAAAGCTACGAATGTACCTTTGGCGCGAATAGCTGTAAAGCTGGCTGTTGGAGAAAAGTTGAAAGGTATGAAGTTGAATCCGTGGGATGACATTAGCCATATTGCGGTAAAAGAAGCCGTACTTCCCTTTAATAAATTTCCTGAAGAGTCCATTTTTTTGAGTCCGGAAATGAAGTCTACCGGAGAAGTGATGGGGATATCGTCCACATTCGGAGGATCGTTCCGGCGAGCGACCATAAGCGCTGGGAGTGCATTACCAGAAAACGGACAAGTTTTCATTTCAGTCAATGATCAGGATAAAATGAATGCAATTCCTATCGCCCGGGATCTATCTGAGATGGGTTTTGAAATAACTGCTACTTTTGGGACAGCACGAGAATTGAATCGAAACGGGATCCCCGCTCACCAGATTTTCAAAGTGGGGGAAGGTAGGCCAAATGTTGTGGATGGCATCAAGAATGGAGAAATTCAATTGGTGATCAATACACCCCTTGGAGAGCAATCCCGATACGACGAAGAAGCTATCGGACGGACGTGTATTCAGAAAGGGATCATGGCGATTACAACACTTTCTGCTGCAGAAGCTGCAGTAAGGGGAATCCGGACACAACAACAAAGAGGGTTAGAGGTAAAAAGCCTTCAAGATTACTTCAGACACAGTGAGTAAATATAAACTCTCATCCAGAATTAGTAGAGAGGAAGGACATTACCCAATATATATCCTATTACTATCCCCACTAAAACTGACAGTGTCAACACGCGAGAATTTACAACTTGCCGTGTGTAGCCCTTTTTGATAGCCAGTATTGATACAAAGTAACCCAGTGAGTTTACCAGCCAGAAAAAGGGGATGGATAGAACTTTTACAACGAGAGGTCCAATGATGGGAATCATGGCAATCAGTGCAGCAAATCCTGCAAATGCTTTAGTCAGAAGGCCCAGGACTAAAGTGACGAATGCTACTATCTCTTTCGGTACTCCTAAGTAAACAAGGAGTGGAATCAAGAGCAGAACAAGAATCAATGCAATAAA
>Ga0066369_10000956_pt1 | contig 12063 bp, 10 predicted proteins | sample Knorr_S7_td_Bott_FD_70972 | JGI IMG/M metagenome (GOLD analysis project Ga0066369, IMG submission 70972) | Marine microbial communities from Southern Atlantic Ocean transect - Knorr_S7_td_Bottom_ad_4513_LV_A | ecosystem: Environmental > Aquatic > Marine > Oceanic | place: Southern Atlantic... | reverse complement strand
TGAACTTTGGTGCAATGTAATCAGTGTAGGCGCTAAATGGCCCTGCAGGTTCACGGTCCGGCCAACCGGTGATTTCGTAGAATCCTGTAACGGCCGCCGCCAGATTGCCATAACCAGCAAACATGGCCAGGGGGCCGGTTTGTCCCATCAGGCATGTACTTAACATGATGATTTTCGGATTCACCTGTCGCAGTGTTTCATAATCGAGGTCAAAGGCCTTCATTGCCCTGGGTGAAAATGACTCTGCAATAACGTCTGCCCAACGTACAAGATCCAGGATAACCTCGCGTCCCTCTGGTTTGGTCAGATCCAGGGTTAACATCCGCTTTCCGGCGTTGGTACTATGAAATACCGCTGATTTCTCAGGATCCTCGTCACCATTGATAAAGGGGCGAATGGTACGGCACACATCGAGGCGTGAGGTTGATTCAACACGGATGACATCGGCGCCGCAGTCCGCGAGTATTCGTGTTGCCCCGGGACCCGCAAGTGCCCACATTAGATCAAGTACTTTCAGCCCTTTTAATGGCGGATCATTTGGTGGATCCCCGCGCTCACCTTCTGCGGTCCCTGGTTCTCTATGATTGATTTCGGACAGTATTTCGGCTGTATGTTCACCGATTCCTGGTGGTCGCCTTCCGGGTTGCAGCGGCGTTTCGCTGAATCTGGCGAATGCACCCGGGTAGCTGATTGACGCCGCCTCGCCGTCGCCATCTGGCATACGGAAATACTGACGAGATGCAAATTGTTCACTGTCCACAACCTCCGCTATCGTTGTCATCGGCGCAAGTAACAGACGACGTTCCATTGCGACTTTGAGTAGCTCAACTTTGGACTTGGTAGCGGTGCATGCGGCCACACAAGCTTTTACCCTCTCCCATTCTGAAATGGGTTCATCACCATTCACCAGCAATAGTCCGTACGCCAGCCAATCTTTATCCCGGGTTGCTTCATCACAGAACCCCTGCTCGCACACATATTCCATCAGGCGCCCTGTCGGAGGACCCAGGGTGGCACCAAACAAAAAAGTGATAGAGACCTGACCATCTTTAGCGGGAAAGGTAAGTCGAATTGTCAGCTCGCCAATTTTCATACCCCCAGCGGATCGGGTCAGGGTTTCTTCATTCACCGCTGTTGTCAGGATAGCTCCCTGGGTGGCCAGCGTGAGCGCCTGCTGCACAGAGACATCCACATGTTGACCAAATCCAGAATGGCTGCGTTCGGTTAGTGCTGCCAGTGCACCGACAGCGCCTTCGGCGGCAGCGTGATTCCATGCCTGGGGCACTGAGATACGCACGGGGGGTCTGTCATCGTCACCGGTAAGTGCGAGTGGTCCTGCGCTGGCCAGCAGGGTCAGGTCCGTTGCGGCCCATTCTGCTTTGGGTCCGGTGCTACCATAGGGAGTAAGGGAAACGTGAATTAATCCGGGGTTAATCTTGCTCAGTACTTCATAGCCGATTCCGCGTGAAGCAAGGCTTCCCACGGGTTCGGACTCGATGAGGATGTCGGTCTGCCGGACCAGGGCAAGAAAGGTATCCCTGTCTGCATCAATGTCTAGTTCAATACTTCTTTTTCCCCGTGAATATCCCCACCAGGTGAGAGAGTGTTCAGGATCGCATTGATCCTTATAGAAGGGCCCGCGCCATCTTGCGGGAGCGCCTCCCGGCGGTTCAATCTGGATGACGTCGGCGCCCAGGTCCCCCAGCATTTGGGCACACAACATGCCCTCACGGTTGGTTAGATCAAGTACACGGTAGGGCTGCAATAACATGATGTCAGTTCTCCACTTCGCGTTGATAGACAAATTCACCATTAACCATGGTCGAGCGTACCAGATTCCGGGATAGGTTAGCTCTTGCCCTGGCCCACGGATGAGACAGCAGACAAAGGTCTGCCGGATCACCGATCTTGATTGAACAGGGCATGCCTGGATTGTCCAGATCACCGAGAAAACAGGCAAGTGCCGTTTCCGGCGCCAGGCATTCCTCGGATCCCAGTATCGTGCCTGAGCCTGTCTCTCTCAATATTGCGGCGCTCATAGCCATCCAGGGGTCAGGATTACCAAAAGGAAGATCGGTACCAAAGGCAAGTGGAATATTGTGATGCAGCAGGCTCGCGCAGCGATACAGAGATGAGTGTTGGTTTTTGTGAATGTCACATAGATAGGCATCGCCGCGCTCGGCTACAAAGTTCGGCTGTGTAATCACCCTTAGTCCTGTTTCTTGTATGAAGGCCAGAGACGATTCAGGCATGACAGACCCATGCTCAATACGATCACCCGTTTCAACACCGCATTCCTCCAATGCAGAAAGCGCGAACACGAGTTCCGTTTCAGTGACGCAATGAATGGCAACGTTTCGATCGGTGGCGTGGCTAGTCTTAATGGCGCCACACAGTTCAGAAAATTCAGGTAGGCCGGAATCATGCAGGTGAATTTTGTACTCGCCAACGGTTAGGCTCGGACAAATGTCGTTGGCAAACCTCAACTCAGCGGTTCCGGATAGTCTGACTTTTTGGCGTAGTTTTCCGGACTGCTGAAGCTGCGCAAACCATTTAAAGGTTTCAAGGTCATTGGTCGGCGTCATGTCGTTGATGGCAGTAACACCGAAGCTAGCCAGGGTCTTACTGGCGGTGGCGATTTGTTGTGAGAGATCTTGTGAGTTGAGCAATGTCCTGGCCCTTAATAATTTATCGGCATCAAAAAGGCGACCATCCCGGGGAATATTCGAGTTGTTCAATAGTTCCATGGCCCGTGAATTCAGAATCCATAATCGTCCGGTGCGGTGCTGAATCTTGACGGGTCTCCTGGGACCATGTTCATCGAGCCAGAATCGATCAATATCACCGGCGACACTTTCAAAATAGTTTACGCCCCGGAGCCAGTCGCCGCCTCCCGCCGATGTTTCGTTCAGCTTGGCGATGAGCTGTGTTGCAGATTCAATGGCTGGTGGACCGCAAGTCACTGAATTTAATGATGCGGCGTAGGAGGCGAGATGCACATGGTGATCACGCAGGCCGGGTAACAGAGTGCTACCTGCAGCGTCAATAACCGTTTCGTTTTTAAGGTGTGGGAGCTTGCCAATCTCAGTGACAAGGCCATCTTCAATTCTGACATCTTGTCGCAACTGTGAAAGATGGTAATTTGTCTCGTCGATACTTTTATGGAAGAAAAGGCATTCGGCGTTGCTGATCAGCATAAGATTACCGCACCTGTTATTCGAACCAGGCTTTCATCACCCGACGCAGCAGTTTTCCAGATTCGTTGTAAGGCAGTTCATCGGCAAACACAAGCTGTGCCGGGATTCGTGAAGAGCGCAGTTTTGCTCGAATCACGGCGTTGATTTCGTCCTCGCTGAGTTCAGCGCCACCTTTTAGTACCACCGCCAGACCGACCGCCTCACCCCATTCTTCCGATGGAATAGCCAGGGCGGCAACATCTCTGATCGCGTCATGGCCATGCAGAACATCCTCGATTTCAGCGGGAGATATATTCTCACCGCCCCGAACAATGACGTCATCTGCGCGACCTGAAAGAAAAAGATAACCCTCTTCATCCAGGTGCCCGGCATCCCGGGTTGGGAACCAGCCGTCATCAATCAGCGCGTTTCGTTCCAGGTATTCGCCGGATACCTGGGGGCCGCGCACATATATTTCCCCTGGTTCAAAAGGCGCGAGCCGGTTGCCATCGTCGTCTCGTACTTCTATTTCGACACCTGGTAGGGCTTTGCCTACTGAGCCCAGTCTGGATTTGATGATGGGATCGGTGTCGGTCAGTGCATTTCTGTGATCATCTGGATCCAAAAGCGAGATAGTAGAACTGGTTTCTGTGAGGCCGTAGGCGTTGGTGAAATTGATCTCCGGGAGCAGTTCCAGTGCACGTTCAATAACGGGTACTGGCATTTTGCCTCCGCCATAGGCCATTGCTGTTAGCGACTTCAGCGAGGCCAGGTCAAATTGTGTCTGTTCTATTTGTTCAATGATGCGTATCAGCATGGTGGGTACAACAAATGCGTTAGTCACTTTTTCATTCGCACACAGCCTCAGCCACTCGTCTGGATCAAAATTCGGCAGCTGTACCATTCTTCGGCAGGCGTAAATTGAGCTTAATATCGAGGAGATACCAGCGATATGATAAGGGGGTACCGATATTAACGCTGCCTGTTCCGGTTCTGCACCCATGAATTCGATACTGCTTAAGATGTAAGACACCAGATGCTCGTGACGCAGAATGGCTGCCTTGGGAGTTCCAGTGGTGCCACTGGTGAACAATTGGATGGCAATCGCTGAAGGATCTTCCTGCCAGGTAAAGTCGTTGCTGGGTTTTGTTTCGAGTTCAGCCAGCAACCCCCGGCGACCTGAAACAGTACCCTTGATTTCGTAATCATTGACCTGACTGTCATCGACGATCAGGAAGACAGGTTCTATTCGAGCAAGTTGCTCGTTGATCTGTTCACTGCTCAATCGGTAATTGAGAGGGACGTAAGTAATGCCTGCCATCGCCGCGCCCATCATTGCGATAGGCACAGCAGGGCTGCTTACATCCATGACGGAGACAAATTCGCAATCGCTTTCGGAAAAATGTTTGGCTGCTTTTTTTGAGGAATCAAACAACTGCTCGTAAGTAAAGTGAACGCCTGCATGGGTCAGCGCGACGCGATCCGCACAGGCCTCCGCAGCCATTTGCATGAAGAGCGCAATATTCATGGTATTTAATCCGAAGAGGGGAGTTTCTTGGTGTCTTTAGTCATCAGTTCGTCTCCGTTGTAGTACAGAGAACCATCGCCACTCTTTATGCAAAGTACTTCTATTGTTTGAGCTTCGTTCACATAGCGTTTGCCGATGACACAGCCATTCATCTGATCTGAATTACCTGCAGCTTTTTCTGCAGGCGCCTCGTCACTCAACGATTCGCCACCACATGTCAGATTATCCCCATCTGCAGCCTTGATGATCATCAACTCTGCGTCACACACTACACTCTTTAAGCGTAGACCTGGCTTTAGCGCCATGCTGTTCTCCTTGGTTTGATTTCTTGTTGGCATGTTGTACCTAAAAAAACATCATCTCACAACACCGAATTTTCAGGGTGTAGCAGGTTTCTACCGCATTGCTATACTCAGCGCTTGTTGATGGAGAGTGGCTTATGGCTTGGCAAGATAAGTGTGCAGACAAACTGGTCAGTGTTGAGCAGGCAATTGGCACAATTTCATCAGGAGACGTCGTCCACGTTGCGCCCTATTCGACGACGCCCGTCACTTTGTGCAACGCGATGAAAGAACGGGCCAGGCAGGGCAGCCTGACCGACGTGCGTATCGATCATCCAGCCGCCGCTGTTTCCTGGACTGATCCTGATTTGCGTGACGCGCTCAGGCTGAAAGATAACTATGCCACTCCGCCAAACAGGGCGGCATGCCACGCAGGCCATATGGATTATCTGCCAATTGGTATATGGAAGAGCTGGGAGATTCCGGCAGGATTTGATCCTAACCCGGATGTTTTCCTGGTACCGGTATCGCCGCCTAATGAGCAGGGATTTTGCAGTTTCGGTTCAGGCGTGTGGCTGTCGAAAACTGCCTCCCGCAAGGCGAAAAGAGTCATCGCGGAAGTCCATCCGGAGTTCATACGCACCTATGGCGAAAATTTCATACACGTGGATGAAATCGATTTATTTGTCATCCCTGAAGAGCAGCCAGCCGGTGAGCCACCGCCGCCAACCAGTGACGAAGATGTGGCAGCGGTGGAGGCCATCTGTACCCAGGTAGCGGTAGAACTCATCAACGACGGTGATACCCTGCAGATGGGTGTGGGTACGGTGTCTGCCTCTTTAGGCATGTTCCTGGATTTTCGCAACGATCTGGGCGTTCAGACAGAACTCATAACCGGCGGCATTGTGGATCTGGTTGAGCGAGGCATCGTCAACGGTTCGAGAAAAACCTTGCACCCCAACAGGGTTGTTGGCAGTGCCTGCGTGGTTATGCCCCAGGAAGAGTTGGACCGAATACACGAAAACCCCTATTTCGAGCTATACGATTTCGGTCATACAGACGATCTGCGCCGGCTTATTCAGCAGGAAAATTTTGTCGCGGTGAACAATGCCCTGGTGATAGATCTCACGGGGCAGGTGTCTGCCGAGGCGCTGGATCACCGGCCTTACACCGGGGTTGGCGGTCAAACCGTATTTATGCTGGCAGGGGCTTATTCTAAAGGTGGTAAATCAGTGAGCGTGCTGCCATCGAGTGCCATTCCATCCGGCACCACCCAGCGGCTATCCCGTATCGTTCCAACTCTGGGAGCAGGGGCCGCTGTGACGGTGCCTCGCACTTATGTGGACTATGTGGTCACCGAACACGGTATCGCCGAGTTACGCGGTAAAACACTGGCGCAACGTGCCCACGCCCTGGTGGACATCGCCCACCCGGATTTTCGCGAGGAATTGCTGAGCGAGGCCAGACGGCTCTATCACGCCTAATACCTGTATGGGCTGGTTAAACTTAATCACCGCAAAAAGTGCTCGGAGCAGCCTTGCATAGTTCTTCCAATAGAGCCTCCAGGTCTTCAATCTCACATGCAGGACTCTCAAGGATCGCCAGAGAGTCGCCAGCGCAAACGAGCTCCTCACGTTCACCGGTTACCTCACCATCTTCCAGGGCAACGGCGAGTACAAAACCAACACCCGGTAGATAGTATTTGAATTCAGTAGATTCAGGTTCAATGGGTGCGAATTCAAAGGTTTGCAAACACCCTGAATTTCGCGACTATCCCGGGTGACATGTACGATGACTGTTTCTTCTTCATCTTCACCGGTACGAAGTACATAAGTATGGCCCGCGGCAATTGATACATAAGGGTTGGGCGCGAAAATACCTGGAACGTCATCTGGGTCGATAAACTCATTTGCAGGATCCAGAAGTGGGTCCGGGTCATAGGCGTTCTCGGCAAGCAATTCACAGGCATCCTGGCGGGCGTGGCGGACATCTTTGCAATTTTCGTCCTCTTCCTTTTTGTTGCCACGGGCTTCCTGCATACATTCGCTGCTTTCGTCACTGTCAAGTATGTTGAGACAATTTGCGAGACTGGTGTTCAGGTCGTCCTTGCTATCTGCCTTGCAAGCCGAGTGCATCAAACCTGCTGTTTTTTCACAAATCGAATGCTTTATGCTTTTTTTACCGGCAAGAATATCCGGGCTCATAGCCATGCCGTAGATTGTGATGAATGCGACTACCGTTGCTGATACCATTTTTTTGTACATGATTGATCGTCCTTTAGAGATTTAGCGGTACTGCTTCACATTGAAGAGGCGTGCTCGATGAAGAATCGGTCGCTTAAAGTGAAATTGAGAGAATCGGGAATGATCGGGTATGAATCGGGAATGAATAGTCCCCATCAGGTTTGCAACTTTGATCGGCATGAGGCAACCGATTGTCTTTAACGGTCGACTTAACTAGTATCTACCTTAAATAATTACCGAGGCACTCAAGCTACTCCTTCCGGGTTATACGCCGCACAATTTTGAGCTGGCGAATCCCGAGAAAGTGATCGCCGCAGGTATTCTCTATTCGGAAATGGCCGCGGCGCGGTAGGCATAAGGGTCGCATCCCAAAATCCAACGGTAACCAAATAGTATGTCAAATAGTGTAAAAGTCGCGCTGGTCATCGGCGCTGGCGTGGCAACGGGGGGCTCTGTTGCCAAACGTTTCGCAAGCGAGGGCTTTATCGCCTGTATGGCGCGGCGAAAGGGGGACAGGCTGGAAGACCTGGTCAGCCAGATTGAAGCTGAAGGTGGCAAAGCCTTTGGATACAGCTGCGACGCAACGCAGGAAGATCAGGTTGTCGGCCTGATCGAGAAGATCGAATCGGAAGTCGGGCCAATAGAAGTCGCTTGTTACAATGCCGCTATAGGCGCTGCCCACAGCATTATGGATTTTCCTGCTGAAGATTATGAGCGGGTCTGGCGTGTCAACACTTTCGGCGCTTTCCTGATGGGTCGTGAAGTATCAAAACGAATGAACGAACGGGGACGCGGCACGATATTATTTACCGGTGCAACCTCAGCGTTAAGAGGAAAATCTCATCTTGCAGCATTTGCCGGCTCTAAACATGCACTGCGCGCGCTGACCGAAAGCATGGCCAGGGAATTGTTCCCAAAAAATATCCACGTCGCTCACATTATTATTGATGGTCCCATCGATACGCCACTTATTCGCCGCATGTCACCCAAGATTTTTGAAGATCGGCCAGCGGACGGTGTGTTAAATCCCGATGATATTGCTGAAACCTACTGGACCATCCATTGCCAACCTCGCAGCGCATGGTTAAGTGAAACAACCTTGCGCCCCTGGTTAGAACCCTGGTAAAGCTGTAACGAGCAATTGAACATGACTAGAACGGTAGAATTCTTTTTCGATTTTATGAGTCCACCCAGCTATTTGGCGTGGACGCAAATGCCTGGAATTATTGAGCGAACGGGTGCTGAAGTCGCCTATCGACCCATGTATACCATTGGCCTGCATGATATTGTTGGCAATCAATCACCGGTTATGGTGCCTAGCAAAGGCAAATGGCTGGGCGGCGATCTGCAACGCTATGCCAGGGATTATGGGGTCACCCTGAACATGAATCCACATGGCTTCATCAAGATCCTGCCTGCCAGCCGGGCCGCCGCCTTGGCAGAACGCGAAGGTGACCTTAAGAAGCTCATGGCTGTGATCTTTCCCGCCATGTTTGTCGAAGGACTGAACCTGTCTGAGATTGAAGTTGTTGGCTCTCTGATTGGCAAGGCGGGTCTGGATTCAACACGTTATCTTGAATCCATTGGAACCGATGAAGTCAAGGATTTACTTAAAAGCAACACCCAGGAAGCCGCTGATCGGGGCGCTTTCGGCGCGCCGACTTTCTTTATCGGCGATACGATGCATTTTGGCCAGGACCGCCTGCATTTTGTTGAACAGGATTTAACGCCCTAGTCGTATCGGTCCCATCGTCATCTCTCAAGACGCACCCGCGCCACTTGACGATGTTATTCTTGGGTGGCCAAATTAATCAGTATCCTAACGAGGAGATATCATGGGACCATTAAGTGGCGTTAAAGTCGTCGAATTACAGGGCATCGGTCCTGGGCCATACTGCGGGATGATGCTGGCAGATATGGGCGCGGAGATAATCCGGGTGGATCGGTCAGCATCGGCAGGGAAACCAGCCAACGCAACCGATATCCTCGCCAGGGGCCGTCGCAGCATTGCCGTAGATCTAAAAAGCCCTGAAGGTGTTGAAACCGTATTAAAGCTGCTTGAGGGCGCCGATATTCTCATTGAAGGATTTCGCCCCGGCGTGACTGAAAGATTGGGTCTTGGACCGTCAATCTGCCTTAAGAGAAACGAACGATTGATCTATGGCCGCATGACCGGTTGGGGACAGACCGGGTCCATGTCGCAGGTAGCAGGGCATGATATTAACTACATTTCGCTTTCCGGTGCATTGCATGCCATCGGCAACAAGGATTCTCGCCCGGTGCCGCCGCTGAATCTGGTTGGTGATTTTGGCGGAGGCGGTATGCTGCTTGCTTTTGGTATTGTCGCTGCGCTACACGAACGAAATCAAAGTGGTAAGGGCCAGGTGATTGACGCTGCGATGACTGATGGCTCTGCACTGTTAATGAACGCGATCTTTGGCCTGATGAACAGCGGCACCTGGAGCGATACCCGGGGTGAAAATTTTCTGGACGGCGGCGCGCACTTCTATAACACCTATGAAACGAGTGACGGTAAATATGTATCGGTGGGTTCCATTGAGCCCCAGTTCTACGCAATCCTGTTGGAAAAATCAGGCCTAGGCGCCCAGGAGGATTTGGCGTCACAACATTCCCGGGAAGACTGGCCGGCAATGCAAAACCGATTGCATGAAATATTCAAACAAAAAACCCGAGACGAATGGGATGAAATAATGCTGGGCACCGACATCTGTTATGCCCCGGTTCTGAATTTCGAAGAAGCGCGCAACCATCCACATAACGTCGAGCGGAATACCTTTGTGGAACGTGATGGTGTGCACCAGGCGACCCCCGCACCAAGGTTTTCTCGCACTCCCCCAGAACTTCCAACAGCCAGTGTCGCACCGGGTGCACAAACAAGAGAGCTGCTTGCTGAGAATAATTTCTCAGCCGAAGAGATAGATCAGCTCATAGCATCGGGTGCGATCGTACAGGCTTAAAACGAACCCGAATTTATTGTGGCAGCAAAGCCAGTTTAAAAATTATCGAACAGACATTTAACAAAAGGAGAAGATATGGAAATTCAAGGCAGTAACGCTATTTTTGTAGGCGGCGCATCAGGTATGTGCCGGGCTACGGCGACAGAATTTTCTAAAAAAGGGGGCAAACTGGCGATCCTGGATTTAGAGCAATCCGAGGGTGCAGCCGTTGCAAAAGAACTGGGCGGCACCTTCTACCCCTGTAACGTTATGGATGATGACGGCATGGTAGACGTGATGGGCAGTGCCGTTGCGGACCTGGGTGAATTACACTTTATGGTCAACACAGCGGGTGGCGGCGTCGCCCAACGAACCGTCAAGAGAGATGGCACCAGACATTCACTGGCTGACTTCCGCCGGATCATCAATCTCAATCTTATTGCATCATTCAATATTAATAGCATCGCCGCTGAGCACATGGCGAAAAATGAACCGAACGATGGGGGCGAACGCGGCGTCATGTTAAATACTGCCTCTATCGCTGCATTCGAGGGTCAAATTGGCCAGGTCGCCTACAGCGCGGCAAAGGCCGGCATAGCTGGTATGACCCTCACGATGGCGCGTGACCTGGGGACGCTTGGCATCCGATGTATGACGATTGCGCCCAGTCTGTTTGATACCGGTTTGACTGCGGGTATCCCGGATGAGGGTGCCCTGCAATTAACCAAAGACGCGGCTTTTCCGCGCCGTATGGGTCAACCGCATGAGTTCGCCACGATGGCCATCGCTATTTTTGAGTGTCCAATGATGAATGGCTCAACAATAAGAGTAGATGGTGGTCAGCGATTCGCACCGCGTTAGCGCACTCAGGCCTACCCGCTAGAGTTCCCGGTACTGATCAATCTGATCACGCCATGCCAGCGCTTCTTCCGGGTTCCGAATCCAGCTTGCCATGCCCGGCGTGGGCGTTAAGGGCACCAGGATTCGATGAATGCCCAGTTTGGCGAGGGCAGGGATTTGCTCCATGGTCTCGGGAAGGCTGGCGGTAATTTCAAGTGCGTCCGGGTCGCGTCCTGCGTCGCTGGCGCTAGCGCGAGCAATTGCAATTAGTTCTTCCGAGATGCCTCGGGCTGGGAAGAAGCCATCTCCTATGCGACCTGCTCTTCTCGCCGCGGCTTTGCTGTGGCCCCCGACAATGATCGGAACGCTGCCATTAACAGGTTGGGGTCTGCAAAAAACCGGGTCGAACTGGGTGAATTCCCCGTTGAAGGCAGGTTTTTCTTCCGACCAGAGAGCTCGCATGACCGCCACATATTCATCGGTACGCGCAGCACGGGTGGCAAAATCAACACCGAGCACATCGAATTCTTCCGCCAGCCAGCCAACGCCAATACCGAGAAGCATGCGCCCTTTGGACATGACATCCAGTGTTGCTATCTGCTTGGCAGCGATCACCGGATTGTGTTGTGGCAGAATCATAATGCCGGTACCGAGTTTTATCGTAGATGTTTGTGCAGCAACGTAGGCCATCCAGATTAAAGGATCTGGCAGTGGTATATCGTTCCTGCCTCCACCGATTTTTCCATCCGCTGAATACGGATAGGGAGATTCGTAATTCTCTGGCAGGATGGTGTGCTCGACCGTCCAGGCTGATTCAAAGCCAGCTTCTTCGCCCGCCTGCAGCAGCTCGACTGCTTTGTCGGGCTCTACATAATGTCCGGTGTTGCAGTATCGTAGTCCAAATTTCATTTTCAGTTCGCCTTCAATTCTTGATGCCTGGATGGTAAAGGATTGTGACATACACATACCTTGACGTGCTCATCAATAATTGGCGAACTGGCATCTAATAATCAGGTCATGAGCATGATTTATACGACG
>Ga0066369_10000949_pt1 | contig 12098 bp, 8 predicted proteins | sample Knorr_S7_td_Bott_FD_70972 | JGI IMG/M metagenome (GOLD analysis project Ga0066369, IMG submission 70972) | Marine microbial communities from Southern Atlantic Ocean transect - Knorr_S7_td_Bottom_ad_4513_LV_A | ecosystem: Environmental > Aquatic > Marine > Oceanic | place: Southern Atlantic ocean... | reverse complement strand
GATTGACATCGTGGACTCGTCCCACAACTCCTTGATCGTGGCAAATTCACATCTATTGAGAAGCACCTAGAATTCTCCCACCTCGTTTGAATCCGTCAGTCTGACGGAGATGGCAAGCGGTGTGATGAGGTTAGGGTGCCCGTAGTGGTAACGTCCGATCTGAGGGAACCGAACGTCCATCGGATCGCGCTGATACCCGTGTTGCTGTGGTGCAGGAGAATGGGGATCAGTGCTGCTGTACGTCGAGACGAATAACAGATTCTTCATCTCGGAAGGTTTCAGTGTCGCGAACGCGACTTTCTTATCCACCAACCAGTGGTGTATACCTGTCCGAGACCCCTCTACGGGAGCACGTTCGGCGATGGATATTGATTCGGTGGGCATAAGAGCCTTTCTTTCCGGCGGACCGGAACTGTGTGATTAGGCGATGCCTGTTATCGAAAATTGGTTGCAAGTCCGGAGCGACATCACCGCGATAGCACCTGTTAGTAGCGGTGGAGTCAATAAATTAATGAAGTGGTGCCGATAATTGAGAATTATATGTTGACCATCACCGTCGACCAGAACGTCGAGATGACCACCCGCAACGGCACGACCCTCCGCGCCGATGTCTACCGGCCCGATGACGGCGAACCGTACCCGGTTCTCCTCTGCCGCACCCCGTACGACAAACTCCGGGACCAGTACGTCCGCGTCGCAAAATCGCTCGCTCCGCGCGGCTACACCGTCGTCGTACAGGACGTCCGCGGACGCTACGCCTCCGAAGGCGAATTCGAATGGCAATTTTCAGATAAACCGATTCAAGAGGACGCCGAAGACGGCTACGACACCGTCGAGTGGGCGGCCACACAGCCCTGGTGCGACGGCCAGATCGGAACCTGGGGACATTCGTACCCGTCGTGGTGCATCTGGCGATTGCTCGGCGAGGCGCCGCCGTCCCTGACCGCCGTGTTTGCCGGCGGCATGTCCTCAAACCTGATGGACCTGAACTTCGGCATCTTCGAGACCGGTCGCCGACTCGAATGGACCTACCAGATGGCGGTCGACGCCCGCGCACGGGTAGGAGACAAGTCGGGTCCACAGAGCTGGGTCGATGCCGCCACCTGGTGGCGCGAAGTAGAGCGTGGCAAGTGGATCTGGTTCACTCCGTTCGACGACCTCCCGGACGACGTGTTTTCCACCCTGACACCCCAGCTAAAGCGCTACCTGCGAGAGCAGAACATCGACTTCTGGAACTTCAAAGAGGTGTGGTCAGAGGTCAAAGTTCCGACCTGCCAGGTCACAGGATGGTGGGACCGGATCATCGGCACCATCGACAACTTCAACGGCGTCGTCGAGCAGGGCGCAGCGGATTCACGAGATCAGCATCGGCTGGTGATCGGTCCGTGGGGCCACTCGCCGGACAGCTTCGAGCGCGAGCAGGGTCCGCTGGACCTCGGACCGGACGCCGACTGGCCGTACGAAGAGGTGATCGCCCGCTGGTACGACTGGCAGTTCAAGGGCGAAGACAACGGTCTCAAGAACGAGCCGCCGGTTCGACTCTTCGTAATGGGCGACAACAAGTGGCGCTGGGAGAACGAGTGGCCGCTAGCCCGGACGCGTTACACCGACTATTTCCTGTCGTCCGAAGGTAATGCCAACACGGCGTTCGGCGACGGTGCGCTCTCGGTAGATCAACCGTCGGGGACCGCATCGCAGGATACCTACGACTACGATCCCGCCAACCCGGTGATGAGCATGATGGGACTCGATGCGCAAGCCGCGGCCCGGGATCAAGCCCCGCTCGCCCATCGCAAAGACATCCTCGTGTTCCAGACCCCGATACTTGAACATGCGGTTGAAGTAACAGGCCCGGTCGTCCTGAAGCTTTTCGCGTCCTCAAGCGCGCCCGATACCGACTGGACGGCAAAGCTCATCGATGTACAACCAGACGGCACCGCAGTGAACCTGACATACGGTATCTTGAGGGCCAGTTACCGGGACGGATACGACGATCCAACTTCAATCGAGCCGGGACGGGAGTACGAGTACACGATCAAGCTCAACCCGACCGGCAATGTTTTCCTGCCGGGCCACAGGATTCGACTGGACGTGTCCAGCTCAGACTTCCCGAACTTTGATCGCAACCACAACACCGGCAAAGACTACTGGTCCGACAGCGAGTTTCGTATTGCGAGCCAGACCATATTCCATGACGCCGTACGCCCGTCCCGGCTCGTGTTGCCAATCATCCCGCGCTGACATTGGCAATCGACTCATGTAGGGGCGGGGCCCGCTCCGCCCTTATATGCGACCGAGTCGAATTCACAGCAACACCGTAGGGCCAAACAGACCCCCTCTCCCGGCGGGAGAGGGTTAGGGTGAGTGAGAAGATCCTCTGACCTAACCTCGGGTTACGACCGATCACAAACAACAAGCGACCACAACCAGGAGCCACAAGTGACCATCTCCGACACGCCGTTTCCAGCGACCGAAAACCTCACAATCGGTTTCGCCCACCACGCCTATCAGCTCAAGGAACGGTTTGCCGCGCGCGACACCGGCGTTGACCACTTCCAGGTCTACACACCGGAAGAACTAAACGACCGCATAGCGGACATGGACGTTCTGGTCGTCTCAGGACTGTGGAACGACGCGCTTCTGGACAACGCCCCGAAACTTCGCTGGATCCAGTCGGTCGGCACCGGGTACGACCAGTTCCCGCTGGTTCAACTCCGGGAACGAGGCATCCACCTTACCCGGGCGTTCGGTGTCATGCGAGAGGCGGTCGCAGAGCAGGCCCTTGCGTGCATGCTATCGCTCGCCAGACACCTCCATTTCCTCCGAGATGAGCAGCGAAAGCACAACTGGCGCCCCTATATTTCAGACATCCAGAGACGGGAGGATGAACTCGCCGGAAAGACCGTCGGAATTGTCGGAATAGGCCTCATCGGATCACGTGTCGCCGAGCTTGCGAAGGCCTTCAACATGCGCGTTATCGCCACCAAGGGAAATCCGTCCACCTACGACGGGCCGGCCGATGAGGTCACCGGCGCCGACGGGCTGCACGACCTGCTGCGGGAATCGGACTACGTCGTGTTGACCTGCCCCCTGACTGACGAGACGGCCGGAATGATCAACTCGCGCACCCTCGGACTCATGAAGAAGAGCGCATTTCTCGTGAACGTGGCTCGTGGGGGCTGTGTGGTGGACGATGACCTCGTGTCGGCGCTGAAGTCGGGCGGGATCGCAGGCGCAGCCCTGGATCATTTCCATGAGGAGCCCCTGGGAACCGATAGCCCTTACTGGGACCTCGATAACGTGATCGTGACACCACACAACGCCTCAGAAACCCAGATGTACGAAGAAAACCTGATGGACATCCTGGTCGAAAACATGGGCCGGCTAACCAGGGGCGAAACAGACCTCCTACACCAGGTCGTCTAGGCAGGTATCCCGGGACCTTATCCAAGCGGGGGCAGGCACGCCTGCACCTGATCCTGGCGGGGCCTTTGTTCTTGCGGCTTCGATTGTTATTCCGCTGAACCCACCCTGGACTCTCGAAGGGTCCTTCCGCAACAAAACCGTACGGGCGCAATACGGCCTCCCGCACCGTCTAGTCCGGATCCGTCGCCGGAGCCTGATCGAACGACAGGCGGTTCCCTTCGGGATCCATCGCCTTTGCCACAAAAACGCCCGGACCTAGCTCCCGCGGAAGTTCGATATCGCAACCCTTATTTTTGAGATCGAGGTAAACGGCCTCGACATCGTCCACGCTGAACGACAACGTGGTAGAACCGCCCTGCTCGACCTTATCTGTGCCGTGGATAGCGAGATGCGTGCCCCTCGCGTCAAGTACAACCCAGCCTGAGAAGCCGCCCTCGGGCTCATCCTCCGGGAAGATTACCGGCAACCCGACCATATCCCGGTAGAACCGGACCATCCTGTCCACATCGCTCACCATGAGCATCACCTGGTACAGACTTGTCATCGGAATCGCCTCCTCGGCTGCCTTTCGCCCCAATTCGCTCATATCGCACCATCGACCAGCCCGAAAGCAATGTAGCACCGCACAACACCCGCCCCCAATTGCCCGTACCCGGATATACTCTCGCCGCACCCCGCCCTCTACTCACCTGAAGGGCTATCTCCGGGTCGCTTCTGCCGCCCGATAAAAGTCACGTCAAAAAGATTCATCCCAAAGGAAGTCCCATGCGCATCTTGATGGTTCAGTTCACGATCAAGGACGGGATGGCAGACGCCTTCCTCGAAGCCGCAAAGGGCGACGGACGCGGCTCGGTCGGCAACGAAGCCGGCTGCTATCGGTTCGACATCATCCAGGACCGGGACGATCCGAACCGTATCGCTTTCACCGAGGTGTACGACGACGATGCCGCCATCGAAATCCATGGCGCGCAAGCCCACATGACCGCCTGGCGCGACGCCACGAAGGACATGATCGAAGGATCGGTCAAGTTCGGCCGTTGCCGGAACATCTTCCCGAGCGACCTCGCAAGCTGGAACGCACGCCGCGACGGCGTCAACGAGGGTTTCTCTTCCGAGAACCTGTTTATCATCCACGCAGAGTTGCCGGTACTGGCAGATAAGGTCGATGACTTTATTGAGGCCGTGAAGCTGGACGGCGTCGGCTCGACAAACCTGGAGCCGGGCTGCCTGCGATTTGACGTCTACCAGGACACCAGCGACCCGACGAAGCTCTGGCTGTACGAGGTCTACGTAAACCCGGAGGCCTTCCAGTTTCACACCACGACGCCGCACATCGCCAAATGGCGTGACACCGTGGCCGACTGGTACGATGGCGAGCGCGCCCCGGCCATCAGAGGCAAAAACGTGTGGCCCTCTGACCAGTGGAACTGGAGCTCTGGAAGCCCCCTCAACTAAACAGGCAGGCTCGCCTGCACCTTATCCTGGCAGGGCCTTCGTTCTTGCGGGCGCTATGTCTACGCGCATCCAGAACTTGCTCGGGACAACACCGTAGGGGCGGATTGGTTTCCGCCCACGCACGTCCCTTACGGCTACATTACGAGAGTGCGCAACGGTAATGCTGTCATCCTGAGCCTATGCGAAGGATCTCCCGATTAGCAGAGCGCGAGGAGGTCCGTCGTGCTGATACCGTCCACGCCAAAATTCGTGGGATACGTCGGTCTTAAGAGAACCTCAAGACAACGGCCCCACGGGGCCCTAATTCCCGGCTGCCACGTCTCCGCCCACCTGTGTCGCCACCAGACGGGCGTACATGCCGTTGCTGACCATCAGCTCATCGTGGCTGCCCGTCTCTGCCACATGACCGTCCGACATCACGACGATCGTGTCCGCTTCCCGCACGGTGGATAGCCGGTGCGCAATCACCAGCGTCGTCCGGTCGCTCTTCAACGCATCCAGCGCGTTTCGCACCGCGCGCTCATTCAGGGCGTCCAGGTGTGAAGTCGCCTCGTCCAGGATCAAAATCGGCGCGTCCTTGAGGAACGCCCGGGCGATCGCCACCCGCTGTCGTTGACCGCCCGAGAGAAAAGTCCCACGCTCACCGACCACGGTATCCAGACCATCTGGAAGCGACTCAACGAAATCGGTCAGACTTGCGCTCTTGATCGCCTCCGCTAACTCGGATTCGCTGGCCTCGGGACGAGCGATGAGCACGTTATGTTGAAGAGATGCGTTGAACAGATACGTGTCCTGGGACACTAATGCGATGCGGTTCCGTAGATCATCGAGTCGATACTCCCGGAGATCTGCGCCATTGATCCGGACGGACCCGGTTGCGGCGTCCCAGAATCGAAGAAACAGGTGCGCTGCCGTCGTTTTTCCGGCGCCAGACGGCCCGACAAGCGCCAGCGTCTTGCCGGACTCGACCCCGAACGAAACCTCTTCCAACGCCGGCCGATTCATCGTCTCGTAAGAGAACGTCACACGATCCATCTCCAGGGCCAGTGGCCCCGTTAAATCGTGAGATTCGCGCTCTCGCGAGTGCTGAGGCTCTCGAAGCACGGATTTCCCCCCAACGCCAACCCCCAGGCCGTCCTGCACCTTCACCCGTTCTGAGTGCACGGCGAAAACCCGTCGGGTTGCGCCAAGCGTGTCCGCAAGCTGCCGAGCGGTGTGTGATATCTCTGATATCGGCAGGAAAGACGCCATCGCAAGCAGCGTCGCCAGCGGGAGCAGCCCTGAATCGAGCCTCCCTTCCGAAACCAGCCACGCCCCGACACCGACCATCGCCAGCCCGCCGATCCCCATCGTGATCTCCAGGTAGGCTCGTTGCAGAGTCAGCTCCCGGAAGAAGGGCAGGCGAATGCGAACCGCCGCACGGGCACGCGCCAGAAACTCCGCCGCACGCTCCGGCCCGCGCTGGAACGCGACGATCTCGTTAAGGCCCTGCAGCGTATCGACCGCGTGGGCATTGAGTAGTCCCAGTTCCTCACGAGAGCGAGACCCCAGTCGGTCCACCTTGCCACGGGCCAGGAAAGGGCTTGCGGCGGCGATGATTAAGAACGGCACAAGGGTCAGGGCGAGGATCGGGTCGAAAGTGAACAGCGTGACGAGAACGGCGGTGGGCACCACCACCGCGACAAACGCAGGGGCAACCGTGTGCGCAAAGAAATACTCGATCGTTTCAACGTCCTGCGTCGCCATGCCAACTAGATCGCCGGTCCGGCGTCGCGCCAGGTATGCAGGCGCAAGCTGATCTAGCTTTCGGTACAGATCGATACGCATCTCGGCCAGCAGCCGGAACGCCATATCGTGCGACACCCAGGATTCCAGCCACGTCAGCACCGCCGCCAGCGGCGCCAGGACGCCCAGCGAGACGAGCAACCAGCCGAACGATTCGCCGTCTTTCACAGCGGCGACGGCCAGCGCGGAAGCGACCCCGATGCCGATGATGCTGGAAAATCGTGCGACGCCTAGGAGGAAGGTGAGCGTCAGTTTGCCCTTCCACGGGATGACGAGCCGGAACAACTCCCGGCCAGTCTCCCGCCAGTTCATACCCTCGGCCCGGAGAATCGCCTCGGTCGGCGCCATCTCGGCCGCCTCGCTTGCGAAAGCCTCCCGGGTTTCTCCTTTCGGACCCGTCGACCCGATCATGGGCGACCGGAAGTTGGATCCAACACTCACAACCTGGTCCCGCATCAGGTCGGCGTAGATGCCGCCACTGGCCAACAATCCTGAGTGGGACCCCTCTTCCACAACCCGGCCTTCGTCCAGGACGATGATTCGATCTGCGCCGATCACACTGGACAGGCGGTGGGCGATTATCAGCGTAGTTCGGCCTTCCATCAGCCGATCGAGCGCTTCCTGGATCAGGTGCTCGTTCTCTGCGTCCACCGCGGACAGCGCCTCGTCCAACACCAGAATCGGCGCGTCCCGCAAGAGAGCGCGTGCGATAGCGATTCGCTGCCGCTGACCGCCCGAGAGCCTCACGCCGCGTTCGCCGATCACCGTTCCGTAGCCGTCCGGCAGTGCTGAAATAAATGAATGAGCGTTGGAGGCGCGCGCCGCGTCCTCTATCTGTTCCGGAGAGGCTTCCGGGTTGCCGAACCTCAGGTTGTCGATGACCGTGCCGTGGAACAGGTATGTGTCCTGGCTAACGACAGCAAGATGGCCGCGGATCTGATCAAACGAAAGCTCTCGAAGGTCAACACCACCCATCATCACACGTCCGCCGTCCGGGTCGTACAAACGCAGGAGAAGCTTCACGACCGAGGTTTTTCCGGCGCCGCTGGGGCCGACGAGCCCGATCTTTTCGCCGGCCGCGACAGAGAACGTAAGGCCGTCGTGGGCAGGTTTGCGGCCGCCCGGGTAGGAGAATGTCACGTCCTTGAACGATAGAGTCGGCTCCGTTTCCGACATGTCGTGTTTGATTGTTTTTGGATCGACCACCGTCGGCTGCGCGTCCTGCATGGCAAACACACCGGATGCCGCCGATATGCCGAGCAACCCCTGGTGGAATAGCTGTGTCAGCTCCCGCAACGGACGGAAAACCTCGACACCCAGCATCAGGATCACCAGAAGTACGCCCAGCTCAAGTCCGCCAGATTCGACCCGATACGCGCCCCAGCCAAGCGCGACGGCGGCGCCTATCGATATCGCTGCTATCGACAACCCGCCCGAAAACGCATTTGTCGCTAGCACCCACATCGTGCTCTTGAACACCGCCCGCGCACGCACAGCCAGCATCCGGCCCTGCGCCTCGCTCTGGCCAAACGCCTTCAGCGTCGCAAGTCCTTGAATCGAATCCAGGAAGTCCGCCCCGAACTCGCCGTAAGCCTCACGGCGTCGAGTGCTGCTCGCCCGATTCATCCGATGGAACAGTGCCGGGAAGAACAGGGCCGCTATCGCAGAAACAAGGAAAATCGAGGCCGTCGGCAGGTCCAGAAAGGCCATGAACACAAACACGCCGATCGGCGTCAGGATGGCCACAAAGAACTGCGGGAGGTACTGGCCAAAGAAGGTTTCAAGCTGCTCCACACCATCGACGAGCGACAGGACGGTATCGCCGGTTCGTTGCTGGTTGAAGTAGGACGGCCCGAGCTCCATCGCCTTTTCGTGGAGGTTAGCCCTGAGCGCAATCTGGACGCGCGCCGCCGTGTGGTGCGACACCATCTCCTTGTAGAACTGGAGTGCTCCCCTCAGCAGAACCACACCCGCAACGCCTGCGATCGGTACCACCAGCGACCCGGCCCCACGGCCATCGAAAACCTCGGCAAGCAACCAGCCAAGCAGGGCCAGTCGAGCCACACCGGCTGCCGCGGTCAACAGGCCGATGAACACGGCCCATGCGATGCGGAGCCTCACGCCATGGGTGAGGCTCCAGAGCCGGAAATCAAAATACATACGAGGGTTGAGAGGTATCCGTAATTGATCCGCAGATGGACTGGATATTGTCCGGGTTAACCGTCAGTCAAGCCAGGACCTCGGAGATTGTAGACCGGCCCGGCCCTTTTTATAGCCTCCTTACTGGGAGGCCGGCAAATAAAACGAGGTTAGAGGTGGGTCGCGTTTCGCGTTATCGGATCAGAACATGTCATTCTGAGCCCGAGGCGAAGAATCTCCCGGCCCGCACTCCATCTACACCGTCATTCCCACGCAGCTGGGAATCCACAAGCGCCAAACCGGCAGTTACACGCCATAACGACGAATCCTGGGTCTGGCCTCCCGACGTCTCGGAAATGACGGGGCATACGGGAATGACGCAGTTCCAACTTTGCTCCCTCTCCCCTCCGCGGGAGAGGGCCAGGGTGAAGGGGACGAGGCCATCGGCGCGGTCGCGGGCAATCCCGCCGTGATCATGTGCCGACGCGACAGACAGACCCCTCGGCCCTTTATCAAACACCCCAACTCAGACCGTCGCCGCTCCCCGCGTCGCCAGTCCGTACCCGATCACCCCCGTCACAAGAAGCGCGGCCGCAACAAGAAATCCCGCCTGAAAACCGAAGGCATCCGCTATCAGCAGACTTACTATCGGCCCCATCGCCGACCCCATATCCAGCCAGGTGGCGTAGCGCCCGATAGACCCGGCGCACGCTCCTCGTCTGGAACGGCGTCGCCGGCGGAGGCGGCGAGAGACACCTCCAGCAACGATCCCGTGATCAGCAGCAGAGGCAGTGCGGCAACGATCACCTCGGACCGCGTCGCCAGCCCAATGACAAGCATCGCCGCCAGCGTCAGCGCGGCTCCGATCATGATAGTCCGTCGTCGCCCCCATACACCAGACAGGTGGCCCATGGGAACCGAGAGGGCCAGGTCGCCGAACCACCGGATACCGACAAGAAAACCGGCCAGCGTCACGATCCCGATAGACGCACCGAACACGGTCGCCTTCTCGCCATATAGTTCGGCTAGGAACGGGGAGATCGTCGCTATCACGAGACCATTTGCCGCAAACGCCGTGCCAAAGCGGAGGTAGTTGATCGCTAGCAGGCGTCTACGTATCGATCGAGCGCTCTCCGGAAGCGGCGAAACAAGCACCGCCCACGCCTTTTCGCCCAGCCCGGTACTGGCCGGTGCGTCGGATTCCGGACCTACCGTCGCTGGCGTACTTCGACGAACGACAAAGTTCGGGACGGTGAGGGCGATAGCGACGCCGATTATGCCGACCGCCGCGCCGGCCGTGACGGCGATGAAGCTGCCCGTCCTGGACCCGGCGTTAAAGAAACCGAGCAGCCGGCCCCGATTACTGGAGTCTCCGATCTCAAACGCGGCCAGATAAGCGCCAAGTCGCAGATGGGAGTAACTGAGTCCCCATAGCGCACGCGCCACCAGCAGAAGGGCTGCGCCTTTGCTGAACGCGTACGTAAGCGTGGTCAAACCGCCGAGAAACACCGCAATCACGAAGGGTGTCTTGAAGCCGAACCGATTGAACGTCGCTGCGGCAAGCGAGTTGCCGACCAGTCTGATCAGCCGGTTGATGCTAAGCGCCAGCCCGATCCATACCGCAGCCGAAACGCCAAACGAGCTCTCAAGTCCAAAATCGGAGACGCTGGCCGGGAGGACGATGTAGATCAGCGAATCGCCCATGATTACGGCAGCAGTCGGCAAGACTACGGCCACCATCTGGCGGGGAATGTAGGCGCCTGATCGCTTTACGCCAGAGGATGTCCCGGTGGGGCCAGTATTTTTTGGCGCTGGCGCACTCATCCTGATGTGATCACGGACTAGTTGAGACGGGGGTTCAGAAAACCCCGTCTCAACGTCCATGAATATCAGGCCATGAATATCAGGCCATGAATATCAGGAATGGCGACGTGTTCAGCTGGCCGAACCGTCGTCTGGGCCTGAATCGGCTCGCCTTCGCAGAGCTGGAGGCCGCGGCGGAGTTGGCGTGCTGCCGTCCCCGTTGCCGGTGCTTGAACGTGTGCCAACACGTCTTCGCGTCGGCGTACGTCGCACCGGCCTGTTGGACGACTCCGTTACCTCGTCGCTAGAGCCCGAGCCGTTGGACACGACCTGTGCCGGTTCTCGGTCATTGTCAGCAGTCTGAGCCGCTGCGGGCGTCGGCGTTGATTCTGCCGTCTCCGAGACGGTCCGCCGGGTCGACGTTCGTCGCCGCGAAGTCGTACGCGTGCTCGGCCGCCGAGTCGTAGCTGTCCTGCGTCGGACCGTCCTGCGACCGTTTCCGGTTTCTGAGCCGGTCGACTCTTCTGGAGTCTCTGCTTCGGTGACAGGAGCCTCAACAGCGGCCCCGCCAGAGCCGGAACCAGAGCGGGACGTACGGGGGCGCCGGGCCGGAGGGGCGGTTGTCGCCCTCCGTCGCCGGTCTGACCACAGTCCCGTGAAGTAGGTCTTGTTGAGTTTGATCACGATATCCGCAACGTTGCCCGCCTCGCTGGACAGGTTGTTGTCGAACGCCGCCACTTCGATGTGCTTCCCCTGGTTCTTGGCCGTCTGAATTGCCGGGAAGAAGTCACCATCGCCGCTGACCACGATAGCCGTGTCGTAAAGGTCCATGAACGCGAACGCGACGAGATCCGTCGCCATGTACACGTCAACGCCTTTTTCGACCATCGTCTCGCCGTGTCGTTTTGACACGCCCATGCGCACCTCAAGGTACGGCGTGTCGTACATCGTCTGGAGGAACTTGCCCTGTTCCGTGGCGACATTGGGATCGCGTTCGGAATCCTGACGGATGTTGTAGTAATACGTTCTGATCAGTCGGCGGCCGGCGGAGATCTTCTCGGCAAACTTGCCAAAATTCAGATCGTGTCGTCCGCAGACTTCTCCCAGGACGTGGTAAAGGTTGCTCCCGTCGATGAACACCATGATTCGCTCATGGCGATCTCCATTGGGAGACGTAGCCGTTGTCGGCATTAAAGCCTCCGTACGGGTCCTACGTACGGTCCGGAATTCCCGAAGTGCATGGCGGGCAGATGCCCGGATGGGCCGGTCGCAGCGAAATTAAGAGGCGCTTACGCGCGGGAAGATCGACGTGGACCCGTGAGTAGATATATGAAAGGTTAGATCCGACCCTCTTCCAATAATACTCCCAATATCCCCCCAAGCGGTCGTCTATTTGGTGCACGGAACTGTGTAAAAACCCTACAACCTGACGCGAGTGTCCAGATTTCAATCGAGAAATTGGTCGCATGCGTCTAAAAGTACCCTGGCAA
>Ga0066369_10000938_pt1 | contig 12171 bp, 11 predicted proteins | sample Knorr_S7_td_Bott_FD_70972 | JGI IMG/M metagenome (GOLD analysis project Ga0066369, IMG submission 70972) | Marine microbial communities from Southern Atlantic Ocean transect - Knorr_S7_td_Bottom_ad_4513_LV_A | ecosystem: Environmental > Aquatic > Marine > Oceanic | place: Southern Atlantic... | reverse complement strand
TTTAGATAATCCGTTAGAGATTTTAAGCGAAACTATCTAAAATTACGATGTATGATTTTAGAATTACGATTTATTAAATGAAGGAAGCATTTAAAAATAGAACAAAAAGATTTGCATCAGATTGTTGGCGCTTATGCACAAAGTTTCCTGTTTCAAGAGAATATAATGCCTTTTGTAATCAATTAATAAGATGTTCAAGTTCCGTTGGAGCAAATTACAGAGCAGCTTGTAGAGCAAAATCTACTGCTGATTTTATTAATAAATTAAAGATAGTAGAAGAAGAAGAAGCAGACGAGAGTATGTATTTTTTAGAATTACTTATAGAAGTAAGCGATAAAGAGCATACAGAAATGAAAAGATTACATAAAGAAGCTAACGAATTACTTTCAATTATTGTCGCATCAATCAAAACAATGAGAAATCGTAAATCGTAAATCGTAAATCGTGAATCGTGAATCGTAAATCTAAAACATATAAAATCATTTTATCTGGTGGAGGCACAGGAGGGCATATATATCCTGCTATCTCGATTGCTAACGAATTAAAATCTCGTTTTCCAAATGCCGAATTTTTATTTGTTGGTGCCAATGATAAAATGGAAATGGAAAAAGTACCACAAGCAGGATACAAAATTGAAGGATTATGGATTTCCGGAATGCAGCGTAAGCTAACTTTTAAAAATGTATCATTTCCGTTTAAACTAATAAGCAGTTTGTTAAAGTCAAGAAAAATCTTAAATGTATTTAAACCAGATGTAGCTATTGGTACTGGAGGATTTGCAAGTGGACCATTATTACAAATGGCAGTTTCTAAAAAAATACCAAGCCTTATACAAGAACAGAATTCTTATCCAGGAATTACAAATAAGATATTGGGAAAAAAAGTAAATAAAATTTGTGTCGCTTATGATGGATTAGAACGTTTTTTTCCAGAGAATAAAATAATTAAAACAGGAAATCCTGTACGACAAGATTTATTAAGGATAGATATTAAATCAATTGAAGCTAAAGATTTTTTCAAGCTCAATCATAACAAAATAACCCTATTAGTGTTAGGAGGGAGTTTAGGAGCCAGACGTATAAATCAGTTAATAGAAGATAAATTGGAGTTTTTTCAAACGCAAAATGTGCAAATTGTTTGGCAATGTGGTAAGTTGTATTATAACACTTATAAGCAGTTTAATGATTCTGAATATGTACAAGTACACGCGTTTTTAGACAAAATGGATATGGCTTATGCAGCTGCTGATATAGTTATTTCCAGAGCAGGAGCAGGTTCTGTTTCTGAATTATGTATAGTTGGTAAACCAGTAATTTTTATTCCATCTCCAAATGTTGCCGAAGACCACCAAACGAAAAATGCGAATGCTATTGTTGAGAAAAATGGAGCACTATTGATTAAAGAAGAAGATTTAGAAATAGATTTTGAAAACATGTTTTCACAATTAGTGAATTCTCAAGACAAACAACAAGAATTAAGAGAAAATATTAAAAAATTAGCGTTAGTAAATGCAACCAAAGATATAGCCGATGAAATTGAACAGCTTTTAACCCATCTTCCTAAAGGGAAGAAACTCTAAAGAATGATTAAAAAAGAAACTAAAATAATGACTAAAGCAAAAGTCTTTCCTCCCGATAGCTATCGGGATGGGAAGGATTTAGGATGGGATAACATTTATTTTATTGGTATTGGAGGTATTGGCATGAGTGCTCTTGCACGCTATTTTATTGCTGATAATAAATGTGTTTCAGGGTATGATAAAGTACAAACCGAAATTACAAACTCGCTTGAAAAAATAAGTATTAATATACATTTTGAAGATGATGTAAAAAACATCAATAAGCGCTATTTAAATCCAAAAGACACATTGGTAGTTTACACACCTGCAATTCCTAAAACCAATGTGGAGTTAACATATTTTGTACGACATAATTTTAAAGTTTTAAAACGTTCACAAGTATTGGGCTTAATTACTGAAAACACGTTTTGTATGGCAATAGCTGGAACACACGGCAAAACTACGACAACAAGTATTTTAGGACATTTGTTAAAAGAATGTGATATTGAAATGACAGCTTTTCTGGGTGGAATAAGCGAAAATTACAATTCTAATCTCATTCAAAATGGAAATAAAGTTTCAGTAGTTGAAGCAGATGAATTTGACCGATCGTTTTTAACCTTATCGCCAGATTATGCCTGTATAACTTCAATGGATGCAGACCATTTAGATGTATATGGAACGTCAGAAGCCTTACAAGAATCGTTTATTGCTTTTTCAAAAAAAATAAAACCCAACGGAAAGCTATTCGTCAAAAAGGGCTTACCTATAAAGGGAATTACTTACGCTTTAGAAGAAGATGCAGATTATGTGGCAATAAATATTAAAATTGAAAACGGAACTTACCTGTTTGATGTTAAAACACCTAATGAAACTATTGAAAATATAAAATTTAACCTATCTGGCAGACATAATTTGTCGAATGCACTAATTGCACTGGCAATGGCTGTAGAATTTGGTTGTTCTCCATACAGTCTTGCCAGTGCTTTAGCATCTTACAAAGGTGTAAAGCGCAGATTTACCTATCAGATTAAAACGGATAAATTAATTTTTATAGACGATTATGCACACCATCCGGAAGAAATAAATGCAATATATCATACACTATGCGAACTGTACCCAAATCGGAAAGCATTGGTAATTTTTCAACCTCATCTATACAGTAGAACACGAGATTTTGCAGAAGAGTTTGCACAAAGTTTGTCACAATTTGATACAATATTGCTGCTTGATATTTATCCTGCCAGAGAATTACCGATTGAGGGTGTTACGTCACAATGGTTATTGAGTAAAATAAATAATACAAACAAGAAAATAATTTCGAAATCTGAAATAGTTTCAGAAATCAAAAAAAATAAAGCTCAAATTATTTTAACACTTGGAGCAGGAGATATTGGGGAAGAAGTAAAACATATAAAACAAGAATTAGACATTGCGAGTTAACTGGAATTACATAAAAGCTGTGGTTTTGTTGGTATTAATAGCCTTTCTGTTTGCATTTTCATCATTGCGAAATGCGGAACGGAATGTGTTAAATGTTGCCGTTAATTTTATAGTAAAAGATAATTTATTTATCACACAAGAAACGGTTGATAAATTGTTAATACAAAAAGGGGGAGACCTTACAAAGGTGCCTAAAGATATTTTAGATTTGAATGGTTTAGAGATTGCCCTGAATTCTAATCCAATGATAAAAACAGCAGAAGTGTATCTTACTGTAAATGGCGAGGTTAGGGCAGATATTAAACAGCGTACACCTATAGCAAGGGTAAGTACATATGCTTCATATTATATTGACGATGAAGGTTTGTCCATGCCTTTATCTGCAAATTATACGACTCGGGTTCCACTTGTAAAAGGTTATGTTGAAAAAAACAACCTTGAAAATATATTTGTAATAGCAGAAAAAATTTATAATGACGAGTTTTTAAAAACACATATCGTAGAGATATATCAAAAACAAGATAAAACAATAATACTTAAAACAAGAATCTTTGATTTTGAAATTGTTCTTGGGAATTTAGACAGGTTAGATAAAAAAATAAATAATTTTAAAGCCTTTTATCAAAAAGCTAAAAAAGATAAATCGCTGAATAAATACAGTAAAGTGAATTTGCAATTTGAAAATCAAGTGGTGTGCACTAAAAAGTAAATTATGGAGGGCAATAATATTTCAGTAGGATTAGACATTGGGACCACAAAAATAGTGGCTATGATTGGTCGTAAAAACGAATATGGTAAAGCAGAAATTCTTGGCATAGGAAAATCAAAAAGTCTCGGCGTACATCGTGGTGTGGTAAATAACATTACACAAACCATTCAATCCATTCAACAAGCTGTGCAAGAAGCTGAAGCAGCTTCAGGTGTTAAAATTGATGAAGTAACCGTTGGTATTGCAGGTCAGCACATTAGAAGCTTACAGCATAGCGATTATATTACCAGAGATAATGCGGAGTTGGTGATTGATGAAGACGATATAGACCGTTTAGTAAATCAGGTTCACAAACTGGTCATGTTGCCAGGCGAAGAAATTATTCATGTATTACCACAAGACTATAAAGTTGATGGTCAAGCCGAAATAAAAGAACCAATAGGAATGTATGGTGGAAGATTAGAAGCTCATTTTCATGTAGTGGTTGGTCAGGTGTCTTCCATACGCAATATTGGGCGTTGTGTTAAAAGTGCAGGTTTAGAGCTTGAAGGTATCACTTTAGAACCGTTAGCTTCAGCAAATGCAGTGTTAAGTCAGGAAGAAAAAGAAGCTGGAGTAGCATTGATTGATATTGGAGGGGGTACAACCGATTTAGCCATTTTTAGAGATGGTATTATACGTCATACTGCTGTTATACCGTTTGGTGGAAATGTTATTACTGAAGATATTAAAGAAGGCTGCTCGATTATAGAAAAACAAGCGGAATTACTTAAAATAAAATTTGGCTCTGCTTGGCCAGGAGAAAATAAGGATAACGAAATTGTGTCGATTCCAGGATTAAGAGGACGAGAACCAAAGGAAATCACCTTAAAAAATCTGTCGAAAATAATTCATGCTCGAGTGGTTGAAATAATTGAACAAGTATATGTCGAGATTAAAAATTATGGACACGAAGAACAAAAGAAAAAACTAATAGCAGGTATTGTATTAACAGGAGGCGGAAGCCAGTTAAAGCATTTAAAGCAATTGGTTGAATATATTACAGGAATGGATACCAGAGTTGGCTATCCTAACGAGCATCTTGCAGGAGGTAGCGATGATGAAGTAACAAGTCCGGCATTCGCAACAGCAGTAGGATTGGTAATGGATGGTTTAAGGCGGCAAGAAAAAATAAGTTTGGAAAACGCTGCAGAAGAAGAATATAATTTAAATGAAGGAGACGCACAAAATGGAGAACAAGTAGTAGAGCAGCCAAAGAAAGAACGGAAATCATTTTTAGACAAATTAACCGAACGTGTAAAAGATTTTTTAGACAACGCAGAATAGTAAAGACAAATTAATAAATCACATTGAAAAAACTAAACCAATAAAATCAATTATATGAGCAGCAATAAAAATATTGGCAATATTATCTTCGATTTGCCAAAAAATAGATCTAACGTCATCATGGTAATTGGTGTTGGAGGAGGAGGAAGCAATGCTATTAACTATATGTTTCAGCAAGGAATAAAAGGTGTTGACTTTGTAATTTGCAATACAGATTCGCAAGCATTGCAAAATAGCGGAGTTCCTAACAAAATTCAACTTGGTGTAAACTTAACCGAAGGATTGGGAGCTGGAGCAAATCCGGAAATTGGAGAACAAGCCGCAATCGAAAGTTTGGAAGATATACGCAGCATGTTAGACACCAATACCAAAATGGTATTTATTACTGCTGGAATGGGAGGCGGAACAGGAACGGGAGCAGCTCCTGTTATTGCTAAATTAGCCAAGGAAATGGATATTTTAACAGTTGGAATTGTGACAACGCCTTTCCATTTCGAAGGAAAAATACGTAATGAACAAGCTCAAAAAGGTATAGAAATCTTACGTGACCACGTAGATTCGTTAGTCATAATAAATAATAATAAACTTCGTGAGGTTTATGGAAATCTTGGGTTTAAAGCAGGTTTTGCCAAGGCCGACGAAGTGCTTTCTACAGCTTCAAGAGGAATCGCCGAAGTAATTACACATCACTATACACAAAATATCGATTTGCGTGATGCAAAAACGGTGTTAAGTAATAGCGGAACTGCAATAATGGGTTCTGCATCTTCTTCTGGCTCAAATCGTGCTCAAGATGCAATTATGAAAGCTTTAGACTCACCATTATTAAACGACAATAAAATTACTGGAGCAAAAAACGTATTGTTGCTTATCGTTTCCGGATCTCAAGAAATTACTATTGACGAAATAGGTGAAATAAACGATCATATTCAAGCCCAAGCTGGTCATGGCGCGAATATTATTATGGGTGTTGGTGAAGACGAATCTTTAGAAGATGAAATTGCTGTAACTATTATTGCCACTGGTTTTGATGTAGATACGCAAAACGAAATAATTAACACCGAAGTAAAAAAAGTTGTACACTCTTTGGAAGACGACGATCAGGCTATGGAACAGGATTTAATAATCGAAAAAGAACCTGCAATTATTACTCCAGATATAGTTTTAACAAAGGAAGACGAAAAAATAGTACATACATTAATTGATGATGATGAGCTCCCCGAAATGGATTTGATTCCTACGTCAGAAATTATTAAAAATATAGATGTTGTTTACGATGAAGTTTTATTAAATGTTAAAGAAGAAGACTTTATAATTAATGAAGTCATTTCAGAAGAAATTGTTGAAGAAAAGATAGAAGAGGAACAAACCATACAAACCATACAAACCATACAAACCATACTTACCTTCGATTTACCAATTTCTATTTCAAAAACTGTAATAGAAGAATCTTCGAGAAAAGAAAATAAAATTTTTGAATTGGATGAAAAAATAAAAAATATTCCAGTTAAGGATTACATAGAATTTATAACAGTAACAGAAGCAAATGAAGATGATGAAACGCGTTATGCACTCGATGATTATATAATTTTAGAGTCGGCTATAAATCAAAATTTAGAGCAACAAGAAGTAGATGTAGATGTAGAAGTAGAAAATAACATTGTTTTTGAAAAGAAGGTGGTAGATGAAAAACCAAAAGAAAAACCAAAAGAGAAACCATTAACCGAAGAGTTAGACCCAATTAACAGTCCGATTTCCGAATTGTTAAAAGAAAGAGCTGATGAGCGGCGACGAAAAATGAAAGACTTTAACTATAAGTTCAATAATGCAAAAATTGACGAAATAGAAAAAGAACCAGCCTATAAAAGGCAAGGAATAGATCTTGAAGATGTAGATCATTCATCCGAAATTAATGCATCACGATTATCGGTTGGTTTAGATGAGAATGACGATATTCAATTGCGAAGTAACAATTCTTTTTTGCATGATAATGTAGATTAATAGCAAGTAAGTTTAGTGTTTTAAACTTTGTAAAACCCGAAAATGTACCCTCAATCTTTTCGAGTTTTTCTTTGGTTTTATAGCAAGTTAAATTATAATTTCTTTCATATCTTCGCAGAATAAAAAAGCATCCTTATGAGTTTACAACAAGACTTAATGACAGCATTAAAAACAGCTATGAAAGCTAAAGACAAAACGGCTTTAACTGCGTTACGAGCTGTAAAGGCGGCAATTTTATTAGCACAAACAGAAACTGGAGCATCACAAGAGTTAACCGAAGAACAAGAATTAAAAATTCTGCAGAAGCAGGTAAAACAGCGAAAAGACAGTGCTGCAATATTTATGGAACAAGGACGAGAAGATTTAGCAACACCTGAATTGGCTGAAGCAAAAATTATAAGTCAGTTTTTACCGGAAGCTATGAGCGAAGACGAAATTGAAAAGATTATTGTTGCAACTATTGAAAAGCTTGGAGCTAATGGTATGAAAGATATGGGAAAAGTTATGGGAATGGTAAGTAAAGAACTGGCTGGAAAGGCAGATGGTAAAACAATATCGACAATTGTCAAAGCAAAATTAGCATAATATAACCAGGCCACGTAGCTCAGCTGAATAGAGCACTGGATTTCGGCTCCAGCGGTCGGGGGTTTGAATCCCTCCGTGGTCACGAATAAATACAAAACCTAAGTATTAAATCAAGCTTGCTTGAATTTATAAGCTTGGGTTTTGTATTTTCAAAGCGGAGCTTTGAGGGAAAAACGAACAAAATGAGTTAATCCTTTTATTTTAAAGTGTTAAATCAAGCTTGCTTGAATTTATAAGCGTGTTCTTTTTGTTTTCAATAGCTATCGGGAGGAGCTTTGAGAGAAAGATGAACGAAACGAGTCAATCCTGTTTAATCAAGTTCACTTAAATTTTAAGTTTTTGTATTTATGTTTTCAAAGCGTTTGTCATTAGAAGCTTCAGCTAAGAAAGAGAGCTTTGAGAGAAAATGGGTTGGTTTGCTTTTTAAGTTTGTATTTTTGATTGCCGCTAACCGTTTTATGTTTATGTTATTCCTGTGTTTTTTAGAAAAATATTCAATCGGAAATAAAATTCTTATCGGAATCTTTACTGTTGCTTTAACCTATATTTTTATTTATCATGTAATTAGAATGATAGAAAAGGCTTATGTTTTCCGAAAAAAGAAACCTTTATATATTCATAAATATCTTTTTTAAGAAAGCTTCCACATAAACAACAATATATTTTACGGCAGCGTTTTTCTTTTTATAATAAACTAACAAAACAGCAGCAAGACTATTTTAAACATCGTTTAACTTTATTTATTAAAGATAAAGATTTTATTGGTCGAGAAGGCTTCGTTATAACAGATGAGATAAAAGTTTTAATTTCTGCGACAGCTGTAATGCTAACTTTTGGATTTCGAGATTTTTATATTGGAATAATAGATAAAATATTTATTTATCCTGACGCTTTTTTTTCAAATACAAATAAAGAGTATCATAAGGGTGAGTTTAATCCTGGATTGAGAACAATCGTATTGTCTTGGAAAGATTTTAAAGAAGGATATGAAATAAGTAATGATAATTTAAATTTAGGGATACATGAGTTTGTGCATGCAATTCATCTAAATAGCGTAAAAGAGCATGATGTGAGTTCTAACATTTTTCAGGATACGTTTAAAGAACTAACTAACCTTTTGTCGAGCAACCAGCAAATGAAAAATAAACTAATCGAATCCAAATATTTTAGAGATTATGCATTTTCTAATCAATATGAATTTATTGCTGTTATTATTGAAAATTTTATAGAAACACCTCTGGAATTTAGAAAGCAATTTCCAGAAGTTTATAGCAAAGTAAAACAGATGCTAAATTTTGATTTTGCAGGATATTAGTTAGAATTTGCTAAAGCCCTTAATTCCTTTATGGTTTCAGCTTGATTATCACTTTTAAACACATAACTACCTGTAACAAGTACATCTGCGCCTGCATCAACCAAGGCTTTTGCATTTTCATTGGTAACTCCTCCATCAATTTCAATTAATGTGGACGCCCCTTTTATAGCAATTAATTCCTTGAGTTGTATTACTTTATCATAAGTGTTTTCTATAAAACTCTGTCCACCAAATCCAGGGTTAACACTCATTACACAAACTAAATCAATATCGTTAATGGTATCTTCTAAAACGTTAATACTTGTATGCGGATTAAGAGCTACTCCAACTTTCATGCCTTCAGCTTTTATGGCTTGTAATGTTCGGTGTAAATGAGTACAAGCTTCGTAATGTACTGTTAGAATGTTAGTTCCCAATTCAGCAAAAACTTTGATGTAACGGTCTGGATCTACAATCATTAAATGCACATCAATGGTTTTATCAGCATGTTTTGCAATGGCTTTTAATACTGGCATACCGAAAGAAATATTAGGAACAAAAACACCATCCATAATATCTATATGAAACCAATCGGCTTCGCTGTTATTTACCATTTCAATATCACGTTGCAGATTGCCAAAGTCAGCAGCTAAAATTGAAGGTGCAATTAATTTAGAACTCATTTCTGTGTCTTATTAAGTTTTTGTAAATATAGTTAAAAGTCCCTTTCCTTTGGAGAGGAATTTAAGAATTGGAAAATTTTTCTTCACTTTGGGAAGACGGAAGATGGGTAAAAAAACGAACCCTCAGTAATCAGCCGAGGGTTCTTTCATCAATCAAAAAACGAACAGTTATGAAATGCTCAAACGAGTTGAACATAAACTGTTTGTTACTTTTATTTAGTCGTAAATATACGATTATCCTAAATAAGTTTTCAATATTTTACTACGAGATGTATGTTTTAATCTTCGTATCGCTTTTTCTTTAATTTGTCTAACACGTTCACGAGTTAAATCGAATGTTTCTCCAATTTCTTCCAAAGTCATTGGATGTTGATTTGCTAAACCAAAATATAAACGTATAACATCTGCTTCACGAGGTGTTAAGGTATCTAAAGCTCTTTCTATTTCAGTACGTAACGATTCATGCAATAAATTTCTATCAGGATTGGGAGATTCGCCACTTCGTAATACATCATAAAGGTTAGAGTCTTCGCCTTCAACTAAAGGGGCATCCATAGAAACGTGACGACCAGAATTTTTCATAGATTCTTTTACGTCGTTAATCGTCATATCTAATTCTTTTGCAATTTCTTCAGCACTTGGTGGGCGTTCATGTGATTGCTCAAGGAACGCATAGGTTTTATTAATTTTATTAATAGAACCAATTTTATTTAATGGCAAACGAACAATACGAGATTGCTCGGCCAATGCTTGTAGAATTGATTGACGAATCCACCAAACAGCATACGATATAAATTTAAAACCACGGGTTTCATCAAAACGTTGAGCCGCTTTTATTAATCCTAAATTACCTTCATTAATTAAATCTGGTAAGGTTAAACCTTGGTTTTGATACTGCTTTGCAACCGAAACTACAAAACGTAAATTTGCTTTAGTTAGTTTTTCTAAAGCCAGTTGGTCTCCAGCTTTAATACGTTGTGCTAATTCTACTTCTTCGTCGGCAGTAATTAGGTCAACTTTTCCAATTTCCTGAAGGTATTTATCTAATGAAGCGGTTTCTCTATTAGTAACCTGCTTGGTAATTTTGAGTTGTCTCATCTAAAGGTCTCCTATTTATATTTTTTGAGGGATTGTTAACGTGTCTATTAGTTATACGTATGGTTTAAGTGAAATGTTACAAAAAAGATAAAAAAACCTTTCAAAAATTAATTTTGAGAGGTTTAAATGTTTGTCATAAGAGATAGAAGACATTAATCTTCTTTATTTTCTCTAGGGCTTCTGTTGTCTCGACGATTATCTCTATTACGATTATCACGTCCACGATTGTCTCTTCCTCTATTATTATCTCTTGGAGGTCTTGCTACATAACCTTCAGGTTTATCGAGTAAAGCTTTACGAGATACTTTTTCTTTTCGTGTTCTTGGGTCAATACCAAAATATTTCACGTCGATAATATCTCCAAGATTCACTACATCAGTAACATTGTTTGTACGTTCCCAAGCCAGTTCACTAACGTGAAGTAAAACTTCATTTCCAGGGGCTTCTGTATATTCAACAACAGCACCAAAATCAAGGATTTTTATCACTTTAACTTCGTAAACACTGCCTCTTTCCGGTTTAAACAATATCGAATCAATTTTTGATAGAACAGCATCAATTCCATCTTGATTAGTTCCTAAAATTTCAACGATACCTTCTTCAGTTACTGGGTCTTCGTTAATTACAATAGTTGTTCCGGTTTCTTTTTGCAGTTCCTGAATTACTTTTCCGCCAGGACCAATTAAAGCTCCAATAAATTCATTAGGAATTATTCTCGTCACCATTTTTGGAGCATGAGACTTCACATCTGCATTAGGTTGTGCAATAGTATCAGTTATTTTCTCTAAAATATGCAAACGACCATCACGTGCTTGATTTAGTGCGCTTACTAAAATATCGTGTGATAATCCTTTTATTTTAATATCCATTTGGCAAGCTGTAATGCCTTTAGATGTACCTGTTACTTTAAAGTCCATATCACCGAGATGATCTTCATCACCAAGTATGTCGCTTAAAACAGTATGTTTTTTACCATCGCTAATTAATCCCATTGCAATACCAGAAACAGGTCTTATAAGTTGAACACCTGCATCCATTAGTGCCATAGTTCCAGCGCAAACGGTTGCCATAGACGACGAACCGTTAGATTCTAAAACTTCACTTACAACTCTTACAGTATAAGGGCAATCTTCTGGAATCATACCTTTTAATCCACGTTGTGCAAGATTACCATGTCCTACTTCACGACGAGAAGTTCCTCTTAAAGGTCTTGCTTCTCCAGTACAAAAAGGAGGGAAGTTATAGTGTAAGTAAAAACGTTCTTCACCTTCGTAAGAAGGCATGTCAATTATATTAGCATCTCTGGATGTGCCCAAAGTTACTGTTGCTAACGCTTGTGTTTCTCCACGTGTAAAGAGAGCAGAACCATGTGTTGATGGTAGGTAATCTACTTCGCACCAAATTGGTCTGATGTCTGTAGTTTTTCGTCCATCTAAACGCAAACCTTCATTTAATGTTAAATCTCTAACAGCAG